>Ga0207714_1002904_pt1 | contig 10027 bp, 13 predicted proteins | sample PonA232FremontCA_2_FD_187270 | JGI IMG/M metagenome (GOLD analysis project Ga0207714, IMG submission 187270) | Marine sediment microbial community from Fremont, CA, USA - Pond A23 Sediment 2 (SPAdes) | ecosystem: Environmental > Aquatic > Marine > Unclassified | place: USA: Fremont, California... | reverse complement strand
AAAGATCAAAGACTTTGAGGGATTGGCGGATATATCAGAGAAGGAGCTGGGATTGTAAACGTCACTGCACGCGCACGCGCGCGGGTAATATGTGTCAACTCAGGTTGACAGTTTGCTGGACAAGGCGTCACTACACGTTACACCTAACTCCTGTGTCTCGCCTGGAGTATTATGTAAACACGTGAGCCAAGCCGAAGCATTGGCCGAGAAATGCCAGCTGTCCGGGATTATCCGCTCCCCTGGAGGACGTGGCCCGGACATGGTCGGAAAGTATGGAGGACCTTATGGAGAGGACACATACATGCAAGCAGTGCGGTCGCTCTATACCGCGCCGTCGCGGGTGGTGCTTGGGGTGTGAACGTCACCAGGTGCGGAAGGCGCGCCGAATTGAGAAGGCGAGGCGGGAACAGCCCGGTCGCTTCACCGTCGAGCCTATCCACCTGTATGGCTAGTGCTTTTTTTTGTCCGTTATGTTTACGTATGTTTACTTTTGTTGACATTAAGGTAAACACGTGTTATGTGTGGCTAAACTATATTTGGAGCCAATATCTGAATCCCCGGCACACGGGGAGGGCTCGCGGAGGGGGCCTTTCTATTTTCATTAACGAAAGGGGCGCATGAGCGAAGCAAAGCAGGCGATAGACTTTCTGGAGGGCCTTTTGATCCCGGAGGGTCCGCGAGCCGGGCAGCGGCTCAAGCTGGCGGGCTTTCAAAAGAAGTTCGTCCGGGGGGCCTTGAAGAAGTCCACGGCAATCGGGGTGCTCTCCGTGGGCCGTGGTAACGCCAAGAGTGCGCTATCCGGTGGGGTAGGTCTCGGGGCTCTCCTGGGAGTCTGGGACCGTCAGCCTCGGCGGGAGATCATCGTGGCCGCGAGGACCAGGGACCAGGCCGGGATCATCGTTGACTACGTTCGCGGGTTCCTGGCCGGCATGGACGAGGAGCTCCAGGAACAGATCACCTACCGCCGCAACCCTCGCCTGGAGCTGGAATACCACGGCGACGGCGGGGGCCATATCCTGCGGGGTATCGCGGCCGATGCAAAGAACGCCCTGGGCGGCTCTCCGACCCTGGCAATCATGGACGAGCGCGGTCACTGGCCGGATACCAAGGGGGACGAGCTGGAGTCCGCGATCCTGTCCGGTCTCGGCAAGCGAAACGGCCGGGCGCTCATTATCAGCACAAGCGCCTCTGACGACCAGCACAGCCTTTCTCAGTGGATCGACAACCCGCCGCCTCACACCTACGTCCAGGAACACAGGCCGGAACCTGGTCTCCCCGCCGACGACTACGACAGCCTCATACAAGCGAACCCTGGAGCAAAGGCCGGGATCGGGAGCTCCCCGAAGTGGCTGCAGGCGCAAGCACAGCGGGCCATTGCTCGCGGTGGCTCCGCTCTCGCCTCCTTCCGCCTCTACAACCGGAACGAGCGCGTGTCCGGTGAGACAAGGGACGTGCTGCTGACCGTGGACGATTGGCTCGGCTGCGAGGTCTCCGACCTTCCGCCGCGAGAAGGCGGGGCCGTGGTCGGCATTGACCTGGGCGGGTCCGCGTCTATGAGCGCGGCGGTCATGTATTGGCCGAACACGACCAGGATGGAGGCGTTCGGGGTCTTCCCGTGTAGTCCTTCCCTGGAGGACCGGGGTCGAGCTGATGCGGTGGGCCGGCGCTATGTGGAGATGTGGGAACGGGGCGAGCTGGTCAGGCTCGGGGATCGCATTGTCCCTGCTCCTGAACTTCTCCAGGAGGTCATGGCCCGCCTCGACGGGTGGCCGGTCTCCTGTTTCGTGGCTGACCGTTTCCGCCAGGCCGAGTTCGAGGAAGCAATGGCCGCCGCCGGGGTCCGGGTCCCCGTGGTCTGGAGGGGCCAGGGCTTCCGCGATGGTGGCGAGGACTGCGAACGCTTCCGCCGTGCCGCCTTCGACGGACAAGTAAGCGTCAAGCCGTCCCTGCTGCTGCGGAGCGCAATGTCTGAGGCGGTCACTGTTTCGGATGAGGTGGGCAACAAAAAAATAGCCAAGGCCCGGTCGAATGGCCGCATTGATCCAGCGGCGGCCGCGACCCTGGCCGTGGCCGAGGGGCAGCGGCAACGCAACCGACCCGAGCAAAAGGCGCGTGAGCCGGTATGGGTCTAAGGCGGAAATTCGAGCGACCCTCTCAGCGGGTCCAGAAATCAAAGCGATGGCAAGCAATCCGCCTCCGCGTGCTGCGCCGCGATAACTGGCAGTGTGTCCAGTGCGGGGCACGCGGTCGGGTGGAGGTCGATCATATCGAGCCGGTGAGGGATCGCCCGGACCTGGCCTTTGAGGAGAGCAATCTGCAAACGCTCTGCCGGCGGCACCATAGCCGCAAGACGAGGCTGGAAATGGGGTTCCCCGAGCCGGACCCGGAGCGGGAAAAGTGGCGGACCCTTCTCTCTCAATCTCAAACCTAATGCCTTTCAGGAGGTAACAATGCTGGAAAGCACGAAGATCCAAAAGCGACAGAGTGAAATCAGGCAGAAGCTCTCCGAGCTCGCCGCCAAGGAACAGCCCTCGGAGGACGAGACCCGGCAGATGGACGAGCTGGACCGGGAATACAGGAGCAACGAGTCCAGGTACCGGGCCGCGTTGGTGGCCGAGGATACCGAGCGCCGTCAGGCCGGTGCCGAGTTGGAGACCCGCGAGGGCCAGGAGTGGGCCGATCTGATTAACCAGTTCGAGGTCCGTCAGGCCGTGCTCCATCTGGACGAGGGCAAGCAGCTCTTCGGGGCCACGGCCGAGGTGGTCCAGGAGCTCCGAAACAAGGGCGGGTATCGTGGTATCCCCGTCCCTTACGAGGCCCTGGAACAACGCGCCGGCGAGACCACGGCGGGCAGCGTCCCGGACCCCCGCGAGACCAGGCCCATCATCGACCGGCTTTTTCCGCAATCCGTGGCCGGGCAGATGGGGGCCGAGATGGTGAATGTCCCCTCCGGTGAGCTGGAGTATCCTGTGACCAGCTCCAGCGTATCGGCCGGATGGGCCGCGAGTGAAACCGGGGATGTCAGCGGGCCGACGCAGTACACGACCACGGACAGGCCCTTGAAGCCGGATCACAATTTGGGTGTGCAGATGAAGCTCACTCGCCGGGCTCAGAAGTCCGCAAGCGGGCTGGAGCAGGCCGTCCGCCGGGATATGCGGGCCGCTATTCAGGCCGAAATGGACAAGGCTGTATTCCTGGGCACCGGGGCCGATGGTCAGCCCCTCGGAGTGATCGCCGGGGCCAGCACCTACGGGGTCAACAAAAAGGCCGTGGATGCTGCTGCAACCTGGGGCGCTTTCCGGGGCGCTGTGACCAATTTCCTGACCAATAACGCGGCCGGCGGTCCTGGTGCTGTTCGGGTGCTTATCCGGCCGGAAATCTGGGATGCAATGGAAGGCACCGTGTTCGACAGCGGCTCCGGTGTGACGGAGTGGGACCGGATGGTGAAGAACATTGCGGCCGGTAATATCAGCATGTCCGCCAATGCTCTGGCCGCTCCGGTGGACGACGGGTCCGGGAACATGGAGAGCAAGTCCCTGTTGACCACGACCGTCGGCGGGCAGGCCCCCATATTCGTGGCGAGCTGGGGCGGTATCGACTTGATCCGGGATCCTTACAGCAACGCCGCGAGCGGCGGTGTGCTGCTGACCGGTTTGGTCACCATCGACGTGACTGTTTCCAGGACGAACCAGCTTGAGGTCCTCACTGACCTGTACAGCTAAGGCGGTGACATGATGTACCACGGGGCTTTAATTACAAGCCTTGAGGTCCGCCAAGACGAGGATGGGAGCCGGTCCGTCGTGGGCCGGTTCCCCTATAACAAAACGGCGGTCCTCTCTGACGGCGGACGCAAGGGCAGGCCACGCAAGGAAAAGTTCGCTCCGCATGCGTTTCAATATCGCGTGGGAGATCCGGAAGCGGAGATCCATTTTCTCGTCGGGCATGACTTCGGCAAGCCGCTTGCCTCGAAGCTCTCCGACACCTTGAAGCTGGAGGACACAGAGGAAGCTCTATCCTTCGAGGCCCGGATCACTCCCGAGGTGGCCGCAACACAGCACGCCAAGGACGCTTTGGCCTTGATCGGGGCCGGCCTCGCGGTGGGCCTTTCTCCAGGGTTCCGCTTGCCTCCTGAGCGGGCCGTGGAGGATGCGGAGGAGATCGAGCGCGAGCCTGACAACCCGGACCAGGGCCAGAACGGGGCCATCATTCGCACCGTCAAGGCGGCGCTGCTGTTCGAGCTGTCTGTTGTGACCAAACCAGCCTTTGAGGAATCACAGGTTGAAGCCCGGCGCTGGTCGCCGTGCGTGGCGGTCCCGAGGAAACGCCCCGCCGTCTGGAGGTGGCGATGATTGAAATACTCAGCGAACAGGAACAAGAGCCGTCCAGCTATCCGGGGCAACCGTCGGACCTGAGCACGGAGGCGGCCGAGCTGGACACAGAGACCCTCTGGAAGCGGATAGAGTCTTTCATTCGCTACCGGTGGAACGAGCGGACGGTGACCTGGATTGTCCAGGGGCCTGGTGTTTTCCATCCACGTCTCCAGCCTTTCACGCTGGACAGCTCCGAGGTGTGGCAGGACGGCGAATGGGTGGAGACCACGCTGGACCCGGCACCCCTTGGCTTCACGCTGGACACGGCAACGTATCGGATCACCGGCACCGTCGGGACCGCGGACAGCGTGCCGAGCGACCTTGAGGAAGCATACAGGCGCTTGGCCGAGTATTTGGCCGATGGGCTTTACTTTGGCCGCGTGGCTACGTCGGGGAATGACGATTTCGGGGATGCGTCCGAACGATTCAAGCGGCCGGAAGCCTGGCACGGCAAGGCGCTCTATCTGTCCGGCGCGGCGGATCTGCTGAGGAGGTGGCGCTGATGCTCAAATGGATCAAAAAACTTTCCCTTCGTGGGAACAAGGACAACCTGGAGACCAGGGCGACCGGCTCCGGCTTCACGGCTCAGGTGATCGAGGCGCGGGACAGCTACATCGCGGGCCGTTCCGGTGTGGCCGAGCTGACCGGCACCGTCCAGGGCTGCGTCAATCTCTGGGAGGGCGGGCTTTCCTTGGCGGACGTGGAAGGGACGGACCTGCTCGACAGTAACAGCCTTGCGCTGATGGCTCGGGGCCTGGGCCTGCGAGGCGAGGCCGTGTTCCTGATCCGAAACCGATTGATTCCCGTCCAGGACTGGAGCCTGACCACGCGGAACGGCCTTCCGGTGGCCTATCAGGTCACGATTGCCGAGGCCGGCGGCGGTCGGTCTATGACTGCCCTGGCGGACGAAGTGCTCCACGTCACCATTGGAAGCGACCCGGCGACGCCCTGGGCAGGGGCTCCGCCGCTCCGCAAGGCGAGCCTGACGGCCGGACTACTTCACGCCCTGGAGGCGGCGCTGTCCGATACATACGAGAACGCGCCCATTGGCAGCTTGATTGCTCCATATCCCGAAAGCACAGAGGTGGATCGGGACCAGCTCGCCCGGTCCTTTCGTGGGAAACGGGGCCGCGTGCTGCTCAGGGAGTCCATGAACGTGGCCGCAGCGGGCGGGCCGGCACCGTCGCAGGACTGGAAAACAAGCGACCTGTCCCCGGACCTTCAGCGGGCAATGACCACGGAAAACCTGGAGGCGGCGCGGAGCTCTCTCTGCCATGCCTACGGGGTATTGCCGTCCATGCTGGACCCGAAGGCGGCCGGGAACGGGGTCCGTGAAGCCCAGCGGCATCTTGCACAGTGGACGCTGGAGCCTATTGCGCGACGCATCGCGGAGGAGGCCACGGAGAAGCTGGAAAATAGCGTCACACTGGACGTTCTGCGGCCTCTGCAAGCCTACGACGCGGGACAGCGGGCCAGGGCCATGAAAGGCTATCTGGAAGGGCTCACGATGGCAAAACAGGCCGGCATGAGTGACGAACAGGTGGCAGCGGTCCTCAAATTCGCCGGGATGCAGGGGAAAGGCGAAGAATGAAACTCGCCAAGTATTTTACCTCGACCGCTACCTATTGGGGGCCAGGGGTCCCGGACGGGTTCGGCGGGACGGATTGGCCTGATCCGGTACTAATCAACGTCCGTTGGGAAGGCCGCAATGAGCTATTCGTGGACGCTGATGGTGTAGAGGTCCGGTCTCAATCTGTTGTCTATCCCGACCAGGACGTAGAGCTCGGGGGATACCTCTGCCACGGCGAGAGCTCGGCAAGCGATCCGACAACCGTGGACGGTGCGCTGGAAATCCGAGCGGTGAGGAAAATTCCGAACCTCCGGGCAACACAGAGCCTCACAAAAGTGTGGCTATAACATATTTCCATTGTTCGCCCGTCGCGTGGGCGGGCGTTCGGCTCGGGTTTGTCCGGTCTGTGCCTGAGCCATTGCCTCCGTTTGGACCCCCGGGAGCGTTTCCCGGGGGTTTTTTTGTCCGATTGCCGGGGACGGAAAGCGGCGCATATTTCGCCTGTGAGCTTTTCGGCGGGGCTTCCGCGTGGGTCAGGTCCCGGCAACCGGGAGAAAGGCGCATATCGCCTCTATAAAATACCGGGAGTGCTGTTGATTCACTGAATGAAAAAAGCCTATTCATCCCCCTTGACCTATACACCGAAACGGTGCATAATGTAGTCACCAAATCAAAACAAGGGGGTAAACCATGAACGCCACGCAAATCGCACAGGAAGCCGTCAGGCGGGCATTCAAGGACAAGGACATATTTGACGATGCCTTTCACGGCACCGAGTTCTCCAGCCTGGACAGGGACCAATGGGAGGAAATCATCACCGAGGTCCTGGTGGAACAGGGCGACCCTGACGTGGATCAGAACGAGATCCTGTCCGAGTGCCGGCGGCTTTACAAGGAGCAGCGGCGAAACATCCGGGACCGGATGAAGGCATTGAAAGACGAAATCGAGAAGGAGGTGAAGGGATGAAGCGCGTAATAGAGGGGCTCCGCTACGACACGGAGAAGGCGGTGCGCGTCGGTGGCTACGACAACCAGGGGACCGGGGCCACGTCCCGGTCAGACTTTCACTGGTGGCAGGCCGACCTTTACAGGACCCCGCGATCCGGGCGCTATTTCCTCGCCGGCGAGGGTGGGCCCATGACCAGGTTCGGCAAGCCGACCGGGGACGGAGCCACGTTCGGGGAGAGGATCATCCCCCTGGAAAAGCAAGAGGCGCGAGAGTGGGCCGAGCACTACCTTGACCCGGAGACGGTAGAGGATGAGTTCGGGGACGAGATCGAGGACGCATAAGGAGGGGATGTTATGAGTAACGTTTCGCCGACCGACCTGGACGACCTTGCGGCGGGCCTGGAGTTCATCGGAAAGCAACTGCACGAATATGAAATAGAACAAGATGGGCAGGACCGCATGATCGGGGCGGGATACCTCTGCAAGCTACTTTCCCGACAAGCGAAGGAATTAGCAATGCAAGCGGACGAGGACCCGAACATGACCCCGGAGAGGATTCAGGAGGAAGGGCGCAATCATCTAAGCAGGATCAAATAACAATCAGGTGCCGGGGCTCAGTGCTCCGGCTTCTTCAAGGAGGGGTCCATGATAGGCGAAATTCTGGCAAACAAGGAAAGCGAGGAAAAGGCGCGAGTGCTGACAGAGCCCTTTCCGCATCTATTAGGCGGGCATGAAGAAGCGCCGGACCAGGTGGTCCTCGTCGCCTATAAGAGTGGAGGAAGCGCCGGGAACATTGAAATTGTCCCCGTGAATCAGCTTACACTCCATTGGGAGATTGTGCCGAAAGGGAAGGCGGGGGTTTTCTGAGCGGTGGTGTGTCCGTGGTGTTGTTGACGACCGGGGAAACCAGGGATAATATGCGCACTACATGGTAGGTACAAAAGAAAGCCCCGTGTGACCGTACGGGGCAGAACAAAAAAACCTGGGCGACAACCAGGGCAGATTCGGGCCGAGGACGGGTCCTCCTTTTTTTTGAAAATCCATCCCGCACTCGTCCCGACGACATGTCCACGATACGAAAGGGTGATTCCCAGGTCAACCCTCTCTCGTGGGAAAATTTGCCAGTTGTCGCCTCCATGAACGGAGGCGGACATGGAGAATCTTGGCCGCGTTGACCAGGAACGCGAAGCAGGAACCGATACACAAGCTCCCCTCAAGCTACGCTGGCGGCACAAGAGAGCCTGGCGGGACATCCGGCGGGCCTTCATCACTACCGACACCGGTGCAGCTATTATCCTGGCGACCCTGGCCGAGCATCGGCAGCGGGGCCGGTGGATTTCATACAGCCGGGACAGAAGCCATTACTCCTCCCCAAAGCGATACCGCGACCCCCTTTACAAATTCGCGCCAGTAGTCAACGCCATTGATAAGCTAGCGGCTGATGGCTGGATCTTCCACGACCGTGCCGAGCCTGGACGCATGGGCTGGCAATCCGCTTTTTTCCCAACCCCGGAGCTCATCGAGCGAGCCGAGGGGGTCGTTGCTGAACAGCCTCGCCTCCGACTTGTGAAACCCGAGGAAACGGTGATCCTACGCGGGCCGGATGGTAAGCTCCTGGACTACAAGGAATCGCGCCGTACATGTAAGATGCGGCGGGAGCTGGAGGCATTGAACGAAATCACTACATCATCAGATGTATCCTGTCCCGCTCCTGTGGTCCGCATCTTCAACAAGAATTTTCAACGCAACGGCCGTGTCTATGCGGTCGGCGGAGGGTGGCAATCCATGCCGAAAGATAAGAGACAAGAAGTCACGATACGAGGCGAGCCGGTGGTGGAAATAGATTACAAGAATCTGCACCCGGCGATACTCTACGCGATGGCAGAAGCGGATATGCCTTCCGACTGTTACGCGTTGCCGGGATGGGACCCGAGCCTCCGCAAGCTCATCAAGGTGGCCGTGCTTATCACTCTGAACGCCAAGAACAAGTCACAGGCACGCTATGCAATCGCGCACAACGATCTGATCGAGGCAGTGGCCGAGAAGGGCACAGAAAAGGCTCTGTGGAAGGCTGACAGGCTTATAGATGACATTAAGCGGGTCCATGCTCCGATTGCTCATTATTTTCACTGTGACATGGGCGCAGAGCTGATGCAGCTCGACAGCGAGCTGGCCAAGACGGTGATGCTGGAGATGGGCCGGCGCGGGGAGGTCGTGCTCCCGGTCCACGATAGTTTTCTGGTCCGCGAGAGCCAGGCCGACACACTGGAGGAGGTCATGTTCCGGGCCGCCTACGAGAAGGGCCTGTTGGCCATCTCACTGGACCGCGCCACGGGGGTCGCTACTGGTAAGTAATCCTCGCGGCTGATGGGGACGGACCCCTTTTAACATCTGACATATGGAGGGGGGTCTTCCTCCGTTCCTCCTCCCCTCCGGGTCTTCCTTCTGGAGGGATTCCGAGGGGGCCGCGGGACCCGAGCCGCCCCGGCGCCTGAGAGACCCCCGGGTGGGGGGTCGTGGGTGCAAGAAGTGTGCGAAGGGGAGTCTGAAAGGGCAAAATCAGGCACGAGCGCAAATTGCAACGCATAGTAGGAGGTTACGGCATGGCATGTTGGATTGAATTAGAGAATCAGGACAGATTGCCGAGGCACATGATTGTGGCTGTGTTAGATAAACTCCCTGGAAGGTATAGGGTGAAGGGTAGAGCTGTTTCCGAGGAGAACGCGAGGCAGTATAAGGAAGGTGAGGTCTACTTTCCATATGCTGAGGGAGAAAAGATTGAGACGAACATATCCATGTCAAAGATCAAAGACTTTGAGGGATTGGCGGATATATCAGAGAAGGAGCTGGGATTGTAAACGTCACTACACGTTACACCTAACTCCAGTGTCTCGCCTGGAGTATTATGTAAACACGTGAGCCAAGCCGAAGCATTGGCCGAGAAATGCCGGCTGTCCGGGGCTGTGTCCTTTTTCGAGGGACGTGGCCCGGACATGGCCGGAAAGTATGGAGGGCCTTATGGAAAGGACACATACATGCAAGCAGTGCGATCGCTCTATACCGCGCCGTCGCGGGTGGTGCTTGGGGTGTGAACGTCACCAGGTGAGGAAGGCGCGCCGAATCGAGAAGGCAAGGGGGGA
>Ga0207714_1002903_pt1 | contig 10027 bp, 10 predicted proteins | sample PonA232FremontCA_2_FD_187270 | JGI IMG/M metagenome (GOLD analysis project Ga0207714, IMG submission 187270) | Marine sediment microbial community from Fremont, CA, USA - Pond A23 Sediment 2 (SPAdes) | ecosystem: Environmental > Aquatic > Marine > Unclassified | place: USA: Fremont, California... | reverse complement strand
CAGCAAGAAAGCCCCGAGGCTATCGACTCCCGCGCACCGGAAGACTCGCTTCGCTCGTCTTCCGAGGTCACGCTCACTGCGCTCGCGTGACGCTCGCTGCGCTCCTCGCTCCCTCCGGTCGTTGCGGTGCTTGCATCACCGGGGTTCGTCGATAGCCTCGCCCCTTTCAGTCCCACCCACATAGCTTGGTTAGCCAGTCGACACGGGTGGGACTGAAAGGGGCCGGTCGCTTGCTCCGGCCCGGACGACGCAAGCACCGCAGTGGAACGAGGAGCGCAGCGAGTCCCGGTAGGGCAAGCGACCGGGGGCTTTCTTGCTGTTTGGAGTGATGTTTTTAGAGACACTGTCTCGTGGGGCTTTCTTGCTGTTTATACCCTCAGCTCCTCGGCATCCACTACCAACACCCACAAAACCCCGCATACACCAGACTCCTAGTTCCGAAATCCTGAAACCCCGGACAGCCAATCTCCCTGTATGGATCATCGCCGTCGGGAACTGCTGGCGAGTGGCGCGATCGTGCTCATCTTTCTGGCCATCCAGATCGGAGCGCTCGCGCTGGTCGGTCCCTTCGAGCAGGAGGGGTTACAGGAGGTCGAGAACACGAGCGATCCCAGCCTGAGTATCGTCTACCTCGCTGCCATCCTGGTCGCGACGGGACTCATGCTGGTCGCACTCAAATACGGTGGTGACGAAATCCTGCGGCTGATAATCATCTTCGCCGGTGCCTACATCGCCCTGTTCGTCTTTCAGGCGCTGGTGCCGGCGCTCGTCTCGGTCTCGATAGCTGGCTCGTCGGTCAACGTCCTCGCCTGGGCCGGCGCACTCGCTCTCGGTATCGCTCTGTTCGTCTACCCCGAGTGGTACGTGATCGACGCCGCCGGCGTTCTCATGGGGATCGGTGCGTCGGCACTGTTCGGCATCAACTTCGGTATTCTCCCCGCGCTCGTGTTACTCTCCGTCCTCGCCGTGTACGACGCGATCAGCGTCTACGGCACCGAACACATGCTCACGCTCGCCTCCGGCGTGATGGATATGCGCGTTCCCGTCCTCTTCGTCATCCCGCTCTCGCTTTCCTACAGCTTCCTCGAAAGTGACAAACCCGACTCGGTACAGGCGGAATCTGACGACGCCGGCGAAACCGATCCAGCCAGTAGTAACCCGTCGACTGACGACCCAGGCCTGGACGTCACCGACCACCCGAACCCGGACGACATCGTGGAACCGGAGGCCAGACTCGACGTGGCGACGCTGAACGACCTCGGCCCCGAGGGCGTCCGGAATCTCGACCGGGACTGGCTCGAAGCGATCGAACTCGACGAGGACGACGTCGAGGAACTCGACGACGACGTCCACGAGACACTCCAGGATATCGACGGCGAGCGAGACGCACTCTACATCGGCCTCGGCGACGCTGTCATCCCGACAGTGCTGGTCACGAGTGCCGCCTTCTTCGTCGAGTCCGGGCCGACACTCTCCGTGCTGGGCGTCTCGGCGACGCTGCCGGCCCTGACCGCGATGGTCGGAACGCTGGCCGGGCTGGTCGTCTTGCTCTGGCTGGTCCAGCAGGGCCGGGCCCACGCTGGACTCCCACTGCTCAACGGCGGGACGATCGCCGGCTATCTCGTCGGTGCGTTCGTCAGTGGACTCTCACTGATGGAAGCACTTGGATTGAGCAGCTTTCTTTGATACTCCTTTTCGATACCAGCGACAAACTCTTTATTCTCTGTCGACAGCTTCTCCATATGGGGAAGAAGCAGATTCTTCTCGATGAGGACGTACACGCGAAACTTGCGGCGAAACAACGAGATGACGAGTCGGTGAGTGATACCATCGACCGACTGATCTCGAACTGGTCGCTGGCGGAGTGGGGAGGCTGGATGGCCGAAGATGAGGCGAAAGCACACCGGACGATGCTTGATGAGCTTTCCCCCGACGAGTAATTCGACTATCGCCCGGGAAAGGCCTCACTCGCCGGCGAGAACGCGATTGTCTCCCCGAGATCCTGCTCGACGGCCCGGTCGTAGAGCAACTTCGCCGCAGCCACCGTTTCGATCGCCGTCCCGCCGCTGTCGAACAGTGTGATCTCCTCCTCTGTCTCCCGGCCGGGAATCTCCTCGGCCACGACTTCGCCGAGTTCGCCGTGGACGTGGTCCGCCTCGATGGCCCCCGTTTCGAGTGCGTTGCGATAGGCACCGGCATCGGAGTCGATCCGGGCACGCAGGTCGGGGACGTACTTCGCACGTGCGACCGTCTCCGCGTCGATCTCGTGCTTCTCGGGGTGGTACTGACCCATCGCCGTGATGTGTGTTCCCGGATTGAGGTGGTCGCCGTCGAACACCGGTTCGCTCGCCGTCGTCGCCGTGATGACGATATCTGCACCCGAAACGGCGGCCTCGCTGGAGTCGACCGCGTCGACGCTCACGTCCAGGCGACCATCCATCTGGGCTGCGAACTCCTCCCGGTTGGATTCGGTGGGCGAGTACACTTCCACGTGGTCGAGATCCCGGACCGTCGCCGTCGCGAGGAGCTGGCCGCGTGCCTGTGTGCCGCTCCCGATCAGTCCGACCTCGCTTGCGTCCGACCGGGCGAGTTCGTCGACACCGACGCCGCCGGTCGCGCCCGTCTTCGAGGGGTTCATGCTCGCGCCGTCGAGGACAGCGAGTAACTCCCCGCTCTCGGCGTCGAACAGCGGGAGGACGAACTGTGCGTCCCGGTGGCCGAAACCCGCCGCGTACGTGTACCCGCCCATCGCACCCATCCCCGGCAGGATGGCGAAGTAGCCGGTCAGAAACCCCGGTGGATCGGCGCTGTCGAGTCGCGTGCGTGGCTCCGCGGGGGCACCGGTTCCCCGCTCCCGGTAGCCGTCCCGAACTGCGCTGACGTACTCGGCTGGACTCGCAAGCTCGGCGAGGTCGTCGCTCGTAAGAAATCGAACACCTGCCATGTGGACTGGTTGCACTGGCATCCCCAAAGCCGTACTGGTCACCACGCTCCTGTATCCCGGTTCTCCACCTCGATTTCATTCCTGAAAATGACAATATCCCTCTTTATTTGTCCTATAGAAGTTATTTTCAGTTGTGATAACCGGGAAGAAGGGCTTTAATACTGCTCTGTGGTACCGTGACACGGAGGGAGGAAACGACCCATCCAGTCAGATATGAGCAAGAACGCACCCAACAACACTGAATCAGATACTGTCGACAAGCGAGACCGATACGCAGAACTCACTATCGGGGACGAAGAGTTCGTCATCTACGACCGAGAGAACCATCAGGCCTGGCTCCAGTCGACAGTAGCTGTCGGGGCCGACGAGATGGAGTGACTGGGTGCGGTAGATTAGTTACGGTACGGTCGCATTTTACGGTATGCAGTTCGAACTGCTCGGCGACGATTCCGCCGGGCCGGCGCTCTCACTCGACCACGAACAGTTCGCATACGCCGGCAAGTTCGTCATGTCGGGCCCGAAAGCGCTCGCCCGCGAAAACGACTCGGTCGTCGGTGCGATTTCCTTCAGCGAGGATCACTCCGATCCCAACGCTGTCCGACTCCGATACGTCACCGTCCGCGAGGACCGACGCGGCGAGGGCATCGGGCCACGACTGCTCCGGTTTACCGCAGCCAGACTCGGGGAGCGCTACGACGATATTCTGATCGCAGCGAACAATCCGATCGCCTACGAGGCCTGCTACCGGGCTGGATTCGTGTTCACCGGCGAGGAAACGGGGATCGCCGAACTGCTCATGCGGTATCAGCCCGGCGAGCGGGACGGCGATCGCTACCGGGAGGGATTTACGCTCTTTCAGGAACGGGAGCTGCCAGACATCCACGAGGCGGTCTGTCAGCGCCACGCCAACGGGGAGCCACCTGTGATCGTGGCCGATCCTGGCGAGCTATAATCTCGACTCGAACAGCCGTGTCTCGCAGTTCTGGCAGGCGACAGCCGCGACCTCGTGTGTCGAACAACAGGATTCGACGGTGTCGGTCCGCAGGCTCGGCACCCCGCCACAGCTCGGACACCGGTCGATGAAAATCCGGAGCCCGCTGACCAGCTGGCTGCGCTCCATGGGGTCCAGTTCGATCCAGTTTTCGACCCGACCTGCGAGCGCACTCGCACCGCCGAGATCGGCGTAGAAGGCACCGGTAGATTCCCACTGGCCGACGAGCGTTCCGTCGACTCGCGCTTCGAAAGCCTCGCCGTGTTCCACGAACTCGACCTCGCCCGCCTCGACAGCGAACAGTTCGAACAGCGATTCACGGCCAGCGTCGGCCGACTGCAGCCGATCGATCTCGTCGTACCACGATTCCCGGAACTCCTCGGTGAGACAGAGATCGTCCTCGTCCTCGCAGTCTTCGAGTGCGCCGGCCCCAGACAGTGCTGTCTCCGGATCGACGTCCGTTTCGATCCGCACCTGTTCGTCTTTGCCGAAGAGTGCGAGCAGCCACTCCGGGAAGTATCGCTTCGTCAGTTCGGGTGTTTTCGGCACCAGATACCCCCGGAGGTAGATCAGCGACACCGAGAGCGCGAAGACGCCGACGGCCGCCGCGAGACCCACCACAGGCGTGGCGACCATTCCGCCAGCGGCACCGACGCCGACGGCGGCGACAGCTGCGATGATCGTGTTCACTACTGTACAGGGGAGACACCGGTTTTCGCCCGTGTACTCCGGCTGTCGAAGCCGCTCCAGCAGGCTGCCTGTCTGCGTCATTATCCTACCAGGTTATGAGATTTCGACGACCTCGTAGCTGACGTTCCGTTCTCTGAGTTTGTCGGTGTGTCGTGACAGCACGTCGGCCGACGCGAGCAACAGGACGTCGAGACCCTTCGTCGCGGCTTCCTGGACGCCGTCCGCGCTCCCGAAGCGGATGTCCGGATCGAGCCCCGCGCTGTCGGCCAGCGCAAGCGCCTCCGCACCGGCAACCGCGACCAGGTCCTGTTCCGCGGCAATCTCGACGACACGGTCGGGGTCGACCGAGCGGCTCCCCCCGTTGTGTACCTGCGGCACCGAGATGATCGCCACAGTGCCCAGGTCGTAGTCGACGAGCCCCTCGAAGTTCGTGATGCCCACGTCCTGTCCGGGCTCCGCGTCGGTCACCGCAACCGCGGTCGCACCGCCGGTGTCCCCGGCCATCGCTCGCAGGACTCCCTCCTGCATCGTCATCGAGACGGTCTCGCCCTCCTGAATCTCCGTCGTCGCGATCGCCGTCTCGGTCTCGACCTCGCCGATCACGTCCTCGGAGACGTGACCGACAAACTGCCGGAGTTCGTCGGTCTGGGTAATCAGCCAGTCGACGCCCTCTTTCGTGACCTCGTACCGGCCACGGCCGTGTTTGTTGACGTACTCCTGTTCCACCAGATCCTGCAGGTAGTCGCTGACAGCCTGTGCAGTGATCCCGATCGCGTCGGCGATCTCCTGCTGGTTGACTGCCGGCTGTCGGTTCGCGATCTCGACGAGAATCTGGTATTTGGTCGCCGTTCGCTTGCTCTGGAGCACACCGAACTCCTCGCCGTCCCCGTTGTCCGCCATTGTCGACGTTCGGTGCCGAAAACTAAAGTAATTTTGCCTTACGTCGTGTTCAATTGCGGTACAGAGGCGAATTACGCCGATCCAACCAAATTTATTTGCTGTAAAACGACTAAAGTTGTTTCACGTCCTACGTTAGTTGTATCTGTCGATGGCCCAGCTATCACTCCCCTGCGACGCGAAGGCTGGCCCGACGGTCGCCAGGGATGCTGACTCGCCGTTCTCCGATCTCTCCGTGCTGGTAGTTCGGAACACTCCAAAAAGCACCACAGGAAAAGCGACCGACTAGATGAAGCGGAACGTCTCCAGATTCTTCGGCGCGAAGGTGCGCATGTTGTACTCGTGATACAGTGCCGAGGAGAGGTCCTGCGTCGAGGATTCGTCACCGTGGACACAGAGCACCTTCTCGGGTCGTGGATTCATCGTCTTCACGAAGTTCTCGAGTCCCTGCCTGTCGGCGTGGCCGGAGAAGCCATCGACGGTCTCGACACCCATCTTCAGCGTCAGCGTGTCCCGTCCGCGACCGTTGCCGACCGGGATCTCCTCCCAGCCGTTCTGAATCCGGCGACCGAGCGTCCCCTGTGCCTGGTAGCCGACGAACACCAGCGTCGACTCCGGATCGGCACCGACGTGTTCGAGCCAGGAGAGGATCGGTCCGCCTTCCATCATCCCCGACGTCGAGAGGATGATCGACGGCCCCTCGTCGGTCACGTCCTGGCGTTCCTCCTCGCCGGCGTCGATGTGGTTGAACTGCTCGGAGAGGAACGGGTTCGCGTCGTCGTGGAAGATCCGCTCGCGCAGGTCGTCTCGCAGATACTCGGGATAGGTCGTGTGAATCGCCGTCGCCTCCCAGATCATCCCGTCGAGGTGGACCGGCACTTCGGGGATCTTCCCCTTCCGCATCGCCTCCTCCAGGACGAGCATGATCTCCTGGGAGCGACCGACGGCGAAGGCGGGGATCAGCACCTTCCCGCCCCCTTCGAGCGTGTTCTTGATCGTGTGGATCAGCTTTCGCTCGGAGTCTTCCTGATCGGTCTGGTAGTCGTTTCGGCCGCCGTAGGTCGATTCGAGCACCAGCGTCTCGACGCGGGGGAACTCGTTGACCGCGCCGTTGAAAAGGCGTGTATCGTCGTAGTGAATATCCCCAGAGAAGGCGACGTTGTAGAGTCCGTCGCCGATGTGGAAGTGAGCGATCGAGGAGCCGAGAATGTGCCCGGCGTTGTGCAGCGTGAGTTTGATATCCGGCGAGATGTCGGTCACGTCGCCGTACTCCAGCGGAATCGTGTGTTTGACCGCCTCGCGAACCATCTCGGACTCGTACGGTGGCGTCCGACCTTCCTTGGCAGCAACGTCCAGATAATCCAGCGTCAGCAACCCCATCAGATCGCGTGTCGGTTCTGTCGTGTAGATCGGCCCGTCGTAGCCGTACTTGAACAGGAGCGGAATCAGCGCTGAGTGATCGAGGTGGGCGTGTGTCAGCACGACCGCGTCGATCGAGTTCGCCCCAGAACCGAGTGCTTCGGGCACCTGGAGGTAGGGGACCTCGTCGGGCGAGCCGGGTTTATCGCCACAGTCGACGAGCACGCGCGTCTCCGGCGTCGAGATAATAAAGGAGGCGCGGCCGACCTCGCGACAGCAGCCGAGTGTCGTGATCCGGACCCACTCGTCGTCGGACATCTCCTCGCGGTGGATCTGTCTGCCGATCCGTTCGAGAATGTCCCGGCGCTCGTTGCGCTCCTGTTTCAGGAAGTTCCGGACGTTCTTGACAGTCGAGGACTCGATCGGTGGCGTCCGGACGACCTCGGGTGTCCAGCCGACCTCCTGGGTAATCTCCCGGAGCGTCGCGCCGTGACGGCCGATGACCATCCCCGGTTTCTCGGCCTCGATGACGACCTCGCCAGTGTCGATGTGGAAATCGAGATCCGTAACGCCCGCTTCCTCGGGAATCACGTCCATGACCTTCTGGCGGGCCTCGTCTGGTTTCGAGAGCACCGCCGGATCGGGCCGGACTGTGATCCGCTTGCGGAGCTTCGAGGCCAACTGTCTGACCAGATCACCGTCACGGGCGAACCGTTTCGGATCGCGCGTGTAGATGACAAGTTCCGGCCCCTCGTACGTTACTTCCGTGATTGTCACATCGGTCGGTACTTCCCGTTCTATCGTCGCTTCTATTTCCTCGAGTTGTTTGTCTACAGTGCTCATATATCAGAACCGTCTGTCGGGCCGGCAACTGTCAAGGCCACTCGTGTGGACTGTTCGCTGCCGATAGCCGGACTAGACATTGTCGAACTGGTAGGTATTGCTGCAGGGTATCCGGACGTGCGTCCGGAGAACCATTCCGTGCCTGACCTTTGTCGGTGCTAATTATAAAAATCTTCGCAAAATTGCACGTTCCAGTGCTCTGGCGGCCCTGCAGTTACTGCGTCTGGCCCGTCTCGGCGAGCGGTAACTCGACGACGAAGGCGGCACCACCGAGATGGCTGTCCTCGGCCCAGACGTCGCCGCCGTACTGGCTGACGATCGTGTGGACGAGATACAGCCCGATGCCGGAGCCGGAGCTGTCGGCTCCCTGTTCGCCCTTGCCGAAGATCTCTGCACGCTGGTTTTCCGGGATCCCCGGCCCGTTGTCGGCGATGATGACACGGGCCGTCTCCTCGTCGACGTCGACGGAGAGGCGAACTTCGGGCTGGTCGCTGTCGTTGTGCTGGACGGCGTTGTTCAGCAGATTCCGGAACACCGAGGAGAGCATCTCGTTGGCTCGAACCTGCACGTCGGGGATCTCGTGGTTGAGCGCGAACGTCGCCGACTCGTAGGACTGTTTGCGTTTCTCCAGTTCCTCCGTCAGCAGCCGCCGGAGCGAGACTGGCTCCGTCGAGACGCCCGCCTGCCCGCTGACGATCTTGACGAACTCCTGGGCGATCTTGGTGAGTTCGTTGATGTGCTCGCTCGCCCCGTGGATCTTCGAGACGTACTCCGCGCCAGTTTCGTCGACGTGGTCGCCGAGCATCTCCGACCACATGTAGACGAGGTTGATGTCGTTGCGGATGTCGTGGCGGACGAACCGGTTGATCAGTTCGAGCTGTTCGGTGGTCTCTTCGAGTTGTCGTTCGCGCTCGACGCGGTCGGTGACGTCGCGGGCGATCACCTGGTAGGTGCCGCCGTCGTCGCGGCTATCGGCCGGCACGACGATCGTATCGTAGTGGCTGCCGTCGTGGTCGCTCTGGAACTGCACGCGCTCACCCGTGGCGAGGGCCTCGCTACCAGCGGTTCGCCACTGGCTTGCGATTTCGGCCGGGAGTACGTCCGCGACAGTCTGTCCGATCATCTCACTCGGGGAGAGCCCGAACGTCGCCGCGACCGTCTCGTTTGCCGCGAGGATCGTCCCCTCGTGGTCGACCTGTGCGATGTTTTCGGGCATGCTGTCGATGACGGTCTCGTACTCCTGGCGTGTCTTGCGGTGTGAGACGACGTTCTCGATCCGGTTCGCGACCACCGTGAAACCGTCTTGCTGTGAGACGTCGCCTTTCCGAATGTAGTCGTCGACACCCATCGTGATCGCCTCGGTGACGATCTCGTCGTCGGTCCGACTCGTCAGTAGGATGAACGGGAGCTCACTTCCGGAGTCGGACAGCTGCTGGTAGAGATCCAGCCCATCCATCTCGGGCATGTCGTAGTCGCTGACGATACAGTCGAACGACCCCGTTCCGAGCGTTGCGAGTGCCTCGTCTGCGCTGGTTGCTTTGACTGTCTGGATACCGTGTTCGGTTTCGAGTTGATCGGCAGTCAGTGATGCAAAGAAATCGCTATCGTCGACAACGAGTGTTCTGATCGTTTCGATGTACTCCATATCTATTACCTGCCCCAACTGCGACGCCGTTGTGACTCACTGTAGTGGACTGGACGATATTAATCCCATCCCAAAAACTGATCGGATCGTTGACCTGTCCGACGACCCAAAGCGATAGGATGGTCCCAGCCCGGGTATCCAGCATGAAGCTCACATACGAGCAGGTGGTCGCCGAACACGAGTGGATCCGCGGGCGGGACGATCGGATCGTCGGGCTCGTCAACGACGTCCGGGACGATCTCGGCGACCTGTTCGAGACCGACGTCGATCACGTCACCGGCGACCAGTACCGCGACGCAGTCGATACGGTGTTTGCAGACGGGGATCTGGCGATCAACGTCGCGGCGATCACCGCACTCCTGCGCGACCTCGACGTCGCGGGCGATTATCCCGGCTTCGTCGTGGACGAACTGCTCGGCCGGGAACTCGCGGGAATGATCGCCGGCGGACAGCCCCTGCGGCTGCTCGGCGAGGCGACCTTCCACTACGCGGACGTGCACGTCCACGAGGGCACCGGCGCGGGCACCGACGATCTGGACGCCGCACTCGCAGCCGGCTTCCAGACGCGACTCCCCGGCTGGGACTGGACGGCGTCCCCGAGCCCATTCACCATTGATACCGAGTGACACGCCCACAGGAGCCAGCTTTACGTTCGAAC
>Ga0207714_1002902_pt1 | contig 10031 bp, 7 predicted proteins | sample PonA232FremontCA_2_FD_187270 | JGI IMG/M metagenome (GOLD analysis project Ga0207714, IMG submission 187270) | Marine sediment microbial community from Fremont, CA, USA - Pond A23 Sediment 2 (SPAdes) | ecosystem: Environmental > Aquatic > Marine > Unclassified | place: USA: Fremont, California... | reverse complement strand
CAATCTGGCACCGTGTTGGTCAAGTGTAACGGACTCTATGGGGTGAGTCATTTTGAGCAATAATTGTTGGGTCATTTCTAACAATAATTTACATCTGGTTCCGATGGGAACATAAGTAGCTACAATTGGGATTTCGGTGACGGTTCAACTAGTTCTAAAAAAACTGTAAATCATACTTATGGTAGCGCCGGAAATTATACTGTAGAATTGACTGTAACAAACACTGAGGGCACTACTGATTCTACTAGCCTATATCCACCTCCTAGCGAAGTCCCTACAGCAAGCTTCACTGCAAGTCCTACAAGCGGGAAAGCCCCATTAGAAGTATCTTTTGATGCTAGTGGTTCAAGTGACCTTGATGGTACTATAGACTCTTACAGATGGGACTTTATCCCATACAAGAGTTATGGCACTGGTTCGGGTGTCAGTGTAAGCTACACTTTTGATAGTGCAGGAACCTACGATGTAGAACTAACGGTAACAGATAATGATGGAGCTACCGATTCTACAAGGAAAACGATTACTGTGGAGTCTTCCCCAGGTAAAACTGACTACCGTGTAGGGGAAAAAGAGATATTAGTGGAATTTGAGCAGAACAAGGATAGAGCAGAGGAGAAATATCGTGGAGCAACTGTTGCAGTTACGGGTGAAATAGATGGGATTTTCAAGCCGCTCGATCAACGTCCCAAAAACACTATATACTTTGAGGTCGATGGCCAAAAATATGATATATATTTAAAATTTCCAGATTCTCGGAGAGACGAAATCCGGACAGATAATATAGATTTCTACGGAAAGACAGCAAGTTAACTCGTTGTAAAATTTTTTCAAGGGTATTTATGATTGTCTGCAAGATTCTTACTCCTTGTGATTTGTAAACATCTAATAGTTGGCTTTTTTTGTCATAGCTATTTCAGACACGCTGCTTAAAGCTCACCTAACCCCACTTTCCTTGTCATTTATCAGAACGTAGAAAAGAGAGATAACTTTCAAGCTATTTGATCCCTTTGAATTTTCGTAAAATGTCGGACTTTTCATCCTCCGGAGTCTCTAGGGAATCTAGGACTGTCTTTACTTCGTCTTCTTCTAACTCGTATAAGTCAAAGACAACTGCATCGATTTGATGGTCGGTTTCCTTGATTTCTCGTTCTAGTTTTTCTGCCTTTTCTTTTTGTTCCAGGTATTTTTCAAGACCAGACTTTACGTCTTCTAATTTTGGTAAAGTTAAGTCTTCTAATCTATCGAGAAGTGATATTGTTTTTGTTGCATTTTTTCGGAAATTTGCAAAACCACCTGCTTTTTGTTTAGCTAGAGTAACAAATTCTTTAATTAAGTCTTTCATCTTTTCACCAGATGAAATATGCATCACTGGAAAAGTCTCAGTTTCATGGTAACCCCATTGATCTAGTGTTGAAAGCTTGTCTGGATCCTCTGGTTTATAACGAGCAGAAATAAGGATAATTAGATCGCTACCTCTCTCTTCTATCTCCAACTTTCCAATATTGAGACCTTGATATTCTTCAATTGTCTTAGTTGCTATAGATTTAGCAACATCTTTTACAGGTGTATAAACGTCCTTTAATTTCCTCCCTTCAGGGTAATTTTTCAGGTAATCTTTAAGGTTAAGATTTATTGCAAATTTTTTTCTTTTTAGGTTTGAAATTTTTTCTACCAATGAAGAAAGATCTCCCTCAGTCTCCAGAACTGGTAACTTAGTAGCTTGATTGATTCTAATTTTTGGAAATAAATTGGTCTTAGTTCTAAACAAATTGGCGTAGTAAAATTGAAGTAAACTAGAGTTTATTTGTGCTACTGCTACCTCAAAAGTAGCTTTAAAACCCGATTTAATGAAATTGTACAAACTTCTCGCTGTCAATAATCCCTTCTTTTCTGCCAACGAAGTTAATTTTTTTCCTGTTTCCCTTATCAAAAGCTTCTCTGAAAAAAAGAACTTCCCTTTTTTTAAGTTGGCCTCTGAGGCGTTTATCCATTTGTTAGATTTCACTGCATATTGTTCTACGTTCTCTCCCAAAAGAATTTTCTCATCGTGAGTGGACGTTTTCTTTTCAGATAATAACTCACTTGTTTTGCCTAGCTCTAAACCTCTTAACCAATCGAACTTATCTCTAACTCTAGTTTCAGTTTGGTTTAATTTTGCTAGTATTTTTTCTGAGTTAGAATCGGAGTAGGGAGCAAACTGATAAGAAGGGTTTTGTTCCACAAATTGGTAATCCGTTGTTTTCTGATAACTGAGAGAATTGATATCGCTAGAATACAATTTGTACACTTCGAACTCTTTTGACCCTTTGATAAATTTGATAATTCCTGTTGGCATTCCGACATCTTCAAAAACTTCATCTCCGCAATCGACTATTTTAGAAATTCCATAATCCATTAATTTTTTTCTGAAAAACGAGTACTGTACACCATTATAGAAAAGTGAAGGGACAATCAACGAAAAGTTATTTTTAGAAGTCAATACTTCTGATTTCTCTACAAAAACCTGATATATATCTGGTTGTTTGGTCTGAGAAGCTATGTCGTATTTGGTATTGAGGAACGAACGATAATACTTTGGCAGATTATGTGTTTTGATATAAGGAGGATTACCTATTAAAGCATTAAAGCCCTTTTCATTTCTTGCTTTGCCGGTTTCGTTTCTGAAAACATCTGGAAAAGCTAATTCCCAATGAAAGAATGAATGGTCTTTGGCAATTTCCTGGGCTTTTTGAAAGAAATCCCTATTCTCGACAGAGCCAAGATTATCATTAGCGGCTGCTTGTAATACCTCTCGATATTCATCGTCATTTACTTCGTTGTCAAAAGCTGTGCTTAATCTAACGTTTGCTGCCTTTTTGTACTTATCAATCCAGTTTCTTACATCTCGCCATTCCGCTTTCTTCTCCTGTACGTCTTCCCGGCTTCCACTTGTAATTTCTTCAATTAGGTTGAGGTGGCCAATTGCATTCCCTAAATCCTTAACTAGATTGGAAGTAAACAGGCCAGCCATTTGCTCTCTTTCAGAAGGCATAGTCTTCATCTCTTCAACGCCTATACCGATGAGACTGTCGCCCGTCCGCAGATGGTGATCAAGAAAACTCAATGGCTCGTTTTTCGCCACAGTGTGCAGCCAGAGCGAGAGTTTGGCTAACTCGGTAGCTAAAGGATTTTTATCTACGCCATAGATAGAACGTTCCACGATTTGCCGCTTTAGCTCTTTTACCGGGTCTTCCTGCTCCGTTTCGGCTACTGGGGTCTCATCACCGTCTTCGTCCGGCGAAAACTCTTCTTCTAAAGCGGCAATCTCGTTGGCCAGCTTCTCGGTGGCCTCCACGAGGAAGTGGCCGCTGCCCATTGCGGGATCAAGCACTTTTAAGTCGAGTATTTCCTCTCGCACTTCGGCCCGCTTTTCCTTTAACTTGCGCTCGTATACCTCCCTATCGTAACCCCGGGAACCTTTTTTCCTTTGTTTCAGTTCTTCAATCTCCTCCTGTAATTCTTCCTTCTTTTCTTCTACAAGGGGACCGATCGTGTTCTCCACGATGTACTTTACTATGTATTCCGGGGTGTAGTAGCTTCCGGTCTTTTTTCGTTCGGATAGGTCTTCTTCCCATTTGACCTGCTCGCCATCTATAACAGGTTTGTGCTCCAGCAGGCCCTCGTAGATTGCTCCCAACTCCCTGACGTCGAGATCCTGGTAGTCGATAAAACCGCCTTCGGCCTCTGAGTAGCTTACTTTACGGATCGCTTCAGCCAGGTACTTGTCGCCAATGGAGTGTTCTTCGTCGATGAAGGGGTGTCTTTCTTTGTCGAAAAGCCCACCGTTGTAAGCATATACACCTAAGGTATCCTCTCCATTATCTATCACGCTGAATAATCCTTTAAGGTGAGCCCAATAAAGGCTGAATGAACTATGCAGAGAATCACCATCTATAGTATCCTTTACTGCATCTTGCTTTAAGGCTTTGAGGCTATATTTCGTCCTATACTCCTTGTTGTCCATGGGCAGCAGGTTTTCTTCTTCATCGCTTTCGGCGTAGAGGAGAAAGATCAACCTATACAAGAGAACAAGAGAATTCTCGTAGATATCGTCAAGGTCCTCTTCTCCCAGGTCGGGATTTCCACTGAGAAAGCCCTGGCATAACTCCTGTAAGGCGTCAAAGGCGTTCTCCTTCAAATCCTCGGAAACTGATGCGGTGTAATCCTCGCTTCTTTCGTAAACTTCAGTTAAGAAACCGTCCTCTACGAAGGAGTGGGCTCGGAAAAAGAGGTAGAAGTACTTGAACTTTTCCTTGTCCCCAGCTTCGATCAAATCCACAATGTCGACCTCATAGTAAATATCCAGCCGATAGCTGGAGTCCCGGTGATAAAGACGCCATTGTCGGCCGTTGGTCAGCAAGCCCCATTTCGAGTCGGTGATCCGGAGGTATTCATCTATTTGCTTATTGGGCCGGAGATTATTTAAGTTCAGATTCCAGCGCTTGGCGTCTCCGACGGCGAGGGCGAAATCGAAAAGCCTTTTTTTGTCTTCTTTTGCTGCTTGATAAGCGCGGTCCTTTTCCTCGTCATTCAGGAAAAAGGCGTAGTCAGGTTCCTTTGTGGTGTCAAAGATCTCCTGGGAGGGTTGGGGAATGTATTTGAAACCGAGAGTATGGAGTATAGGTTTTATCCACTCTTCTTCCGTTTGAGCTTCCTTAGTAGATTCCAGTATGTCCTTTCTTTCTTCGTATAACTCGGATATTTCCTCGTAAACTTCTTCAAGTCCCTCTGGGTTCTGCCAGGCCTCCCGGTCCGGCATCCTCTCCTCTAGGTAGTAATTGGAAAACAGCTCTTGGTTATTATGAGCCTTTTGCAAATTTGCCCCCTTTTTATCAGTCGAAAACCACGAAGGTCATATTCAAAAGTTCCGGGTCCTCCCCAATAATTTCTTTCTCTTTTTCAAGCTCTGCTACGCGTTTCTCGTACTTGCTTTTCAACCTCTCAAGTTTGGTCTCTTCACCATGAATGGCGACTTCCATATCTTCACCCTGCTCCAGCCTTTCCCGGTAATCACCAAGTCTCTGTTCGATCCTACCTTTTCTGAACTTATAGAATTTATCCGCATCTTTCATCCTTATACTCACTTCTTCTTTTGTCTCTTCTTCAATTTCTTCCCGTCTTTCCTCCGCGGTTTTCCTAGCTTTTTCAATTGCATTTTCTTTTAATTCGTCTACGCTCTCAGCTAAGTCTAAAACCGCACCTTCGTATCTCTCTGAAGCCTCTTCAGTCGAAATGATGTTATCATCCGGAGCTTTATTGACTAAATGCCGCGTAACTCCATCGTCAATTTCGCGCTTTTCATTCACAAAAAAGGAAAGTAGCTGTTCGTTTACTGTTTCGCCCTTTGCGTTCTCAATCCGGTGGAGAAAGTTAAAAAGCACACCACGTCTTCCTTCATATTCAGAGTCAAGTATCGCTTTTATGCTTAATTTCCCTTCCGACCCGCTTCTACCTTTCAGGAGATTTATGATGCCGGACAAAAGTGGGTGGCCAAATGCAATAAACTCTACCTCTCCTATATCCTCCCTTTCGGCCACTTCTTTTTTGAAACATGCTTTTTCGTATTTTTCCTGAATTTCATCGCCTCCAAGCAGTTCCGGGGGAGGAATAATTCGGTAAACTGCCTTGTACCTAGTATTCTCTATCTTTCCGCCGTGTAGCTGGAAGAAAAGCCGGACAAACCTTTCCACATCTTCGTTTGTTATCTCTTCTTCTCTAGACTCTTCGACGATTTCCCTGGCGGCTGATAAGTCGAAGTCTCGCAAGTCCATCAGAAGCTCCGAGTCAACCCTATTTAACATTTCTTTCCTATCTTCCATGGCCTCTTCTAAATCTCGGATCGTTACTTCCGGGTCCTCGTTACCGGCAACTGCGTTCATAACCCTATCTTCAAGATCAACGTTTTCCAGTAAGGTGCCCAGTATATCCGATTTCAATTCACCTAAATCCTGCTCAATCCGGTTAAGTTTTTGCTGAAGGCGCATAAAGACTCGTCCTTCGACGGTATCTTCCACCTGGAGGTTAAATACCCTGACGTCCCTATCCTGACCGTAACGATGAAGACGGCCTATTCTTTGGTCTATACGGTTGGGATTCCAGGGTAGCTCGTAGTTGATCATAATATGACAGAACTGTAGGTTAATACCTTCTCCAGCTGCGTCGGTCGCCAGCAGGATATTCGAGTTCTCCCGAAACTCGGCTTCGGCGTCCTCGCGCTGGTCAGTATCCATGTCGCCATAAATTTTCGTGATTTCTTTATCCGGAAAGCTTTCTTCTATTAAATCTTCAAGGTAGAATAGCGTGTCCTTGTATTCGGTAAAAACTAGGATCTTTTCATCCGTTTCTTCATTAAACAACCTCTCTAAGAAGTTCAGCAGGGCTTCGGCTTTGTTATCCCTGTCCAATTTTTCCGCCTTCTCGCTTAACTCCAACAATACCTGCCTTTCCTCCTCGATTGCGGTCGGGTCTTCTTCCAGAACTTCGCCTTCAATTGCTTCCTCTACCTTGTTCCTCTCACGGGCTGTAAGTTCCTCAGGATGGTTCTCGTATTCGTCCAAGAGGTTATTTACTTCTTCTATCCGAGATTTCTTGGACTTTAACCTTTCCGCCCTTCCTTGAAGAGATTTTCTGATTGCCTCAATACTGGATACCATCCGTTTCTGGAAAAGCACCATGACGAAGCCGACAGCCCGGTTTTTCTGGGCCTTCGAGATGTTATATTGGCCCTTAGTGTATTCCGTGACTTCCTGGTATAATTCCAGCTCCTCGTCGGTAAAGTTTATCGGTATGACCTCGATGTGACGCTTGGTAAAAATGGGCTCGCCGTTCTCGTCTCTCAGTTCGTTCTTGCCTCGGCGCACCATTACGTCATTTAACCTTTCGGTATCTATGTGGTCTTCGCTTTCAAATAGGAACGGGTCAATTAAGGAGATTAAGTGATAAAAGTGTTCTCGGTCCCCTTTGTGCGGGGTGGCAGTTAGCAAAAGCAAGCCGTCAGTTTGTTTTTGGACTACTTTGGCGAGGTTGTAACGTTCAGTACCCACGGAGAGCTTGTGTGCTTCGTCAAAAACTATCATGTCCCATTCCGGCCTCTCCAGGGCAGCCCTGACGTGTTCCTGCTTGGCGTAATCTATCGAGGTAATTATCTTGTCTTTGTGTCCCCAGGGGTTCCGGTCATTTGGTAGCGATTGCTTGAATTCGTCGAAAACGCTCGAGTTATAAACCCAGAAGTTTTCGTCGAACTTTTCGCTCATCTCTCTCTTCCATTGGGTGGTCAAGAACGCCGGGCTAACGATAAGGACTCTCTCCGCTAGCCCTCTGGCCATCAGCTCCTTATAAATCATCCCGGTTTCGATGGTCTTACCGAGCCCAACGTCATCCGCTATCAAAAACCGGGGCTTAAAGCTATTTATCACCTGATAAACAGCTTCGACCTGATAGTATTCTAGGTTGATGCGGGAATTCGAAAGGGAGAGAAGATGGTCATAACGGTAAGCAAGAGAAAGCCGGTTCGCCTCTGTTAACAAATCGAACTTTTGCCAGGAGTCGAAATCCAGATCTTTCGCCCGTTCTATAGGCGATTGAATTTTGGTGATTTCAGTTGGCGGTGAAATATAAGAGCGGAGCTGGCCTTCTTCTTCGAATAGTATTTCGTATTTCTTTTTCTTGCTGTCGATGCTTTCGACGGATACTACTTTCCCCGTTCTTTCCCCTATTTTTACGCGATCGGAAATTTCAATGATGCTGGAGGGTTCCATAGATTTCACCGGTTCCTTAAGGCTTAAATCTCACTAACGAAACGAAATCTTTACAATAGTATAATATCCAAAAATAATTGGTTTTAAAAACAAGCTTAGCTAGGGGGGAGAGTTGCCATTATAGGATAAATTCTCAACGGCCAATGGAGGCATCACAAAGGATGTAAAAACCGCTTAGAACGCGAATGAGAGGATAGCATTATCCAACAGACGGGCGACCATCCCATTCTTTTGCTCTCCCCTCTCCTTAATCAAAAAACCTGCTCCAAGGTGGTTTTCGGAGTTTGTTTGGCACGGTCTTCAGGTTGTCTTAAGCAAACAAACGAGAATGCAACCGGCAAACCGCGCCGGGGTTTGGGTCGGTGGCACCGCGGAGTTGGTTTTTTTTGATTTTCTCTCCCGTATTCGGGGAAGAAGCCAAAGCCTTTACCTCCCGGTAAGGGCTTTGCGCTTCAGGGGCTAAAGCGGGCGGAGGACTTTTATAGTGGCTAGGTTGGCAGGCTAAATTCCTCGCCGGGGAATTTAGCCCGAAGATTCAGCTCGGCTGAATTGCTAAGGTAGCGCCTAGCATGGCTAAAAGTCCTTCGGGGGCTTTTTCGGCAATAAAAAAGAGGTGCTTGTTAGCACCTCTCGGTAAATTTTGGGTTGATCTATCTCAACCGGTCCTTACACGACCGGCGTTACCTCTACCTGTTTCTCGCAGCTCGAACACCAGAGTCTCTTGGCGTCCGGCTCACCTCTGATCATCGAGCCGCACTTCGGGCATGTATAATCAACTGCTCCCTCATAAACTGCCTGCTTTAGCTTTCTTAGCTCCTCGTCTTCATCCATTCTGTCACCTCGATTTAAGTCGTTTGGTAGCAAATCTGGAGGGTTAGTGGAGGTAAAATTATCGGGCGAAACTTTGACTTCCGAGTTAAAGAACTAACTTGTTTCTTCCTTCAGGTCCCGTTCTATCAGTTCGACTTCAATCAACATCCGCATCTGCTTAAGCGTTGATTCATCCTCTTCGGCGAAGATGGCGTTAAAGATCTTCTCTTCCGTGTCGGTCTCTTCTGATTTGGATGTCGAGTTTTCACATGAGTCGGTCAGTTCTACTGCGAGCCTACCTTCCATTATCCACCCCCCTTATCTATCACCTGGTGGGTCGGTTTTACAAACTCGCCTTTGGCCATCTCCTCTGCTACCTCCTCCGTGTTCGTATTACGGTAGTTGGCCGGGTCGTAGTTTGCCTTCTTCTGTGACAGGTAGTTCTTTCTCGTATAGAGCTTGTAGGTAGTAGCTCTTCGTACCTCGACTCCTCCGGTAAGGATGGTTTCTGTATCCAGCCGAAAAGTTTGGCTTCCGTGCTTTTTCTCCACCTCTATCGTCTTTCCGGTAGAAGAAATCTCTCCTTCGACGATGTAGGGAGTGTGAAATACTCCGGATATACCCTGAATCAGCTTTATCTTTTGATTTGCGTAATCACTCAATTGCATCCGGATCACCTCTGAGCCAGGTGTGGATCCGTCCTGCATTTTTTAGTAGGTCCATGAGTTCGATTTCTTTTTCTCGTCTATCCAGCAGCCAGCTACTTATCGACAAGGCAAGTATCCGTTTGTCCGTGTAGTTTGGCTTGTTTTCACCTACTGGCTTTAGCTCGGTAATGTTCTTAAATTCTTTTCCGTCCTTTTCCCTGGTCTGGTAGCTAAACTTAACTTTGCTACCCTTACCGACTGTCTTCGGTAGGTGGTTCCATAGACTATAGGTTTCTCCGTCGATTTTTAACTTGTAGTAGCTGCTGTCATTTGAGTTTACCTTCTTTACTTTCTCGACCGTGCCTTGGTTCATTTCACACCTCCTCGTTTTCTTCATCGAAGAATTCAAACTTTAACTGGTTCGGGTCGATCGGATCCGTCTCTTTGATCGAGACTTCACCATCGGTTAATTTGACCTTGTAGGGACCTATAAGTGCGGAAACGTTCCTACCTTCACCTACCTGCTGGCGGATGTAACGGATTAGCCTCCCTTCAAGCTGTGGGAGGGCTTCGTTTAGCCGCCTGCGGTAGTTTAAGCTCCTTGCCGCACGTTTGGCTTGGTTGAAAGTCACACCAGTCTCAGTTGGCATAGTACCACCTCTGTATGTAGTTAGGGGGTCTGACCCTTCCACCCCCCGGAACCTGCGGGTATCAGGCTCCTGGGAGGCCGGTCTCCTTGACTGGGCCCGAAGGAGTCCTCTCTTCGCCAGGACGGGTC
>Ga0207714_1002901_pt1 | contig 10036 bp, 17 predicted proteins | sample PonA232FremontCA_2_FD_187270 | JGI IMG/M metagenome (GOLD analysis project Ga0207714, IMG submission 187270) | Marine sediment microbial community from Fremont, CA, USA - Pond A23 Sediment 2 (SPAdes) | ecosystem: Environmental > Aquatic > Marine > Unclassified | place: USA: Fremont, California... | reverse complement strand
ACTTACTATCTTGTCTATTATAGTTTATTGGAGTTCTAGTTAAGATAGTAAACTTCTCTCTTGAAGGCCGAGCGCCTTCGGGACTTCGGCCTGCCTCGCTTTCGCTCGGCAGACCTCGCCCCTCGGCTGCTCTTCTTCATTAATTATAATATTACGAAAATATGGTAGGTTATTCCCCCTGCCAGAATAGTGATACAATTTCTTAAAACGGTTATGCTTTATCCATAAAAGCAGCGTTTTTAACTTGATCAAAAAGGAGGTAACTATGGTAGTCTTCCGTGTTCTCAAGAAACCCCCAAACCTCATCCCCATCCAGTATAGTGGATGGTATCCGATTAATCGGATGTCACCCAGTAAATTGGATACTAACCAGTTCTGAACTCGGATACAAAAGTCCCTGGACGGAGGTTCTAATTTACCCCCTGGTTTTTCATTAAACATAATTATCTTAAAAGGAGATGCTTATGGACAAAAAGATTGTTAAAATCGAATGGCTGTCAAAAAGAAGTACTTGGTTGTTTAAATGTACTTTCTCGGATGGCAGATACGATTATTTTGTTCGAAGTCAAATTCCAGCTAAGTACAACAAGCTTGTTAAAAAAGCTATACTTAGCAGCAACAAAACAGCTAATTCTAACGAATAGGAGGTGTACTATGAAATTCATGACCGACATTATCCGCGAAGCGAAAACCTATGGATACTCCCCTGTGAGAATTCATAACCGCATCAAGAACGTGGTATGTCCTAAATGCCGGAAAAACAGAGCCGTTCTATTTGACGGTCCTGATGGGCGTCGTGTTCTTGCCTGTCTTTGTGGATGTCGTAAACGAGTGGGTAGTAAATCCACGGTAGTGGATACCAGATGCAAAGCTTACACCAAAGCCGGCAGGCGGTGTAAAAATAAAGCTATGCATGGTAACTACTGTGGAGGACATCAACCCAAAACCCGTCGTCAGGGCGACGAAAAATAGACCTTAAGCCTTGAGCGTTCTACCCCCTTACCAGAAAAGTGAGGGGGTAGAGGTGGTAATTAAAACTCAAACTAAATATACAGAAACCAATAACTATTAATGTAAAGTCGAAACCCCTCTTTTGAGGGGTCGTACTACCGTGGTGGGTAGTGCCTGATGATGACAGCCTTCATCTAATACTTCACTGCTTTTAGCAAAGGAGGAAATCATGGGCAACACAAGAAAACCTGGTGTTAGTATTGCTGGAGAAGTATTTTCCTACCCGTTTGATGATATAGGGTGGAAAAAAGTATGCAACATTCCGAAAAAGGCTGCTTTGGAATGGATAAATACATACATCCCAAAGATTGAAACCCTTACCAATAAGTATGCTATAGTGGTTTGTGTTGATTACTACGGTTTCAAACAACACATTACAGCAATCTATAACAAAGATAACCGATACTGTGTTATCAAAAAAATTGAGGAGGTTTAACATGACATTCCGTAATCCCGTGAAAATTTCCGGCCAATGTATCCTGTGTAAAAACGTTTATACCTTTACGGTAGAACAAGCTGACCTTGAACGGTACAACAACGGGGAAAAGATCCAGAACTGTTTCCCTTATCTGGACAAGGGGGATCGGGAGTTGTTTATCTCCCGTACTTGTTCTACCTGCTTCGATGACCTGTTCGGGTCGGTGGATGAGGAAGGACATCAATACGACTAATGTAAACATCAATTAAGGGAGGTTTGTTATGTTGGTAACCATTAATGTAATCTGTTTCATACTTTTAGTATTTCTCATCACATTCCCCATCATCCAGCTGAAAAGACAAATTCAGCGAAGGAAAGCAAATGTAGACGATTATATGTCTGCAGCCATGGCTATCATTTTAATCGGTGTGATATTTATGATAGCAAATGATGCCGGCAATTTCTTCTTCTAAAAATCAAAAGACCTAAGCATGTCGTTAAACTGCTTAATAAATTTTAACTTATAGGAGGTAAAGATGGCTAAAGGAGCAAAAAAATCAGTCACTGGGTTTGAACTCTTCAAGAATAAAATTGAGGAGACGATTGATTACCGAAATAACCATACCAAGAAACCCAAATGGATGAGTAATGAAGCTGCAAGAGAACTTCAGAAGAGCAACAACCACCACAACTGTCCAGCTCATGTGACAGATAATGGTGCAAGGGTTTGGTCATTTTAGTTGATCTATCGTTACTCATCAGACTTGCTGTTTGGTGGGTAACAGTAGGTTAACTAAAATAAACTTAACAACAAAAAGGAGGTGATTCTTTGAAAGCACAATGCTATGGTAAAGAATGGAAAGTAAATTCAATGAAAGGGGTTTTTGCTCTCTGGCCGCAGGATTTTCCCTAATGCAAGGGGATTCCATACTCGCAAAAAAAGTTCTTTGGACTAGTTTTTATCTTTAGGTTCTAAAAAAATAAAAATTAAAAAAGAACTAAACTCCTCGGCTCCGACCAACCACCTACCACAGTCTAATCTCTTGGATTCTGATGCTCCCGAGGTTACCCTCCCCGACCTCGACTGACTCTGTACCGCAATCCAATTTCTTGGATTCCTGTTACTAATTATATAAGGATGATCCTCGCTCTCGCTCGGATCAATCAATTGCTCGGCGCTTCGCCCCTTGCTTCACTATCGTTCAGCAAGGGCTCAGCACCTCGCTACCGGCTTCGACTTACTATCTTGTCTATTATAGTTTATTGGATTCTGATAATGTAGTAAATTACTCTCTTGAAGGCCGAGCGCCTTCGGGACTTCGGCCTGCCTCGCTTTCGCTCGGCAGACCTCGCCCCTCGGCAGCTCTTCTTCTGCTTAATCGTACATTATTGTCTATTGTTACCACCTGGGAAGCCCCCTTCCCGGTATTATGAATATATAAACGTATTCTCTTGGTTCATGAAGGAGGGGTCGCGCCTTCGGCGCTCCCTCCCCGGCCCGCCAAGTGAACAGCAAACAACAAACGCTTATTAATTGACAAAAGGAGGTAAATATGCTGGAATTAAAAGTCAACGCAATCAATGCAATTGACCAGGTAGTGAATGTGACGCTGGACGATGGCGTACCCGAAGAACTGGCACAAGTCTTTGGTGCTATACTATCTTCCAACCCACCTGACTTGAACTTAACCTACGACGTGAAGAAGGTTGCATTCTTCCACGGGTTGTTTAATGACGACCAGATGGGAGAATACAGCTATGAACACAAAACAATCCATCTGGACATCGACAAGATTGCTGAAGCAGCAGTCAAGTTGGATTTCCCCAAGATGGACATTCGTTTCTTTGCTTTCCATGGTATTCTACAAACCATGTGCCATGAAGCAATTCACAGTGGGTTGGCAGGAACATATCCTCTTGATTATGGATACGGTAACAAACGTACTGATGAGGATCTTGCCAGTGCTCACAAGAAAGCGAATGCGTTGATGGACAAACTCCTGTACAAAAGCATGAATACTTTCTGTATTGATGCTGACAGGGATGACCTGGAATTCCTTACCGTACCTATCAAACGTGCTGCACATGACAATGGTATGGAAAGGGTCAGTGGCTACTTCTATAATGACTACATCTACATTGATGACAATGGTGGTGTAGCTACAACCTGGAGGTCTATGCTCGCCAGGTTGAACTTGGCCACTGATGAAGTCAAGAACCTACTTCCTCTTCCGGAAATAATTCAGGAGCAGGAAGAAGAGCCTGTGGAGATGGCAGTGGGTGGTGCGAGCGAAGAGCCTGTTGAACCGGCCATTCCTTCATTCGGCGGCCTGATGGAAGGTTCCGAGCGTGAAGAAGACTTCGACACCTCGGTACTGGAAGACAGTGAAACCATCGACGTAGCTGATTGGGTAGTTCAGTCTGTTGAAAGCTGGGCAGCTGATGAACAAACTGAAGCTCCTGCTGAACCCACCAAGTCTGCTACCGAGGGAATATCTGTGGAAGAGCTACAACAGGCTTTCGAAAGCATCATATTCAGATGCTATCAGCACATATATACAAAGTGTGGATGGGATGGTAAAGGTAATTTTACCAACCCCGCAGGCGTTCTGGAAAGCGTATACATTGGAGACATTCCAAACAAAGACATTGTGGCTGAATTCCACAGTGTTGATGAGCATGGAAGATCCAGGGTATACAAAGGGCCTTCGGATTATCTGAAAGGCATCGTTGCTGGCAGGACAAAACTGCCGATGTACCATATAGTAATCCAAGTTGGGGATAAAACAGCAGTTCGCCGGTTAGTCCCGCAAAATCCGAATAAAAAGGATGATGCGGGCAATCTGAAGTGGACCTCCAAAGCGGTAGCAAATGGCGAAATGCTAGCTTGGGTACTTGACCCCAACAGTCAAAACGGACCCAAATTCACCTACAAACTCAACAATAACAAAGTAACAAAACTCAAATAGAGGGTTAATATGAGACATGTAGACGCTGTTGTTGAGGACGTAGAAAAGAAGGATCTCGGTTACTACACTGAGGTCCTTCTTCCAACCACAAAAGTAATGGGTACAACAACCAAAAAGAAATTCAAACCCGGAGACAAAGTGAAGGTGGCTATTAACTTCGAGCAGGGGACAATAACCGATATCACGTATCCTAAAGAACTGGTTGAGGAAGTCCCTGAACCGAGCATAGATAAAACCCCTGAAACTCAGGAAATTATTGAGAACGAAAATGACCCTATTGATGAATAACAATCACAAAAAAGGGGACAACTATGAGCTATTTCAGTGCTGGATTAATGGACGACATGATGGGATTTGTGGAAGAAACATCTATTTCCCCAGGCAAAGACTTAGGGGGACGGTGGAAAAAATTCCAAACTTGTAAAGACCCAAATATAGGGATACAATACAAGGGAGGAAACACAAAGGTGTCTGAAAACATACTGCTACGGTGTTACATAAAAGCCGGAGCAGACACCTTTGACACTATAGAAAAACTTAACGGGTTGAGTATACAGATGTCTCAAGGCGGAATAATCCAAAGATTCAGGAAGTGGTTAAAACGCTTCTATATTTGGGTCGCACATGCTTGGTTCCGGGAAAACCCAACCAAGATTTCCAGAAGCGCCTTAAGAATGAACGGTGCTTTCAACGAAAGAAGCCGTTTTTTCAAAAACGAGCTTCTAATAAAGGAGTGGATAAAACATGTCCATTATGAAAACGGTGATGAAACAAAGTGCCCTAATTGCTTAGGGACAGGGCTTATGCCCAAAGACGGTTATGGTAAGTGGCAGTGGGATTACTGCGATTGCCACTACGGGACCATCAGGCGCAATTGCCTGAAAACAAAAACTGGCTGGAGAAAGGGCCAAAGATCTTTTACGTAAAGGGTCGGCCTCCGGCCTCTCAGCCCCTGCCAGCACACTGAATGCTGGTAGGCGCAAACCAACAATCTTTAATTGTAGGAGGAGAAATGAAAAAGATATTCACAAGGACAACAATCCGAGAGTATCTAAAAGCAATGAGTATGACCGGTGTTGACTTCATCATCAACAACAAGGGGGAATACTTTGTTAAAGTTGGTGATGAATACATCAACACCATCGACGCCAGAACTACTTACACAACGTTGACCGCCCTAGAACTGGGGTACCAATTAGGTAAAAAACACTTACCCGAAAAACAGGTAAATGAACTGCTCCGGCAAGAAATGGAAAACAAGCCGGAAAAATGCAGCGAATACTTTATGCATTTATGCATAAAAAACTTGTTCGACAAACAAGACAAAGAGACGTGGGTCAAAGAAATCCTAGAGGATTTAGGTCGTGGTAGCCTCAGATATGAAAAAAACAAATGGCTAGCTAACAAACTAGCCAATAAATACAGTAAACAAATACTAGAATATGAGGAAAGTCGAAAGACAAATGTGGTACGTTTTTGACTTGCCCATTATGGTCAAGGTCGGCCTCCGGCCTCCCATCCCCAGCCCGAGCAGTGAACAAGCAGCCTACATGCAGCCAGCACCGAGGCTAAAACAACGCTGTAGGTTCGCTTCGCTCCAAGGAAAGGGTCGGCCTCCGGCCTCCCTTCCCCTGGCCAGCAGAGTGAAGGGCATGCTTGCGTAAAACTATTTTGAAAAGGAGGTGATGTAGTAGGAAAAACCAACGACAAGCTTGCCAAATCAAAATGAACCAAAACACCGAAAGGAGAAACACTATGGCAGCAGGAATGGTATCAAACAAAGAAATTTATGGCGCTCGTGTATCCGGCAAACCGCAGTTCTACCCGGGGTATACCAAGCAGGACGGCACCAAAGTCAGCGAAAGATGTGTTGTGCCCATCTTGGTGAATATTCCGGGACGAAAAGACCCGAACACCGGCCAAAGGGCCGACGGCACCCTGGAACGGTACTACATTACCGCCTGGGGCAATGCGGCACACGACTTTGCCAAGAATTGCGCCATGGGTAAGGAACTGGCCTTCGTCGAACTCCGGCAGAGCCAATATCGTGGTACAATCTACGTTAATGGTCAGCCCGTTCTGGACAACAACGGTCAGCCGATTACCCAGACCAAAACATCCCACTCGGTGACCAATTACCGGTGGGGTGATGACAGCGAAAAGACCATCAACCAGGAAATTCAAAACGGCCTCCGGCCCATCGGCTGGGATGGAAATATTCCGGTCAGCATGCTCCTCGCAGCCCTGCATTCTTCCGGCCCGAATGGGGTAACTCACCTCATTCAACAGGCCCAGCATGGAGAGGAGCAGTGGAAGCAGATGCTTGAAGCTCGGCGGAATTATCAATATCAGCCGGGTGCGAAATCATATGGATTTGCTGATGTCGTCGACGGAAGCCAGGCGCCGAATAATCAGGGTGTGTACACAAATACAGTGGCCAACGCAACCCAGGGTCAGCCGGCGGCATATGGAAACGCTGCGGGACAGGCTCCGCCCAATCCTGGTTCGTCCAATCAGGCACCGCCGAATACAAATACAGCATCTGTTGATCCTTTTACTGGTGCTCCGGCGGCAACACCGAATAACCAGGGTGCTCCTGTTGATCCTTTCAACGGGGGTAATCAAAATGAACAGCAGAACGGGGCACAACAGATGAATGTGAACAACGCCATCTAGCCTCACTTTACGGGGATAGTCTTGTGGGAAACTACAGGGCTATCCCCGTTTTTTTTCTACAACAGGAGGTGTACTATGAAAAAGGATTATATATTCTCTTCCCGACCTTTTTTTGCTCTTATTGAAACTATTAGGAATTGACATACTTTCTTAAACAATGATGTATATATTACTTCTTTGAACTAGATATGTTCTTTGACCCCCAACTTTTGGATTCCAGAAAGGCAAATTTTTTATTCCAGAACGGCAAAAAATCTATACTTAATATAGTATAGTATAGTATTATATAATTTCTCTATCACAGAAGAGATGGTGGGTATAAATTATAAACAACCAAGTTTAGGAGGAAAAGTTATGGAACAGATGAGATTTAACATGATAAAAGAAATCCTCGTCGAGTACATGATAGGTATTTCTGTACCCGAATTTATTTTTCACATTCTTGAACCGGAAAATGAGGATACCATAGAAGAAGTCAATAGACTTGCTAGTATGATTGGTAAATTCATTGGCCGGGAAGCTTCTTTGAACTGGGCTGAACTTTACTACCTCCGGCTAAAACAATACTATACTGAAGAGGAGGCAAAAGAAGAAGCAACAAAACTATATCAACTCATGTCTACTCTAGATCAACAAATAGCAAACAGTATCTTTTGGTCCAGGGTGAGTGAAAATTCAAGTATTAAAGCAATCAGATAAGAGGGGGAATAAATGTTAAAGAATCCCAGTCCGGCGAAAGCAAAATCTCTTATGGATAAAGTAGCTTATGATATTATAAAAGCTATCTGTCCGGTAGTAGATAGTCCTGTTTATCAAAGATATTTTGAACTGGCGGCCAAAAGTCCAATCACGGCCTTAAAATGTTTATGCTCGAAGGCAGACATTCAAGAAGAGGTAGTAGAATCTTTTTGGCTCAGGATGGAACTAGAGGGTATAAAAGACCCCATTGATTGTTCAATAACCTTGACCCGAAAGTTGTGTTCAAAACCCAAGAAGATTAACTGACCATTATATAAGTGAATTCGTTATATAATGAAGAGGGGTTTTTCTATCGGCTGGTAGAAAAAACCCCTCTTACCAAAAATAATAGGAGGTTGCATAATTTATAATATACTAATTTCCTTTTATAAGCTAATCTTACCTCTTCTAAATTATACTCCCGTATTAATTTTTGTACTAGTAATACATATAGTATTATTATATAAAATAGTATTATTAATATTCTCTGAACGGGGCAAAAAAACTAATCCTCACCATCATTAAGCATGTAGGATACAAAATCTTCTACCTTATGATGTTCTGCTAAATAAGATAGAAGTTTATCTACTACCCTACTTTTCTTTAACCCCGTGGTCATTGATAGCGTATCAATTAAATCTTTAGTTTCGGGCAATAAGCTGAAAGTAGCTGTAGGTCTTTGTCTATTTTTCTTCTGTTCCATATCCTTATCCTTTTCCTATTTATTTTAGTATAATATAATCAGTGTAAGACACTTGTCAAGTATGAATTTGAAATAAATGTGTAAGACACGTTCGTGTAAGACACGTTTTTTTTGTGTAAGACACATTTCTTGTGTAAGACACAATTGTGTAAGACACTTTTTCTCGTGTAAGACACTTTTAATATTTGTAATAAAATCAGCCTACTTATATACTATAGAATAGTTGTGTAAGACACATTTCTTGTGTAAGACACAATTGTGTAAGACACTTTTTCTCGTGTAAGACACAATTGTGTAAGACACATTTGTGTAAGACACTTTTGATATATTTTAGATTCCAGAAAGGCAAAAAAATGAATCCAGAAAGGCAAATAATAAGGAGTATCTATGTTTAATAAAGGTGATGTAGTTGCTTATACAAGTGGGCGTCATGGTGATGCTGAAACAAATCCATCATGGGGAGGAATATATGGTAAAGTAAAAGGTGTTGTAACTGAACTCGAAGGACCACAAGTAGATAGTTATGCTATGGTCATTAGGGTTAAATGGGTACATCTTAATACTGATAATCTATATTCACCAGTAGATTTATCACTAATGGTTAATGACGGAGGACGTTTTGTTAGTGTTGTCGATGATGATGTATCTGAAGAAGATCAATCAAATCTCGAAGAGGCAAAAATAGATAAAGCAAAGGAAGACCTAGGGCAAGAAATAAAAATAAAAGGACTATTTAATGTAGGAGGGTAACTGATGTCTAATGAAAGTAAAATTTGGGCTCCGGACGAACTGGTTGAAAAAGTTGCTCGCGCATGGCAGCAATGCAAAACCACCGAACAAATTAAATTCATGAGGAGGTACCAATCCTTATTTTTAAAAAGATACCATCTTACTTTACCTCAATTTAATGTCATCACTAAAGGAATAGATAGACTTATAAACTCGACGGAAGAAAAAATTAAGAAACTTTCATAATTTGCTTCTCTGGCGCAAAAAACCTGCTTTTCTGAAAATGAATAAATGGAGGACATCATGATAGAAATAATATTCGCAATAGCCCTATTAGCTATATTAAGTTTTCTCTTTGGCCGAAGCTTTCTTACAAATATTGTACTACCTATTATTATAATCATAACTATCATAGGATATAGTTTTAATATGATATCCTTTGCTCATTGTGATTTCAAGGAACCCTACCGAGAAGAGGCCATCCGTGGGGTAGGAGTAATATTCCCACCCGTAGGAATTGTAGCAGGTTATATAGATATCGAAGATAAATAAGGCAAGTTTATAACCCGGGGTAGTATGAAAAAATAGAGAAAATTAAGATAGTGTATACATAGTGATATAATATAATATACTAATATTATTATTTATATGCTATTTTTAAGAACAAAAAGGCAACTTTTCTCCCGCTACTAGATACTTTTTTAGTTTCAACAGAAAGGTAGAGGAAGGTATAAATAGCATATAATATTCTAATATTATTATATATAAGATATTTCTACGCACTAAAAGGCA
>Ga0207714_1002900_pt1 | contig 10040 bp, 8 predicted proteins | sample PonA232FremontCA_2_FD_187270 | JGI IMG/M metagenome (GOLD analysis project Ga0207714, IMG submission 187270) | Marine sediment microbial community from Fremont, CA, USA - Pond A23 Sediment 2 (SPAdes) | ecosystem: Environmental > Aquatic > Marine > Unclassified | place: USA: Fremont, California... | reverse complement strand
CACCGAGTTCGTCGTCAGCCTCGACGAGGCGGTCACCGCCGAAGCGGCCAACGCCGCCTTCCGCGACGCCGCCGACGCCGGCCCGCTCGCGGGCGTCCTCGGCTACACCGACGGCGAGGTCGTCTCCTCCGACATCGTCGGGCTTCCCTTCTCCAGTTACGTCGACCTGCGGTCGACGAACGCCGTCGCCGGCGGGACGCTCCTGAAGGTGCTCACCTGGTACGACAACGAGTACGGCTTCGCGAGCCGGATGCTCGACATGGCCGCACACGTCGCAGACGAGTCGTAAATCGCTTCCCCACGGTCGGCGTCGCTTTTCCCGGCCCGGAGAACCACCGTTTAAGTATCTCATCGACGACCGTTCACTTATGGCTACCTTCGACACGGTCGACGACCTCCCGGCGGACTCGCGCGTCCTCGTCCGGCTCGATCTCAACTCGCCGATCGAGGACGGGGAACCGCAGGACAGCCGTCGGTTCGAGCGCCACGCGGAGACGGTCAGCGAGCTCGCCGAGGCGGGTCACCGCGTCGTGCTCATGGCACATCAGGGCCGTCCCGGCCGCGAGGATTTCACGTCGCTTTCCGGCCACGCCGCAATTCTCTCGGAACACGTCGGCCGCGACGTGGCGTTCGTCGCGGACACCCACGGCGACGCGGCGCTCGCGGCGATCGACGCGCTCGGCGCCGGCGAGGTGCTTCTCTTGGAGAACGTTCGGATGTGCGACGACGAGCTCCCCGAGGAGTCGCCCGCAGCGAAGGCCGAAACCGAGTTCGTCCGGACGCTTGCCGCACACTTCGACGCGTACGTCAACGACGCGTACTCGGCGGCCCACCGCGGACACGCCTCGCTCGTCGGCTTCCCGCGCGTGCTCCCCGCGTACGCCGGCCGCGTGATGGCGGCGGAGTACGCGGCAAACACCGCGGTCGCGACCCGCGAGTTCGACGGTCCGGTGACGATGGTCGTCGGCGGGACGAAGGCGACCGACGTGATCGGCGTGATGGACGCCGTGGGCGACCGGGTCGACCGCTTCCTGCTCGGCGGCGTCGTCGGCGAGCTGTTTCTGCGCGCGGCGGGGTACCCCGTCGGGCGCGACGTTGGGGACTCGGACCTGTTCGACGAGCAGTGGGAGCGGAACCGCGAGCTTATCGAGTCGGTGCTCGACGAGCGCGGCGACGCGGTCCGGCTCGCGAGCGACCTCGCGTACGAGGGACCCGACGGCGACCGCGTCGAGGCCGCGGTCGACGAGATCGACGAGAAGAAAGCGGGGTATCTCGACGTGGGATCGGCGACGGTCGCCGACTACGAGCCGGCGATCCGCGGCTCCGACGCGGTGTTCGTGAAGGGGGCGCTCGGCGTTTTCGAAGACGAGCGGTTCGCCGACGGCACGGTCGGCGTGCTCGAAGCGATCGCCGAGAGCGACTGCTTTTCGGTCGTCGGCGGGGGCGACACCTCGCGGGCGATCGAGATGTACGGGTTACGCGAGGCCGACTTCTCGCACGTCTCGATCGCGGGCGGGGCGTATATCCGAGCGCTCACCGGGGATCCGCTGCCGGCGATCGAGGCACTGGAGGCGGCGGCCGGACGGCAGTAGGCCGGACACGCCGCAGGGGGACGGCCCTAGTCCGGTTCCTTTGTCACTCCTCGTCGAGGTCGAGGTCGAACTGTTTGTTTTCGGTGACGGCGTTGAGCACTACGCTCGTGTTCGACTCGCGGATGTCGGCGTCGGTGAGGATCGATTTGATCTGGTCGTTCATCCCGTCCGTGTCGGTGAACTTCCCGATGGCGATCACGTCGTGGTCGCCGGTGACCTCGTAGACGCTCACCATCTGTTTTTGCGCCCTGAGCTTCTCCGTGATATCCGGTATCGCGTTCCCCTCGACTTTGAGCTGGAGGATCGCGGTCACGTCGTACCCGAGCTTGTCGTAGTCGACGACGGGCGTGTATCCGCGGATCACGCCCTCGTCTTCGAGGTCGCGGAGGTGGTTCGAGACCGTCGTCACGGAGACGTCGAGCTCGTCGCCGAGGCTCCGGAGGCTCGCTCGCCCGTTGCTGAGAAGGGAGTTGATGAGCTTCGCGTCGAGGTTTTCGTACGTCATCACACCTGATCACGCCCCGAGGGGTTTAGAATTTTACGAACGTCCAGCCAACCTGCGAGAGTGGCGGTTCATGCGCCAAGCGATAAGGCCTTTATACTGGCAGATAACAGTTAAGGTGTCCAGAACATGACGGACGAACACGCGACACCGGACGGCGGCCTCACGGCCGATGAACAGGCGGTACTCGACGAGATCGAGTCGGAAGGCGTCGACTTCCTGCGGCTCCAGTTTACCGACATTCTCGGAGTGGTCAAGAACGTCTCGATCCCGGCCAAGCAGGCGGAGAAGGCGTTCACCGACGGCATCTACTTCGACGGCTCCTCTATCGAGGGCTTCGTCCGCATCCAGGAGTCCGACATGCGGCTCGTCCCCGACCCGGACACGTTCGCGGTCCTCCCGTGGCGCAGCGGTGACGACGGGTTCGCCGCCGCGCGGCTCATCTGTGACATCGTCAACACGGACGGCGAGCCGTTCGTCGGCGGTCCGCGGCAGGTCCTGAAGTCGGTTCTCGCGGACGCCGAGGCGATGGGATACTCCGTTTCGATCGGCCCCGAGCCGGAGTTTTTCCTGTTCAAGACCGACGACGACGGAAACGCGACGACGACTCCCCACGACAACGGCGGCTACTTCGATCTCGCTCCGAAGGACCTCGCGTCCGACGTGCGCAAGGAGATCATCTTCACCCTCGAGGAGATGGGCTTCGAGATCGAGGCCTCACACCACGAGGTCGCCGAGGGCCAACACGAGATCAACTTCAAGTACGACGACGCGCTCACGACCGCGGACAACATCGCGACGTTCCGCGCCGTCGTCCGCGCGGTCGCCGCGCAACACGACCTCCACGCGACGTTCATGCCCAAGCCCATCGCCGATATCAACGGCTCGGGCATGCACAGCCACATCTCGCTTTTCGACGAGGACGGCAACGCCTTCGCCGACGACGGCGACGAGTTCAACCTCAGCGAGACGGCCTACCAGTTCATGGGCGGTATCTTGAACCACGCGAAGGCGTTCACCGCCGTCACGAATCCGACCGTGAACTCCTACAAGCGGCTGGTGCCCGGCTACGAGGCACCGATCTACGTCGCGTGGTCCGACACGAACCGCTCGGCGCTCGTCCGCGTCCCCGACGCCGCGGGCGTCTCCGCGCGATTCGAGGTCCGCAGCCCGGACCCGTCGTGTAACCCCTACCTCGGGATGGCCTCGCTCATCGCGGCCGGGCTCGACGGTATCAAGACCGGTGCCGACCCCGGCGACCCGGTCCGTGAAGACATTTACGAGTTCGACGACGCGAAACGGCAAGAGTACGGGATCGAGACGCTGCCGCCGAACCTCGGTGCCGCCGTCGACGAGCTCGAGACGGACGAGGTGCTCCAAGACGCGCTCGGCCCGCACACCTCCGAGAAGTTCGCCGAGGCGAAGTCCCAGGAGTTCAGCGAGTACCTCACGCAGGTCTCACAGTGGGAGGAGGACCGCTACCTCGAGACGTTCTGACTCGGGGTCGACGCCGCGGGCAGCGTGCGAACGGTCTCGGTTTCTGTTTTTTCGCGGGACGCCGGACCGGCCGCCGTCCTCACGCGGTCAGGACGCTCCGTCGCGGCGTCGGTCGAGACGGGCCGACAGCGCCGGAAGGGCGACGACGCCGGCGACCGCGAGGGCCGTCGCGACGAGCGTGACCGGCGGCGAGCCGACGAGCGCGGACCCGTAGACGAGGAGCGCGCCGACGGCTCCGCCGACGAACAGCGCGAGAACCCCGGTCCGAACCGGAAGCGGTGGTTCGTCGCCGGCGACGAGCCGCCACCCGACCGCGCCGCCGACGCCGGCCGCGACCCCGATCACCGCCTCGACGACCGCGTCCACGCGGCCGCCGCCGAGCGCGACGCCCGCCGCGAGGAGGGAGACGCTCGCGGCGAAGACGAACGGAGGGACGGGATCGAGGGTGGCGGAGTCGCCGTCGGCTCCGTCGGACCCGCTGGACGCTCCGACAGCGAGGCCGTCACGGAGCCGCGGGTCGCCGGCCAGCCACAGCGCGCCGGCGACGGTCACAGCGCCGGCGACGAGCCCGGCGGCGACGTCGACGACGTAGTGAACGCCGATCACCACTCTGGAGGCGGCGACGGCGGCGGCGACGGCGACGGCGACGGTCGCGCGGCGACGACGCGTCCAGAGGCGGTCGTACAGCACCGCGAGAGCGCCGTAGGCGGCGGCAGCGCCGGTCGCGTGGCCGCTCGGGAAGCCGAAGCCGTCGGCGCGGACCTGCGTCTCGTACCAGCCCGACAGCAGGCCGGGAAGCCAGCCCGGAACGGTCGCGTGCCCAGCGGCACCGGGCGGGCGGGGAACCGCGAACCAGGCCTTCCCGAGGGCGGTGACGGCGTACGCGCAGCCGACGGCCGCGACGGCCGTCGCCCCGGCGCGACGGGGCGAGGCCGCGAGTCGGTCGTCGCCGAACCAGTACCCGAACGCGAGCAGCGCAAAGAGGAACCACGGGTCCGCGAGGTGTGTTACGGCCGCGAAGACGACGGTCACCGCCGCTGGCAGGGCGTCGACGAACGCGACCTCGCCGATCCCCCGCTCCACCGAGACGAGACCCGCGAGGAGTCGAGCGGCGAGGGGTTCGGTCACGGTCGAGCGTCAGTCGTCGCCACGCCGACGGGCGTAATCGAGCGCCTTGCCGGGGGTTTCCAGAAGGTTGAGGCCGATTCCGACGGCGACGAACACCGCGTACAGTCCGAGCGTCGAGAGCCCGAGGACGATGATCGCGGCGATCGCGAACACCCCGTCGAGAAGCGAGAGCGCGCCGAGGATCAACACCGTCCCGTACAGGAGGACGAGATACGGCCCCCAGCCCCGGGCGTGCCCGCGGCGCATCCGGTCGCGGACGTACCGTTTCAGCTCCGACTCGACCGCGGGTTTGTCCACCGTGCGGCGCTCGACGTCGTCCTCGAACTCGTCGAACTCGGCGCGCAGTCGTCTGACCTCCGCGTGGAGTTCCGCGACGTCGGGCGCTCCCCGCGGGCGTTCCGCGTCGCCGGCGTCATCGGCGTCGTCCGACTCGCCGTTCATATCGGCCGGTCGGTCGGGGTCGTGTTGTAACTGCCGGTCCGCGGTGAGACCGGACGGCGGCTGCCCGGGAGCGCGCGCGGGACTACCGCCGTTCGCCCGGCCCGCGAGCACCGCGTTCACCACGCCGCCGACCACGACGACGACGGCCGCGACGTACAGCCACGTGACGAGCAGCAGGACGCCGCCGATGACCCCGTACACCTGATACTGCGCAGCGCCCGCGGCGTACAGCCGGAAGCCCGCCTGTAACAGCGTCCAGCCGACCGCCGCGAACGCCGCACCGGGGAGCGCCTCGCGGAGCGAGATCGCCGGCTGCGGGAGGACGTAGTACATCGGCAGGAGGACGCCGGCGAGAACGCCGGGCAGCGCCAGAACGCTCGCCGCCGCGGCGGCGGGCGGCGCGTCCGCGGCCGCGACGAGCGCGCCGACGCCGACCGTCACGCCGATACCGACGCCTATGGCGACGGCGACGGCGGCCGCGTCGGCGAGCCGCCCGAGGAGCCCCGGCGCGTTCTTGGTTCCGTACACCGCCGCGAACGCGGTGTCGAGGCCGCGAAACATCTTCAGCGTCGACCAAGCGAGGGCGGCAAGTCCGACGACACTCGCTCCGGTTCGGCCGTCTCCGGAGGCGACGGCCGCGGTGACGGCGTCAGCGCCGGCCGGCGTGAGGAGGTCACCGGCGACGGCGACGAGTTCGGCGGCGGCGGCCTCGCCGAAGGCGGCGGTCCCGACGGCGACGAGCAACAGCAGGGCGGGGATGAGTGAGACGAACGCGTAGTAGGCGATCGCGGCGGCGAGAAACGTCGCCTGACGGTCCGAAGCGGTGCCGGCAACGCGTCTGGCTGTGCTCATCGCGGTGGACGAGTGACTGAACACGGGTGTCGATTCGGAAGAGAGCGGTAAAAACCGAGAGGTGACGCGGCAGGCGGACCGGAGTCGGGACCGCGTCGCGCCCGGCTCAGGCGTCGTCGAGCACCGCCGCACGCATCTCCGGGACCGAGGCGGTGCTTTTGACCGCGGTCCCGCGGTAGTGCGCGCGGCTCGCCTCGTGGCCGGCCGCGCGCAGGCGGTCGACGAACTCCGACATCCCGATCGCCGGCTCGCCCCACTGTTTGTACAGGCGGTGTTGATCGTAGTGTGTCGGCGTGTCGAGCTCGTCTACGACCCGCGACAGGAGCTTCCGAGCGCGCTTCGCTTCGCCCATGTCGTCGGAGACCGCGGCGCGGACCGAACGCGCGAAACCGCGGTCCGCGACCGAGCCGAGCCAGATCGGGCCGGCGGTGAGCACGCGCTCACCGCCACAGACCGGGCAGGTCGCCGTCGGATCCGCGATCAGACCCGGGGTCGGCTCGCGCCACAGGCAGTCCTCGCAGCCGTCGACGTAGCCCAGCTCGTCGACGCAGTCGTCGGCCGCGCGCGCGCCGGACGAGAGCTCGAGGTACGTGCGCGCGTAGTGCCGAGAAACGTGCGAGAGGATCGGCCGCGCCGCCTTGTCGTAGCGGGCCGCGGTCCTGACGAGCGCGGATATCAGCGTCCGAAGCCCCATCTCCGGATGGTAGTCCGTGTTGCGGGGGACGGCTCCGTACGTCCGGATCCCGCTCTGGAGGTGTGCGCCACAGAGGGGCGCGGTGTCGGTGGCGGTGACACAGACAAGGTTCCGCCCGCTCGCAAACGCGGCGTCCGCGAAGGGGATCGGGGTGCCGTACGGGTCGAGGTCGACGACATCGAACGGGCCGTCCTCGTGTAACAGGGCGTTGACGTCGCGTTGGACGACCGCACCGGTAAGATCGTTGGCGGCGAGGTTGCGCTCGGCGAGGTCGACCGCGGCCGCGTCGACGTCGGCACAGGTGACGTCGTACCCCGCGGCGGCGGCGCGAACGCCGCGGATCCCGGAGGCCGCCATCGCGTCGAGGTACGAGTCGACCCGGGGTTCGCGGTCGCGATACGCGCGCAGCGTCGCAACGGTGATATCGCGGTTCAGCTCCTGTGTCGGGTTGAAGAAGACGCCGTCGCCGGTCCCCTCGCTGGCGCCGTCGCGCGCCTCCGGGACGGAGACGGTGACGCCGCCCTCCTCGATCTCCATACCCTCGGTTCGGGCATCCGATTTAAAAGGGCCGCGCTCCGATTCGGCGGCTCCGACCGCACCGGTCCCGTCGGGTCGCTGACGACGGGGCTTTACCCCGCGGGAAAGAAGAGACCGTATGTACGGAGGAGGTAAGCGATGCGCGCGGGCGATCGGGAGAGACCGGGTGGTGAGGCGATGGTGAGTCCGGGACGGATCGACGCGCTCACAGACATCGCGTACGGCGCGTTGATCCTGGTTTCGATCGTGCTCATCGCGACGCTGGAGGTGAACCGGGTGGCGACCGCGTTCGCGATCGGAGTGCTCGCCTCCTACGTGATCCACGTCGTCTGGAAAATGGCCAGATTCGACCCCGACTGGATGACCAGTGAGGTCGCCGACCAGGTGGGCAAACAGGTCGAAGAGAGCGTCACCGAGACGGTCGACAAGCAGGTGGAGAAAGCCGTCACCGAGACCGTCACCGACGAGGTCGAGAAAAGCGTCGGCAAAACCGTCAGCAAGGAAGTCGAAAAAAGCGTCGACGAAACCGTCAGCAAGGAAGTCGAAAAAAGCGTCGACGAAACCGTGGGTGAAAAGCTCGAAGAGACCGTCGGTGAGACCGTCGAGGAAGCCGTCGAAGAGACCGTCGAGGAAACCGTCGGTGAGACCGTCGAGGAAACCGTCGAAGAGACCGTCGGTGAGACCGTCGAGGAAACCGTCGAAGAGACCGTCGAAGCGAAAGTCAAGACGGCGAGAGACGACGAATCCGACGATACGTAGAACGGCTTGGCGGTTTTTTACTTGTCCGAAGACGATGCCAGCTACCCACCGTTGTGAGACACTTGACTGAGAGCCACAGTCTCAGATCACGGAGCCAGGTTAATCACCAGCGGTGCCGGCTCTAAAGCATGGATCTCGTCACACATACTCAGCGCCAACACAGCAATTACGGCGTTGTTGTCATCAATCGTATTTATCGAGGGTACTCATCGGTTGAGGTGTCTGGAACTGAGACACGAGGAAGGGTCCCAAGAGGTGTGATGAGCACAGTATGAGATAGGCCGAGAAGGTCGTAATTCGGTTCTCGATGGCATCGATTCGAGTTCGTTCGAGCCGTTTCTTTTTGCTCAGAACACTCCGTAGTTCCACGAGGCTGAGAACCGAAACGAGTGGGTCGTCAATTTGATCAAGCAGTTCGATTGCTTCATCAGATCGATCGGCATCTCGAGTAACGGCTGCGACGAGAACGTTAGTGTCGAGGAGTACTCATAACCGTTCGCGGACGTCACGAACGGCCTCGACGGAGTCAACCTTGATGTCGAGTCCCAGCTCTGAGAGTGCCTGTCCGAGCGGGACCGTCTCGTCATCATCGGGGCCCGAGGAAACGAACTCCTCGAAGTCGTCCGAAGTGAGACTCATGCCGAACTTTGCCCACCGACTGTGAAAAGACTACTGGTGGTCCCGTTGTCCGTGGTGATGCGGTGCTACTCGAATCTACGCCGATCACCCCCAGATGAGAGATAACTGAGGACGGAGCGGTCGCTCAGGGTCGAAAAAGAATTTAAAGGAGTGTAGATGTTCGCTACTCGTTGCCGAACATCTGGCGCATCATCGGGTGCATCTCCATCAGCTGCTCTTCGGCGATCTCCTCGTACAGCTTGTACGTGATAGAGACCGCAAGCAGGAGCCCCGTTCCGGAAACCTGCCCGATGGTGCCGAGCAGGTTCGCCATCACGGCGAGCAGTCCGACGAGGGCGCCGCCGATGACGGTCACCTGCGGGATGTATCGCTCCATCACCTTCTCGACGACCTGCGGGTTCCGACGGAACCCGGGAATCTGCATACCGGAGTTCTGGATCTGTTTCGCCGTCGACTCCGGTCCCATTCCCGTCGTCTCGACCCAGAAGATTGCGAAGATGGCACCACCGATGATCATGAAGCTCAGGTCGATCCCGAGCCGAACCGCGATCATCCACGGGTCGACTGCCGCCGGAATCTCGCCGAGGAACCACATCCACTCGGTCCGCGCCTGAATCGGGTTCAGATAGTAGAAGAACCCGGAGATCGGCTGGCCGGCGTCGCTGTAGACGCCGAGCCACGCCGGCATCCCCGCCCACTGTGAAGAGAGGATCTGACCGAAGAACTGGATGTTCGCCTGCAGCGCGCGAACGAGGATCATCGGCAGGACGGACGCGTAGATGAGCTTCACCGGGAAGCGGCCGCGCGCGCCCTTCACGCGGGCGTGTGACAGCGGAATCTCAACCCGGACCGACTCCGCATACACCACAATGGCGAAGATGAACACCGTCGTGAACAACGCGAGAACGTTCCCGGGATTGAAGAGTAGGTTCTGGAGCCCCTCTGCGGTGAACGGCGACAGAGACACCGGCGTGTCGCCGAAGATGAGTCCGTACCAGCTCGCAAAGAAGCCGGACGCACCGAGCGCGGAGAAGCTGAAGAACCCACCGATGATCTGCTGGCTCACCGACGCGATGATGAATAGTCCGACGCCGGAGCCGACGCCCCACTTGCTCACGATCTCGTCCATGAACAGAAGGAGGACGCCGCCAACGAAGATCTGCGCGAAGATCAGCGCCTGAACGCCGAACGTCCCGATACCAAGCGCCTGCCCGACGGCCGAATCCGCGGGCAGGAACCCGCCGGTAAACACCATCGGCGCTGCGGTCAACGCGGTGACGATGACCACGAGCAGCTTCTGCAGCCCCTGGTAGAGGACTTGGTCGCGCGGGTCGTTGTCCGTGTCGAGGCCGAGGAGGTTCGCACCGCCCAACAGCTGAAGGACGATGGACGCCGTGAC
>Ga0207714_1002899_pt1 | contig 10041 bp, 10 predicted proteins | sample PonA232FremontCA_2_FD_187270 | JGI IMG/M metagenome (GOLD analysis project Ga0207714, IMG submission 187270) | Marine sediment microbial community from Fremont, CA, USA - Pond A23 Sediment 2 (SPAdes) | ecosystem: Environmental > Aquatic > Marine > Unclassified | place: USA: Fremont, California... | reverse complement strand
GATGCCCCCACGTGGCGAGCGTTAGAAAATCCAGAGTCGGAGGTTCAAGATTCAAAAAGGCCCCGCGAACATGTCGAGGAAGGCGGTGAATAGTTACAAACAGACAAGCTCAAGGAGAAAGCCAATGCGCAGCGTGGAGGAATACAAGGAAGGACTCCGCACCATGCGGTCCAACATCTACTTCAACGGGAACCTGATCGACCGCCTGGACGAGATCCAGGAGCCGGCCATCCGGGTCATGGGGGTCACCTTCGACGCAGTCTCGGACCCGGAAATCTCCCATCTGGCAACCGCCACTTCCCACCTCACCGGGGAGACCATCAACCGCTTCTGCCATGTCCATCAAAGCGCGCAGGATCTGCACCACAAGCAGGACATGACCCGGGCCCTCTGCCGCAGGGTGGGCGGATGCATTCAGCGCTGCATGGGAACGGACGCGGTGAACGCCGTCAACGCCATCTCCTATGAGGCGGACAGGGCCAACCAGGGGAATACGGAATATCACGCCAATTTCCGCAACTGGCTGGACTATTTTCAGAGAAACGATCTGGTGGGCTGTTGCGCTCAGACGGACATGAAGGGGGAACGGCTCAAGCGCCCAGCGCAGCAGAGCGACCCGGACATGTATCTGCGGGTGGTGGAGAACCGCTCCGACGGGATTGTGGTCAATGGATGCAAGGTGCACATCTCCGAGGCCTCAATCGCGGACGAGGTCCTGGTTGTGCCCACTCGAGCCCTGGGCAAGGACGAAGGGGAATACGCCGTGGCCTTCGCCGTGCCCGCGGACCAGGAGGGGCTGATCCAGGTCATGACCCCGCACAACGCCAGGCAGCGCGAATATTACGCCCGCGGTATGCAGGGCGGGTACACCGACTCCTACCTCATCTTCGACAACGTCTTCGTCCCCTGGGAACGGGTCTTCCTCTGCGGGGAAAACGATCACGGCAGCCTCCTGGCCCTGCTCTTCGCCCTGTTCCACAGGCACAGCTACTCCGGGTGCAAGCCGGCCCTGGGAGACGTGTACACCGGCCTGGCCGCCCTGGCCGCGGAATACAACGGCATCGAAAAGACCTCCCACGTGCGCAAGGTCCTCGCGGAGATCATCAAGGTCACCGAGCTGGGGTACGCTGCCGGATACACCGCTTCCGATCTCTCAGGTCCCAGGCTCCAGATCCCGGGCATGGGCCAGGTGCCCTTCGGGCCAGGGGCCTATATCCCGGACTCCATCTACTCCAATGTAGGACGCTGCCTCACCGGTGAGGCTGTCTTCCACGAGCAGGAGATGCTCTGCGACATCGCCGGCGGCTTCCCCGCCACATTCCCCTTCGAGGCGGACCTGGCCAATCCACGGATCAAGGCCCATCTGGAGAAGTACCTGCAGCGGAATCCGAATGTTCCCGTGGAGGAACAGATCAAGTTCTGGCTCTACTTCATCGACATGACCTGCACCGGAGCGGCAAGCGTGTTCAACTATGGCAACTACCACGGCGGCGGGTCTCCGGTCATGGAACAGATCGCGATCACTTCCCAGTACGACATCGGCGACCGCAAGAACCTGGTCAAGGCCCTGGCCGGTATCCTGGACGGGGAGGGATAAAATGGCCCGGCAGGCCGGAGGCGCCCGAGCCGCCAAGTCCGAGCAGCGCAAAGAGGACATCCTGCGCGGGGCGGAGCGGATCTTCGCGGAAAAGGGCTTCCTGGAGGCAACCATCTCGGAGGTGGCCAAGAGAAGCGGGGTCTCCGAGGCCACGATCTACGACTACTTCGGCTCCAAGGAGGAGATCCTGTTCACCATCCCCTTGGAGACAACGCGACGGGGCAAGGAAAAGCTTGAGGAATATCTGACCTATATCCGCTCCGCCTCGGACAGGCTTCGGGCCATCATCCACAACTACCTCGACTTCTACGAAAAGCACCCGGACTACGCGGCAGTGGCCCTGCTCATCCTCAAGCAGAACCCCCGCTTCCTGGAGACTGAGGCCTACCGGATCATCAGGGAGTGGTCCCGGACCATTCTCCGTGTGGTGGAGGAGGGCAAATCCTCGGGCGAGTTCCGTTCCCAGGCGGATCCGTACGTCACCCGGACCATGGTCCTCGGCGCTGTGGAGCACGCGGTTATCGGCTGGCTCCTCTTGGGCAGGCCCAGCAGCCCCTCCTCCCTGGCCGAGAGCCTGAGCGCGCAGATCATCCAGGGACTGGCCAACCCCGACTGGCAGGGATGGCGGATGGAGATCAGTCTCACAGCGAATGGACGCACCACGCGCTACAGGCTGGCTCCGGATGAGGACGGGGAGTCTTCCCGCTCCTGATCGCCTCAGCGCACACACAGAAACTGGCCATAAAAGCCCTCTCCATTACCCGGGCAGCAAAGAGAAAGGCGTCCCCTGGCTCCAGCCCAGAAACGCCTTTCTTGTGCGTAAAGCCCTCTATCGAGCCGATGGGAGCCGCGTCAGCCAGCCCCATGGGCTTTCAACGAAGGAATCCGGACAGGAAACAGCCTTCCCTGCTGTCCCCAGCAGACTAAACGTCCTCTTCCAGCTCGGAATAAAACTCCTCCATGGCCTGGAGGCTGATCCTATTCCTGGATCTCTCTCCATCCGAGCAGAGCCCTCGAGCACAGCGCCAGGGATCTTCCGAGTGGGTCCGATCCCTGAGCCACTGGGCCGACTTCTGCCCGTAATAGATCACAACCGCGTCGATAGTGATTTTTTGCTCTTCAGTCAGTTGCTCCGGATCGCCCTGGGGAATGGTGGACACGTAATACTGCCCTCGGTGCGTGTCGAAGAGCTCGCGGACCACGGGACCATTGGCCCAGGCCTCGATGGGCTCCTCGAAGAGGGGGTCCTGTTCCAGGGCCAAAGACCAGGCTTGCGCGTAGTACACGAGCTTCTGGAGCTTCATGGCTGTAATGGGGCCCTTTTGCTGGAGAATGTATTCAGCGACATCGTAGCTGGTAGTCATAGAACCCTCCTCATCAATTAAGAATAAAAACTATTACTATTTATGCTAGTCAAAATCGCAATAGAGATCAAGGGGGGTGGCCATATCTTTTTGGATTCGTCTCTCCCGCCGGACGTCAGGGACTGGCGGGCAAAGATGGGAACACCTCGCATGCGCCGTTGGACCCTCCGAGAACGTCACAGAAAAAGGCCACCTGTAGACCATCCGCAATACCCGGCCCAGGTGCGTTAACCCAAAACCCTGCCCAGAAAAGGAACCTTCCCGCACTCCGCCTGTAATGCTTCTTTTCTGCCGCAATTCGGTTGCCCTGGCCCAAACCATGGAGACCATTCTTTTTCCGCCCCATCCTTGCTAAAAATCTATTCTCGAAATACAATTGGAGTAAGACTGGAAAAGTTTCTGTCCCATAAGGGCGTGTCGTTTTATTGTGAAACAAGGAGTATGGCATCATGGCATCAAGTCTGGACGTCGCTGAATACATTCTTCAGCAAAAGGGGCCGGTTACATCAATAAAACTCCAAAAGCTGGTCTATTATTCTCAGGCATGGTCCCTGGCTCTGGAACAGGAACCAATATTCGAGGAGCCCATCGAGGCCTGGGCCAATGGCCCCATCGTAAGAAATCTCATAGAAAGCCAAAGGGAGCAGTCCCCTGTGTGCTCCATTCCCCAGGGAGATCCGAGGCGATTGACAGTCGAGCAAAAGGAAACCATCGATGCGGTTATCGTGTATTACGGCCAAAAGTCGACCCAGTGGCTCGAGGAGATGACCCATGCCGAGGATCCCTGGCGACTGGCCAGAGAATATCCTTCGAGCAACAAACTGCCCAAGAACAAATGGTCGGAAAAAACGATCAGCCACCAGGCCATGAAAGACTACTATTCCGGACTTGAGGGCCACTGCTGATCAAATGCACGCGTTCACCAAGGAGGAAGCGTCAAGCTTCATCCTCGACCCCGACCGGCGCGATTTTGATGGTGACCCCCTTCTTTTGCCGCTGTCCCGAAACAATACACGAACCGAGCCCTTCCCTCTCCGCCTGCCCAGCGAGGCCAGGAACAGGTTAAGGGCATTTCCCCGGGGTGTCCTTTCCTAACTGATACATGCCGACACAGCCGGCCTTGTGGGGCAGGCTCCTTCCAGGGCCGTCCCTGTGGCCCAACGTTCGTGCCCCTGACAGGTTTCAGCCAGGCCCTACTCCATCCCGAACAATCGGCCCAAGGACATCCTTGTGTATCCCGAGGGAATCTCGAACTCACTGCTCGAAATGTCTCTCTGTTCAATACTTCGCACCTCAACAATTATCTCCGCATATCCCTCTTCATGTTCGATGGATTTCAGCATCCACCCGGATTTGAGCATCTTCTTGTACTCAGGATCCGACTCCACGGAATTTCCACCCATCATTTGTGAAGCACAGGCCATAAATCTGATCATGACATCCGCGTCTCCAAGCTCTTCAAGAAGCTCTTCATCCCTGGAGGTCCACACCTCCTCGGCAAGCTCGTCATTGACGTAGACTGCATACTTTTCTGTTGCATATCCAGAAATTTCCTCCCCGGATCCGAGACTCTCCACTCTCACTGTCTTCTCCCCCGATTGGTTTGGATAAGACGTATCTGACATATCAGACATGGAGCCATCACTCATATGCTGCATGCCTTGGGCCATCATGCTCCTCATATTCTGCATGAGCTCGCAGTATTCATCCACAGTACCTTGAAATGCTTTTCTCTCTTGCTTATTGATTACTAGGATAGTTTCTTTCTTCAAATCGAAAATCATTTGCTCTTCATCCGAATCTGCAGGAATGCTCTTGAGAACTCCCTGTGATACCAGAGTCCTTGATCCATCGGCATCTAACATGACGAGTCCGCAAAGACCTGTCGAAACCACGGAAAGAAGGAACAGAGGAACAAAGATCATACATGCGAAGCACCTGTTTTGTCTCATGATGAGCTCCTGTTTGGATTCATGCTTGTAAGCACGCAAGTTATGGAAATTGTATTCTTCATAGCATGTATCCCGGATAAGTCAATGCTTGTGAACAAAAATCAACTTCCAAGCAGAAATTTTTTTTGAGCTTCTCACTTCTTTGATCAAGAAGGCAGACTTGACTCGTAACTGAGCAAGAAAACAATAAAAACAGGCAACTAGCTAAACAGGAATATGCTTCCTGTTTTCCCAGAAGAAGCTGCCCAATCAAATAGAATGGCTCCCGCCCTGAACGGAAAGAGAACAGGACCGCTTGGGTAGAGGTCCCGCATATTGGAAGGGGGTAAGTCGTGGCCCAAGGGTCGGGATCCGGCCTCTCGAAGCCGCGTATGGAGTCACGGAAGCCAGAAGAGCGGGGGGTTGGGGCAAGCTCGGAACGGCTCGAGCGCAATACGAAATACAGGTCCCGTTTTTTTTCGCCGCGGTCTTGACTACGCGGAAAAACGACCTATTAGATATTCATAGAAAAACCTATATACAAGGAGGTAACCATATGTTCAGGAGATTTCTTCCAGCGGAAAGGCGAAGTGCGTTGGACGCCCCGCAGAGCGCGAGGAGCATGTTCGATCTGATGGACGATCTGTGGCGCGCTCCCTTCGAGTCTGCTCTGGGGCGGGTGGAATATCCCGCTGTAAACGTCAGCGAGGACGAGAGGAGTATTACTGTGGAAGCTGAGCTTCCGGGCATGGACAGCAAGGACATCGACATCTCCCTGCAGAACAACATGCTGGTCCTGCAAGGGGAAAAGCGGTTCGAGGAGGAGAAGAAGGAGGGGAGCTACCAGCGCATCGAGCGGAGCTACGGGTCCTTTTCCCGCACCATTCCCCTGTCCTCCTCAGTGGACGAGGACAAGGTCAAGGCATCCTTCAAGAACGGCATCCTGACTGTCACTCTCCCCAAAAAGGAGGTTGAGCAGGGCAAGAAGATCGCCATCGAGTCCTAACGGATCCCCCGAAACGCGCTCGCTCTGGAGCGGCGCGGGGCAAGGGGAGAAGTGAAGAAGCGTACCTGGCCTTCGCTCCATTCCCGTGGACCCACCGGGTAATGGAGCCACTCGCAAGGGGGGTCGGACGGATTCCGTTCGGCCCCCTTTTTTGCCGCTGCGCGCGTTTCTTCGCATGGGCCACGGAACCGTCCCTCCCCGCCAAAAGCAGGGACCGTTCGCATCCGCCCCGATCTAGTAGGTCAGGGTCATGCCCCCGTCGAAAAGCATGTCCCCGCCGACCAGGTAGCTGCCGAACCGGGAGATGCCAAAGAGGAACAGGTTCGCCACCTCGATCGGGCTCATCATCTCCTTGACCCTGGACTTGGCCATCATCACCTCGCGGACCACCTCTTCCTGGGAGATCCCGCGCTGCCGAGCCTGCTCCGGAACCTGATTCAGGGCGAGAGGCGTCTTCACGAACCCCGTGCTTACGGTGAAGGAGCGGATCCTCCCCTCCCCCTCGGCGGAAATGGATTGGCTCAGGGCCCGGAGCCCGAACTTGGTGATATTGTACACCGGTTTGTTCCTCGTGGTGATATGGGCGTGCACCGAGGCCATGTTCGCAACGACCCCGCACCCGTCGTCGGTCCGCTTCATGTGCGGGATGGTCAGCTGGGACAAGTAGAACGGGGCCCGCAGCATGAGCCGCTGCATCTGGTCGTACTTCTCCATGGGGAAGTTCTCCACAGTGTCGATATGCTGGATCCCGGCGATGTTGAAGAGGTACTTGATCCGGCCCAGCCCTGCCGCCTTCCCCACGGCGCTTTCCATATCCCCGTCTTGGCACAGATCCGCGTGAACGTAATGCATGTCACCGCCCAGCTCCCGGACTTTTTGCTTGGTCCTGCCAGCCTCCTCGTCCTCGATATCCAGGCCCACAACAGTGAGATTGTTCGCCGCCGCGGCGATGCAGGCGGCACGTCCGATTCCTGTGGCCGCGCCGGTGACCAGGCAGACATGCTCCTTGCAGAAGTCGGCGTCCTCCAGACGGAGGATCTCCTCCCGGCTGATCTCGGGCTCCCGGATGTGCATAACAAACTCCTTGGTATTCAAGTTGCCGAATCACTTTGAGGATCGTGATTCGCAGTCAACCGCAAGGATGTGGGCGCATCCCGCTGCCGCTCGGGGCATATCCGCGCCCTCGCGGGGCGTGGCCGCGCAAGCCCGAGTAAAGGAAGCCAAGGGCGGCTGAGCGTTTCCGCGGGAGAGCCTGAAAAGGAAAGAAACACCAGTCAAACACCGAAGCGGGGCGCCAGCTCGGGCTGGAGCGCGAGCCGCTTGGGCATCCGTCCCGGGAGTGGCATTGTGTTCATGCGGATTGTCTCCCAGCGAAGCACAACCTCGGTGCAAATTCAACCCCAGTACGAAAAACGGTGGAGTCCGCCACAGTCAGGAGCGCACCAGGAGCCCTTCTCGCGCCGAACCCCGACATCGGGACAGCTCGGGGAATCCCAATCAAAGGGAGCTCCGGGCTCCTGGGGAGGATTCCAGGCTAAATGATTCTGTCTTGCTACCGACAAGAGATTGATTGAACTTCCTGCTTTTTCGCAACATTTGTCGGAAATTCGCCATTCGCCGCGTACTTGCCTGGAAGGTTTTCCCCGACTGTCGGCTCTTCTGCCCAAAGAGCCGAAAACCAGCAGCATATCGAGCGATCCAGCCCACGGAACCACTGCAAGGCCTTGGCAAAAGAACCAGGAGATGAGGAATGCCCTTCCGGATGATGTTTCTTTGTGTCTTCGTTCTAACCATCCTTATTGTATTCTCCGGCTGCAAGGGGGGCGATGACTCTGATGGCGCTGTTGATTTCAATTCCACCAAGAAAAAAACCAGCGCATTCATCAACAAGGTGATGGAGGAAAACAACCTTCCCGGCATGAGCATAGCCTTGGTAAACGGCAACGATGTGGTCTGGACGGAAGGATTCGGATACGCTGACAGAGAGAACAAGGTGCCCGCTCGAGCCGACACGGTGTACATGCTCGGCTCCATATCCAAGACACTGACTGCCGTGGCCGTTCTCCAGCTCCTGGATCAGGGAAATATCGCCGACTTGACCGATCCCCTGGCGGATTATCTCCCTGGCTTCGAGATGAAGGAGCGCTATGCGAATCAGCGGAACGAGATCACCATCAAGAGAGTGCTCAATCATCATTCCGGCATCCCCGGGGATCTCTTCAACGCCATGTTCGTTACCCGGAACTGGAACCACTGGCAAGTCGGCCTGTATCAAGACTGGCTGCTCAACTACCTCCAAGGGGACTATCCCAGCCACAGGCCGGGCGAGGTGGCCAGCTACTCCAACACCGCGTACACCCTGGCCGGGATGATGGTCGCGCATCTCTCCGTGGAGGAGACCTTTAACGCGCACATGCGGGAGGCCCTGTTCGAGCCCCTGGGAATGGAGGATACCTCCTTCCGCCAGATCGATGAGAACCTGGCCAAGGGCTACCGGAACGGCAATGCGGTCTACCCGGAGACCGAAGTCAACATGGCTCCCACAGGGGGCGCCTACACCACCGCCGAGGACATGGCCCAATTCATGAAGATGCTCCTGGAGGAAGGCAGGATTACCGGAAGACCGCGCATCCTGGAACCGGACACAGTGGAGCTGATGGGAGAGGCGGAGGAGACGCCCCTGGACATGGAATCCATCTTCCAGCCCGGCCTCGGCCTGGATAGCGTGGACGATCCGGTCATGCGCTACGCCGGTCCCGCCTGGACCAAGGACGGAGCAACGAATAATTTCACCACATTCATGGAATTATTGCCGAACAGGAATCTGGGGGCCATCGTGCTCTCCAACAGCAGATCCGCCGCGAATGCGAACTACGCTGTGGTCAGGGAGTGCCTCCGCAACGCGGTGAAAGAGAAATACGGCCTGGAGCCCTCCATGCCCGCCATGCCGGACTACGATTCCCTGTCCGAGGCCTGGGAGATCGAGGGCATGTATGTGCGCGCCAGACAGGGCGGATACGACCGGATCGTGGACAATGCCACAAGCGGTCTTACCTGGGTCCAAAACGCGCAAAGCAGCAGCCCGGAAAGCGTCCAGCTCAGCTACAATGCCTCCTGTGGGATGTACGAGGTCCAGGACGCAGGATTCCGCCTCGTGTTCCAGGAAAAGGAATGGCAGAACAAAACCCGTACCTTGATGCTTCAATACGGCGCACCCAAAGGAGGAAAACATTACCAAACAAACGGATATCTTGTGCATTGCCTGGGGAGCGAGGTGCAACAAGTCGATATCCCTCAGGACTGGGATGCCAGGGTGAACAAGAGATACATCATTGAGAATATTGGCTGGAACGATATCTACACCTGGTTTGCCACGTATTTTGAATTCCGGGAGAAGGACGGCATGCTCCAGCTCTCCGGCCATGCGTCCCAGACCCTGTTCCCGCAAAACGGGACAGTGGCTTTCACTCGCGGGTTGTTCAATCAGAGGGGGGACAGCTCAATACGCATCATTGAGGAAGACGGCAGGGAAAAGGTGGTCTACGGCGGCTACAAGGCGTATAATATCGAGCAGGTGCGCTCCATTAATGTGGGAGACACGGTCAGTGGGACGAGTCAAGCCCCGCACAATGCGTGGTACGAGCTCGACGTGAGCTCGGAGCAGACCCTTGAGGCCTCTATCGCGGGAAACGACAGCGAGAGGTTCACCCTGCGGGTCATGGCCAGGGACCTCCAAGCCCCGGTCGCGCAGGGCAAGGGCAGCCTGAGCTGGGATGCCGGGCCGAACACGTGGTATGTCGCGGTATGCCCCCATCCCGACGCCCCGCAGGATTTCCAGCTCAGCATAACCTCACAGAACTGATAAACGAAAGAATGGGTCAAGGACCTGCCACCTGCCCTGCGCACTATGCGAAATCTTCCTGCCACAGCACTTTCCAGTACACGGGCAAATGGTCCACTGGAACAATATCCAGCCGCGCAGCGGAATCCCCTTGCAGATATTCCACAATAACGACTTGCGCTTCTCCTTTCTCAGCCTCATTGAGAGAATGGAGAAAAGGTTCGCTAAGCACTCGGATCTTGTCTTCGCGACTGATGTGGATCAATTCGATGCCTATCATGGTGGGCTCCTTTCAAGGTTGT
>Ga0207714_1002896_pt1 | contig 10055 bp, 10 predicted proteins | sample PonA232FremontCA_2_FD_187270 | JGI IMG/M metagenome (GOLD analysis project Ga0207714, IMG submission 187270) | Marine sediment microbial community from Fremont, CA, USA - Pond A23 Sediment 2 (SPAdes) | ecosystem: Environmental > Aquatic > Marine > Unclassified | place: USA: Fremont, California... | reverse complement strand
GCCCCCCAGCGTGCCGCCGATAGCCACGCCGGGGTGGGGCTGCAGCTCCTCGCCCGGGACCGCCTGGAGGCGGCCCGCGAGCGGCTGGAGCGGGCCCTGGAGCTGGACGCGGACCAGCCGCAGGCGCTCACCGGCCTGGGGCTGATCGCCGAGGCCCAGGGGGATCGCCAGGCCGCGCTGCGCTACCACCGCCGGGCCGCCGAGGCCGCGCCGGACTCGGGGCCCGTGCTTAACAACTGGGGGCGCATCCTCTGCCGTGAGGGGCGCGTGGACGAGGCGCTGGAAGTGCTCGGCACCGCAGCCGAGGCCGACGGCTACGAGGCGCCCGAGGTGCCGCTGAGCAACGCCGCGCGCTGCGCCCTGGACCACGGCCGCCGCGAGCGTGCCCAGGCAGCGGTCGAGGCGGCGCTAGCGGCGGCGCCGGGGTTCCCGCCGGCGCGGACCGTGCGCGCCGAGCTGCGCTACCGGGACGGGGCCTATGAGGCGGCGGCCGAGGATCTCCGGCAGGCCCGGCAGGGCGGGGAGACGGCCCGCAACCTCTACTGGTCGGCGCGCGTAGCGGCGGCGCGAGGGGCCGACGGTGACGCCGAGGCGCACGCCGAGGCGCTGCGGGCGCGCTTCCCGGACTCGGAATTCGCTGAGCGGCTGCGTGCCGACGAGGTGGTGCCATGAACGACACCGGTCGAGGCGACACCGAGGCGTCGCAGGCGCCGTATGCCGAGCGCGACGAGGCGGCTGCCGCCGGGGACGCCCCGGCGGGCGGGGAGGCGGAGGCCCCGCCCTCGCCGGGCGAGCGGCTGCGGCGTGCCCGCGAGGCCCAGGGGCGCACCGCCCGGGCCGTGGCGTCGAGCCTGAAGCTGCCTGCCGGCCGGATAGAGGCCCTGGAGCGGGACGACGACGCCAGCCTCCCGCCGCCGACCTTCGTGCGCGGCTACCTGCGCAGCTACGCGCAGCTGGTCGGCTGCGATCCGGAGGCCGTCCTCGCGGCCTACGACCGCCGCCGCAGCGAGGTGGCGGAGGAGCCGGGCCAGGGCGCGCCGCCGCGTCCCGGTAGCGCCTTGCCCGAGGGGGAGCCGCTGCGGCGGGGCCGGCCCGGCGCCGGCCGCTGGCTGCGCCGGCTCGTGGTGATCGCCGGGCTCGCGGCGCTGCTCGCCGCCGCCGGTGGAGGCGTCCTGCTCCTGCTCCCCGGCGGCGGCGCCGAGGAGGCGCCGGCCCCGGCGGACTCGGCCGGCGAGCAGGCCTTCGCCGGGCTCGTCGAGGGGCCTGAGCGGATCGCCCTGGCCCCGGCCGAGCGCTACGAGCTGGTGATCGGTAATGCCCAACTGGTGGCGGTGGAGCACGCCGGGGAGCCCGTAGACCTGGCCCCGCACACCCGCGACCGGGTGGCGCGTCTGACGTTGACGGAGTCGGAGTAGGAGCGTTGTCGAAGAAGGGCATCCAGAGCGTTCGAGGGTTCTGCGACGTCCTGCCGGACGAGAGCCCGGTCTGGCAGCAGGCCGAGGCGGTGATCCGGCGGGTGCTGGAGGCGTACGGCTACCGGGAGGTGCGGCTGCCGGTTATCGAGCGCACCGAGCTCTTCCAGCGCTCCATCGGCGAGGTCACGGACATCGTCGAGAAGGAGATGTACACCTTCGAGGACCGCAGCGGGGACAGCATCACCCTGCGGCCGGAGGGCACCGCCGGCTGCGTGCGCGCCGGCATCGAGTCCGGCCTGCTGCACAACGCCGAGCCCCGGCTCTGGTACGCGGGCCCGATGTTCCGCCACGAGCGCCCGCAGCGGGGGCGCCTGCGGCAGTTCCACCAGGTCGGCGCCGAGGTCTTCGGGGTGGCCGCCCCGGAGCTCGACGCCGAGATGATCGTCATGACGGCGCGCATGCTGCGCGAGCTGGGCCTCGAGGATGTGCGGCTGCAGCTCAACTCCCTGGGCACGCCGGAGAGCCGCGCCGCCTACCGGGAGGCGCTGGTCGCCTACCTGCGCAGGCACGAGCACCGCCTCGACGACGACAGCCGGCGGCGGCTGGCGAGCAACCCGCTGCGCATCTTCGACAGCAAGAGCCCGGAGGTGCAGGCGGTCATGGCGGATGCGCCCCGGCTGCTCGACAACCTGGACGAGGCCTCGGCGGAGCACTTCGCCAAGGTCCGGGCGCTCCTCGAGCAGGCCGGTGTGCCGTACGAGGTCAATCCCGCCCTGGTGCGCGGGCTGGACTACTACACCCGCACGGTCTTTGAGTGGGTGAGCGACCGCCTCGGGGCCCAGGGTACGGTCTGCGCCGGGGGGCGCTTCGACGCCCTGGTGGAGCAGCTCGGGGGGAGCCCGACCCCGGCCATCGGCTTCGCCCTCGGCATGGAGCGGCTGGTGGCGCTGCTCCGTGAGCAGGGTGAGCCGGGCCGCGGGGGCGCCCCCCACGCCTACCTGGTGGTGGCCACCGACGCCGGCGCCGGCCTGGAGGCCGCTGAGGCCCTGCGCGACGCGCTCCCCGAGCTGCGGCTGCAGGCCCACGCCGGCAGCGCCGGGATCAAGGGGCAGCTCAAGCGGGCCGACCGCAGCGGCGCCCGGGTGGCCCTGATCCTCGGCGACGAGGAGCGGGCGGAGGGGGCCCTGACGGTGAAGGACCTACGCGGTGACGGCGGGCAGCAGCGGCTGCCCTTCGACGAGGCGGTCGCCCATCTGCAGGCTTTGATCGGCGGCTGAGATCAAGCGGGCAAGAGGACGCCATGCATCAAGACGACGAGCAGCAGCTCCAGCAGATCAAGGCGTGGTGGCAGCGCCACGGCAGCGGCATCATCCTGGGCCTAGCCGGGCTCGCGGTCATCCTGACCGGCTGGTGGGGCTACGGCGCCTGGCAGGAGCGTAGCGCCCGCCAGGCGGCCGCGGCGTACGCCGAGCTGCTGCGCGCTGAGCAGGGCGGCGAGCTGGAGGCTGCCGAGGCGGCCGGCGAGCGGCTCCTCGACGAGCACGCGGGTAGCGGCTACGCCGCCATGGCGGCATTGCGCCTGGCGCGCATCCAGGTGGAGGCGGGCGAGCGCGGCCGCGCCATCCAGACCCTGGAGGGGCTGGCGGAGGACGCCGACACCCGGGCGATGGCCGAGCTGGCGCGCCTGCGCTGGGCCCGGCTCCTAGGCGAGACGGACCGGGAGGCGGCCCTGGCGCTCCTGGATCGCGAGGTCACGGACGGCTTCCGGGCGAGCTACGCGCAGCTGCGCGGCGATCTGCTCAGCCGGCTCGGCCGCCCCGAGGCGGCGGCCGAGGCCTACCGCGAGGCCCTGGGCAGCGAGCCGGGGCTCGGGGCGCAGGCCCGGGAGCTGGTCCGCCGCAAGCTCCAGGCGGTGGAGGCCGAGGCATGATGGGCCTGCGGCGGCTGCGCGTACTGGTCGCCCTGGCCGTGGCCGGGGTGGGGGTCCTGGGGTGCTCGTTCCAGGAGCCGTTGCCCGATCCGAGCCCCGAGGGCGAGCCAGGGCTATCGGTGGAGCGCCCCTGGAGCGGCCAGCTGGTGGGGAGCCTCGGGGCCGGTGCCTTCGCCCTGGAGCCCGGCTACGCCGACGGCAACCTGTACGTGGCGGACAACGAGGGGCTGGTCCGGGCCGTGGACGCCGAGACCCGCGAGCCCTTGTGGCGCCAGCGGCTCGAGGCCGCGCTCTCCGCGGGGCCGGTGCCGGCCGGGGAGCGCCTGCTCCTCGGCGATCGCGAGGGGCGCGTCCACGCCCTCGACCGGGCCACCGGCGAGCGGGAGTGGGTGGCGGAGCTCTCCGCCCAGGTCCTGGCGCGGCCTCAGGAGAGTCGCGGCGTCGTGGTGGCCCGCACCACCGATGGCCGGGTCTACGGCCTGGACGCCGCGGACGGCGACGAGCTCTGGCTCCTCGACCGCAGCGTCCCCGCCCTGACGCTGCGCCGTAGCAGCGCCCCGGCGCTGTCCGGGGGCACCGCCGTCGTCGGCCTGCAGAACGGGCGGCTGGTGGCGCTCGACATCGCGGACGGCAGCGTCCGCTGGGAGCACACCCTCGCCGAGCGCTCCGGGCGGACGGAGCTGGAGCGGATGGCGGATATCGCGGCGGACCCGGTCATCGGGGGCGGCGCCGCCTACGCGGTCGCCTACCAAGGCGCAGTGGCCGCCGTGCGGATCGCCACCGGCGCCGAGGCCTGGCGCCGGGAGGTGGCCAGCCACCGGGGCCTGGCCCTGGGCGGCGAGGCGCTCTACGTGGCGGCGGACGATGGCCGGGTGTGGGCCCTCGATCGCCGCAACGGGGCCACCGCGTGGCGCCAGGACGCCCTGGAGGGGCTGACGCTGACCCGGCCGGCGATCCGCGGCGAGTACCTGGTGGTGGGCGACAACGCCGGCCATGTGAGCTGGCTGCGCCGGCGCGACGGTGCCCTGGTGGCCCGGGAGCAGGTCTCCGGTGCGCCGGTGCAGCGGCCGCCGGTGGTCACCGAGGCGGGCAGCGTCTTCGTCATCGACGCCGAGGGGCGTGTGACCGCGCTGCGGCCGCGCTGAGCCGCGGCGCCGTCACTCGCAGCCTCCAGTGGAGCCGGGCCGGCAACGCCGCCCGTCGGCCCACAGGGCGTTCCCCAGCGCCGCCTCGTCGAAGCGGGCGCCGCTGATATCGGCCCCGCGCAGGTCCGCCCCTTCCAGGTCGGCGCCGGTGAGGTCGGCGTCCACCAGGCTGGCGTCGCGCAGGTCTGCACCCCGCAGGCGGGTGCGGCCCAGGTCCGCCCCCTCCAGGTCCGCGCTGCCGAGCGCGCCTTGGCTGAGATCGGCCCCGCGGGCGCGCAGCCCGCGCAGATCGGCCCGGTCCAGGGTGGCCCCCGCGAAGTCGGCGTCCTCGAGGCTGGCGCCGCGCATCTGCGCCGATGCCAGGCCGATACCGGTTGCCAGGGTCCGGTCGAGCCGGGCCCCGTCGAGGGTCGCCCGGCTCGCCCGGACGCCGCGCATGTCGCTGCCGGTGAGGTCGGCGTCGGTGAAGTCGCCGGCGCTCAGGCGCGCCCGGGAGAGATTGGCCCCGCTCAGGTCGGCGCCCACGGCGCTGACGTTGCTCAGGTCGGCCTGGCGCAGGCGGGCCTCGGAGAGGTCGGCGCCGTCGAGGACGCTGCGGCTGAGCACCGCCCCTTCCAGGCGCGCGCCGGCGAGCTCGGCCTCGGTGAGCTCGCAGCTGAACCAGCTCACCCCGGGGGCGGGGGCATCATTGCAGGCCGCGAGGGCCGGTGGTAGGCTCGCACCCATCATCGCCAGGGCGGCGGCCCTGTATAGCAACCGTCTCATCAGCTCCTCTTCTTATCCTTATAATGCCATCGCCGAGGCCTCAGGCCTCACGGGGCGATATCCATACAACGATATACGAGGTGAATCGATGCGGCTCATCCTATTAGGCCCTCCTGGCGCCGGGAAAGGCACCCAGGCCGGCTACATCTGCGAGGCCTTCGGCATCCCGCAGGTCTCCACCGGGGACATGCTGCGCGCCGCGGTCAAGGCTGGCACCCCGCTGGGGCAGCAGGCCAAGAAGGTCATGGATGAGGGCGGCCTGGTCCCGGACGATATCATCCTGGGCCTGATCAAGGAGCGCCTGGCCGAGCCGGATTGCGCCAACGGCTTCCTCCTCGACGGCTTCCCGCGCACCATCGCCCAGGCGGACGGGCTCAACGATGAGGGCGTCGGTCTCGACGCCGTGGTCGAGATCCGGGTCCCCGGCGAGGCCATCGTCGACCGCATGGCGGGCCGCCGCGTCCATCCGGGCTCCGGGCGGGTCTACCACGTTACCCACAACCCCCCGCAGGAGCCGGGCAAGGACGACGTCACCGGCGAGGAGCTGGTCCAGCGCGAGGACGACCGCGAGGAGACGGTCCGGCAGCGGCTGTCGGTCTACCACGAGCAGACCCGCCCCCTCGTGGACTACTATGCTGGTTGGTCCCAGCAGGGTGGCTCCGAGGCGCCGCGCTACATCGCCGTGGACGGGCAGCAGCCTGTCGAGGCGGTGCGGGATGAGATCCTGGGGGCGCTGAAGGGGCACTAGGATAGGCCAGCGGCGGGGGGGCGCCCCGCCGCCCCCGCGTAGAGGTATCCCCGATGACCATCCGCCGCCTGCTCGCCTTCCTCTGCGCCTACCTCCTGGCTGCCACGCCGCTCGGAAGCGAGGAGGGCGCGACCCCGCCAGGCGAGGGCACGGCGGTGCTGCTGGAGATCGACGGCCCCATCGGGCCGGCCACCACCGACTACGTCGTCAGCGGCCTCGACGAGGCCGAGGCGCGGGGCGCCGAGCTGGTGATCCTGCGCATGGACACGCCGGGGGGGCTCGACAGCGCCATGCGGGATATCATCAGCGGGATCCTCGCCTCCCCCGTGCCGGTGGCCAGCTACGTCGCCCCCAGCGGCGCGCGGGCCGCCAGCGCCGGGACCTATATCCTCTACGCCTCCCACGTGGCGGCCATGGCGCCGGCGACCAACCTCGGCGCGGCCACGCCGGTGCAGGTGGGCGGGGGTGGTGGCATCCTGCCGGGGGGCGACGAGTCGCCGGGAGATCGTGGCAGCGGCGGCCCCTCGGGAGACGGCGCCGAGGGGCAGGCGCCGGCGGGTGCGGAAGGCGGCGGCGAGCCCGAGGGCGGCAGCCGCCCGGATGCCAAGGAGCGCAAGGTCGTCGAGGACGCGGTGGCCTACATCCGGGGCTTGGCCGAGCTGCGCGGCCGCAACGCCGACTGGGCCGAGCGAGCGGTGCGCGAGTCGGTGAGCGCCACCGCCGGCAAGGCGGTGGAGCTGGGGATCGTCGACTTTACCGCTGGCAGCGTCGGCGAGCTGCTGGCGCAGGCGGACGGCCGCACGGTGGCGCTACCCGCCGGCGAGCGCCCGCTGGCCAGCGCCGGCCTGGCCGTGGAGCGGATCCAGCCGGACTGGCGCAACCGGCTATTGTCGGTGCTCACCAATCCTAACGTGGCCTACATCCTGATGCTCGTCGGCATCTACGGCATCATCTTCGAGCTCCTCAGCCCCGGCGCGCTGGTGCCGGGCGTGCTCGGCGGGATCAGCCTGCTGCTGGCGCTCTACGCCTTCCAGGCGCTGCCCGTCACCTTCGCCGGGCTCGGGCTGATCGGCCTGGGTATCGCCTTCATGATCGGCGAGGCTTTCGCCCCCAGCTTCGGGGTCCTGGGCATCGGCGGGGCGGTGGCGTTCGTGCTCGGCTCCACGATGCTCCTGGATACCGATGTGGAGGGCTTCGAGATCTCGCTGGCGCTCATCGCCGGCCTGACGGCGGCGAGCCTGCTCGTCTTCACCGGCGTGGCCGCCATGGCGGCGCGGGCGTGGCGCCGGCCGAGGCTCGGCGGCGGCGACGAGCTGATCGGTGCCGAGGCGGTCGCCGAGGCGGCCTTCGACGAGCGCGGCCACGTCCACTACGCCGGTGAGCGCTGGAACGCGGAGGCCGAGCGCCCCGTGCAGGCCGGCCAGCGGGTCCGGGTGGTCGGCAAGGAGGGACTGACGTTGAGGGTGGAGCCGGATGAGTGAGCCGGAACGCGACTCGGATGCGGTCTACCGGGAGGCGCTGGCGCGCGTCCACCAGGTCCTCGAGCGGGCCCAGGCGGCGGGGCTGCCGGAGCCGACCGCCGGGGTCCTGGCCACGGCGGGCCAGGACGGCTGGCCGGCGGCGCGCACGGTGCTGCTCAAGCAGCTCGATGCGGAGGGGGCCGTCTTCTACACCAACCGGACCAGCCGCAAGGGGCGGCAGCTGGCCGAGAACCCCCGGGCGTCGCTGTGCCTGTACTTCCAGCCGCTGTACGAGCAGGTGGAGATCCGCGGCGTGGTCGCCCCAGTGACCGCCGCTGAGGCGGACCGCTACTGGGAGCGGCGCCAGCGCCTCAGCCAGGTGGGGGCCTGGGCCTCCTACCAGTCCGAGCCCCTGTCCAGCCGCCGTGAGCTCGAGGCGCGTGTGGCGGAGGTCGAGGCGCGGTTCCCGGACCGGGTCCCCCGTCCCCCGCACTGGTCGGGATACCGGATCATACCGGCCAGCATCGAGCTTTGGGCCGCCGGCGACGGCCGGCTCCACGAGCGCGAGCGCTACGAGCACCGGGCCGAGGGCTGGTGCCACTTCCTCCTCAACCCCTGACGGCGCGCGCAGCGAGAGAGGATGGCGATGGCGGATCTGTCGAGGTACTCGGAGGAGCAGCTGCGCAGCCTGCGCAAGCAGGTGGAGCAGGAGATCGAGCGTCGGCGCAAGGAGAACATCGTCCACGCCCGGCGCGAGCTCCAGGCCATAGCGGAGCGCTACGGCTTCGCGCTCAGCGACCTGCTCGAGGAGGTCAGGGGCCGGTAGCCCGCGCGGCCCACCCTCGGGGCGCTAGGCCTCTCGCCGGTCGGCGGCCTCACCGGCGGCGCGCAGGGCGTCGGAGATGGTCACCGGATAGGCCGCGCCGTCGGCCTCCAGGGAGCGGCAGGGCGCCGGCAGGGCCGCGAGGCCGGCGCTGAGCCGCTCGCGGGCGGTGGCCGTGGCCTCGGCGGCCCGGGTGCGCTGCCCGCCGTCCACCATCTCCACGAGCAGCGGCTCGCCGGGCAGGGCCTCGTCGCTCCGGCACAGGGTGTCGCCCACCGCCGTGCCGTCGCGGTAGTCGCGCCGCACCTGCTTGCGCCCCGGCCAGTGGGCCTTGCCCGGGGAGCGCTTGCGCCGCGCCACCCCTCGGTACTCCTGGAGCTTGTACGCCATGTCCAGGTGCGGGTGGTCGGCGGCCGTATCGACTTTGGTGCCCACCCCGAAGCCGTCGATGGGCGCGCCGTCGGCGCGTAGCCGTGCCACGCTGTGCTCGTCGAGGTCGCCGCTGACCATGATCTTGGCGGACTCGAGCCCGCCGGCGTCGAGGATGCCGCGCACGCGGCGCGCCTCGGCGGCGAGATCGCCGCTGTCGATGCGCACGCCGTGGACGGGGAAGCCCTCGCCGGCGAGGGCCACCGCCCGCTCCGCGCCCGTGCCAATGTCGTAGGTGTCGATGAGCAGGACCACGTTCTCCGGATGAGCCTCGGCGAAGGCGCGGAAGGCGTCGAGCTCGCGGTCGAAGGCGAGCACGTAGGAGTGGGCCATGGTGCCCACCGTGGGGATGCCGTGCTCGGCCCCGGCGAGGCAGGTGGCGGTGCCGCTGTAGCCGGCGAGCCACGTCCCCCGGGCCGCCGCCATGGCCGCCTCGGCGCCGTGGGCGCGGCGCATGCCGAAGTCCACCACCTGCCCGCCGCCGGCGGCGATTACCGTCCGCGCCGCCTTGGTGGTGAGGAGGCTGTGCAGGTGGACGAGGTTCATCAGCCGGCTCTCGATGAGCTGCGCCTCGGGCAGGGGCGCTGTCACGCGCAGGATCGGCTCCTCCGGGAAGAGGATGGTGCCCTCGGGGACGGCCTCGACGTGGCCGGTGAAGCGCAGCCTCGCCAGCTCGTCGGCGAGCCCCGGGCGGAAGTGGCCGCAGCCGCGGATCCAGTCGAGCTCGGCCTCGCCGAAGTGGAGGTGGGTCAGCCACTCCAGCGCGGCCTCGATCCCCGAGGCGACGTAGAAGCCGTACCCGGGCGGCAGCCTGCGGCTGAACAGCTCGAAGGAGGCCGGCTCCTGCATGCCCTGCTGGAGGTAGGCGTCGACCATGGTCAGCTGGTAGAGGTCCGTGAGCAGGGGGCTGTGGCGCGGGTCCATGGGGATCTCCTCCCGGTCGTGGCGGTATCAGGCGCGCAGCCCTGTCCCCCGATGTAGCAGGTACAGGGCGAAGGCGCCGAGCACCGTGATGAATAGCCCCATCATGGCGTAGGAGAGGACGATGTTGACGTCCGAGGAGCCGAGGATGCCGTAGCGGAAGGCGTTGACCATGTAGAGGATGGGGTTGGCCATCGACACCCCTTGCCAGAACTCCGGCAGCAGAGAGATGGAGTAGAAGACGCCGCCGAGGTAGGTCAGCGGCGTGAGGACGAAGGTCGGCACCAGGGCGACGTCGTCGAACTTCTTGGCGTAGATGGCGTTGATGAAGCCGCCGATGGAGAACAGCACGGCCGTGAGGAAGACCACCGAGACCGTGATGGCGAGGCTGTGCACCGGCAGCGAGGGGAACAGCAGGG
>Ga0207714_1002895_pt1 | contig 10057 bp, 6 predicted proteins | sample PonA232FremontCA_2_FD_187270 | JGI IMG/M metagenome (GOLD analysis project Ga0207714, IMG submission 187270) | Marine sediment microbial community from Fremont, CA, USA - Pond A23 Sediment 2 (SPAdes) | ecosystem: Environmental > Aquatic > Marine > Unclassified | place: USA: Fremont, California... | reverse complement strand
AGTCGGAAGCCGTTTCTTCTACCTCAAGAACGAACTCGTCGCGCTCAACCTCGCACTCCAGCGTTTCGCACTCGACCGTCTGACGGAACGCGGCTTCACACCGATGCGCACGCCGCACGCGCTCGGTCACGAGGCGATGGAAGCGGCGGCGGAACTCGACGACTTCGAGGAACAGCTATACGGAATCGAGGGAGAGGACCTCTACCTCATCGCCACATCGGAACAGACGCTAGCCTCGTACCACTACGACGAAATCTTAGAACCTGCGCAACTCCCACACAAGTACGCGGGCGTCTCGACATGCTTCAGACGCGAGGCAGGTTCGCACGGAAAGGACACCAAGGGCGTCTTCCGCGTCCACGAGTTCGAGAAGGTTGAGCAGTACATCTTCTGCGAACCCGACGAGTCGTGGAACCTCTACGACGACCTACGCGAAAACTTCGAGTCTCTGTTCCGCGACCTCGATCTCCACTACCGTGTCGTCAACGTCTGTACGGGCGACATGAACGACAACGCAGCGAAGAAGTTCGACTTAGAAGCGTGGTTCCCCGCACAGGACCGCTACCGCGAACTCGTCTCGTGCTCGAACTGTACCGACTACCAAGCGCGAAAACTGAACGTCAGAATACGCGGAGAGGACAACCGCACGGCGCACACGCTCAACTCGACCGCACTCGCAACCCAACGCGCAATCTGCGCTATCTTAGAGCAGAACCAGCGCGAGGACGGCACGGTCGAAGTGCCCGATGTTCTGGTCGAAGAGGGATACGTGGACTTCGAGGTTATCGAGGGTCTGGACAGGTACGTCGAGGAAGACAACTGAGAAGTATTTCCGGAGATAATTCCGCAGCCTGCTCATATGCTTCGTGGTAATATCTCGTACTCAGATATACGTGGAGGGTATAAGACTTAGAAAACTTTATGTGCTCGGCTGAGAAAGCTTTGATAAGGAGTTGACAATGACAGGTGAGTGTTTTTGCCACGGACGGTAAGATAGAGGAGATGATAGACGAGCTGCCGCCTAGCGCGAAACTCGTCTTCAAAGTGCTCGAATACAACCGTCAGATGACCCAGAAGGAGATAGCTGACGAGACACGTCTCTCGGTTCGTACGGTACGTTACGCGCTCAACCGCCTGACGGAGAAAGGTCTTGTCGAACAGGTTCCGTGTCTGACCGACGGAAGACAGACACTCTACGACCTCAGCGACGACCCCGAACTGGCGACAGAAGAGGGCGAAGTTGAGGAGACGGAAACCGAAGGCGTAGCCGACTGATTTTACAGGTCGGCTAACGCGCTTTTTACGCCGCGTCCCGCACCCGCTGTCTGTGTTATATGTCTTGCAGCCGCGCCCCTTTTCAGCACGCGCGCGGGCACTCCTTCGAGTACCTGTCCCCCGACCTTTCCGACCGTAGCGTTGCCGACGGAGACGAGCGTTCCGGGGTTTCTGACCCTGTACTCCTTCAGCGGCTTGCCGCGGGAGGCGCGCACGACGTTTTCGGCTACAACATCCGCCTCCTGACGTGCCGCCCACGCAGTCGCGGGTGCCTCGTCTCCTTCTGCATCGACGACGTACGCCGCATCGCCCGCCGCGAAGACGCGTTCTTGTCCCTTGAAGCGTAGTTTTGAATCGACAGCGAACGCGCCGCGTTTTCCGTTCTCAGGTGATGGATACGTCTCCACGTCGTGCGGTGCGAGTCCCGCAGTCCATACGAGTGCGTCGTGTGCGAGAACCTCACCGGATTCGAGACGGAGTTCATCCGCTGTTGCCTCGACAACAGGGTCGGACGTGCGTGTAACTATTCCTTTCTTGCGCATCTTTCTCTCTATCGCGGCGCGCAGGTCTTCGTCTGCACCGGGAAGCACACGGTCAAGTGCTTCGACAACGACGACCGAAGGCGACTCGGCGCGTTTCTCGAACATCTCCGCGAGTTCCCCTGCGACCTGTATACCTGAAAGACCGCCGCCGCCAACGACGACACGTCCGCCGTCGTGGACGCGTTTCGCGGCGTCACGTATCGCATATGCGTCCTCGCGCGACTTTAACGTCAGACCGTGTTCGCGTACCCCCGGTATACCGTAGTCGGCTGTGCGCTGACCGAACGCGACGACCAAGTAGTCGTAAGGGACGTTTCCTGCTTCGGTCTCTACCACATGGTCTTTGAAACTTACCGACTCAACGGTCGCTTCTACGAACTCACAGTCCGAAGAGACTATCTCCTCGACGGGCACGACGAGATGCTTTTCGAGCGACGGGTTGCGTACGAGACGGTGTGACTCGTGTACGACGAAATGGAAGTCGTCTTCCGAAATCCAGACGAGTTCGTCAACATCCCCGTCGAGTATATGCGCACACGTCGCACCTGCGTACCCCGCACCAAGAACAACCGCTCTTTTTCCCATGTTCGGTGTACGTGCCCGAGACAGTTGAATCTGATTCTGTCGGACGGAAATGGCAGAATCTATAACATCGGTTGTCAATATCTCGAACATGGTGGACAACGTTGTGGTTCTCGGCTCCGGGTACGCGGGTTCGAAGGCGGTAAAGGTGTTACAGAAGAAGTTGAAACGGAAGGACGCCGAACTCACCTGGGTCTCGGATCAGGACTACCATCTCGTCCTGCATGAGTCCCACCGCGCTATACGCAACCCGGAAGTGCAGGACAGCATAACGATTCCTGTCGATGTCATCGCCGACGACACGACAGAGTTCGTCCAAGGAACCGTCACGGGCGTGGACACCGACGAACGTGTCGTCGAACTCGAAGACGGAGACGACATAGACTACGACTATATTCTCGTCTGTGTCGGTAGCAAGACAGCCTTCTTCGGAATTCCGGGTTTAGAAGATAATTCGCTCACACTCAAGTCTCTCGACGACGCGCTGGAGATACACGAAGCGGTCGCGTCGGCAGCGGAAAAGGCGACCGAGGACGACCCCGCGCGCGTCGTGATAGGCGGCGCGGGTCTTTCCGGAATACAGAGCGCGGGAGAGGTCGCCGAATACCGCGATATACACGACGCACCTATCGAAATCTACCTTGTCGAAGGTCTCGAAAACGTCTTCCCGCCGGGCAACCCGTCGCTTCAGGAACGTCTCGCCGACATGCTCACGAAACGCGGTGTCAAGATAATGACGGGCGACTTCATCGGTGAGGTAGACGACAACACTGCATACATCGGAGAGCAGGAAAACGGCGGCTACAAGGTCGAACTCGACTACGACGTTCTGCTCTGGACCGGCGGTGTGACAGGACGCGACATCGATGTTGACGACATCGAGACGGACGAAAGAAGCGGACGTATCGAGACGAGGTCGGACTTCTCCACGAACGACGAACGTGTCTTTGCAATCGGTGACACAGCACTCATCGACCAGAACGGCAATCCTGCTCCGCCAACAGCGCAGGCGGCGTGGCAGGCGGCGGAGGTTGCGGGCAAGAACATCCCGCGCGCGATGGAAGGGAAGCCGCTCAAAGAGTGGAAGTACGACGATAAAGGTACGCTCATATCGATAGGCGAGAAGGCTGTCGCGCACGACATCAAGGTTCCACCCGGGGTCAAGTTCCCTATAAAGACGATGGGTGGCTTCCGGGGGAAGTTATTAAAGAAGTTCGTCGCGGCACGGTGGATAGCCGACATGTCCTCGTGGAACCGCGCGCGGAAAGCATGGGGAGACCTCTGAAAGCCGCTCCACCCGCACCGAACATCCCGTTTTCGCGCCTCTCCGACAGTTAAAAGACAAAGGTTTAATGTGGGCGTTCCTTAAAGAGTTAACGCCCGATGCTACGGAGTTTTTCGACAGGGAGGAACCATGAGTAAGTACAACGCCCTCGACCACGAGATGGTACCGGAACACGTAGTCCTTGACGAGGAGGAGGTCGAGGAGCTTACGGAGAGGTACGAGATAAGGAAGACCGACCTTCCCAAGATAGGGAGGCTCGACGCCGCAATAAAGGAGACCGACGGCGAGCCGGGGGACGTGGTAAAGGTAGTAAGAGAGTCGCCCACAGCCGAAACGGCTGTGGCGTACCGTATTATAGTAGACGAATAAATAATGGAAAGGAAAAAGCTAGCAGAATCCTACTTCGACGCCGACAGAATCGCCGAACACCATATAGAATCTTTCAACAACTTCCTCAACCACGGCATGCAGCGCGTCGTGGACGAGCAGGAGACGATAGACACAGACATAGGCGAGAAAGAAGGCGAAGAGGAGGTCTACGTCCGTCTTGGACGTGTCGAGATCGGTAAACCCGTCGTCCAGGAGGCGGATGGCAGCGAGGAGCCTCTTTATCCGCAGGAGGCGCGCCTTCGGAACATCACATACAGCGCGCCGATGCACATGGAGATGCAGATAGTCGAGGGTGAACGCGAGTACGAGCCTTCGACAACGTATATAGGCGACCTGCCGATAATGATGAGGAGCGAGAACTGTAACTTGGAGGGTCTCTCGGACGACGAAATCATCAAGCAGGGCGAAGACCCTGCCGACCCCGGCGGATACTTCATCGTAAACGGTTCGGAGCGTGTCCTGATGACGAGCGAAGACCTCGCGCCGAACACGATACTCGCCGAACGCGACACGAAGTACGGAGACGACATACAGGTCGCAAAGGTCTTTTCGCACCGTCAAGGATACCGCGCGCTCGTTGTGGTGGAACGCGGACGCGACTCACTCTTAGAAGTCTCTTTCCCGAGTGTCTCGAACAACATCAACTTCGTAACGCTCGTGCGCGCGCTCGGCTTGGAGACTGACGAGGATATCGTCCAGTCCGTGAGCAACGACCCCGAAATCGTCAAGTTCATGCTCGAAAACCTTGAGGAGGCAGAAGTCCAGACAAAAGAGGAGGCGATGGAACTCCTCGGACAGAAGGTCGCGCGCGGTCAGGCGGAAGAGTACCAGCGCAAACGCGCCGACTACGTAATTGACAGATACCTTCTGCCACATCTCGAAGACGTGAGCGAGAACGATGCTGAGGTTCGTATCGCAAAGGCACACTATCTGTGTCGCATGGCAGAGACGTGTTTCGAACTCGCCCTTGGAACGCGTACACCCGACGACAAGGACCATTATTCGAACAAACGGCTCAAGATTTCGGGCGACCTGATGGAGGATCTTTTCCGCGTCGCTCTCAACAAGCTTGCGCGCGACGTGAAGTACCAGCTAGAGCGCGCAAACATGCGTAACCGCGACCTACGTGTCGATACGGTCGTTCGTTCGGACGTTCTGACCGAGCGGCTTGAACATCCGCTTGCGACAGGAAACTGGGTCGGCGGACGCAGCGGTGTCGCACAGTTGCTCGACAGGGCAGACCATATGGCTGTTCTTTCTCATCTGCGACGCGTCGTCTCGCCGCTCTCGCGCGCACAGCCCCATTTCGAGGCGCGCGACCTGCATTCGACACAGTGGGGGCGTATCTGTCCCGGCGAGACACCAGAAGGTCCGAACTGTGGTCTCGTGAAGAACTTCGCACAGAGCGTAGAGATATCGAAAGGAATAGAGGATACGTCGAACTTGGACAGAAAGCTCGCTGAGATGGGTGTAAAAAGCATAGCCCACGACATCGACATAGAGGAAGAAGAGGAGGAGACTGAAGAAGAGACAGAAACGGAGGCGGAAGAGACGGACGAAGAAGCCACGACAGAAGCGGAGGCTGACTGATGTCGATGCAGGAGTCCAAGGTCTACGTGGACGGAAGCCTCGTCGGAACCCACGAAGACCCGGAGGGTCTCGTCGAGAACCTGAAGATAGCGCGCAGACGTGGCGAGATAAGCGAACAGATGAACGTCTACATGGACGACAGGACACAGGAGGTCTTCGTCGAGACGGGTCCGGGACGTGCGCGCCGCCCTCTCATCGTCGTGCGTGACGGAGAACCGATGGTTGACCAAGAGCATATCGAGATGCTCGAAGAAGGCGAAATAGAGTTCGACGACCTCGTCGAGGCTGGACTCGTGGAGTACATAGACGCGAATGAGGAAGAGGACATACTCGTCGGGGTCAAAGAGGAAGACCTCACGGAAGACCATACGCACCTCGAAGTAGACCCCTCTCTCATACTCGGTATAGGTGCGGGCATGGTTCCCTACCCGGAACACAACGCTTCGCCGCGTATCACGATGGGTGCGGGCATGGTGAAGCAGTCGCTCGGTCTTCCGTCGGCGAACTACAGGGTACGCGCCGACACACAGATGCATCTGATGCATTACCCGCAGGTGCCTTCCGTGCGTACACAGACGAGCGACGCGATAGATTACGACGAACGTCCTGCAGGACAGAACTTCGTTGTCGCTGTCATGTCGTACGAGGGGTTCAACATAGAGGACGCACTCATCCTGAACCAAGGAAGTGTTGACCGTGGACTCGCGCGCTCGCACTTCTTCAGGACGTACGAAGGCGAAGGGCGACACTATCCCGGAGGTCAGGAAGACCGTTTCGAGATACCCGACGACGATGTGCGCGGGCACAAAGGCGAAGAGGCTTACAAAGACTTAGACGAGGACGGTCTTATCAACCCCGAGACGCCCGTCGGTTCGAACGCCGTCCTCATCGGCAAGACATCGCCGCCACGTTTCTTAGAAGAACCAGAAGACGTGAGCGGAATATCACCACAGAAAAGACGCGAGACGAGCGTGACTGTGCGTTCGAACGAGTCTGGAATCGTGGACACCGTCATCTTCATGGAGAACGAGGAAGGCAACAAGCTCGCGAAGGTTCGTGTACGTGACCAGCGCGTCCCCGAACTCGGCGACAAGTTCGCTTCGCGCCACGGTCAGAAAGGTGTGACAGGACATATCGCAAAGCAGGAAGACATGCCGTTCACAGAGGACGGCGTCGTACCCGATCTTATCATAAACCCGCACGCGCTTCCTTCGCGTATGACCGTCGGACATGTTCTCGAAATGCTCGGCGGAAAGGCGGGTGCTCTCGAAGGACGCCGTGTGGACGGAACCGCGTTCACAGGAGAAGACGAGGACGAACTGCGCGACGCTGTTGCTGAACGCGGATTCAAGCATTCCGGCAAAGAGGAGATGTATTCGGGTATCACGGGAGAGAAGGTAGAGGCGGACGTTTATACAGGCATAATCCTGTATCAGAAGCTCCACCATATGGTGAGCAACAAGATACACGCCCGTTCCCACGGACCCGTACAGGTTCTGACACGTCAGCCTACCGAGGGACGCGCACGCGAAGGCGGTCTGCGTATAGGAGAGATGGAACGCGACGTTCTCATAGGACACGGTGCCGCGCTAACGCTCAAGGATCGTCTCCTTGACGAGTCCGACCGCGAGCTAATCTACGTCTGCGACGAATGCGGTATGACGGCGACGGAGGACGCACGCCAGAACCGTGTCTACTGTCCAAACTGCGGCGAGGAAAGTAACATACACCGCGTAGAGATGAGCTACGCATTCAAGCTTCTGCTAGACGAGATGAAGTCTTTGGGCATAGCACCAAGGCTCGAACTGGAGGACGCTGTATAATGAGCATGAAAACCACACCCAAAAAGATAGAATCGGTAGAGTTCGGGCTGATGAGTCCGCAGGAGTACCGCGAGATGTCGGTGACCAAGATAATCACAGCGGACACCTACGACGACGACGGCTTCCCAATCGATATGGGTCTCATGGACCCGCGTCTCGGTGTCATAGACCCGGGTCTTCAGTGTAAGACATGCGGCAAACGCAGCGGTCAGTGCGAAGGACATTTCGGGCATATCGAACTCGCTGCCCCGGTCGTGCATCCGGGCTTCTCGAAGCTGATACGTCGTCTGTTGCGCGGCACGTGTCACGACTGCGCGCGTCTGCTTCTGACACCGACACAGAAGGAGAAGTACCTCAACAAGCTTGAGACAGCACGTGCCCTTGAAGAAGACCTCGACAAGATTACGAAGGCTGCGATACGTGAAGCGCGCAAGAACTCCGTCTGTCCACACTGCGACGCAGAGCAGAAGGACGTGAAACACGACAAGCCGACGACGTACTACGAGGACGGGCAGAAGCTGATGCCGAGCGATATACGCGACAGATTCGAGCGTATTCCGGACGAGGACTTGGAGCCTCTTGGCATACATCCCGAACGCGCACGTCCTGAATGGATGATTCTTACAGTACTTCCCGTGCCGCCTGTCACAGCGCGTCCGTCGATAACGCTCGACAGCGGACAGAGGTCGGAGGACGACCTGACTCACAAGCTCGTGGACATAATACGGATAAACCAGAGGTTCATGGAGAACCGCGAAGCAGGTTCGCCACAGCTTATAATCGAAGATCTCTGGGAACTTCTCCAGTACCATGTCACGACCTTCGTGGACAATGAGATTTCGGGCACTCCGCCCGCACACCACCGCTCCGGAAGACCGCTAAAGACGCTTTCGCAACGTCTCAAAGGCAAGGAGGGACGTTTCCGTGGTTCGCTCTCAGGGAAACGCGTCAACTACTCTTCGCGTACCGTCATCTCGCCCGACCCGACGCTTTCGGTCAACGAAATAGGCGTGCCGGAGAGCATAGCGAAGGAGATGACGCAGAAGATAAAGGTCACACGGAACAACATCGACGAGATAGTCGAGTACGTCAAACGCGGTCCTAATGAACACCCCGGAGCGAACTACGTGAAGCGCGCCGACGGTCGGCGTCTCAAGGTCAAAGAGATGAACTCTGAGGAACTCGCCGAACGTATCCTTGAGGAAAACGACGAAGGTGAGCCTCAAGGACTCGGCTGGACGGTCGAGAGGCATCTTACCGATGGCGACATCGTGCTTTTCAACAGACAGCCTTCGCTCCACCGTATGTCGATGATGGCGCACGAGGTCGTCGTTATGCCGTACAAGACTTTCAGGCTGAACACGACGGTATGTCCGCCGTACAACGCAGACTTCGACGGCGACGAGATGAACATGCACGTTGTCCAGAGTGAGGAAGCACTTGCGGAGGCGGACGTTCTGATGAAGGTACAGGAACACATACTCTCGCCGCGTTTCGGCGGTCCCATCATAGGCGCGATACAGGACCATATCTCAGGAACATACCTTCTGACACACGATGACAACCACTTTGACGAAGCGACCGTCCTTGACCTTCTGAGACAGACGAGCGTAAACGACCTGCCCGAACCCGCAGGCGAGGAAGATGGCGACCCGTACTGGACGGGCGATGAGGTCTTTTCCGTCCTGCTTCCGGGCGGTCTCGACCTGACGTTTGAGTCGAGCAGCGGCGACGAGGTCGTCATCGAAGACGGAACACTCGCCGAAGGAACGATAGACGAGATGGCTGTCGGAGGTTTCGTCGGCGAGATAGTCGAGACGATTGCGAAGGTCTACGACGAAAGCAGGGCGCGTCAGTTCATAGACGACGTTTCGGGTCTCGCCGTGCGCTCGATAATGCATTTCGGCTTCTCCTTCGGCATAAGCGACGAAGACCTGCCCGAGGAGGCACGTGACGAAATAGACGTTGCGATACAGGAAGCCGAAGACGAGGTCGAACGCCTCATAGAGACTTACGACCGCGGAGAACTGGAGTCGTTACCCGGACGCACCCTCGAAGAGACGGTTGAGATGAAGATAATGCAGGCACTCGGAAAGGCACGTGACGAGGCGGGTGAAATCGCCGAACAGTACTTAGACGAGGACAACCCCGGCGTCGTCATGGCTGACTCAGGAGCGCGTGGTTCGATGCTCAACCTGACACAGATGGCTGGCTGTGTCGGACAGCAGGCTGTACGTGGCGAACGTATAAACCGTGGCTACGAAGACAGGACACTTTCACATTTCAAAGAGGACGACCTGAGTGCCGACGCACGCGGATTCGTACGCCATTCGTACAAGGAAGGTCTGAACCCCAAGGAGTTTTTCTTCCACGCCATGGGTGGACGCGAAGGTCTTGTCGATACCGCTGTGCGTACGTCGAAGTCGGGGTATCTCCAGCGCAGACTCATAAACGCTTTACAGGAACTCGAAGCACAGTACGACGGAACGGTGCGTAACGCAGAAGACGACATAGTACAGTTCGAGTACGGAGAGGACGGCGTCGATCCGATGAAGATGCCGAAGGAGGAG
>Ga0207714_1002894_pt1 | contig 10063 bp, 8 predicted proteins | sample PonA232FremontCA_2_FD_187270 | JGI IMG/M metagenome (GOLD analysis project Ga0207714, IMG submission 187270) | Marine sediment microbial community from Fremont, CA, USA - Pond A23 Sediment 2 (SPAdes) | ecosystem: Environmental > Aquatic > Marine > Unclassified | place: USA: Fremont, California... | reverse complement strand
CTGACGACCCGCGTCGGGGAGCTGGCCGGCGCCTCGCGGATCGTCACCGTCTGCCCGCACGGGATCGCCAGCCGACAGGCCGCGCAGCTGATCGGGAGCTACGCCGGCATCGAGGACGCGCGCGTCGAGAGCCTCCGCGGGGGCGTCGAGGCGTGGCAGCGCGACGTCGGCGAACTGGAGACGACGACCGGAGAGCGCGGCGGCCCCGGCGAGAGCGACGACGGGTCCGACGAGAGCGACGACGGGTCCGACGAGGGACCCGAGGCGCCCTTCTAGTCAGGAGCGGCGTCGGCCGAACAACCCGGCGGCGGCGATCAGCGCGAGCACGGCGGCGACGGGATCGAACCCGGGGACCCCGTCCTCGGTCGCGCCGGCGACGGGACCCGTCCGCTCGACGGTCACGGTCGTCGACGCCTCGTCGACCGAGCCGACGACGCTCACGGTCACCTCGCTGTCGCCGCCGGCGATACCTCCCGATTCCCCCGACCCCCCGAGCGTGACGTTCCTCGCGACCGCCCCCTCCTCGCCGGCGTCGAGCCGGACGGGAGCCGCGGCGACCGTCTCGCCGTCGACCCGGAACTCGACGTCTGACCCGGCCGGGAGCCTCGCGTCGTTTCCGACGGTCGCGGTGATGCGGACCGGCTCGCCGGCGGCCACGCGCTCCGCTCCGGTCGAGACGCCGCGGACCGACGGCGGCGCGGGCTCCGAGACGACGACCGGCAGGCGCTCGCCGGCGAGTCGGACCGAGTACTCGCCTGGCTCGGAAAACGAGTGCTCGAACCGTTCGGTGGTCGCTGCGCCCGCGTCGAGCGAGCCGTTCTGCGAGTCGACGACCTCGCCGTCGACGGTCAGCGCGAGGTCGTACTCGCCCGCGACGCCGCCCGTGTTGGTCACGTCGACGGCGAGCGCGAGCGTCTCGCCAGCGACGAGTTCCACGGGGCCGCGCGCGACGGGGCGGTCGCGGTACTCGCCGGTCGCGCGGACGCCGTCGGCCGCGAGGGCGTAGCCGACCTGCGCCGGCGTCTCGCCGAACGCATCGGCGTGTGTCGCGCGGTCCCACGTCTCCGCCGTCGCCCGCGTGGTCGTCAGGCGCTCCGCCTCGGCGCGGATCGCCGCCGTGGTCTCGGCGTCGGTCCCCCCGACCGCGGCCGCCTCGACCGCGTCGAGGACGTCCCCGTTGGTGATCGGTCCGTCCGCGGCGTTCAGTTCGCGGAGAACCGTCGCGAGCGAGGCGCTCCCGTCCGTCGCAACGCGGAGCCGACGGTCGATCTCGCCCGCGACGAGCGCGCCCTTCGTGTAGTCGGGGTTCCGTTCCCACGTTCCGGGGTCGGCGAGGACGGCGGAGGCGTCGGGGTCGCGCTCGCCGCGCGCCAGCGTCCGCTCGAACGACTCGAAGTCGGCGGCACCGCGGTCGAGGGCGAACAGCGCGGCGTAGTAGGTCGCGCTCGCCTCGGTGATCCACCGGCCGCTCGCGCCGGTCCGGAACGCCTGCCGGGTGTGGACGTACTCGTGGGTCCAGACGTCGGTCGCGGTGCCCGCCGGCTCCGCGTCCCGGACCCACAGGTCGGCGTCGCCGACCTGGAGCCCGCGGACGCCCCACCCGACGCCGTCGGTGGGCGCCGCGACCGCGACCACCGTCTCGTCACGCGCCCCGACCTGCAGCGCGGTCGACGCCGATTCGAAGACGCCGAACACCTCATCCGGAGTCGCTTCGAGGTCGGCCGCCGCGGGGACGATCAGCCGGTAGCGCTGCCCGCCGGCCTCGCGGACGTGTTCCTCGTACGGGCCGAGGAACGCCATCGCCCGCGAGGCGACCCCCTCGCCGTCGACGGCGTTCTCGCGCGTCAGCCGGACCTGGCCGTCGTACTGTCCGGTGTACGACCAGCTCGCACTCGTCCGCGGCGTCCGGACGAGCGCCCACTCGCCGGCGTCGACGAACCGGTAGGAGCCGCGGGCGCCGAGCGGCCCCGCCTCCTCGACGGTGTCGTTCGCGTCCATCGCATAGGTGAGCGAGGGGGTCGCCGTCTCCCCGTCCCACGCCCACGTCGATCCGTCGGTGCCGGCGTCGTCGGCCCGCTCGAAGCCGTCGGCCTCGACCGCGGCGTCGTTCGCGCTGAGCAGGGTCACCCGAAGCTCCGTGACGCGGTCGGGGACCTCCGCCCGCGTCGTGACCCCGACCGTTCCGCGCTCGGCGGTCGCGAACAGGTCGTTCCGCAGGCGGATGGCGTCGGCGTCGTCGACCTGCCCCGTCCTCGCGCCTCGGTCGGCGGCGGTCGAGACGCTCTCGTCCCCGTCGAGCGACGCGGGACCGACCGATCCGTGGAAGACGTTTTCGTCCGCGCCCGCGCGCTCCACGACCGCCGTGCTCCCGGCGGCCGGCAGCGCGGCCGCGAGCAGCACCGCGGCGAGGAAGACGGCGACGACAGATCGAACCGCGGGATCCGACCCCGACCGTGTCATGGATCCACCACCGTGCGACGCCGACAAAGGCCTGTTCCTCGCGGCGGGAACACGCGTCGCTCCGAACTCCGGAAGCGACCCCTGAAAAAACCGATCGACGAGGGGGGGGAGAGGGAACGTGTGACGTCCCTCCATGCCAAAATTCGTCACCGAGCCGCATAGTTATAAGCCGCATACCACCGGTCACGGTCGGGATCGCCTCCGCGTCGGCGGGTCGCGTCAGATCCCGTGGATCCGGGCGGTCCAGAAGTCGCGGAAGGCGTCTTCGAGGGCGCCCTTCGGCCGCCCGGTCGCGTCGGAGACGTCGGTGACGTCGGCGTGGACGCGCACCTCACCGAGCACGCTCCGCTCCCCGACGAGTATCACGCGGTCGACGTCGTCCGCGTCGGCGACGGCGGCCAGCTCGCGGCTCGCCTTCTTCAGGTGGTCGTCGATCTGTCCCTCGCGGCGGCGCTCGAAGCGCCCCTGCGAGAAGCCGCCCTTCGAGTGGGCCTCCTTCACGTCGGAGGTGAACCCCTCGAAGGCGACGCGCTCGGTCCCCTCGTACGTGCCCATCGCGAACGTGTCCGAGCGGACCACCGCGAAGGCGAACCGGCCGGTCGGGCGGAACCAGGTCTCCTCCAGTCGGAAGGCGTCGTCCCACCGGTCGAAGGGCTCTGGCGCGAGCGGGGGCGCGAGCGCCGCGCTCACGGCGCCCGAGTCGTCGGCGATGACGACCGCGGGCGCCGCCCGTCGGACCAGTCGGGCGCGGTCGCCGAACCAGTCGGAGACGCTCGACGGCACCGCGTCGTCGCTCGGGACGAACGCCGTGAGCAGCCCCTCCGGGTCGTCGCTCTCGACCGCCCGAAACCGATTGAGGACATCGGTCAGGCGCTCGCCGCGGGCGTCGCTCACCCGCCGGAACTCGACGGACGCCTCCGCCCCCTCCGTCCGACTCAGCCGCTCCTCCAGCGACTCGATCCGGTGTTCGAGCTCGTTGACCCGCTCCTCGGCGCGCTGGCGGTCGGCGACCGCGTCGGACCGGCGCTCCTCTTCGGCCTCGGCGCGGCGTTCGAGGTGGCGCTTCTCCTCTTCCAGCTCTGCGATCCGCTCTTTCAGTTCGGCGCGCCCGAGCAGCCTGTCGATCATACCGACTCCGCGGCCGCCGGCGACCTAAAAGGTGCGTCTGCGGCGAGCCGAACGTCGAAATTACAGATAAAACACATATTAAACAAATATAAAATAATATATAAATAACCCGCCGGCTCCTAGTCGCGTTCTACGGATCCCAGCGACGCAAGAACCGCAGGGAGCGTTACGGCCGAGGACCGCAGCGAATTGCGGGAATCGACCGCGACCGTGACTCTGAGCGTGTTCGGCGCCGCTCCGATCGCGGCGATTCGGAGGTGGCCGTCCGGAGCGTCGGTGACGAATGCGGCATCACCGCGAAAATCGAAGTCGGAACCCCGGGCTCACGCGTTCACGTGCGGCTCCCAGCCCTCCCAGCGCAACAGCGCCTCCGCCCGATCCGCGTCCGCCAGCAGCACGTTCTTCCGGTCCGGGAGGGTCTCGTCCGCGAGCTCGCGGGGGAGCGCGAGCGTCCCGCTCGGGACGTCGTCGTCGCCGGCGACCGGGATGTGACCGGCGCCGACCTTCATCACGAGCGGCGCGTCGAGTCGCTCTACCCCCTCGCCGTCCGCGTAGAGCTGCTCGTTGACCTGCTCGTGGTCGGCCCGCCGGATGACGGCGCGGTCGCCGTCGTGGGGCTCGACGTACAGTTCCCCCAGATAGTAGCCGCTTGAAAATCGCTCGAACATGCTATGCGTGATAACCTCTGGCACGGTAGTATATAAGCGTTACCCGGCGCGCGATTGAAGCTGATAATCGACCGCCCCGCGACGGCCGTTAAAAAATCGAAGCCGGCCGGCCGTTACGCGCCGTCCGACCGCCGCGCGACCTCGTGACGGCCGAAGCCGTATCGGAGCCGGTTCGCGAGCCGTCGCGAGAAGCGGCCCTCGTTCCGCGAGTCGAACCGCTCGGCGAGCGCCTGGTAGATGAGCGGGACGGGGACCTCCTGTTCGAGCGCCTCCTCGACCGTCCACGTGCCGGTCGACCCGCCGGCGACGTGATCCGCGACGTCGCCCAGGTCGGACCCCTCCTCGCGGAACGCCTCCTCGCACAGCTCCAGGAGCCACGACCGGATGACCGCGCCGTTGTTCCACGTCCGCGCGACCGACTCCATGTCGAGGTCGTACCGCCCCTCGGCGAGCAGCTCGAACCCCTCGCCGTACGCCTGCATCAGCGCGTACTCCACGCCGTTATGGACCATCTTGACGTAGTGGCCCGACCCCGACTCGCCCATCCGATCGTGACCGTCCGGCCCGGTCGCGACCGCGTCGAAGACGGGCGCCATCGCCTCGTAGGCCCACTCGGGGCCGCCGACCATCAGCGAGAAGCCCGCCTCGGCGCTGGCCGGGCCGCCGGACGTGCCGCAGTCGAGGTAGGCGGCGTCCGTCTCCTCGGCGCGGCGGGGGGACGCCTCGAAGTGGGAGTTCCCCCCGTCGACGACCACGTCGTCGCCGTCGAGGTGCGGCTCTAGGTCCGCGAGGGTGGCGTCGACCGCGTCGCCGGCGGGCACCATGAGCCAGATCCGCTTCTCCTCGCCGAGCCGGTCGCAGAGGTCGCCGACGGAGTCCGCGGGCGTCGCGCCCGCCTCAGCCGCCGTCGCGGTCGCCTCCGCCGAGAGGTCGAACGCGACCACGTCGTGGCCCGCCGCCAGCGACCGGTTCACGACGATCTGCCCCATCCGCCCGAGTCCGATGACGCCGAGTTCCATGCGCGAGGGGTGGCGACCGCCCGCCGTAGTGGTTCCGGTTCGGCGGTCGCAAGCGCGTTCCCCAACCGTTTTGATCGCCGCTCTCGTGCGACCACCATGCCACGAGTTAGCGAAGACGAACTCGACTGGACGGAGACGGACCGCGGCGAGACCCGGTTCCGCCGGAAACAGCTCGCCGAGGCGGCCGACGGCGAGGGGATCGGCTGTAGCCTCTACGAGCTCCCCGCCGGGGCGAAGTCGTGGCCGTATCACTACCACGCCGCCAACGAGGAGGCGATCTACGTCCTCGCGGGGGAGGCGACCCTGCGGCACGACGGTGAGACGGAAGCGATCGAGGCGGGCGACTACGTCGCGTTCGCGGCGGACGAGTCCGGCGCCCACCGCGTCGTCAACGACGGCGACGAGCCGGTGCGGTACCTCGCGCTGTCGACGATGACCGAGCCGGACGTGACCGTCTACCCCGACTCGGAGACGTTCGGCGTCTACGTCGGATCGCCGCCGGGCGGTCGCGAGGAGCGCTCGCTGGAGGGGTACTACGAGGTCGACGAGACCATCGACTACTGGGACATGTAGGCGCCGCACTGCGAACAGAAGGCGTCGCCGCCACCCGGCACCGACGGTCAGGCGTCCTCGGCCGCGGCGGCCTCCCGCTCCCCGAGGTGCGCCCGGAGCGCGTCGACGTCCTTGTTACCCGCGCCGGTATTTAAGAGGACGACGGTGTCGTCGGGACCGAACTCCCCCGACTCCGCGAGCGCGAACGCCCCGGAGACGGCGGCCGCGCAGGTCGCGCCGACTTCCAACCCCTCGGTCCGAGCGACTTCGATCGCGGCGTCGAGGATCTCTCGATCCGCCGTCGCCACCGCGCCCCCGTCCGACTCGCGGACCGCGTCCAAGATGAGACGGCTCGCGCCCGGGTCCGGGATCGCGATCCCGTTACAGGCCGTGTCGACCTCGTCGTCCGGGACGGGCTCGTGGCGGTCGGCGCCCGCCTCGTAGGCGTCGACGACGGGCGAGCAGCCGACCGCCTGCGCGGCGTACATCGGGACGAGCCCGTCGGTCCATCCGAGGGCTCGGCACTCGCGGGCGGCCTTGTGCATCCCGACGAGCCCGACGCCGCCGCCGGTGGGGTAGACGACGCCGTCGGGCGCCTCCCAGTCGAGCTGTTCGAGGAGCTCTAACGCCATCGTTTTCTTCCCCTCGTGGCGGTACGGCGTGACGAACGTCTTCGTCGAGTACCAGTCGGGGTGGGCGTCCATCGCCTCCGCGTACGCGGCCCCGGCGTCGCCGATCTGCGAGGTCCCGTCGATCGGATCGGCCACGGTGAGGTCCGCGCCGTGGACCTCCGTCATCGCCTTCTGCGTGAATCCCGCCCGCGACGGGAGGAACACGTGCGCGTCCAACTCCGCCCGCGCGGCGTAGGCGGCCGCCGCTTGCCCCGCGTTGCCGGCGCTGTTCAGCGCGACCTCCTCGGCGCCGTGCTGGCGCGCGGCCGTCATCGCGAGCGACTGCCCGCGGTCCTTGAACGTCCCCGTCGGGTTCGCGCCCTCGTCTTTCAAGAAGACCCGGCCGACGCCCATCGCGTCGGCGAGCGCGGGACACTCGACGAGCGGCGTCGCGCCCTCCCCGAGCGACACCGCGGTCTCCGGCGCGAACGGGAGCAGTTCCGCGTACCGCCACATCGACTCGAAGGGCCGCTCCGCGAGCGCCGCCGGCGTCAGGGTGACCCGGTCGTAGTCGTACTCGGGGTCCAAGATCCCGTCGCAGTCGGGACAGCGGTGAGTCGCCGTCGCCGCGTCGAACGCCTCGCCGCAGTCGACGCACGCGAGTCCGGTGAACGCCTCCGTCGGCTCCATGGGGGGCCGATCGGCCGCGCTCGACTTCGATGCACCGATCCCGGAGACCTCGGACCGCCGGCCGACTACTTAACCTCGAAACGTATGAAGGGACAGCGGGAGGGAGCCAGGCGCCGTACCGTCAGAACGAATGTCCAGAAACGACGGTACGAAGGCCGCCGCGAGGGGGAACCGATGAGCCGGACGCGACTGCGGCTCGACCTCCCCGCCGACTCCTGGCTGGGGGAGGCCTCCCGCTCCGCCCCCGACGCGTCGCTTCGGGTCACGGGGACCGTGGCGGGAGATGAGGGCGACGTCACCGGGCTGGCGGCGACGGGAATCGGACGCGTCGAGGCCGTCGAGGCCCTCCGCGATCACGACCGCGTGGACGGCGTCGAGGTCGTCGGAGAGGGCGAGGCGGAGACGGTCGCTCGCGTGGCCGCCCCGCCCCCGTCGTACGTCGCCGCAGCCCGGAGGGCCGGCGTCCCGATCGAATCGCCCGTCGAGGTCACCGACGGGCGCGCGACCCTCGCGGTGGTCGACGATCGCGAGCGGCTCTCGTCGTTCGGCCACCGGCTCGCGGCGGCGGGCGCGACCGTCGAGTCGACCGGTACCGACGAGCCGACCCCGGTCCTCACCGAGACCCAGCGCGACCTCGTCCGCGCCGCCGTCGAGGCGGGGTACTACGACTCGCCGCGGGAGTGCACGCTCACCGAGCTCGCCGCCGACCGCGACATCGCCAAGTCGACCTGCAGCGAGACGCTCCATCGCGCCGAGGGGCAGGTGTTGCGGCGGTTCGTCGAGAAGGGACCGCCGTTCGACGCCGACGGACCCGGGTCCGGATCGGGGCTCCCGGGCCCCGGCGCGTCGACCGACGAGCCCGACGAGGAAAGCGAGGGCGAGGGCGACGCGCCTCGCGGCGCCGAGAGGACCGGCGTACCGGTGACGGAACCCTAACCGATCGAGAGCGCCCGTCCCGCCGTCCTACTCCTCGTCGAGCGCCTGCCACGAGAGCCGCGGGTTCCGCGCGGCCGAGACTTGATCGATGCGGCTCGCGGCGGTCCGGTTCGGAGCCGCGTCGAGCGCCTCGTCGGTGTCGGCGTACGCGAGGTTGAACGCCTCGGCGAGGTCGTCGAGCGAGGACCGCCCCTCGATCTCGGTCGGCTCCGTCAGCATCGCCTCCGGGACCATCTCCGGCCACTTCGTCGTCGGCGGGTGGACGCCGAAATCGAGCATGCGCTTGGCGACGTCGGCGGCGTCGCGCTCGCCCGCCGTCGCCGCGAACTCGTGGTGGAAGGGGCCGTGCGGCACGTCCAGATCGATCCGCTCGGCGAGGTAGTTCGCGTTCAACACTGCCTTCGCGGACGCGTCCGAGAGACCCTCGTCGCCGAGTCGGGCGACGTACGCGTACGCCTTGATCAGGACGAGCCAGTTGCCGGTGAAGCCGTGGACCTTCCCGATGGTGTCGGCGGGTTCGAACCGCTCGTACCCGCTGGCGCGCTCGTTCTCGCGGACCTGCGGCGTGGGGAGGAACTCGGCCAGCTCGTCGACGACGCCGACCGGGCCGGCGCCGGGGCCGCCGCCGCCGTGGGGGGTCGCGAACGTCTTGTGGACGTTGTAATGCATCACGTCGAACCCCATGTCGCCGGGGCGGCCGCGGCCGAGCAGGGCGTTGAGGTTCGCGCCGTCGTAGTAGAGCAGCCCGCCCGCGTCGTGGACGATGTCGGCAATCTCCGTGATGTCGCGCTCGAAGAGCCCCACCGTGTTCGGGTTGGTGAGCATGAGCGCGGCCGTGTCGTCGCCGACGGCCGCCTCCAGCGCCTCGACGTCGACCCGCCCGTCGTCGCCGGAGGGGAGCTCGACCACGTCGTAGCCGGCGGTCGCGGCGGTCGCGAAGTTCGTCCCGTGCGCCGAGGCCGGGATCACGACCTCGGAGCGGTCGTTGCCGTGGTGCTCGTGGTACGCCTTCGCGACGAGGATGCCCGTGAGCTCGCCGGCCGCGCCCGCCGGCGGCTGGAGCGTCACGGCGTCCATCCCGCCGATCTCGGCGAGGAGCTCCTGCAGCCGGTACTGGAGTTCGAGGTTCCCCTGCGTCGACCGCTCGGAGCGGTCCGGGTGGACCGCCGCGTTCGGGTCGGCGGCGACGTCCTCGGTGAACTTCGGGTTGTACTTCATCGTGCAGCTCCCGAGCGGGTACGGGCCGGAGTCGATCGCCCAGTTCATCTGCGAGAGGCGGGTGTAGTGACGGGCTATCTCCGGCTCGGAGGGCGCGGGGAGCGTGAGCTCGTCGCGCGTCAGGTCGTCCGGGAGCGGCGAGTCCGCGGTCACGTCGACGGTCGCCGCTCCCTTCTCCGAGAGCAGCGGTTCCCGGACGTCTTCGTCGTCCCGGTCGTAGCTGGCCTGGTCGTGGATCACTCAGATCACCTCCTCGAACGCCGCGACGAGGTCGTCCGTCCGGGCCGCGTTCAGGTCGGTCACGCACACCTGCAGGAGGTGCTCGCCGACGACGTGGACCGCGAACCCCTCGGCCTCTAGGTCTTCGGCGATAGCCGCGGCCGGCTGGTCGACGCGCACGGCGAACTCCCGGACGTGGTGGCGGTCGTGGACCGGCGCGACGGCGCCGTCGATCTCGTCGATCAGCGCGGCGAGCCCCGCGGCCTCGCGGACGCAGTCGTTCGCGAGGTCGACGAGGCCGTCCGGCCCGAGCGTCGCCGCGTGGATCGCCGCCCGGAGCGCGACCCACGCCTGGTTCGTGCAGATGTTGGAGGTCGCCCGCTCCTTCCGGATGTGCTGTTCGCGGGTCTGGAGCGTGAGCGTGAACGCGCGGTCGCCCCCGGCGTCCTCGCTCGCGCCGACGAGCCGCCCCGGCACCTGCCGGAGGAACTTGTCGCTGCAGGCGAAGATCCCGAGGCCCATCCCGTAGGCGGTCGGGAGCCCGAGCGCGCCGGCCTCGCCG
>Ga0207714_1002893_pt1 | contig 10063 bp, 9 predicted proteins | sample PonA232FremontCA_2_FD_187270 | JGI IMG/M metagenome (GOLD analysis project Ga0207714, IMG submission 187270) | Marine sediment microbial community from Fremont, CA, USA - Pond A23 Sediment 2 (SPAdes) | ecosystem: Environmental > Aquatic > Marine > Unclassified | place: USA: Fremont, California... | reverse complement strand
GACCGTCGTCGAGGAGGCGGGCGTCGTGCTCGCGCCCGGCGACCTCTTCGGGTTCCCGGACCGCTTCCGCGTCGGCTTCGGGCATCGACGGGAGACCCTCGAGGAGGGACTCGACCGCGTGAGCGCGGTCATCGAGGCGCAGGTGCGCACCCTGCCGGGCAGCCCGGGGGTGTACCGCATGCTGGGCGCGTCCGGTGACGTTCTCTACGTGGGCAAGGCGAAGAACCTGAAAAAGCGCGTCGCGGCCTACACCCGCCTGCGCCAGCTTCCCGACCGGCTGCGCCGCATGGTGGCGCAGACGGCGGACATGGAGATCGTCACCACGCACACGGAGGCGGAGGCCCTCCTCCTGGAGAGCAACCTTGTCAAGCGCTTCAAGCCGCCCTTCAACATCCTGCTGAAGGACGACAAGGCGTTCCCCCACATCCTCATCACCGACCACGCCTGGCCGCGCATCACCAAGCACCGCGGCGCCCGGCGCACGCCGGGCCGCTACTACGGGCCCTTCGCCTCGGTGGGGGCGGTGAACCACACCCTGTCGCTGCTGCAGAAGGCCTTCCTGCTGCGGAGCTGCACGGACGCCGTGTTCGACAACCGCAGCCGGCCGTGCCTTCTGTACCAGATCCGGCGCTGCGCCGCGCCCTGCGTGGACCGCGTGGACGCCGAGACCTACGCCGGCCTGGTGCGCGACGCCGAGGCCTTCCTGTCGGGGCGCAGCCAGGCCATCCAGAACGACCTGTCGCGGCGCATGGAGGAAGCGGCGGAGGCCCTGAACTTCGAGGACGCCGCCGTCTACCGCGACCGCATCCAGGCCCTGTCGCGGGTGCAGGCGGAACAGGACATCGCCCTGCCGGGCATGGAGGACTGTGACGTCATCGCCGTGCACCAGCAGGCGGGGGAGACCTGCATCCAGGTGTTCTTCTTCCGCGCCGGCTGCAACTACGGCAACCGCGCCTTCTATCCGGCGCACGAGAAGAACGAGGGGGCGGGCGCCGTGCTGGAGGCCTTCCTGGGCCAGTTCTACGCCGAGCGCGGGCCGCCGCCCCTGGTGCTGCTGTCGCACGCCCCCAACCACCAGGACACCCTGGCCGAGGCCCTGTCCGTGCAGGCGGACCGGCGCGTGCGGCTGACGGTGCCGCGGCGCGGCGACCGCCGCAAGCTGGTGGAGCACGGCCTGACCAACGCCCGCGAGGCCCTCGGCCGCCGCCTGGCGGAGACGGGGGCGCAGCGCCGACTCCTGGACGGCCTGGCGGAGACCCTGGGCCTGGACCGCCGGCTCGACCGCGTGGAGGTGTACGACAACTCGCACGTCCAGGGCAGCCACCCCGTGGGCGCCATGATCGTCGCCGGGCCCGAGGGCTTCGAGAAAAAACAGTACCGCAGGTTCAACATCCGGGCGGAGGACGGCGCGCGGCCGGATGACGACTACGCCATGATGCGCCAGGTCTTCGGCCGCCGCTTCAGCCGCGCCCGCAAGGAGGACCCCGACGGCGAACGCGGCCACTGGCCCGACCTGGTGCTCATCGACGGCGGCCGGGGGCAGCTCAACGCGGCGCGGGCGGTGCTGGCGGAGCTGGGCGTGGCGGAGGTGCCGCTGGCCGCCGTGGCCAAGGGGCCCCAGCGCAACGCCGGGCGCGAGGTGATCCACCTGCCCGACGACGAGATCCGCCTGCCGGAGCGCGACCCCGTGCTCTATTTCGTCCAGCGCCTGCGCGACGAGGCGCACCGGTTCGCCGTGGGCAGCCATCGCGGGCGGCGCCACAAGGCCATGGGCGAATCGCCCCTGGACGACCTCCAGGGCGTGGGGCCCAAGCGCAAGAAGAATCTGTTACACCATTTCGGCTCGGCGCGCGCCGTGGCCGAGGCGGGGGTCGCCGACCTGGAGAAGGTGGCGGGCATCAGCCGGGGGATGGCGAGAAAAATCTATGATCACTTCCATCCCGATGGCTAGAGTGTGGTTTCCGCGATCCCAGCCTGCGGAGGCCGGATGGTCCTGAGCCTGCCCAACGTCCTGACGCTGTCGCGCATCGTTGCCATCCCGGCGGTGGTGGCGCTGTTCTTCGTGCCCGGGCCCGCCGCCCAGTGGGCCGCCGGGGTGGTGTTCGTGGCGGCCGCCGTGACGGATTTCTTCGACGGCTGGCTGGCGCGCCGCTGGCAGCAGGTGTCCCATTTCGGCCGCTTCCTGGACCCCATCGCCGACAAGCTCATGGTGGCCGCCGTGCTCATGATGCTGGTGGGGGCGGGGCGCGTGGCCACCGTCACCACCCTGCCGGCGCTGGTCATCCTGGGCCGCGAGATCCTGGTGTCGGGGCTGCGCGAGTACCTGGCCCAGCTCAACGTGGGCATGCCCGTGACGGGGCTGGCCAAGTGGAAGACGGGCATCCAGATGGTGGCCATCACCATCCTGCTGGTGGGCGATGCCGGGCCCGTCCTGCCCTGGGTGGTCATCGGCGAGGCGGGGCTGTGGATCGCCGGCGTCCTGACGCTCATCACGGGCTGGGACTACATGCGTGCCGGCCTGGCCCACATGCGGGCGGCCGACAGGGCGTGACCATGCACATCTTCGGTATCACCGGCCGCAGCGGCTGCGGCAAGACCACCCTCGTGGAGCGCCTGGTGCAGCACCTGCGCCACCAGGGCATGGCCGTGTCCACGGTGAAGCAGGCGCACGCCGCCTTCGAGCCGGACCGGCCGGGCAAGGATTCCTGGCGCCATCGCACCGCCGGGGCGTCGGAGGTGCTGGTGGCCTCCGCCCATCGGTGGGCCCTCATGGCCGAGGTGCAGGGCGAATCGCCGCCCGATCTCGACGCCCTCCTGGCCCGCATGGCGGCCGTGGACCTGGTGCTGGTGGAAGGCTTCCGCGCCAATCCCCATCCCAAGCTGGAGGTGCATCGCGCCGCCGTGGGCAAGGGGCTTCTCGCCCACGGCGACCCCAACGTGCTGGCCGTGGCGAGCGACACGCCCCTGGCGGGCGTGGGCCGGCCCGTGCTCGATCTCGATGACATCGCCGCCCTGGGGCGCTATGTTCGGGAGAACAGTGCGCCCGTGGAAGGGAGTCCGGCGTGACCCTGGAGACCTGCTGCGCCCCCGACGACCTCATGACCCCGGCGGCGGCGCTCGACGCCCTGCGCCAGCGCGTCGCCCCCGTGGCCGGCACGGAGCCGCGCCCCCTCATGGCGGCGCGCGGCACGGTGCTGGCCGAGAGCATCACGGCGCCGCACGCCCTGCCGGCGTGGGACAATTCGGCCATGGACGGCTGGGCCGTGCGCGCCGCCGACACGGCCGGGGCGGAGAGCGTGACGCTGCCGGTGGCGGACCGCGTGGCCGCCGGCCACCCGCGCGCCGAGCCGGTGCCCCCGGGCCACGCCGTGCGCATCTTCACCGGCGCGCCCGTGCCGGACGGCGTGGACGCCGTGGTGATGCAGGAGCACTGCACCGCCGACGACGACGGCGGCCGCGTCACCGTGCCGGGCGGCGTGGCGGCGGGGACCAACGTGCGCCACGCCGGGGAGGACGTGGCGGCGGGTGCCACCGTGCTCGCCCAGGGCACGCGCCTGGATGCCCGCGCCCTGGCCCTGGCGGCGGCCGTGGGGTGCGACCGGCTGCTGGTGCGGCGGCCGGTGCAGGTGGCCGTCTTCTCCACGGGCGACGAGGTGCGCGAGCCGGGCGAGCCCCTGCCCGACGGCGGCCTGTACGACGCCAACCGCTACATGCTCATGGGGCTCCTGGACCGGCCCGACCTGGCGGTGGCGGACCTGGGCATCCTGCCCGACGCGCCGAAGGCCCTGGAAGGCGCCCTGCACGACGCCGCCCTGAGCTACGACGTGGTCATCACCTCGGGCGGGGTGTCGCTGGGCGAGGAGGACCACGTGCGCGCCGCCGTGGAAGGGCTGGGCGGCCTGCACTTCTGGCGCCTGGCCGTCAAGCCGGGCAAGCCCGTCGCCCTGGGCCACGTGGGCGGCGCCGCCTTCCTGGGGCTGCCGGGCAATCCGGTGGCGGCGCTGGTGACCTTCCTGCTCATGGGGCGGCCGCTGCTGGCGGGGCTGGCCGGGGCGGCCGTGACGGAACCGCCGCGATACCCCCTGCCCGCCGCCTTCACCTTCGACAAGAAGGCCGGCCGCCGCGAGTTCCTGCGCGCCCGGCTCGCCGACGGCGGCCGGACCGTCGAGCGCGCCGGCCCCGAGGGGTCGGCCCTCCTGGGCTCGCTGGTGACGTGCGACGGCCTGGTGGACCTGGCGCCGGAGACCACCGCCGTGGCGCCGGGCGACCCCGTGCCCTTCCTGCCCTTTGCCGAGGTGCTGCCATGAAGCTTCTCTATTTCGCCGCCCTGCGCGACCGCGTGGGGACCAGTGAGGAGGACCTGACGCCCCCGGAAGGCGTGGCCGACGTGCGGAGCCTCCTGGCCTGGCTGCGCGAGCGCGGCGCGCCGTGGTCGGAGGCGCTGGCCGACGACGGCAGCGTGCGCGTCGCCGTGAACCAGGCCTACGCCGGCCCCGACACGGCCGTGAAGGCGGGTGACGAGGTGGCCGTCTTCCCGCCGGTCACCGGGGGCTAGGCCGATGATCACCGTCCAGCGCGCCGATTTCGACCCCGCGGCGGAGCTGGCCGCCCTGCGCGAAGGCCGCACGGACGTGGGGGGCGTCGCCCTGTTCGTCGGGCAGGTGCGCGACGTCGCCGAGGGCAGCGGCATCCACGCCATGGAGCTGGAACACTACCCGGGCATGACGGAAAAGGAACTGGCCCGGGTGGATGACGAGGCCCACCGGCGTTGGGGCCTCACCGCCACGCGCGTGGTGCATCGCCACGGCCTTCTCTATCCCGGCGACAACATTGTCCTGGTGGCGGCCGCCGCCGGCCACCGCGAGCCGGCCTTCGACGCCTGCCGTTTTCTCATCGACTGGTTGAAGACCCGGGCGCCCTTCTGGAAGCGCGAACACACCGCCGAGGGCGCCCGCTGGGTGGCCGCGAAGGAAAAGGACGACGCGGCCGCCGCGCGGTGGGAAGAGGAATAACAAACACAGCGTGCAAGGCCCTGCCGTCCCGCCATCCGCCGGCGTGGGTTCGCCTTATTCTTGTGTTGATCCGGCAGGCGCCGTGGCGCATGGCTCTCCGTCGGGATGACGGGGAGACAACGATAAGATGAGCGAGGACGAACCCACCGTGGCCCGTGCGGCGGCGGAATTCCTGCGTCACTGCCGCGCGGGCAAGAATCTTTCCCGGCACACCCTGCGCGCCTACGACATCGACCTTGCCGAATGGAGCGCCTTCGTCGGCGCGGAAACGCCGGTGACGGCGTGCGGCCGCGACGAGATCCGCGCCTTCCTGGACCATCTGTCCGAGGGCCGGGGCCTCAAGGCCTCCTCCGTCAAGCGGCGCGTGGCCTGCCTGAAGGCCATGTTCAAGTGGCTGGAGCAGGAGGAATGGATCGGCGTGACGCCCTTCCACCGCCTGGACCTGCGCATCAAGGCGCCGCAGCGGCTGCCGCGCGCCCTGTCGGAACAGGAGGTGCGGACGCTCCTGGCGGCCCCGGCGGCGCGCCTGGGGCTGGGGCACACGGCGGCCCCCGGTCCGGACGCGGCGCACGCCCTGGCGCGCCGGCTGGACCCCCGCGAATGGTCGGATTTCACGGCCCTCGTGGCCCTGCACACCCTCTACGCCACGGGCATGCGGGTGGGCGAGCTGTGCACCGTGCGCGACCAGGACGTGGACGTGGAGACGGGCACCATCCCCATCTTCGGCAAGGGCAGCCGCGAGCGCCGGGTCTTCGTCACGGAAGCGGGGCCATGCGCCCTGCTGGCCGCCTACCGCGACGCCGTGCGCCGGCTCATCACCGGAACCGACGCCACCCCCGACCCCGAGGCCCCCTTCCTGCGCACGCCGCGCGGCGAGCCCGCCAATCCGCAGTACATCCGGCTGCTCACCCGGCGCATGGCGCGCGCCGCCGGGCTGGACAGGCGCGTCACGCCGCACATGCTGCGCCATTCCACGGCCACCCACCTGCTCAACCGCGGCCTGGACCTGCGCTACGTGCAGAAGCTCCTGGGGCACCACTCCATCTCCACCACCGAGGTCTATACCCAGGTGACGGACGCACACCTCAAGGACGCCCTGAGCCGGGTGACCGGGGAATAGCCCTGGGGAAAAGCACGGGCCGTTGTTGCCCGCGCCGGGATGCCCTGCTACCGTTCTTCCATACCTTTTCGGCTGGCGGGGAGGCCGCGATGTACACCGAGGATCAGGCCCGGCAGAAGTGGTGTCCCATGGCGCGCGTCCAGGAGGACGGCAACGCCCCGGCGGCCAACCGCACCACCAAGGCCGACAACCCGGGCACCGCCCGCTGCCTGGGCAGCGACTGCATGGCGTGGCGCTGGACGGTGCGCGACAAGCGGGACAAGCGCGGCTTCTGCGGCATGGCCGGGCCCATTTAGAAAAGGGGCCTACCGGGCGTTCTTTTCGTTGTCCTTGCGGTCCCAGTGGCGGGACAACAGATAGACGATGCCCATGCCCGCCAGGGCGACTCCCATGATTATATACGGCATCATTGCACCCTCTCGTGTGTAATCCGTATACCGATGCCCCAGACCAGCAGGCCCAGGACCAGTCCGGCCAGGGTAACACTTGCCGGAACCTGATCGTGAAAAAAGCCGCCAACGATTCCGGCCACGATCATGGCCACCCCCACCCGTCGGAAATCCTCGGCAACAGCGCCGCGACGGTCCACCAACCCTGTCCACCCTCTGTTCGTTCCGTCACTGGCGACAGCATAGGCCGGCGCGGGCGGGCGGTCAAAAAGGCGTCGCCCGCCATCCTTTACCGGCGGCGGCCCGGGCCCTATGGTGCCGCCCGGCGAACCGACCGGGAGGCGCGGCTGCATGGCGGACGACACCTATCGCCTCATTTGTCCCCACTGCCGGACCACCAATCGCCTGCCCGCCGACAGGCCGGCCGAAAAGGGCCGCTGCGGCCAGTGCAGGGAGGCGCTCTTCACGGGGGCGCCGGCGGCGGTCTTGGGCGAGGGCCTGACGGCCCACCTCCTGGGCGACCACATCCCCGTGCTGGTGGATTTCTGGGCCGACTGGTGCGCCCCCTGCCACCAGATGCACAGGAGCCTGGCCGCGGCGACGCCGCGCCTGGAACCCCGGGTGCGGGTGCTCACCCTGGACACGGAGGCGGACAAGCAGGCGGCGGCGCGCTTCGCCATCTGGTCCCTGCCCACCCTGATCCTCTTCCGGGGCGGCGACGAGCTGGCGCGCACCAGCGGCGCCCTGGACGCGCGGGGGCTGGAGCGGTGGGTGGCGCAATACGCCTGATACGAATTCCGCTTGATGGGTTTGACGGCCGTCGGCCGGATCCCCTTTCGAGGCTTTGCCTCCGGCGAAGCACCTCAAGGTGACGATCACGGATACGGCGTCGTGTCGGGGTACTTTTCCGTTAGCAAAAGCCTCGAAACACGACGGTGCCAGCAGATGGCGCCGCTTGCCCATGGCCGTATGGATCAAGCGGAATTCATGTCACCGCTATTGGCGCCCGTCCGGCGCGAACCGTTCCATGGTCTGGCGGGTGATGGCGCACGCTTCCTTGAGGCCCACGCGCTCCACCTGGACACCGGGCGGGAAGGCGCCCGAGAGGCGCGACGGCATCATGGGGTCCAGCAGCACGAAGACCCCGGCGTCGTCGGCGCGGCGGACGAGGCGGCCGAAGGCCTGCTTGAGCCGCAGGCGGGTGAGCATGTCGTCGTAGCGGCGGCCGCCGAAGGCGTCGCGGCGGGCGCGGTGCAGGATGTCGGGGCGCGGCCAGGGCACCCGGTCGAAGACGATGCAGCGCAGGGCGTGGCCGGGCACGTCCACGCCGTCGCGCATGGCGTCCGTGCCCAGCAGGCAGGCGTCGGCCTCGGCGCGGAAGACGTCCACAAGGGTGGCCGGGTCCATGGCGTCCACGTGCTGGGCGAGCAGGGGCAGGCCGGCGTCCTCCAGGGGCGCGGCGATGCGCTGGTGCACCCCGCGCAGGCGCGCGATGGCCGTGAACAGCCCCAGGGCGCCGCCATTGGATGCCGTGAACAGCTCGCGATAGGCCGCCGCCACCTGGTCCAGGGTGTCCTTGCGCACGTCCGTCACCACCAGCACCCGCGTGCGCCCGGCGTAGTCGAAGGGCGACGGGAAGGCCACGCGGTGCGGCGCCTCGGGCAGGTGGACGGCGCCCGTGCGCTCCTCGGCGGCGCGCCAGTCGGCCGACTCGTCCCCGGAGCCGTCGCGCAGCGTGGCCGAGGTGACGAGCAGGCCGTGGGCCCGCGTCGCCACCTGGTCGGCGAAGGGGCGGGTGGGGTCGATCCATGCCCGGGTCATGGCCACGTCCATGTCCTGGCCCTGGTGGCGCTGGACGCTGAACCAGTCCACGTACTCGGGCGGCGTGCCCGCCGCCAGCGCCTGGAGCATGGCGAGCCAGCCGCGCACGGGCACCACGGCGCGCCGCTCCAGGCTGCGCACCAGGCCCTCGATGCGCGTGCGGTCGGCGGTGTCCAGCTCCTGCGCCTCGTCCTCCAGAAGGGCCTCCAGCGCCCCGGCCAGCCCCGTCAGCGGCCGCAGCAGGCCGTCCAGGGCTTCTTCCGCCGCCTCCGCCGCCTCCGGCAGGCCCTCCACCGGCGGGCCCACCACCGCCTCCAGGCTGTAGGGGGTGTCCGTGTCGGCGTTGCGGGCGTAGACCTGCTGGCGCACCTTCGCCAGGAACTGCTCCACGGCGCCCGCCGGCTGGCCCTCCGTCAGGCGCTGGCGCCAGCCCGGCGCGGGCAGGGCGCGCGCCGCCGCCAGGGCCTGGGTGAGGGCCCGGCCCACGGCGTCGGACAGGTCGGCCAGCCCCTCCAGCCGGATCTTCAGGCCGCGCGCCCGGCTGCCGCGCATGGCCTCGGCGCCCAGCAGCCAGCGCCGCAGATCGCCCGCCTCCAGGCCGGAAAGCTCGGCGGAAAAGGCGCTGTCGGCGGCGTCGAACAGGTGGTGGCCCTCGTCGAAGACGTAGCGGGTGGGCTGGGTGCCGTCGTCCAGGCCGCCCAGCGCCGCCTGCACCATCACCAGGGCGTGGTTGGCCACCACCATGCGGGCGCGCCGGGCGCGGCGGATGGTGCGCTCGATGAAGCACTTCTGATAGTGCGGGCAGGCGGTGAAGACGCACTCGCCCCGCCGGTCCGCCAGCCCCAGGGTGCGCGTGCGGCCGAAAAGCTCCGTGAGCCAGGAGGGGAAGTCGCCGCCCACCATGTCGCCGTCGCGCGTCCGCCGCGCCCAGCGCGCCATCAGCCCCAGGGCGACGACGTCCGTGTTGCGGTTGGCAAGCGACTGCACCGCCTCTTCCAGGTTCAAAAGGCACAGGTAGTTCTCCCGCCCCTTGCGCACCACGATGGTATCCCGCTCGGCCTGGCCGGCGGCCACCAGGCGGTCCAGCTCGTTGTCGAGCTGGCGCTGAAGGGTGCGGGTGTAGGTGGACAGCCAGACGGGCGCCTGGTTGTGTTCCGCCCAGGCGGCGGCGGGGGCCACGTAGGCCAGGGTCTTGCCGATTCCCGTGCCCGCCTCGGCGAGCACCATGTGCGGATGGCCCGCCTGCTCGCGCGGGGCGAAGGCGTGCGTGGCCGCCGCCGCGTAATCGGCCTGGGCGTCGCGGGTCTCCGCCCGCGGCCCCAGGATGTGGCTCAGGCGCCGGCGCGCCTCGTCTTCCGGCACCGGGTCGCTGCCCGCCGCCGGCGGCTCGGGCGGCAGCTCCTCCCACTCGGGAAGCTCCAGCCACACCCGCAGGCCGTCGTCCAGGCGGCCGCCGTCGCCGTCCCCGGCGTTCGACTGGATGCCCAGCATGGACAGCACCGGCGCCCCCCACGGCCAGCCCGCGCGCGCCATGCGCCAGGCGGTGGCCCGCGCCGGGGCCACGGCGTCCGGCGACCAGTAGCGCATCGCGTCAAGCAGCGCGCGTGCCGCCTGGTGCAGCACGGCGGCCTCGGATTCCAGGTCGGGCGGCGGCGGCAGGTCCAGGGCGGCGGCCAGGCCCCGGGGCGTGGGCGGGCAGAAATGCGCCGGGCGGACGAAGG
>Ga0207714_1002891_pt1 | contig 10065 bp, 8 predicted proteins | sample PonA232FremontCA_2_FD_187270 | JGI IMG/M metagenome (GOLD analysis project Ga0207714, IMG submission 187270) | Marine sediment microbial community from Fremont, CA, USA - Pond A23 Sediment 2 (SPAdes) | ecosystem: Environmental > Aquatic > Marine > Unclassified | place: USA: Fremont, California... | reverse complement strand
CGCCGTCGGCGACGTGATCCGCGTGAACGGCACCACCGGCGAGGTGCTCTCGGTCGACCTGCTCTCGGTCAAGCTCCGCACCTTCGACAACCTGTTCGTTCGCATTCCGAACGAGACGATGATCAAGTCGGAGGTGACCAACCTGCGCCGGTTTCCCATCCGGCGGATCGACCTGCAGGTGGGGGTGGCCTACAAAGAAGACCTGCGGGAGGTGCGCGAGGTGCTGATGAAGGTGGCGGACCGCAATCCTTTGTGCCTCGAAGAACCAGCCCCCCTGATCATTTTCCAGGGCTACGGGGACTCGTCCATCAATCACCAGTTCTCGGTGTGGGCCAAGACCGAACACTTCCTCGACCTCCGCAACAGCATTCCTATCGAGATCAAGGAGGCCTTCGACGAGCACGACATCGAGATTCCCTTTCCCCACCGCACCCTCTACACCGGCAGCGAAACCTCTCCCTTCCCGGTGCAGCAGGCCCCCGACGAGCCGGAATCGCCCCCGTCTCCGCCCGACGCGGAGTCGGCGTAGCCTCGTCTACGCCGGAGCCTCCTCAAATCACCGCTTTCTCTCGTCTACCTCTCCTGGGTTATGCACTCCGTTTCCCCCCGCCTCGCCATTGCACTTCTTCTTTCCCTGGCCGTGCTCGGCCTGGCCCCCCTGGCCGCTACCGGACAAATTTCTGCGGACCGCCCCGGCTTCGGGGACGGCCCGGCGACGGTCGCGCCCGGCACCGTTCAGGCTGAACTCGGGGCCGCTGCGGCCACCGACGACTTCGGCACGAACGCCGAGCTCGGGCAACTCCTGCTCCGCTACGGCGTGGCCGACGTGCTGGAGCTGCGGGGCGGCGTGGGCTCCGTTGCGCTCGACGCCCCCGATGCCGAATATACCGGCACGAGCGTCGGCGGCAAGCTCCGCCTCGCCGAGTCGTCCCTGTCCGCACTCAGCGTGGTCAGCACCTGGGCCCTCCCCACCGGGTCGGGCGCCTTCGAGAACGAGCGCGTGTCCCAAACCCTGGCGCTCGCCTTTAACGGCGCCCTCGGGGAGGGCCTCGGCCTCTCGGCAAATGCCGGGACCTCCGTTCCGTACGGCGGCGACACGGACCCCTCATACCTGTTCATCCCGACGCTCAGTGTCAGCCTGGCGGATCAGGTTGGGGCGTACGTCGGCTACGCCGGCTTCTACTCCACGGGGCTGAATACGAACTACGTGGAGGCGGGCGTGACGCTCCTGTCGGGGCCGGACACGCAGCTGGACGTCAACACTGGTCTTCAGGTCGACGAGAACCGGAGTGCCTTCTTCGCCGGCCTCGGCCTCGCCCACCGCTTCTAGCGAGCCTGCCCTCACTCCCGCCCCGCATCTCAGAAGGCCACCTGCAGCCGCCCGGTGAGAAATCCGTCCGCGAGGTCCTCGGTCGACGCTTCGTAGTTGACCACCACGCGAAAGACCGAGGAGGCGTCGTAGTTGTAGCCGAGGACGACTCGGTTGTCGGGGGACGGGGTGCCGGGCTGGTCGGGATCGTAGCCTTCGAGCCGCGCGAGTACCTGATGCCCCTCCGCGACGTCCACCCCGGCCGTCGTGGAGAACCCGAAAGGCGATTGCGATTCCACCTCGGGGAAGGCGGGGCCGTCGCGGTCCAGGTCGGCCGCGTGGAGCTCCCCCGCAAAGAGCCACCGGCCCGTCTCGTACTGGGCATCGACCTGCCCGAGGACACGCGTGCCGTTGAACGACGTCGCGGTGTTTGGAATGGCGACCTGGGCGTCGACGCTATAGCCCCCGCTCGCCCCCACGTCGAGCACTCCCGGGCCGAGGGGGACCGTACCGGTCAGGCGCCCCACGTACAGCAGGTGGTCGTTGTCGTTCGTGCTGAGGCCCCGCGTGCCGTTGAAGGCCCCGAGCGTGGCCGTGACCTCCGCGTCGCTCTCGTCCGCCATGAGGTTGCCCGCCAGCTGCACGCCCGCATGCCGGGCCGGCGACAGGGCGTTGACCACGCGGGCCCGTTCTGCGAACCGGAGGCTCGGGCGGGAGGCCAGAAGCTCCGCGCTGTAGGGCGCCTTGAAGAGGCCGCCCCGGAGGCGCAGTCGGTCCGCCAGCGGCACCTGCACGAACGCGTCGAGCAGGGGCGCCGAGGACGTGAAGTCGGTCTGGATGACATACGAGAGGCCCTGGGCCTGACCGCCGAGGCGCAGGCGCGTGCTTCGGGCCCGAAACCCATCATTGAACGGCGCCTCTCGGCCGAAGGCGGCATCCGCCTGGACGAGCCCGCCGATTCGGAGCGCGTCACCGGCCCCCACCGTCGCGCCAGTGCCGCCCGGCGACTGGGCTGCTACCGGCTGCGACACCAGTCCCCCCAGGAGCAGCACCACGAATCCCAACACGAAGCGTCTCAGCGTGAAAAGCATAGACAGAACGTAACCGATGAATGATAGAGAACGGCGATGAGATGGCGTCCCCCACATGCATAGAACGTACAAGCGCCCCCTTCATCAGATTGCCCCGAGATCCCAAAGGGGCAGAAAGCGACCCCAACACGGGGGAGGATTTCGAGGGTTTCGCCCAAAAGTTCGAGCATGTCCCCGTACCTTCTCGGGTTTCCCCTGAATGAACGGGGGATGTCTCTCCGACCTTTCCCTCGTCAGTCGACGAGGCCCCGAACCCGCGCCGGAGAGACGTTTGCCTCTCGCAGCGCCGCTTTCCCCCGTACCGTCAGGTCGGTCGTGAAGCGGAACTGATCACGGGGGTCCACAGGATAGGCCTTCAGACGGTAGTGCGTGCCCCACGGTCGCTCCGCCGCGATTAAGTCGATGGGGCGCTCGACCTGCAGGTATGGGCTCGTGAGGGCCACGTCTTGGAGGAGAGCCCGGACCTTCTGTCCCTCATGGGCGGGATCGAGATAGAAGTCTGCCACGCACTGCAGGTTCTGCGTCCCGTCGTTGGCGTTGTGGATGAGCTTGGTCCACAGGGCCTGATGCGGCACGACGATGACCGTGTCGTCGGGCGTCACCATCTCCATCGCGCGCATCCCTACGGTCCGCACCTCTCCGTATTTGCCCTCCACCTCTACCCAGTCGCCCGGCCGATACGCCCCTTCGTAAATCACGACAATGCCCGCGATCAGGCTGCTCACATAGTCCTTGAGGGCAAACCCGAGCGCCAACCCCGCCGCCCCCAGAACGGCGACCAGGTTCTCGAAGGTCGGCTCAATCAGCTGCGGAATAATGAGCGCGAGGCTCACCGCGATGACCACGAGCCGCAGCAACGGCACCAGGGCCAGGGCCGAGAGCCGATAGCGGCTGGGCATCTGCTCGGCGAGACGCGGCCCGTAGCGCTGCACCAGGAACGTGAGCACCACGGCAGCCCCCAGGATGGCCGCAATCACCAGAAGGCCCTCGATCTGAATCTGCCGCAAGATGTCCGTCGGCTCGGCCGTCATGAGAAGATCCGCGTTGAGAAACGAATACGAAGCCTGATCGCCCCTATCCGTCGCTCCGCCAATCGGGAAGATACGCCTCATCGCGGAGCAGAGCACAGACGACGGGGTACCCAAGAGGGGGCACCCGCCACATCCCATCGGCTCTTGTGAGAAGACCTTCACGGGCGAGAGATCGCAAACGCCCGCGTCGCTCGTACTGGTCGATCGGCGTCACATGAGCGAGGACGGCGTCGGTGAGCCCGCCGTGGAGCACGAGGGCGTGCAGGAGGAGCAGGTCTGTACGCTCAAGGTCGTCCGGGCGCCCGGGTCGGTCGACGTCCGTCCAGGACCGGACCGCCGCCACCGACGAGGCAGACGCCTCGGGGCCGGGGGCGAGCAGGCTGTGCCGCCACAGAGACCACGCCACTCCAGGATCGCCGTCGCTGTAGGCGGCCAGCGACCGCAAGAAGGAAGAATGATCGATCTCCTCCGCAGGGTCGGCCGTCTGCGCCGAGTCGCGGTCCGGGACTGACAGCACGCGGCCGCCTCCGCCCCACTCCTCCACCGTCCCGTCTGGCCCCCCACCCTGCCGGGCCAGTTTCGAAAACCAATGCCCCAGGCCCTCCCCCGACAAGGGCCGCGGGGCAACCCGGCACAATACCTGCCCCGGCCACGCCTGACTCAAATACCTCCAGGCATGCTGGTCCACTCCAATTACGCCCGAGCCGAGCGTCCCTTCCGCCCAGGCATCCAGCAGCGACCGGACGAAGTCCAATCCGTCCGGGGTCCGCACCCACCAGTGCTCCAGGCAAGGCAGTACCCAGGGCGTTCCCTCGGTCCGCTGTGCAGCCGCCCACGCGGCCCCCTCTTCCTCCACCAGTCGGTCGCGCGCAGGAGGCTCCAGGACTGTCGCTCCGTGACGCGCCCCCCAGGCCGCGACAATGGACGGGGCATCGTCGTAGCCCGCCTCGTGCACCAGCGCGGGCCCCTCCTCCAATCCAGGTCCCAGCACGTCGTCCAACGCCGCCACGGCCCCTGTCCAGTCCGGGACCGGTGCCATCCGGTCGCGGAGCGTATCAGGAAGCAACTCGGCCTCCGCCACAGCCCCACCTTCTTCCCCCCTCTCCACCGTCGCCGAACTTTCGTCCCCACCCCCCAAATCTCGGAGCCGCGCCAGCGTCTCCCGTACGGCCGACAGCCCCGTAAAGAATTTCTCCTCGACAGGGGGCTGGGGCACCCGTGCTTCGCTGGGCGGCACGTACGCCCAGAGTCCATCATCGTCCCCGGAGGTCGAACCGTCAGTCATGATGACACCTACCCACGTGCGAACTGTGAGATGAAGAAGGACCCTCTCGGTGGTGGCTCCGGAATTCGGTCCCCTACCGGAATTCCATCCAGAACAGAATGGTGACGATGAGGATGGTCAGGCTGATCAGGAGGTTGGTGGCCGTGACCCAGCCGTCACTAATGCGGTCAAGCTTGTAGAGGCAAAGGTCGTAGGCGCGGTCGTAGGTTCGCTTGATGCTCGACAGGACGAGCTCAGCGTTGTCTGCCCCACCGGTCTCGACCGTGTCGGCCCTCGCAAAGACGAACGAGAGCTGCTCTACGTCCTGCTCAAATGCCCGCACGGAGGTCCGTACCGCGTGGAGCTGTCCGAGGAGGCCCCGAAGCTGCCGGCGCCCGGCCCGACTGTAAAAGGCCGGCTCCAGGTCGTATACGTCCTCGAGAATGTCGTCCAGATGCTCATCAAGCTCGCTTCCCTCCCGGATCAGCGTCGCAAGCCAATTCCAGTACTCCTGCTCCGAAAGGTCGTAGATTCCTGCGTCTGCGGCCCACTCCTCCGTCGAGCGTGCGGCGGAGCGCCCCCTCCCGGTCGAATCGGGCGGCAGAACCTCGTCGAGGGCATCGCCGCGTTCGTAAACGGACGGTTCGGCACGGTCGGGGGCAGGCATCACGAAGAAGAGGGGGTGACAAAATAGGGCGGACGTCGATCCCCAAGCTGGGAGACCCCACACGGAGGAATTGGGGCCTCCTCAAATCCATTCGCGGCGGCGGAAGTAGACCAGGAGCGCCCCGGCCGTGACGATCATCAGGCCCCACACGGCGGGGTAGGCCCATTTCCATGTCAGCTCGGGCATGTATTCGAAGTTCATGCCGTAGATCCCGGCCACGAACGTGAGCGGGATGAAGATCGTCCCGATGATCGTCAGCACCTTCATGATCTCGTTCATGCGGTTGCTGATGGACGTCATGTGCAGGTCGTGCAGCCCGCTCGCCGTGTCGCGGAGCGCCTCCACGAGGTCGAGCACCTGCACCACATGGTCGTACGTGTCGCGCACGTAGGGCCGGTTGTCATCCGCCCAGAAGGACGAGTCGAGCCGTTCGAGCTGGTGAAGGAGCTCCCGCATCGGCCACGTCATCCGGCGCATGAAGATCAAATCGCGGCGCAGGTCGTGGATGTCGTCCTCCACGTCGTAACCGTCCTCCCCCATGATCTCGTCTTCGAGGTCTTCGGTGCGGGTCCCCAGTTCGTCCAAGACCACGAAGTAGTGGTCGACGATCACATCGAGGAGGGCGTAGGCAAGGTAATCCGGGCCCCGGTCGCGGATGTGACCCCGCCCGTTGCGGATGCGCTTGCGGACGGGATCGAACACGTCGCCGGGGTCTTCCTGAAACGAGATGAGATTGCGTTCCCCCACCAGAAAGCTCACCTGCTCGGCCCGGAGGGCGCCGCCCCGATCCTCGTCGAAGTAGAGCATCTTGACAACGAGGTAGAGATAGTCGTCCTGGGGGTCCAGCTTGGGCCGCTGGCCCGTGTGGGCGATGTCCTCCTGAATGAGCGGATGGACGTGGAAGTGGTCCCCAACGGTTCGGATTACGGACTCGTCGTGAACCCCCGTGACGTTGATCCACGTGACGGGCGCCGTGTCCCGGTACGTAAGCACCTCGTCGAGGCCTTCGTTGTCGGTCTCAACGAGATGGTCGGGCCCGTATTCCAGAACCCGAAACTGGACGGGCTCGGTGCGGTCCTCTCCCACAAACACGACGGAGCCGGGGGGCAGCCCCACCTTTTGCTCCGGGGACAAGGAGGCCGGGTCGCGGTCCTCAAAAGACATGCAGGCACTGGCTGACGAGGGCGAAACGTCTTTGGGAGCCAACGGGGGGACTGCCCGAAGGATTCTCGTGCGTGGCGGCCCGTCTAGTGGCGTTCGCCCCACCCCCCTCGCGCGGAGGCCCCGAGCAGGGTGAGCCCCGTCAGGGGAGCGACAACGGTCCACATGGCCGTGCTGAATGCGGGAGGCGCGTCGTGCTGCGTCGCAGCAAGGAAGAGGCATCCCACGTACCCCCCGTGGTAGCCGAGGAAAAGGCCCCCACCGGGCCACCTGTCCGGTGAAGAAAGTGGGCAGCCATTGAAGGACGAGACGAACGGTACGGGCAGATTGGAGATCAGGAGGCCGGGGCCGGTCTTCGAAGATCCCGCCGGGGAGAAGGGTCGGACACGGGACGGCCACTCAGGACAGGGCGCCTGTCGGATTCCGTTATTGACACCGTCCAGCGTGGGCCGTTGATTACACGACGACGGTTCCTCTTTTTCTCTGCGCCCCATCCCATGCCCGACGACACATCCTCACCCGGCCCGGAGCTGGAGCTCTCCCTCCGGGAATTGCGCGACCACCTGCAGGCCTTCCAGGACGACTACCTGGAGGACAAAAGCGACGAGACGGTGGGCACGTACCGCCGCTCCCTGAACTCGTTTGAGAAGTGGTTCGTCCAGCAGAACACCTTCCGGTTCACCGAGGACGGGGTGCGCGAGTATAAGCGCTACCTGATGGAGGACCGCGACCTGAGCCAGGTCTCCGTGTCCACCTACCTGACAGCCCTACGGCGCTTCTGCCAGTACCTGACCGACATCGGCGCGCTGACCGAAAACCCGGCCACGGGCGTGAAGGGCAACCGGCGGCCCGAGACGCACTCCCGCTCCGTGCTCACGGAGTCCGACATCGAAGAGCTGGAGGCAGTCGTGGACGACGCGACCCAGATCGACAAGCGCGACCACGCCATCATCTCGCTCATGCTCTACGCGGGCCTTAGCGAGATCGAGATCGTGCGGGCCGACGTGGAGGACCTGGAGCACACCCTCATGGGCCCGGTGCTACGCGTGCAGGGCAAGGGGCGCGAGGTCAAGGACCAGGAGGCGCCGCTCGATCCGCCCGTGCTGGAAGCCGTGGAGGCGTACCTCGACACCCGCGACGACGTGCACCCCGAGGATCCGCTGTTTGTCTCGCACGGCCACCGGTCGAAGGGACAGCGGCTCCAAACCCGGTCGGTGCGAAGCCGCATCAACGGCTACCTCAAGGAGGCCGGCATCAAGCGCAAGGGGGTCACGCCGCACAGCCTCACCCATACGGCCGCCCTCCTCTGGCTCAACGACGGCATGCCGCTCGAAGAGGTGAAGGAGCGCATGCGCCACGGCACCCTGGACACGACGATGATCTACTACAAGAAGCAGGGCCTCCTCAAACGCGACCCGGCGGACCTGGAAGAGCTGGACGTGTAGAGAGCCAAACGCACTGATGGGGGCGACGCGAGGCGGCGCCGGCCCTCAATGTGCCCCCCGATGCACCGGGCCGCTCAGTCCGCGAGCGCCCGGATGGACCGGCCGTACGTCCGCACCGTGAGCACGGGACAGGGCACGTGCCGGATCACGGCCTCCGCCACGCTGCCGAGCAGGAACCGCTCCAGCCCCGTCCGCCCCCGCGTCGACATGACGATGGCGTCCGCCTCCTCGGCCTCGGCGAATGCAGCGATCGTGGACGCGGCCGCGCCGGATCGGACGTGCACCGCCACCGGAACGCCCAGGGCCCCCAGCCCTCGGCCCATCCTCGCCAGTGCCCGTCGGGCCTTTTTTTCAGGGCCAGCGTGCTCCTCGTCCGGAACGGACGGCGCCTGTTCAGGGGGCGACGCCGAACTGCCCGTCACGACGTGCAGGAGGTCTACCCGTGCGTCGAAGACGCGGGCCCACTCCGCCGCCACCCGTGCGGCCTCCCGCGCATTCTCCGAAAAATCCACGGGCACGAGGATGCGGTCCAGCATTCCGGGCACGGGCGGAGCGCCAACGCCCTTCCCGCGCAGGGCGAGCACCGGGCGTTCGGCGCGGCGGATCACCGTCTCGCCCACGCTCCCCAGCAGAAGCCGGCGGGCCCCCTCCCGGCCCCGCGTGCCGAGGGCAATTAGGTCGATCTCTTCCTCGTCGGCGAAGCGGTGGATGGTCTCGGCCACGCCGCCGTCGGTGCGGGACACGCCCTCGATGGGCACCGCGCGCAGGGCCTCTTCCGAGACCGCCCCGGTCCGTTGCAGCGTCTCTCGGACGGCCGGCAGGTCTCGGGCCGGGTAGGGGGCGTCGGACCGATCGGTCACGTGAAGCACGTAAAATCGCGCCTTCATCTTCGCGGCGAGGGCGAGGCCATGGGGCAGCACCCGGGCCGAGGCGGGCGTAAAGTCGTGGGGCACCAGAATTTTATTGACAACAAGCATGGCCCGGTGGATGCAGGCAATGAAATTGGGACGGGCTCCCCTCGACGCCCGAGCGCCGCCCCCGCTTTGGAGAGACGCCCCCTACCCGTTTTCATTTACAGAAACTACATGGGCCCCGTTGGGTTCGGGGCCCCGCTGCGTCCCCTCAGCGGGCTTCTGCCCCCCAGGCCACTCCGGAGCCCCCGGGCGCCTATGCCAGGCCGAGCGGGAACGCAACCCGGCGCCTTCCGTGACAACCGTGATGTATTTCGCCGCCGCCCCTCGTTTGGGCGGCGTCGATACGGCGGACGCCGCCGCTGGAGCATGCGACTCGTCGTCTCTCTTCCCAGGCACGCGCCCTCTTCGCACATATGTTTGAATGGATCAAGAATCTGTTCGGCGACCCGAATGAGCGGGAGCTCAATAAGCTCTGGCCCATCGTCGAAGAGATCAACGACCATTACGAGGAGCTTCAGGACCTCACGGACGACGAGCTCCGCGCCAAGACCGACGCGTTTCGGGCAGAGATTCGGGAGGCCGTGGCCGACATCGAAGCGCGGCAGGACGAGATTCGGGAGAAGCTGAAGCGGGCCCCCGGCCTGGAGGGCCCCGTCGGCGGGGACGGACAGGTAACCGAGATGGAGGGCGAGGCCCTCTCCCTCGATGAGCGGGACGCCCTGTACGATGAGTTTGACGAGCTCGAGGAGGAGTGGCAGGACGTCGTGGAGGACACGCTGTGGGAGCTGCTCCCCGAGGCGTTCGCCGTCGTGAAGGAGACGTGCCGCCGCATGCTCGGCGAGACGTGGAGGGCCGGCGGCTCGAAGATTGAATGGGACATGGTGCCCTACGACGTGCAGATCCTGGGCGCCATCGTGCTCCACCAGGGCCGCATCGCGGAGATGAAGACCGGCGAGGGAAAGACGCTGGCCGCCGTGATGCCCCTCTACCTCAACGCCCTCACGGGCCGGGGCTGCCAGCTCGTGACGGTCAACGACTACCTCGCCGAGCGGGACACCGAGTGGATGGGGCCCATCTACGAGTTTCACGGCCTCACGGTCGACTGCGTCAACCGCTACGACCCGCACACGGAGGGCCGCAAGGAGGCGTACGAGGCCGACATCACGTACGGCACCAACAACGA
>Ga0207714_1002889_pt1 | contig 10067 bp, 10 predicted proteins | sample PonA232FremontCA_2_FD_187270 | JGI IMG/M metagenome (GOLD analysis project Ga0207714, IMG submission 187270) | Marine sediment microbial community from Fremont, CA, USA - Pond A23 Sediment 2 (SPAdes) | ecosystem: Environmental > Aquatic > Marine > Unclassified | place: USA: Fremont, California... | reverse complement strand
CGGACCGATTTTTCACCACGACTATTGCCATCCGAGATCCGATGTCGGTGGTCTCCGTCTTCGGGTCCTGTGCGGCGGCGTCCGGCATCGCGCCGGCCAGCAAGATTCCGAAGAAGAGAAGGACGACCAGAGGAAGGGTCCGGTGTCGGGTCGCAGAATACATCGTGGGCGTGCTATCTATTGGATGTGGATGAAAGAAGGCAGCGCTGATCCCCCGTACTATTTTCTTTCGCCCGGTCCACTGGGAAGTGGTGATCCGCAGTTCCAGCCCTGAGATATCCGTGTTCGTCTCCAGCGAGCGAGTATGTGCTCAGCACCGTCCGGTCTTTCTGTCCACTTTGACCATGTGCACGTCTACCTCGTCCTAGGTTGGGCCACTCTTGAACATAACATCACGTGCAGAGAATCATTATGCGGGTTAAAAGGTGAACAAAAATAACTCTCGGGTGTGACGTATTTAATCAGTATGAGCTAGCCCGCTTTGATCACGAGTGGAGTTGAAGACCGGCATTTGCTTACTTGAATGAGGGAATCTTCGGGGCAGTTCGGTCGACTGCCGGTTTCGGGAGTCATGACGGCGGCTGGTCCTCATCAAGGCCGCCGGTGCCCTTCTTTTGGACAGCAGTTCTTTGCTCTTATAGGTAAGGATTCCCATGGCGCCGCGGGTTAGAACCCGGCGTTCTATCCTCTCTGTCTTGTCGGTCCCTTCCCCACAACTGCGGAGGTCGCAACTGCGGAGGTCGCAACCTCCCTACGCGGTTGCCCCGGTCACCGTGGCCTTGGCTGCTCGGAGACGCGAGAGCACCTTCGCGAAGAACTCTTTCTTCGGGTAGTGCTTCGAGATCTCAAAGAAGACCCGGCGCACGCTCACCTTTACCAACGCTCCGATCTTCAGAAGCTTCGATCTCAACGTCCAAACCTGGGCGCGTGCCCACTCGGTTCCCTCGAGTCCCCACTTCCGAAGCCGCGCGATCAGCACGTAGGCCAGGCTCGCCAGCCACAGCCGCATCTGATTGACTCGCATCTTGTGGGCAGAAGTCCGGTCGGCAAAAAGCCCGAGTTGTTGCTCTTTGATTCGGTTCTCCATCTCGCCTCTCTGGCAGTAGAGGTCCTCGTAGAGAGGCTTCCCGGCCCACTTATCCTTCGAGAGCGAGGTGACGACAAAGCGCGGATTGGCCTTATCAGTCAGGTGTTCGGCCTTGGCCACCACCCGGCGCTTGCGGCTCCAACTATCGAGGGTACTGTAGCGCAGATCCTTAAATCGCCGAACCGGCTCGCCCGTCTCTTCAGCTGTCTTACGGGCCCGGACCATCAGATCCTCGATCCGCTCGGTAAGCCGGCTGTTTTTGGCCAGCCCGAACACGTATTCCACACCGTTGTCCTCACACCACTTCATGATTCGCTCCCGCGCAAACCCGCTGTCGGCTCGGAGAATAATCTCGGCGTCGGGCCACTTCTCCCGCACGGCTTCCACAATCCTCTCGACTTCCGGCAGCGTTCCTTCCGATGGATCGATGTTGGATCGTCGTAGCTTCGCGCAGAGAAGCTCCTCGCCACAAAAGATGTACAGGGGCAGATAGCAGTAGCAGTCGTAGTATCCGTGGAAAAACCGGCCCTCTTGCTTCCCATGTAGCGGATCATCGGTTGCATCCAGATCCAGCACGATCGGCCCGTCGGGCTTTTCGAGATCCTCGACGAACAGATCTACGAACAGATCTGCAATCCGGTCGGCCTCGGCTGTAATCTGGTGGTATCGATCCGTCTCCTCCTCGGACGGAGGGGCGTGCTCAAGCCGTCCAAGGGTCGCTTTGCCGGCCAGGGGCTTTCCCTGATCGGCTTCCTGAGTTCGGTCTTCTCCGGTCGGATCTTCCTCCTTGCCTGCCAGGGTCGCCCAGGTCGGGTCTTCTCGAAGCTCGTCGTGATCGTTGAGATCCTCGTAGCCTAAGGCCAGGCCCATCGTTCGCTGGGCCAGAAGCTGATTGACTTCATGCTCACGTCGGTCTGGGTCTCGGTAGTCGGTGAAGCAGTTGGCTACCTTCTCGAAGAGACTCATCTTCTCGGCCACCTCCCGAATCAGAAGTCCTCCAGTGTCGGTGGTGATGCGATCGGCCGTAAACTGGGCCTCCACGCGGCGCTCTCCCAGGTCTTTAAATGAAAGCTTCTGTGTCGTACACTGTGTTTGCATAGGGCGAGTCGTTTTGCTTGTTGTAAGTGTCTCTCTCACAACACTTTATAACAAGCAGGCTCGCCCTATGCCAATTTTTTGGTGAGAGATGCGGGTTAGGGAGCTCCTCCGCACGGCCCTGGACCGGGTGCCCGACCACGGGGGCGCCCTCGCCCTGCTCGGGCGGATGAAGTACGACCAGGCCCGGTACCGGGAGGCGGCCGCGCTGCTGCGGCGCGCCCTCGAGGCCAACCCCCGTGACCCCGACCGGTGGCGGCGCGCCGCCTCTGCGCAGCTCCGCGCCGATTCGCTCTCCCGGGCGGTGCGGACCGCCGAGGAGGGGCTCCTCCTCTTTCCCGGCCAGGTGCCCCTTCTCCGCATCCGGGGAGAGGCGCACCTCCGCCGAAACGAGCCGGCCGCCGCCCGGACGCGGTTTGAGGAGGCCCTCTCGGACGTGGACGGGGCCGAGGTGTCGTCCCGCGAGCACGCCGCTCTGCACGTCGGGCGGGGCCGGGCCCTCGAGCAGACCGCCGTGCTCGACAGTGCGGCCGCCGCCTACGAGGCCGCCCTCCAGGTCGACCCCGAGCATCGACCGGCGCGGACCCACCTCGCCCGCGTGCTGGCCCGGCAGGAGGAGCAGCTCGACCGGGCCCTGCGCCTCGCCCGCCGGGCGGTCGACCAGGGCCCGGCCACCCCCGAGACGCTCGGCACCCTCGGGTGGGTCCTGTCCGCCCGGGGCGACTACCCCGACGCGGCCTCGGCGTTCGAGCGCGCCCTCGCCGCCGGGGACGCCGCGGCCTGGGTCTACGAGCAGTACGGCGACGTCCATAGCGCCCTGGGCAACGATGCACTCGCGCGACAGTACTGGAAACAGGCCCTTGAGCGCACGAACGACCCCGCTTCCCTGCGACAAAAACTGCGCTCGGGGCCCCAGAGTTAGTGACCGTGCACAGCGACTCTGACAGATTCGAGGGCGTCCGTTTTGGACCCGCCCGGATCGGTTGACCGCGGTGAGCAGGCGGACGGGCCTCCCTGTCGACGGAGAACCAGGGGACGCCCCGGTTCCGGAGTCTGCGAGATCCGTCCATTCAGTTGTGCAAGCCCACTCGTTTCGTGCTCTCCCTGCCGTTTGTCTCGCCTCCGTGCCTGTGACTGCCTCTCCTGCCCGTCTCTCCCTGCTGGCGATGCTCGCCCTCATCCTGGGCCTTCTCGGGTGCGGAAGCTCCGAGTCTGCGCGGGCGCCCGGGGCGCTTCCGAGCGCCTTTCCCTCCCACTCCGCCGCCGAGATCCGGGACCGGATCCAGACCCCGACCGACACGCTCCGCCGCTTTTCCGGACGGGCGCGGGTTCGGGTCCGGGCCCCGGAGCAGAACCGATCGTTCAACGCCGACATCCGCCAGGAGCGGGCCGACTCGCTGTTCATGCGGTTCAGCCTGTTCGGCTTCGAGGGGGGGCGCATGCTGCTGACCCCCGACAGCGTCTTCTTCTACGACAGCCGCAAGCAGACCCTCCGCGTCGGGCCCGTGGCCCAGGCCCAGCGATTGCTCCCGGCGCCGGTCGCCTCCGACGACGTCTTCGAAAACCTCCTCGGCCTCATTGCGCCCGGCGCGCAGACCCAGTGGACCGTCACGGCCGACAGCGCTCAGTATCGCCTGTCCAACCCCTCGGGCACAGAGACGTGGACGGTGGATCCGCGCCGCTGGCGGGTGATACAATATACCCGCTCGGCGCCGGACGGAACGGTGCTGGAGGTGCGCCGCTTCTCGGAGTTTCATAGCGTGCAGGGCGTCATCCTCCCGCGGGTCGTGACCTTTCGGCGGCCCAGCGACGACCTCCTGGCCCGCATCGCCTACAAGGAGCTTCGGCTCAACCCGTCGGGGCTGTCCTACGGGCTCGGGGTCTCCTCCAGCGTCCCTCGGCAGCCGCTCCAGTCGCGCTAAGCACGCCCCTCATTCGACGCCTGCTTCCCCATGTGTGGACTCGTGGCTCTTCGTGGACTTCGCGGGCCGGTCTTCCTTCCTAGCGCCCTCGCCCTCTGCCTCCTCCTTGCCGCTCCGGCCGCCGCGCAGGAGGACCTGCAGGCACAGCGCGCATCGACCAACCAGCGGCTTCAGAACCTCAAGCAGCAGATTCAGCAGAGTCGGTCCCGCCTCGAAGAAACGACCGCCGCCGAGGAGGCAACGCAGGAAAAGCTCAAGAAGCTCGAGCGCGAAATTGCCCTGCGCGAGGAACTGGTGTCGACGTACCGGCGACGCCTCTCTCAGGTTGAGGAAGAGCGGCAACAGCTGCGCGACACGCTGCAAACCCTCCAGGGGCGGCTGGGGGCCCTGCAGCGGGAGTACCGGAGCCGCGTCGTCCACGCCTACAAGTACAACCGGATTCCCGAGCTGGCGCTCATCCTGGCGTCTCGTTCAATCAATCAGATGCTGGTGCGCATCCGCTACCTCCAGCGGTTTGCGCAGCAGCGGCAGGCCCAGCGGGCCGACGTCCAGCAGGCCGCCACGAGCGTTCGTCGGTCCCGCGAGGACCTCAAACAGAAGGAGGCCGAGACCGAGGAGCTGCTGTCGGAGGCGCGCCTCGAGCGGGAGAATCTTCGGGCCCTCAAGTCGGATCGGCAGGAGGTCATCGAGACGCTCCGGGCCCGCCGGTCGGAGCTGAAGCAGACCCTCCAGCGGCAGCGCCAGCAGGCCCGGCAGCTCGAAAAGCAAATCCGCCGGATTGCCGCCAAGGCCGACCGCCGCGGCGAGGACCAGAACGAGGCCCGGCGGGCCGAGCGGGCCGCCGTGTCGGCGAGCCGGTCCGCCTCCTTCGAGCAGAGCAAGGGCTCCCTGCCCTGGCCCGCGTCCGGGGCCATCACCGAGCAGTTCGGCAGCCGCGTCGATCCGGTGCACGGCACGAAGACGTACCACCCGGGCATCCTGATCGCCACCCCCCCCGAGGAGCAGGTCCGCGCTGTCTTTCGGGGCACGGTGAGCGGCGTCGACTTCGTGCCGGGCTACGGCACCTACCTCGTGGTCCGCCACGGGGACTACCTGTCCGTCTACAGCAACTTCTCCTCCCTCTACGTCTCGCAGGGGGAGACCGTCGAGGCCGGCCAGGTGCTCGGCCTCGCCGGCACGGACGAGGAACCGCGAGGGGCCGGGGTGTTCTTCGCGGTCTTCGACCGCTCGAAGAGCACGTCGGTCGACCCAACCCAATGGCTCTCCGCCCGGTAACGGCCCGCCGGGGGCCCCGCCCGCCGGATTCACGAAAACCTTTCTGCCGGCCCGTCCTGACATTTGGGATTGGTCGAGACCAGGGCGTAGTTTGCATCTGCTGTTTCCTTTCCCGCACGCAACCCCTTCTCCTCATGGCTACCCACTACGACTGTGTCATCATCGGCAGCGGCCCCGGCGGGTACGAGACCGCCGTGCGGGCCTCGCAGCTCGACATGAAGACGGCGATCATCGAGAAAAACAAACTCGGCGGCGTCTGTCTGAACGTCGGCTGCATCCCGACGAAGGCGATGCTCAAAAGCGCCGAGGTCATGGCCGAGTCTCATCACATGTCCGACTTCGGGCTGGAACTGGAGGGCTCGGTGACGCCCAATTTCCCGAAGGTCATTGAGCGAAGCCGCGGGGCCGCCAACCAGATGAATCAGGGCGTCCAGTTCCTGATGAAGAAGAACGACGTCGACGTCCTCTACGGACACGGGCGGCTGACCGACCCCGACACGGTCGAGATCGAACCCTCTACCAACATGGACGGGGAGGAGATCGGGGAGGAGCAAACGGTGACCGCCGATCACGTCATTATCGCGACCGGGGCGCGCCCGAACGAACTTCCCTTCCTCCCCATCGACGGCGAGAACGTCCTCAACTACAAGGACGCGATGCTCCAGCGAGAGCAGCCCGACTCGATGGTGATCGTGGGCGCGGGGGCCATCGGCGTGGAGTTTGGCTACTTTTACCACCACATGGGCACCGACGTCACCATCATCGAGGTCGAGGACCGCATGGTGCCCAACGAGGACAAGGACGTGTCCAAGGAGCTCGCCCGGGCCTACAAGAAGATGGGCGTCGAGGTCATGACCGGCGCCAACGTGCAGGGCGTCGACGACAGCGACGACCCGCTTCGGGTGGAGGTCGAGACCGACGACGGCACCGAGCACATCGAGTGCGACCAGGTGCTCTCGGCGGTCGGCGTCGTGGGCAACGTGGAGGACATCGGGCTGGAGACCGTCGGGGTCGAGACGGAGGGCAACGACATCGTCGTCGACGACTACTACCGCACCAACGTCGACGGCGTCTACGCGATCGGCGACGTCACCGGCGCCCCCTGGCTCGCGCACAAGGCCAGCCACGAGGGCATCCTCTGCATCGAGAAGATCGCGGGCCACGACGTGCGGCCGATGGACCCGATGGACATTCCGGCCTGCACCTACTGCCAGCCCCAGATCGCGTCGGTTGGCCACACCGAAGAGGAGGCGAAGGCGGACGGCTACGACGTGAAGATCGGCAAATTCCCCTTCAAGGCCAACGGGAAGGCCGCGGCGCTCGGCGCGCAGGACGGCTTCGTCAAGATGATCTACGACGACAAATACGGGGAGCTTCTGGGCTGCCACATCATCGGCAGCGAGGCGACGGAGCTCATCGCCGAGGTGGTGACCTCCCGCACCTTGGAGACGACCGGCCACGAGATCATGGAGTCGATGCACCCGCACCCGACCCTCTCGGAGACGGTGATGGAGGCGACGCGCGCCGCCTACGGACAGCCGATCAACATCTAGCGCTGCGACTGCACACGAAACTGTACACGACTGTACACGCTGCGGCGCAACCGATCATTGCGCCATGGCATCTTTGAACAACCGAAACGGGAACTATCAAGCTCAATTCTACAACCCCGACCGCTCTCCTACCCGCAAACGGTTCAGCCTCCGCACGTCCGACAAAGCGCAGGCCCGGAGGAAGCTCTCGGAGCTTGAGGAGACCGCGGAGGCCGGAGAGTTCGACCCGTGGAGAGACGACCCGTTCGACTACCGGACGCCGGAGCGGGCCAAACTACCGCTCTCGGAGGCCATCGAACAGTTCGCGGAGCAGAAGGAGCGTTAAGGGCGCACAGAACGGACCCTGCAGACGTACCGCGGGACGTGGAGACGCTTCGGGGAGTTGGTCGGGGGCGGCGTCCCCCTCTCGGAGCTGACCGCCTCCGACGTTCACGAGTACGTTCACGAGCCCTCGGTTTCCGCAGGCACACGCCGCAGCCGATTCCGCCAACTGCGGGCCGTCCTACGGTGGGCGGAGTGCGGGGAGCTGTTGGACGAGATCGACGCCCCGAGGCGGCCGGACAACCTCCCGACCCCGATCCGTCGGCACGAGTTGGGTAAGATTTGCGAGGGCCTGAAACGGCGGTACCGGCGCCTGCGGAGCCAACGGAAGACGCGGGCGGGCGTGCTGCTTTGGGCGATTCCGGCGTTCCGCTTCTCCTTCTTCTCCGGGCTGCGTGCCGGTGAGATTGCCTCTCTCCGGTGGAGGGACCTCGACAACGAACGGGGCGTGATCCGCTTGAGGGACACGAAGAGCGGCGGAGATCAGACCGTGCCTCTCATCAGTCCGGCCGAGGCCGCTCTCTCCGACGCCCAACGGCCGCGGGGTCCCGAGTGCTACGTGTGGCGGACGCCGGAGGGCCCGGAGCGGGACCGCAACGAGGCGGAGTTCGCCCGGCAACTCTCACGGACGTTCAAGAAGGCGAGAGAAAAGACAGACGTGCCCGAAGAGAAGACGCTGCACGACCTGCGGGCCGGATTTGCGACCGCTCTCGCCGACGCGGGGATGGGCGCCCATCAGATTCGGGACGCCATGCGGCACTCCAACGTCTCCACGTCGATGAAATATGTAAAGGTGTCTCGGCAGCGTCTCGCCGACGAGATGGAGGGCGCGCTCGGTTCCGAAGGTTAGGGTTCCTCGATGTTGATATTGTTCGCCTTCGCGGCGACTACGATGAACCTACTGAGCAGTGCCCTATCCACGAACCCCTTTCTGAGTAGGCTAAGAACAACACCCAACAGTTTCTCAGGAGTATCCATTTTGAAAAGCGGGAGGTCGTAGCCGCTGTCTTTTCGAACAACTACGTGCTGCCCATCAATGTAGCACTGATCTCGAACGCGCTCCATATCCTCGAATACCTCGTCCAAAGAGGATTCGCCGATGGGACTGATTTCCGGTTCTTCGTCAGACATGAGCAGGTTTCGTAGATCAAAATAAGAGTTCGTTTTTACACGGTGTCCGGATTGTACTGTTCTTGATGGTAGACACCAAATCGGCCGGGCGCCCCCGACTGTCTCAGCAGGGCACTTCAGAACTGAAGTCTCCCGACGGGTTCTGAAGTGATAGTTTTGAAGCCGGGTTCTGAAGAGAGCCCAATCCGCCTGAGCGGGGCTAAAGGCAGATCGCCCAATTCCCGTTCTCACTTCTCGAAAACGGTCGTTTTTGAAGTGAAGAGGCTGCCCCCCTATCTCGCCGGTTTGCGGTGGCGTGGAAGAGTCGGGCGCATATAGATTCACCCTTAGAACTTCTGCTAAATCCCACCTTCCGTTGCTTCTCGCACAATGAAGACCCCGAAGAAGAATGTGATGAATGCAAGCGGGATACCAAAGCCCGAGTGCTTGCTCCCGTAAACAGCGACGACCGGCGTACCAACCAAAGCGACAAGCACACCGACGAATGCGAATGCTCGGTCCGCTAATGTTGTATCGGACTCCGACGATTCGTTCATGGGATTTTGCGGTGATTGAAGAGGTGGTGGTTCACCTAGCGCTCGAAAATCACCCCCTAAGTTCACTTTAACTCAGCGCAACTTCAAGCTAGGAGACCCCCTCTCAATTTCTCATTCCCGCCATCCAAATGTGGGTTACTCTGCGTTGAAGTACGGAGAGACTTCGAAGAGCGTGTCGAGCCCGAGGCGGTCGATGTGTTGGGCGACGCGGCGGAGGTGCTGCCGGAGCTTCAAGAGCAACATCATTTCCGCTTGGCCGGTCTCGAACCGTCGAACTTTGGCTCTCTGCGGAGACTTCGGAGAGGAGTAGAACGTCCGACCGCCGATCTGCACCTTCTGAGGGTCCGTGCCGCGTCCGAGGTCGGGATCGTCGAGGAGGAACGCTATCTCTTCCGTGCTGACCATCCCTGTCGACGGATCTAGGATCTCATCAACACGCTGCTGTACATCTTCGTCGAGGACGGGATCGGTGACGTGCTCGTGCTCGGTGAGAGCGGCCGGATGTCGCGTGAACGCTGCCATGATCTCCCGCTTGCGGCCGTCGAGCCCGGCTGCGGGCGTCTTGTCCGGGTGGTACTCCCTGATCGTGTCCCAGGGCAAACGTATAAAGCCAGCGTGAAGGGAGCGGGATTCGGCGTCCTCTGATAGGCCGAGGGCCCATTTCTCTTCTTGTTCCGCCCGATTCGGCTTATGAATGTGCTCGCTGACCGCTTCTCAGACCTCTCGGATCCGAGAGAAGACAGGAAAGTCATCTATCCGCTCACCGATATCCTGGTTACGGAGTCCCTCTCCCCGGCGGGCTCGCAGTCTGATGCCTGCGAGGGGCGTTGTGCACCTAATCGTTCTGTTCAGGAGGAAAGAACCGACGCCAAGCGCGCCTCGCGACCACGTTCCTCCCACGTCCATCGCCACATCCGGCAGACGGGGTCGGCACGCCCCCTACTGCCGGCGGAGCACCCAGCCGCGGGGGTCGATACGCACCGAGGCCTCGGCGGGCACCTCAAGCTGCCCCTCCCCGCCCGTCATCGAGACGGAGCGCGTCTCTCCGCTGACGCGCACGGGCACCGGCACCGCAAAGCCCTCGGCGGCGTCGGCCCACTGCAGCCGGAGCCGGCCGTCGGTCCGTGTGCTGTCGAGCCGCGGCAGG
>Ga0207714_1002888_pt1 | contig 10067 bp, 7 predicted proteins | sample PonA232FremontCA_2_FD_187270 | JGI IMG/M metagenome (GOLD analysis project Ga0207714, IMG submission 187270) | Marine sediment microbial community from Fremont, CA, USA - Pond A23 Sediment 2 (SPAdes) | ecosystem: Environmental > Aquatic > Marine > Unclassified | place: USA: Fremont, California... | reverse complement strand
GTTGCGGTATTCGTTGCTCTTGTAGTCCGTGGTGCGGTAGATGATCTCCTTGCCGTAGAAGGCCAGGGCGAACATGGCCAGGCTCTGGGCCAGGGTCTGCACGTAGAGCTCCTTGCCGGTGCGGTAGCCGCGGGAGCGAATGTGCTGCCGGATCTTCTCCGGCATGGCCCGAAGGTCCTCCATGGTCCGGGACAGCCCCACTTTCTGGGCCACGTCGTCGCGCATCTTCTGGATCCGATCCAGGACCTGCCGCACCTCGGGGTCGTCCTTGATCTCCTCCACGCGGGAGGTGATCCGCTCCTGGATCTCGTCCCGCTCCCGCCGGGCTTCCGGGTCCGCCTGCGAGAGCTGCAAGAGTCGTTCCGCATAGCCCATGACCTGGCTGACATGCTCCCGGAGATCCGTTGAGGTCTTGATCACGTCCAGAACGTGGGTGGCCCGCTCCAGATAGCGGTCCAGCTGGGCGTCCAGCTCGCGGATGCGCCGCTGCAGGGCGAGGACCTCCTCCGTGCCGCGCGCGCTCACCCGCTCGCTGAGCTTTTCGATCTCTGCCCCCAGGCCGGTCAATATACCCACGTACTTCCGCAGATTGAGATCGAAGGTCAGGATGCCGGAATCGAGCTGATCCTTGACGATTTTTGTCAGCTGGTTCTCCAGATCGTCAAGCTTTTGTTCCACCTTGTCCTGCAGCGTGCCATGGTCGTACGCGTCCAGGGCCAGGGGGTGGACCCCGATGTTGCCCAGCATGAACTCCGCGCGCAAGAGCCCCACCTCGAAGTCGGGCACCTGGCGCAGTCGGGAGAGGAACATGGCCTGCCCCACGTCCGCCAGGATCAGGCCCACCTTGGTCCTGGTGGCCGGGAGCTGGCTCACGTCCAGCTCTCCGCCCTTCTCGATCATGGGCAGCTCGCCCTTGAAGACATGGCCGCGCGAGCCGTCCACGGTCACCATCTGACCGTCCAGGGCCCGCAGGAGCTCCACGCGGTTGATTCCGATCACCGAGGGGATCCCCAGCTCGCGCGAGGTGATCGCCGCGTGGCTCGTGTCCCCTCCGGCGCTGGCCAGCACCGCGGAGGCAATGCGCATTCCGGGGACCATATCCGGGTCCGTGCGCTCCGCTGCCAGGATATCGCCCTTGTTGATCTTGTTCAGCTCCAGCGCCGAGCGCAAAAAGCGCACGCGTCCGCTGCCGGCCCCCCTGGAGGCACCGTTGCCCTCCAGCAGGACCTCGGCGTGCTGCAGGTAGGCCGGATCCACCTCCTGGCGGCGCATGAATATGGTATGGGGGTGCTTCTCGAATTCCACGTTCCACCGCGTCTCCGGCCGGGCCTGCACGAACCAGAGGCGGTCCCACTGGTCGATGCAGAACTCGGTGTCCATGATGATCCCGCCGTACGCCGCGCTGATTGCGCGGACGCCCTTGGCCACCTCCTCGGCCTGGGCCAGGGACAGGGACCAGCGGTACATGTCCTCCTCGGACACGGGCACGATCTTGGTCCCGCTGCGGTCCTCCTCGTACACGATCTTCTTGTCCTTGCAGCCCATCTGGCGGATGACCACCTCGTTGCCGTCGTCCCGCTGATAGACGTAGAACTTGTCCGGAGTGACCGTCCCGGAGACCACGGCCTCGCCCAGCCCGTAGCTGGCGTCCATGGAGACCAGATCCTTGCGGTCCGACCCCCGGCAGCCCGTGGCCGTGTCCGCGCTGAAGGCGGTGCCGGATATCACCGGATTGATCATGCGCATGATGCACACGGACAGGGAGGTGTTCTCGATGGCCCACTCCTGCTTGGCCTCCTCCGCGATGGAATCGTCCCCAGTGTTCTCCGCCCGGGCCACTGCGTCCAGGATGGCCTCGCGGCGATAGGTCATGGAGCGCAGATTGTACGCGGAGGCGCAGTTCCACTGGTAGGCCTCGACGCACTCCTTCTCGCTCATGATATTCAGGTAGGTGTCCTGAAGGCCGGCAAAGGCCTTCTTGCGGCTATCCTCGCCAGCGGCGGAGGAACGGACCGCAACCGGGACATTGTCCCTGCCGGCTTCCTTGCAGATATTGTTGTACGCCTCCGCCACCGCCTCCCGGACATCCTGGGGCAGATCCACGCACAGGATGGCCACCTGGACCAGGACGGACCGCTTGCGCAGCTGGTCGATCCCCTCCGGGGACAGGGCGAAGCCCTCAACCACGTTATTGATGAACTTCCGCAGCGGGATCAGGCTCTCCCGGCCGTACTGGGCCTGACTCTCGCGCACCTTGGCCGCTATCCGGCGCACGAAGTTGCCCAGGAACTCCGGATCGGCATTCGCGTCGATGCCGCTCCAGTCCGTATCATTGTATTCCTGTTCCACGAGATTGCGGATGAGGCTGGCGTTGACCCGTGTCTCGTCCAGCAGCTTATGGAAGGCGGTTGCGGATATGGCCCGGAACTGGGGGGCGCGGATATCTTCCAGCTCGCTGATCAGGGCTGTATTGTAATTCTTTCCTCCTACAAGCAGCTCGCCCTCCTCGCCAAGGGCGAATATGTCCGCGCCGGTGAGGATCAGCTGATCACGAATCTCCTCCGGGGAACGCCGCGCTCCGCGTCCCTGTCCGGAATCCCCGCCGGATGCTTGCGGGGCATTCTTGTCCGATTCACTCGCAGACATGGACTCCCTCCTTCCTTGGCCGGATTCGCTCCTGAAACAGAGCGGGCTTTCAGAAAATATCACTTCCTTCTAGCACACAAGGCTCTGCCAGGACAAGTGCCGGCATCCGGGGCCGCGCTGACTCCTGACCGGCGTCCGACGTCCGACTCACTGACCCACTGACTCACCGACTCACCGAACCCCGGATCCCCTCCGCCACCAGGTCCCCCATCCGGGAGCAGGCCACAGCAGCCTCCCCCTCGCGGGCAAGATCCCCGGGACGATAGCCCTGTTCCAGGACCGCGGCCACAGCCTCCTCCACGGACAGGGCCTCCCGCTCCAGCCCCAGGCTGTAGCGCAGCAGCATGGCCAGGGAGAGGATCGTGGCCAGGGGATTGGCCAGATCCCGGCCTGCGATGTCCGGAGCGGAGCCGTGCACCGGCTCATACAGGCCCAGGCCCGATGCGCTCAGGGAGGCCGAGGGCAGCAGGCCGATGGATCCGGTGATGCTCGCGGCCTCGTCGGAGAGGATGTCCCCAAAGAGGTTGGAGGTCAGGATCACGTCGAACTGCGAGGGGTCGCGCACAAGCTGCATGGCCGCGTTGTCCACGTACATGTGGGTCAGCTCCACCTCGGGGTATTCCGCGGCCACCTCCCGAACCACCTCGCGCCACAGCTCGGAGACCACGAGCACATTGGCCTTGTCCACGGAGCAGACCCGCCCCCCACGTTTCCGGGCCGAGTCGAAGGCCACCCGCGCGATGCGGGCGATCTCCTCTTCGCTGTAGCCCATGGTGTTGAACGCCCTGCGGGAGCCGTCCGCATCCTCGCGGCCCTTGGGCTCGCCGAAGTAGACCCCTCCGGTGAGCTCCCGGACCACGAGCAGATCCACGCCCCCCTCGACGATGTCCGGCCGCAGCAGGGACGCGCCAGCCAGCTCCCGGAAGATCACCGCGGGCCGCAGATTGGCGAAGAGGCCCAGCTCCTTGCGGATATCCAGCAGCCCCTTCTCCGGGCGCCTGTCCCAGGGCGCCCCGTCCCAGCGGGGACCGCCCACCGCTCCCATGAGCACGGCGTCGCTCTCGCGGCAGGCTTGAAGGGTCCGCTCCGGCAGGGGCTCGCCTGTTTCGTCGATTGCCGCCCCGCCGATAAGGCCGCGCTCAAGGTCGAAGCTGTGCCCGAAACGATCCTGCAGGGCCCCCAGCACCTTTTCCGCTTGCTCGGTCACTTCCCTGCCGATTCCGTCCCCCGGAAGAACACAGAGCTTGATGGCCATATCTCCCCCTTGATCGGATTCCCCTCGAATCCGGGCGCATCAGGCCGCGGATTCGAGGCGCTTGCGCACGTAGGGCACCAGACCGCCGGCCTGCAGGATCTGCCGCATGAACTCCGGAAGCGGCCGGACGCGGATCTCCTCATCCGTAGTCAGATTCCGGATGATCCCCTCCTCAGCGTCCGCCTGGATCCGGTCCCCGTCGCGAAGGGCGTCCGCCTGATCGCCCACCTCCATGAGCACGAGCCCCATGTTGAACCCGTTGCGGTAGAAGATGCGGGCAAAGCTTTTGGCGATGACCAGGGGAATCCCCGCTCCGAGCAGAGCCAGCGGGGCGTGCTCCCGCGAGGAGCCGCAGCCGAAGTTGGCCCCGGCCACGAGAATATCTCCCGACTCCACGCCGTTGATCCAGTCCGGGGACATCCCGGCCATGCAGTATTGCCCCAGCTCCTCCGGATCGGTGCTCACCAGATAGCGCGCCGGAATGATGGCGTCGGTGTCGACGTGGTCCCCGACGCGGTGCGCCTTGCCAGTATATTGCATAATCACTTCCTTTGTTTGCGTGGTCCACCCCCTTTCATCGGAGTCCTTCAGGGGGCACCTTTCATCAGATCCTGTCCGGATTGCTGATGTGCCCGGCAACCGCGCTTGCGGCCGCCACCGCGGGGCCGCTCAGGTAGACCTCGCTCTCCAGGCTGCCCATGCGGCCCTTGAAGTTCCGGTTTGTCGTGGCCAGGCAGCGCTCGCCCCCGGCTAGGATCCCCATGTGGCCGCCCAGGCACGGCCCGCATGTGGGCGGACCGATGATTGCGCCGGCCCGGGAGAAGATCTCCAGCAGGCCCTCCTCGAGGGCCATGCGGTAAATACTGGGTGTTGCGGGCAAGACGATCAAACGCAGCCCCGTGGCCACGCTTCGCCCCCGCAGGATCTCCGCGGCCTGGCGCAGATCGCTGATGCGGCCGTTGGTGCAGGAGCCGATGACCACCTGGTCCAGTTTGACGTCCTCAAGCTCGCCCACGGGCCGGACCTTGTCCGGCAGGTGCGGGCAGGCCACCTGCGGCTCGAGCCGCCCCAGATCGATGTCCAGGCTGGACTCGTATTCCGCGTCCGCATCCGGGGCCAAGGGGGTCGCGTCCGCGCGCCCCGCGTTTCGAAGATAGTCGAAGGTCGCCTCGTCCGCCGGAAAGAGCCCTGCCTTGCCCCCGGCCTCGATGGCCATGTTCGCCACAGTCATGCGCGCCTCCGCGTCCAGGGCAGCGAGCCCGGGCCCGGAGAACTCCAGGGCCTTGTACAGGGCACCGTCCACCCCGATGCGGCCGATGAGGTACAGGATCAGGTCCTTGCCCCCGATGAAGCGCGACGGCTTCCCCTCCAGGCGGACCAGGATGCTCTGGGGCACCTTGAACCAGGTCTCCCCAAGGACCATGGCCGCGGCGATGTCCGTGCTGCCCAGGCCCGTAGCAAAGGCGCCCAGACCGCCGTAGGTGCAGGTGTGGCTGTCCGCGCCCACGACCAGGTCCCAGGGCCCCACGAGCCCCTGTTCCGGGAGCAGGGCGTGCTCCACCCCGCAGACGCCGCCCTCGTAGTAGTGGCTGATTCCGGTGCGGGCGGCGAAGTCGCGCACCCGCTTTACCTGTTCCGCGGAGGCAATGTCCTTGTTCGGGGTGAAGTGGTCGCAGACCAGGACCACCCGCTCCGGGTCGAAGACGCGCTCCGCGCCCATGCGCTCCATGGAGTCGATGGCCAGGGGGGCGGTGATGTCGTTGGCCAGGACCAGGTCCACCCCGCATCGAAGGATCTGGCCCGGCTCGTCCACGGTCTCGCCGGTGTGCGCCTGCAGGAGCTTCCTCGCTAGATTGTGTCCCATACCGTTTTCTCCTCCTTGCGGGCCAGGCGGTTCAGGGCGTTGATATAGGCCTTGGCGCTGGCCACGATGATATCCGCGTCCGATCCGCGGCCTATGGCGGTCTGCTCCTGCTGCTCGATCTTGACCGTGACCTCGCCCTGGGCGTCGGTGCCCCCGGTGATGGAGCTCACCGTGAAGTGGAGCAGGTTCGGGGACTGCCCCGTGAGATTGTCGATGGCGTTGAACACGGAATCCACGGGCCCGGCCCCGAACTCGGCGGTCTGGCACTCATTGCCCCCCACCTCCATCTTCAGGGTGGCCGTGGGAATGGCCATATCCCCGGACAGGGAGCTCAGATAGAGGAGCCTGTAGCGATCCGGGATGCGGAAGATCTCCTCCAGGACCAGTGATTCCAGGTCCTCCACATAGACCTGTTTCTTCTTGTCCGCAAGTCGCTTCACCGCCTCGAAGACCTGGGTGTGCTGCTCCTCGGTCAGGCGGTAGCCCAGCTGCTCCAGCTGCTTCTTGGAGGCGTGCTTGCCGGAGTGCTTGCCCAGCACCATCTCCGAGGGCGGACGGCCGATGCTCTCCGGGGTCATGATCTCGTAGGTCTGCTTGTTCATGAGCATGCCGTGCTGATGGATCCCCGCCTCGTGGGAGAAGGCATTGCCCCCGATCACCGCCTTGTACGCCGGGATGGGCTGACCGATCACCAGGGACAGGAGCCGGCAGGTGGGATACACCTGCTCCGTCTGGATGCGATTCTGCACGCCGTAGGCGTCCTCCCGGACCCGAAGGGCCATGACCACTTCCTCCAGGGCGGCGTTTCCGGCCCGCTCCCCTATGCCGTTCAGGGTCACCTCCACCTGTCTGGCCCCGGCCCGCACCGCGGAAAGGGTGTTGCCCGCGGCCAGGCCCAGGTCGTTGTGGCAGTGCACGCTGAGCACCGCCCGGTCCACGTTGTCCACGTGCTCCTTGAGGTAGAGGATCAGCTCGTACATCTCGTGGGGCTGCACGTATCCCACCGTATCCGGGATGTTCACCGTGGTCGCCCCGTTGTCTATGACCGTCCGCACCACTTGGACCAGGAAATCGCGATCCGTGCGCGAGGCGTCCTCGGCCGAGAACTGAACGTTGTCCGTATAGCCGCTGGCGTGGCGCACCGCATTGGCCGCCGTCTCCAGCACCTGGTCCCGGCTCATCTCCAGCTTGTACTGCATGTGGATATCCGAGGTGGCCAGGAAGGTGTGGATGCGCGGGCTCCTGGCCTGGGCTATCGCCTCCCAGCCCCTGTCGATATCCTTTTCCGAGGCGCGGCACAGGGCCGCCACCTGGGAGTGTTCCACGGACTGGGCGATTTCCTGCACGGACTCGAAATCCCCCTGGCTGGAGGCGGGAAACCCGGCCTCGATCACATCCACTCCCAGGGTGTCCAGCTGGCGGGCCAGCCGCTTCTTCTCCTGCTTGTTCATGGTGGCTCCGGGGGATTGCTCCCCGTCGCGAAGCGTGGTGTCCAGAACAAAGACGCGTTCGCTCATATCCATTCTCCTTGCAATGCATGGCGTCATTGGCTGCTCCCCGACACGGCGGAACTCGACAGAGGAATCCCTCCGGGCCGGAGGCTCAAGAAACGAAATACACGGGACGGTTGCTGGGTGGTGATCTCTTTACGAGGGCTTACGGCGGGAAAGCCCCCGTAGGAAAGCCCTGCGCCCGCTGCGATGGAGATACAAGGAGATCGGACCGGAAAGGAGATAGCCCAGGAAGAGCAAAAAGGGAACCAGCCGCGGCTCGGCGAGCACGAGAGCGCAGGCGAGCACAACGCCCACGGTGGAGCTGAAGGGATGGAGCTTGACGAATTCCAGATCCTTGAAGGAGGCGTAGCTCACATTGCTCACCATGAGCAGGGCGAGCAGGGAAATGAAGACCAGGGAGAAGGGCCCCAGGAGCGACTCGGAGACCGCGGTGGGCAAAGTGGCGGAAAAAAGGACCAGGGTGGCCAGCATGCAGGCCGCCGCGGGTGTGGGCAATCCGACGAAGCTCTTTCTGTTCTGCTCGGTTCCCCGCAGGGTGTGCACGTTGAACCGGGCCAAGCGGAGCGCGCCGCAGGCGAGGAAAAGAAAGGAGCAGGCGATCCCCACGCGCCCGAAGTGCTGGGTCTGCCACAGATAGATCAAAAGGGCCGGGCTCACCCCGAAGGCCACCAGGTCGGCCAGGGAATCCATCTGGATCCCGAATTCCGAGCCCGCCTTGGTCATCCGGGCCACCTTGCCGTCCAACCCATCCAGGAGGGTGCTCACCAGGATAGCCACCGCGGCGACCCCAAAACGGGAGTCCACAGCCCAGAGCATGCCCAGAAACGCAGCGAGCAGGCTCCCGGTGGTGAACAGATTGGGCAGGATGTACAGACCCTTGTGCCGCACAGTGCTCATGAACGCTCCGACTCTCCTCCGCCCTCTTCCAAATGCCTGGCCACGACGGTCTGTCCGGCCACAACCTTCTGCTGGCGGGAAATGCGTACTTCATAACTTCGAGGCAGGTACAGGTCAACCCTGGAGCTGAACTGGATCATCCCCAGCCGCTGCCCGCGCTGCAGGTCGTCCCCGGTTTCCACCCAACTCAGGATGCGACGGGCCACCCATCCGGCGATCTGCACCACGGTCCAATTGCTCCCCACGGCATCCGTCAAATGGAGTACATTCTGCTCGTTCTCGCCGCCGGCCTTGTCCCTGGAGGCGGCGTGGAAGCGCCCCGGCCTGTAGCGCTGCGCTGCGACCTCCGCACCCACCGGAGCCCTGTTCACATGCACGTTGAACACGTGCATGAAGATGGCCACCCGATCCTTTTCCTGGCCGTCCGCAGGATCAATGGCCCGATCCACCCGCACCACGCGGCCGTCCGCCGGGGCCACGGCAACGCCGGGCTCGTCCGGGATCACCCGGTCCGGATCGCGGAAGAACTGCCCGCAAAAAAGCAGGGCCACAAGAAGGAGGCACGCCGGAACGGACCAGCCCAGCACGGCGAAAATCAGCGTCAGCCAGGCAACGGCCCCTATCAGGGGCAGACCTTCCGGGCGCAGGGGAATATGGCGTGGGGTGGCGTTCATGGGCGTCCTTTTTTTGGGTTCCGGGTTCCCCGTTCCCCGTTCACCGTTCAGGGTTCCGGGTTTTAACGAGTCAGGGTTTCCTGTTCGAGGTTCAAAGTTCAAAGTTCAAGAAGAGGAAAGACTTTTGCCCGACGTGTCAGGATGGTTGCCTTGAATCCGGGCTAGACCGGTAACATACGCATGCACATCCACCGATCACTCCTCGCTCTCAGCTAGAGCCAACCCCCAATTCCCCAATCCCTCAATTCCTCAATTCCTCAATCCCTCAATTCCTCAATCCCCAATCACCAATCACGAAGCCCGCGCCCTGGCCCGGTGTCTGGAAAAATGGTGCACCACGGACAGTACGAAATAATACCCCGGATAGAGCAAAGAGACAAGCACAACGTCATCAGCCCAGGCGGCATGGGGAAAGACACAGACCATCCCCACCATGACGGCGTACACAGTGGAAACAATTACGGTGATTTGCCGCATCCTCTTCGTCTTGGAGGGATAGATGTAGTGGACCGGGACAAAGACGAGGACGGAAAAAAGGAGAATGATTGTCACATCCCAGAAGCTGGACAGGGGGAGGATGTAGAGATAGAGGAAGATAATGTTCCAGAAGGAGGGAAATCCCACAAAGGATTCCTCGGTCTTGCTCATCTCCTGGCAAAAGCCGTACGCGCTGGCCATAAGGGGAATGAAGGCGACAAACCCCAGACCCTCCGGCAGCACCCCGAAAACGATGAACCCCACGGACGGCAGAAAGGCGTAGGTGATGTAGTCGATGAGGTCATCCAGCCGCTCGCCGTTGAATTGGGGAAAGATCCCCTTCACATCGAAATAGCGGGCGATGCTTCCGTCCGTTGCGTCCACGAACATCGCGAGCCAGAGATAGATCAAAAAAGCCCGCACACTGTGCTCAGTGATGGCCAGAGCGGCCAGGCAGGCCAGGACGACACCCAGGCAGGTGTAGACGTGGACTCCGAATGCGGCGGGTTTTTTCCAGTTCATGAGCTCGCCTCTGGGGCTTTTGGTATCGGGCTGAAATCGTTCCTTGTGCCTGGTTATTGGTGACCAGTACCCGTTGTTCGTGAAGCGAAGCTCCGGGGTCAGAGACCGGGCATGTGGCTGTTGGAGTCCGAGCTTGGGACCACCATCCTGGCATATGGCCCCGAAGCCTTTCCAGTTCACGAGCTATCCTCGTCTCCCCTTGATAGCACACCCCGAAC
>Ga0207714_1002887_pt1 | contig 10071 bp, 5 predicted proteins | sample PonA232FremontCA_2_FD_187270 | JGI IMG/M metagenome (GOLD analysis project Ga0207714, IMG submission 187270) | Marine sediment microbial community from Fremont, CA, USA - Pond A23 Sediment 2 (SPAdes) | ecosystem: Environmental > Aquatic > Marine > Unclassified | place: USA: Fremont, California... | reverse complement strand
TGGTCACCTTGGACGAATACGAGACGGGCAAGCCGCCGCGGACGGAGATGATTGGCGCCACCTGTCAGCAGGTCATCACATACCCGGTGGTGAAGGGCGAGCTGAACGTCAGCCTGATGGACTATACCACCCGTCACATCAGGGGGTATCGGCCCGGGGATTGCGTGGTCACCGTGCCCTACCACCGTATTCACGGCGTTATGCGCAGCGTTCCGCACTGTACTGCAGGACGCGCCGAAGCGGAGGTGCCGGAGTCGTTTCAGGACGAGCTGGACGAGGGAGCGCAGGAGGAACTCGGGCTTTGAGGGCCGCACGCGAGGGGAGAGCGAGTCATGAAGATGGTTCTGGCTGCCTACAACGAGGCGGTGGACGACGAGATGATGCGGGTTCTATCCGACGCGGGAGTAGAGAGTTACACCAAGTGGACGAAGGTGATGGGTCGCGGCGGGGCAGGCGGTCCGCACCTCTCGACCCACGTCTGGCCCAAGGCAAACAACGTGCTGGCCATCTGCGTCGATGACGACCGCGCCGGCGACCTCATGGACCGCATCCGCGAGCTGCGGCGGGAAGTCCGCCACGAGGGCGTGAAGGCCTTTCTGCTGCCCGTTGAGGCCGTCACAGGCGATGTCGGGCCGTCGCCCGAGGGCGAAGATGCGTAGCTCTGCGGGCCGTTGGCGGCGTGCAGCGGGCAGGGATATGGCGGATAAATCAGGCGGTGCGCCCCGAGGGCTTCCGATGTGCGTTGCGCCGAAGATATCCGCGCCGAGCCGCCCCCTATGGCACCACTCCCAGCCCCCACAGCACAAGCAGCAGCGGAAACACGATGGCCAGGTAGAAGCCGGTCGTCAGCACGAACGCGGCCGCCGCAACGTGGTGGTTCAGGTCGAATATCTTCGCCGTCACGACGGCGTTGATGGCCGTCGGGCTGGCCGACAGCAGCACCACCACGTAGAGCGCCGTCCCCTCCAGCCCCACCGCCCAGCCCGCCATGCCGATCACCAGCGGGGTGAGGACGAACTTGACCGGCAGAATATCGACCACATGCCGCCAGTGCTCCCGCATCTCCGAAAAATCCATCGCCGCCCCCACCGGCACCAGGAAGGCCCACGCGGCCAGGTGAACCAGCCCGTGAAAAGCCGTCTCCAGGTAGTTTGGCCGCGGCACGTCCAGCAGGTTCAGCGCCAACCCCGCGGCTACGCCCAGCACCGGCACCTGGTTCCACTGGAACAGCGCCGACAGGAAGGATACGCTCTCGTCCTCACCGGCCTCGTAGTTCAGCCGGAACCACTTCGCGATGGGGTAATATACGCCGAACAGCATGGGCGCGGCCAGCAGCACCACCAGCCGTGAGTATCCGTAGGCTTCCTCTCCGAACAGGATGAAGACCGCCAGCGCACCCAGTATTCCCCGGTTTGACAGCAACGTGGCCAGAAGGTAGCTCCCCGACCCCAGGGCCCCGTGGGGCTTGCGCCGGACGCGGACGTATCCCACGGACCCGGCCACGGCCTGCATGCCAACCCCCAGTATGGGGAGCCACGCCAGCTGCCAGGATACGTCCGCCTCCCAGAGGCTCAGCAGCGCCAGCGGCGGCATCACGCCCCGTATGGCCCATGTCATCACCCGGTCCAGCAGGCGGGAATCGACCCGCGCAAACCAGGATAGCGCGTAGCCCCCGGAGAGGGGAAGCACGAGGTCTATGAGGAACATGATGACTTTCTGCAGGATGAGCATCGCGGTCGGTCGTCGCCTCGAATGTGAGTAATTCTACCCGCCCGCTGCGGTCCGGATCCGCGGAAGTGGACCACCCCCGCGAATGCAGGAAAGCCACCGGAAGCAAGTCTCTCGCGGGGAAATGAGCACCGGACGGCCCGTCAGCTTGCCGGTAATTCAGTGTAGTCCCCGGGCCACCTACTCTGTCAAGAACCACCGGCGCTCGGATTGGACGCGGTGCCGCCGAGCCCTTACACATCCCGGCTCCTGTCGCCGTTGAGCCCGGCAGATGGCCTGAGAGCATATATGCACCGAAGCCGCCGGGACGTCCGGCATCACCACGGACCGCTCCGGGCTGCACCGCCCCCACCGACCATCTGCGCGGCCATCAGGCCGATCGCCGCCTCCGCTCACCCGAGGGACCGCTCGGTTCATCTGTTTGCTTGCCGGGCCGAAAGAAGGTACCCTAAATACAATATTGTGCAGTACCGCATCCCGCCGAGAGCCGCCGCACGATGGCCCTCGCACCCGACGAGAAGCTACACTTTTGGCCCGTGAAAACCATGAGCGACGACACCGTGAGGAGTGTGCCCGGAACCGAAGATATGCTGCCCCGGCAGCGGGGCTGGTGGAGGAAGCTGCAGCGCAGCGCCCGCCGCCTGTTCGAGACCTACGGCTATGGCCATTTGCGCACCCCGGTTATAGAATACTCCACCCTCTTCGAGAAGGGCACCGGCGAAACCACGGACATCGTGGAGAAGCAGATGTACACGCTGTCCGGCGACGAGGACATCACCCTGCGGCCAGAGGGCACACCGCCCGCCATCAGAACCTATCTGGAGAACAGCCTGCACAAGACGGGCAGGTTCCAGAAATTCTACTACATGGGCCCTATGTTCCGGCGGGAAAGACCGCAGAAGGGCCGCCTGAGGCAGTTCCACCAGGCGGGGGTCGAGGCCATCGGCAGCGACAGTCCCCTGACCGATGCGGAAACCATCATTCTGGCTGCGGACATCTACCGCGATGCCGGGCTGGAAGACTTCACCGTCCTCATCAATTCCATCGGCTGCGACTGCCGCGATGACTACCGCGCCGAGGTGTACGAACTGCTGCAGGACGACCGCGACCGGTTGTGCGAGGATTGCCGCAAGCGCATGGAGCGGAACGTCTTCCGCGTGCTGGACTGCAAGAAAAAGGGCTGTCAGAAGGTCGTGGAAGACCTGCCGGTGATAACGGACTACCTGTGCGACGCGTGCAGCGAGCACTACGCGATGGTGAAGGGCGCGCTGGATGATGCGGACGTGGACTACGAGGAGGAGCCGCGGCTTGTACGTGGGCTGGACTACTACACCCGCACGGTCTTCGAGATCAAGCATCCCGGCCTCGGCGCGCGGGACACCATCTGCGGCGGCGGGCGGTACGACGACCTCGTGGAGCTTTTGGGCGGTCCATCCATACCCTGCGTGGGCTTCGCGATGGGCATGGAGGCCAGCGTGCTGGCGCTGGAGGCCGAGCACGGGGAGCCGGAGAGCGTGGAGCCCCGGCCGCTGGTTTATGCCGTCTCCTTTGAGAAACCGGCCCGCGCGGAGAATTTCCGGCTCATACAGGAGCTGCGCTCGGAGGGCATCATCGCGGAGATGGACTTCGAGCAGCGCAGCGCAAAGGCGCAGATGCGCATGGCCGACTCCTGCGGCGCCCCGCTGGCGGTGCTGACGGGGGGGCGTGAGATGGAAGAGGGGGTGGCGATGTTGAAGGAAATGCAGGACGGCGAGCAGTGGGACGTACCCCGCGAGGACGCCGTGGGGGAAATCCGCGAGTTCCTGCGGAGAAACGGCCATCTGGCCGCCAGTGGCGGTTGACGGCGCTTGTCCCTCCCGGCACGGAGGTCATCACGGAGCCGGGCAGCTTCTGACTCTGCCTGTGCATGGGCTGAGCTTCGGCTGCCGCCCCTGTGCGACGCGTCCTGCAACTCCCGGATGCCGCGCCCAGGGGAGCCGACAGGCACTGCGCACGGGAGCTGCCACGCTGTGTCGGGAGTCGGGCGGCGACATCCAGTGTGCCTGTGCGGCTGAACGTGTGGACATCGATAAATAGTTTCGAGACACTTACTTACCGGGCAGATATGCTGAAGAGAACACACAGGTGCGGAGAGCTGCGTTCCAGCCACGAGGGCGAGGAAGTGACTGTCGCCGGCTGGGTGTCCAACTGGCGTGACCACGGCGGATTGATCTTCCTGGACATCCGCGACCGTTACGGCGTGGTGCAGACGGTATTCGACCCCGAGGAGGATGAAGAATTGCACCGCCGGGCGGGGGACTTGCGCTCGGAATACTGCATCAGCGTGCGGGGCGTGGTGGAGCCCCGGCCCGAGGGCATGGAGAATCCGGACATGAAGACCGGGGAGGTGGAGGTCCGGGCCCGCGACCTGGAGGTTCACAGCGAGAGCGACACGCCGCCCTTCGACGTCCAGAATGCCGCCGGCGTGAGCCGCGAGGTGCGGCAGAAATATCGCTTCCTCGACATGCGCCGGCCCGAGGTGCAGCGAAACTTTGTGTTCCGCCACCGGCTGACGCAGACCGTGCGGAGCTTCTTCGACTCCGAGGACTTTATCGAGGTCGAAACGCCGTTCCTGACGAAAAGCACCCCCGAGGGCGCCCGCGACTACCTGGTGCCCAGCCGCGTGAATCCGGGCTCGTTCTACGCACTGCCGCAGAGCCCGCAGCTCTTCAAGCAGGTGCTGATGGTCGGGGGAATGGACCGCTATTTCCAGATAGTCAAGTGCTTCCGCGACGAAGACCTGCGCGCCGACCGCCAGCCGGAGTTTACACAGGTGGATATGGAAATGTCCTTCGTCGACGAGGAGGATGTGCTGTCCTGCACCGAGGGGCTGCTGGAGCGGGTCTTCGCTGAACTGCTGGACGAGGACATCTCCACCCCGCTGCCCCGCATGACTTTCGCCGAGGCCATGGAGAAATACGGCACGGACGCGCCCGACCTGCGTTTCGGACTGGAGATAGAGGATATATCAGACATAGCCGAGACATGCGATTTCCGGGTCTTCAGCGGCGCGGTCGAGGACGGCGGGCAGGTCCGCGGCATCTGTGTGCCGAAGGGAGCCTCACTGCCCCGCAGCGACATCGACGACCTCATCGACTGGGTCGAACAGTTCGGCGCGAAGGGTCTGGCCTGGTTCAAAATGGAGGGCGGCGAGGCAAAGAGCGGCGTGTCCAAGTTCTTCTCGGAGGGCGAAATATCGTCCATCGCGGGGCGCTTCGGGGCCGGCGACGGCGACCTGCTGCTGTTCGTGGCAGACAAGAAGTCAGTCTGCGACCGCACGCTGGCCAACCTGCGGACACACATGGCCGAGAAGATGGACCTGGTTGGTGAGGATGCCTTTGAGCTGTGCTGGGTCGTCGAGGCGCCGCAGTTCGAACGGGACGAACAGACCGGCGCGCTGATGCCGCTGCACCATCCGTTTACCGCGCCTTACGAAGAAGATATCGAGAAGATGGAGTCGGCCCCCACCGAGGTCCGTACCCGCTCCTACGATGTCGTGCTCAACGGCGTCGAGCTGGGCGGCGGCAGCGTGCGTATAAGCGACCCCGAGCTCCAGCTCCGCGTGCTGGATATGCTGGGCATCGACGAGGAGGACGCGGAGGAGAAATTCGGCTTCCTGCTGGACGCGCTGCGCTACGGCGCACCGCCGCACGCAGGCATCGCGCTGGGCCTGGACCGCATGACCGCCTGCCTGCTGGGCCTGGATGACATACGGGAGACGATAGCATTCCCCAAGACGCAGAAGGCAGTCAGCCCCTTCACCGGTGCGCCGACGCCCGTCCACGAGGACCAGCTCGAGGAACTCCACCTCTCCACCGAAGAGGAGCCGGCAGAGGAATAAAGGCCGGCCGCGGGGCGCACCGGCGCCGGGCGGGTGGAATCCGCCGGGGAGCGTACCGGGGGCAGGGAGAGAGCGGAATTGAATATGGCGCGGAACACCGCCCGGCGTTCCGACATCGCCGTGGAGATAGGCCGGGGACCCTTACACCATGCCCCTCATCGTCGTCGAATCGCCCACGAAGGTGAAGACCCTGGCCCGGCTGCTGGGTGACGGCTGGGATTTCGCCGTGACCAGGGGCCACATCTATGACCTCCCCACGGGCGAAATGGGCATTGATGAGGACTATCAGCCGCGCTGGGTGCCTCAGCAGGGCGCACCGGTCGGGTCCATCCGCAGCGCCGCGGAGGAACACTCCGAGGTTTACGTGGCCTCCGACCCCGACCGCGAGGGCGAGGCCATAGCGTGGCAGGTCGAAAACCTGGTGCTGGAGCAAAAGAGCACGCGCCGCGTGCGGCTGGAGTCGCTGACCGAGTCGGAGGTGCAGGACCAGCTGGACCGCAACGGCCAGACCGACCGCGACCTGGTGCGTGCACAGTGGGCGCGGCGGCTGCTGGACCGGCTCGCAGGCTACAAGGTGAGCCCCTTCCTGATGGACGCCTTCAACGGCAAGAAGCTGTCCGCAGGCCGCGTGCAGAGCGCCGTCCTGGCGAAGATAGTGGAACGATGGGATGCGGTCCAGGACTTCGAGCCGGAGGAATTCTACAACGTCTTCGCCTATCTCCAGCCGGAAGACGGCGAGCTGGAGGAGCCGTTGCGCGTGAAGCTCGTTCGCCTCAAGAATCAGCCGGTGGGAACCGGGGAGGACGAGGAGCTGCTGAAGGATGAGGACCTGGCCGCTTCGCTCCTGCGTGCGCTCAAGAGCCGCGGGCTGGAGCTGTCAGACCGACAGGAGAAGACCACCCGCACCAACCCCGCCTTCCCGTTTGACAGTTCGGAAATGCTGCGGCGGGCCTCAAGCTGGTTCGGCTGGCCGGCCGGAAAGACCATGAACGTGGCCCAGTCGCTGTATGAGAAGGGTCTCATCACCTACCACCGCTCCGACAGCACCCGCCTCTCGCGGGCAGCCTGCGGCAAGGCCGCCGCGTTTATCGAGGATAATTACGGCAAGGAATATCACCAGTGGCGCGGTGGCGGAGGCGGAGACCAGGAGGGCCACGAGGCCGTCCGGGCGAAGACGCCGTTCATCAAGCCGCAGGACCTTCATTCGGTCTCGAAGGGCGAGTATCTGCTCTACTCGGCCATCTGGCAGCGATACGTGCAGTCGCAGATGAAGGCAGCCACCTGGAACCAGATGACGCTCCAGTTCAGCGTTCCGGAAATCGAGACGGACGTCGGGTTCAGGACTACGGTCAGGTCCATCCAGGACCCGGGATTCTTCCGCTGCCGGCGGCCGGGGCAGACTCCCCCTCCGGAGCGGGAGCGGTCGACGGAAGACTATGAGCTGCTGCGGTCCTGCGAGGACTACCGCGTGGTCGATAGCGCGCTGGAGGAATCCCAGACCCGCGGGCCTTCCCTCTACACCGAGGGCAGCCTGATAGCGATGATGAAGCGGGAGGGCATCGGGCGCCCATCCACCTATTCCTCCACCATCGAGAAACTGCGCTACCGCGAATACATCCGCAACGATGGGAAGAAGGTGAAGCCCACCCGGCGGGGCCTGGACGTGTGTCGCTTCCTGCGGCGGGCGGTGCCCGCCATCTGCGACGTGGAGCTGACCGAGTCGATGGAGGAGACGCTGGACCGCATCGCCCGCGGCGAGGCCGAATGGAAGGACTTCGTCAGGGATTTTGATGAGGACCTGGAGCGCTGGCTGGAAGAGGGGAAGGACATCGAGCCGGAAGGCGACGCGGAGGGCTTCAAGGAGACGCTCGACTACGAGGATTGTCCACGCTGCGGCGGCGAGCTGGTGCTGCGGAAGGGGAAATACGGCAAGTTCGTTCACTGCGCCGACGATGACTGTGATTTCTCGTCCAACCCACCGGCGAAATCCTACGAGTGTCCCGAGTGCGGCCGGAACATGGTCAAGAAGAAGGGCAGGAAGTCATCGATCTATCACTGCATCGCGGAGCCCGAATGTGGCGGAAAGCGCCCGGTCGGCGAGCCGCATATGACCCTTGAGGAGTTCCAGCAGGACGCCCCCGACTGCCCGGAATGCGGCGGGGAGATGCAGCGCCGGAAGGGGCGCTACGGCTACTTCTGGGGGTGCACCAACTACCCCGATTGCGACGGCACACGGTCCTGTAGCTGAGGGGGCGCCAAGAGCCACATCCCCCGGCCTCGCCCGCGGCCCGCGGCGCCGCCGTCAATCAGTCGCCCAGGTAGAGCACCACCGTCGAGTGGGGGCCGACCTTGATTGGTTTGCTCAGGTCAACCGTTTCGCCGGAGACCAGGTTCAGCGCCTCGTCGGCATCGACGTCGTCCGGCACCTGCAGCTCATATGTGTTCTCCCGGTAGGTGCCCTCCTGGGTCGTGTTCATGCCTACCAGGTAGTTGCCGAACCGCAGGGTGTAGAAATACGCCATCGAGGCCCTGATATCCTGCTGGCGCCACTGCTCCACGTGCTCGAGTTTCGGCGGAGGCGGCGTCTTCGGGAACTTCATATCGGCGAGGATGCTGTCGCCATCGCTGGCGGGCGATATGTGGCCGTCAGGTTCGGGCACCTCTATCTGGGTCTTCACGTCCGCCAGCCGGTCAATCCGCGGGGTGGTGTAGTGCACGCGCGCCACGGGCACCACGGCGCCCGGCATGGAGAGCACGAAGCAGCCGTGTATCATCGTGTCGCCGTGCTTGATGGCGAACACGCCCGCCCCCTCGTCGCCCCAGGCGAAGTCCTCGTGGTCCGGCTCGAAGGGCAGGGGCTGGCTCTGCTTCTCCTCCAGCATGTTCACCACCTTCTTGTAGTCCTCCACGCGCCGCACGACCCGGCCCTGGCGGGTATCCTCCGTGAAGTGGCCGTGCTTCATATAAAGCTCTGCCAGGCGGAGGGACACGGGGTCACCCAGGATTGCCGCCTGGGTGATGGGGCCGTAGCGGATGGGGGCCGGATAGCTTCTGCCGCGGTAGGTAAAAGTTTCTTCGCTCCGCAGGGCGGCGTAGCCCGCCCCGTCGAGCGCCGGGCGCCGGGATGCTATGGCGCGGGCCTTCACGAGCTGCTTCGCGCGTTCCAGGGCCTCGGGAGTGCCCAGCTCTTCGGCCAGCCGGGTGCCGCGGTGGGGTGCGAGCTCGCCGTAGCCGGACGCGTGTCCGCCCTCCAGCGCGAGCCCGTCCGCCGTGATGATGGTGAACGGGAAGCCGGCGTCGGCCGCATCGCGCACCCAATCCCGCCGGGGGTAGGGCAGGTAGAATGGCTTCATCCCGAGGCTCTCGAGGACATATCGGTTTGCCTGCTCCTCCGGCAGGGCCATGTCCGGGTTCAGCTTCCGGAGGGCCACCTGCATGCGGTAGAGGCCGCGGGAAACCGCCATTGTCTGGTTCGAGACCTCGCGGCGAGCTCCGGCTTCGCTCTTCCGCCACTCGAAGCCTTTCTTGAAGTACCGGGCATATGCTTTCCGGCGGGTTACCGGGTCGGTATCCTCGTTGCCGTCATGGTCTATTGTCTCTTCCAGGACGCCGCTCTCCTGGAATGCGTCCCAGATGCCGGTCATGCAGTGGGCCATAATGCCCTGGTAGTGCCACTTATGGCCGCCCATGTGTCCCTCTACGCCCTCTCTCGCCTGTCTTTGGACGGCGGCGTCCAGGGCTTCCGTGACGATGTGGACGATTTCTTCGTCGTGATAGTGGTCGGACCACTCGGCGTGGTAGGCGTCGGTGAGCGACTGCAGCCGGCGGGCGCCCCGCTGGCTGCCGGGCTTCGGCCTCCTCTCGAACACCCGGTTGATGAGTTTCCGGGCCCTGTCCTTGAGCATCTTCAGCCTTTCCTGGTGTGTCAGCTTATTCGGCCGTGTCTCGTCCCAGCGCATAGGCTCGCCCTGTTTCTCGTCGGCGGGCGGGCCGAAGAATTTGCCACTATGCGTGTAAGCCGCGTATATGCCCTGGCTCGGATGGGCCGTCTTGCCGGGTGCGCTGAGCTGGAAGCGGACCTCATCTTTGCCTTTCGTAAAGGCGTGCGGCACGGGATAGGTGGCGTAGATGAAGCGCCCGGGGAACGCGCCAGCGGCTGCCGAGCCTCCGAATTCCCAGAACTGTGCCATTCCGTGCGCGCCGTAGCCGCCCAGCGGCTTCCAGGCGGGGGCCGCACCGTCGATGTAGTTGCCATCGCCGTCGGAGAGGCGCAGATTCACCATTCTGCGGTCAGAACCCCAGAATTTTACGGTGAAGTAGTTCTGCTCGTCAGGCTTCGTATCCATCGTAAAGCTCATCGATGCACCGTCTTCGTCTTTATCAGACCGCAGCCGCCGACAGGCCGTTCCGAGTGCCGGCTCATATGCGCTGCGCACCTGGTACGCTTCTGGATATGGCAGGTC
>Ga0207714_1002886_pt1 | contig 10071 bp, 12 predicted proteins | sample PonA232FremontCA_2_FD_187270 | JGI IMG/M metagenome (GOLD analysis project Ga0207714, IMG submission 187270) | Marine sediment microbial community from Fremont, CA, USA - Pond A23 Sediment 2 (SPAdes) | ecosystem: Environmental > Aquatic > Marine > Unclassified | place: USA: Fremont, California... | reverse complement strand
CCGCGTTCGCATCTCTATCTGCCTCAAACCCGCAGGCAGGACAGGAGTGTTCGCGCACCCACAGCGGTTTCTCGGTCGAAACGCCGCAGGACGCGCACTCTTTCGTCGTTCCGCGTGGATTCACGGCGACGAAGTGCGTTCCCTCGCGTTCGCACTTGTATTCGAGCATCCGAAGGAACGTCCCCCACGCCGCTCCTGCGCGGTTTCGAGAGTTGCCCGGCAGTTCGACCAACCCCTTCGCGTCCAAGTCCTCAACCGCCACGAGGTCGTACTCTCGGGCGTAGTAGGTCGAGAGTTTGTGCAAGAAGTCGCGGCGCTTGTTCTTCAACTCGGCGTGGCGTTCAGCCACGACACGGCGCTGTTGCTCCCAATTCGAGGAACCGTGTTCCTTCCGCGAGAGGCCGCGCTGTGCGCGTTCCAACCGTTCGCGCTCGTCTGAGAGGTCAAGTGATTCAACGGCGGTTCCGTCTGTGTCGTGGGCGTACTTGAGAATCCCCACGTCGATACCGACGCACTTCTCGGGATTCTCCGGTTTCGTAGGTGGGTCGTCCGGGGTTTCGACGCCGAGGATAGCGTGCCACTTTCCGGTCGGTTCTTGCTTGACGGTGACGGTCTTAATCTCGGCGTCGTCGGGGAGGTCGCGGTGGAAGGTGAGCGGAATTTCTCCGAGTTTCGAGAGCCACAGTTTTGTCCGACCGCTCGTGTTCTTGAGCTTGAAGCCGGATTGACTGTAGGTGAAACTGCGGTACTCGCCCGGCGCTTTCCACTTGAGCGTCCCGACGCGGTAGCCGTTCTCTTTGCGACCGCGAAGCGTCGAGAGGTTGTCGTACAGCCGTTGCACGACTTTCTGAAGGACCTTTGAGTGAACTTGTTTCAGATCGTTCCACCACTTCTTGAGACTTGGCAAGAGTTTTTGCTCGCTGTATGCCGAAGTGTCGTCGGTTCGGTTGAGTCGGTGAAGGAAGTGGTTGTAGACCTGTCTACAGGTATCGACAGTCCACGATAACTGCTCTTCGAGAGCGTCGGACGGTCGGAGTCGATACCTGTAGTTGTAGTTCACGAGCGTTCTTCGATGAGTTCGTCAAGTTTCTCTTGGACGAACGAGGACAGACTCAGGTGGTTCTCCTGAATCCACTCCTCTTGATCGTCGCGGATAGAGATGGTCTTGCGCGTTGCCACACCATAAGTTATGCAAAAAACGTACTAAATCGTTGCGATTGTGTGGGCCTGTGGGCCGAGCGACGAACGTGTTTGAGAGCCGTGCGGCGCTGTATCCCCTCCCTACTCGCTCCCTTCGGTCGCTCGTTGAGGAAGGGGCCTTAGCGCCTCAATTCAGGTAATTGATAGTGTCTTTCGCACGGGAAGTCAGTAACTCCTGATGGCGTATTGTCATCCAGACTCTGAGGGTGGTCAAGGGGCCTGAAAATAATGTGGGGGTCGAATTAGCTTAGTTACGGAGTAGATAGAGACACAACTAAGTCGAGAACATGGATTCTGTTGGCATCTTCGTCTATTGACAGTTCGTTAACATCGTGCTGTATAGACAGCGCGAGTCGGTCTCCAATTTTCCTGTTAACAAGACATAAATATAATAAAGATTATGATAACGTGTACCCTCTACTGTTTGATTATGTGTTCAGAGAGACGCAACAGCCACCGAAATACTGTGCCACGTACGACCGTCAGCCGTCGGTCACTACTCGCAGCGAGCGGGGTTATTGTAGTTGGGGGACTCGCTGGCTGTCTGAATCAAGTTGCGTCGTCAGTGACGAACACGGGTTCGTCGCCTGCGGCAGTGTTCGCAGGGACAGACTGGAATGATGATGACACGGAAGTCACGTTTATGATGGCTCCGGGGAGCCCGCACGTGAGTCGGTTGACTCCGACGTTGGCCGGGCGAGTGGATTTGGAGGGGTGGGTTACGTCTTCTGCGGTGATGGCTCAGGACTACAATTCGTCACGGAGCAACAAGCGGCAGACGCGGGCAGCTGATGAGGATTCGGATTCCGATGCTGACGGTGTGGTTGATGCTGATGAGAATGACGAGCTGACCGCCTATCTGGGTGGTGAACCGATTGTTGCTGAGCGGTTCTCGGTGTGTTTGCCTGACGCGGAGGTTCCGGGTGGGAATGGGAGTCTCCGTGAGGAGGTGACGCCGGAGCGGCTCATCTCATATCTGACGGACGGTAATAGTGAGGCGGGGCTCTCGAAGGCCGATTCGAAGAAGTCGCGTGGTGGTGGTGATTGTAATGATACAGACCCTGACGTGTACCCGGGTGCGGTGTGCGGGACGACGCCTCACTTCGTTGCGGAGGTGTCGGGGCCGACGGCGACTGGTGGAGGTCTTGAGGCCGTTCGGGGTGAGGATGGGAGGGTGACGGTGGTCAATACGCCTCTGGCGGCTGAGGATGCGTCTGAGACGGTGTGTGTTGCTGCGGATGATGACCCGTGTGGGCCGGGTGTGTGGGCGCGGACGACGGGGTCTGGTTCGTCGACGGGTGTGTTGGTGTCTCAGGTGATGGTGCAACCGCCGCGGTGTCCAGAGCCGTTTCCTGCGTTGTTGTACGTGCAGCGGTGTGAGAGCAACGACCAGCTCGTGTACACGGGTGGGTGGGTTATCGATGATTCGTCGCTGTACGAGAATTCTGTGACGGTGTTGTCGATGGCTGGTCCGACGCGGGTGGTTGGTATCGAGTGCTGCTTCGATTATGATAGTGATAGGGAGGGGTTCGGTGACTTGGTGAAGCGGTCAGTGTCTGGTGAGCGCGCGCTGCGGGGGGCGCGGTTGGATTCGGGTACTGAGGAGGAGTTCGTTAAGCGTGAGGACGACGGGTTGGCGGATGATGTCATCGATGTCATCACCAGTCGAGGTGGGGAAACCAGAGGTGATGATCGTGAGGCAGGAGAGAATTATCGGTTCGTGACGCACGTGGCGGTGGATGCGCCAGTGTTGCACTTGGTGAACGCTGCGAGTGCGTCAGAGGAAGTGAAATTCAAGGCGGGGGCTGAACTGTCGAAGAGCGTGAACTGATTACTATCGGTGCCTTGTCTATCGCTTGCATGAGTTGTTCACGGACTTGGAGACGATCACTCGGCGTGGTGACCGGTGAGAGATATACGAGCGTGTATGTCTCGTCGTTAACGACGACTGACAAGAGACGGGCTTCGACGGTAGTCGGCGATCCTCTATCAGGCCGTCAACGGCGAGCAAAACCCCGTCCTCGCCGAGTACATGCGCGAGGAGATCGAACAGCAGGGCGGTGAGATGCGACAGGTAACTGTGACCGTGGGCACCCTCCCAGACGGATTCTATATTGAGGACGACGGTCCGGGGATTCCCGCCGATGAGCGCGAAGACGTGTTCGACGCGGGGTACTCAACTACAGAGGACGGGACAGGGTTCGGCCTGAGTATCGTCGAAGAGATTGCCGACGCACACGGTTGGGAGATTCGAGCGGCTGAGGGGTCTAATGGTGGTGTACGCTTCGAGATTACGGAAAATTCGAGGCGAAAGCCTCGCCCTTCAGGGCGGGGATGAAGCCGACCAACAGTATTCAACCGCTGGCGGTGGCATAGACGGGGTTCCAACGCAGTCTTTAAGCTGTCCGGCCGTGATAGTATGCACAGATGGTGAAGAGTACCCGTCACGCGAAATACGAACTCTACTACCACATAGTGTTCGTGCCGAAGTATCGGCGTTCGCACCTGACGGGGAAGACGAAGGAACGTCTCGAAGCCATCTTCGCGGAAATCTGTGAAGACAAGGGCCTCGAACTGGCCGAGTCCGAGGTCATGCCCGACCACGTACACCTGTTCATCGGAAGTCCACCCAAGAACGCCCCGTCACTTATTCTCAACTGGATCAAGGGCATCTCGGCGCGAAAGTACAATCAGCGGTACGACGACCGCGTGAAGTGGACTCGTTCGTACTACGTCGGATCAGCGGGAAGCGCATCGAAGGGCGCTGTCGAACAGTACATCGCTGAACAAGAGGGTGAGGACGCATGAAGCGCGTCAACACCTTCGAGGTCGTCCCCCAGACCGAGAACGACAAAGAGTGCCTCCTACGGCTACTCGACGCTTCCGCCTCTCTGTGGAACGAACTCACCTACGAGCGCCGTCAGAACTACTTCGGTGACGGCGACGTGTGGGACACTTCCGAGTACCGTGGACAGTACAACGGTGTCGTCGGAAGCGCGACTGTTCAACAGGTCACGCGCAAGAACAGCGAAGCGTGGCGCTCGTTCTTTGCCCTCAAGGAGAAAGGCGAGGACGCCAACCCGCCGTCGTACTGGGGCAACAGGGAGGACGGACGCGAACTCCGCACCTACATCCGCAACAACCAGTACACAATTGAGTGGGGCAAGCGTAGCCGTCTCGAAATTCCTGTTGGGCAAGAACTGAAAGATGAATACGGACTCGGCTACCATGAACGACTTCGCCTCGAAGTCCGAGGCAACCCGAAGTGGGACGGCAAACAGGGTCGTCTGGAACTTGAGTACGACGAGGTGAGCGACACGTTCAGGGCTTTCCAACCAGTCACCGTACCTGATTCTCGACTGGATTCACCACTGGCTTCGGAAGAAGCCGCCCTCGACGTTGGCGCGAACAATCTCGTCGCCTGCTCCACGACTACTGGAAACCAGTACCTCTACGACGGACGGGAGTTGTTCGGACGGTTCCGCGAGACGACCGACGAGATCGCCCGCCTACAGTCGAAACTCCGAGAGGGACGCTACAGTTCCAAGCGGATTCGACAGCTGTACCGGCAGCGGACGAAGCGCCGTGACCACGCACAGAACGCGCTGGTGCGCGACCTCGTTGAACGGCTGTACGACGAGGGCGTGGCGACGGTGTACGTGGGTGATTTGACCGACGTGTTGGAAACGCATTGGTCGGTCAGGGTGAACGAGAAGACGCACAACTTCTGGGCGTTCAAGAAGTTCATCCACCGCCTCACGTGCGTCTGTGAGGAGTACGGCATCAGTCTCGAAGTTGAGTCGGAAGCGTGGACGAGTCAGACATGTCCCGAGTGTGGTGACCACGAGGAGACGGTTCGCCACGAGGATACGCTGACGTGTCCGTGTGGCTTCGAAGGGCACGCCGACCTCACGGCGTCAGAGACGTTCCTCCGAGAAAATAGCGATACGGAAGTCAGGCCGATGGCACGGCCCGTGCGATTCGAGTGGGACGACCACAACTGGTCGGGGAAACCACACCCTCACGACAGTCCCAAAGAAGTGCGCACAAACCCGCAAGTTGCCTCCGTGGGTCGGTAGCCGAACCCCCAACGGAGGAATCCTCGCGCTTTAGCGCGGGGAGGATGTCAATTTCGGAGTCTTCAACGGTGACGCTGAGGTCACGACTTGTAGCGTCGTCAGGTACGTTAAAAGTGACAGACACAGACGCAGAGGACTGATCTCCGGAGAGCCAGACCCATCCAACCAGCCCGTCACTGTCGATGTTATTTCGGAAGGAGCCGCCGTCGTCGTCGTGGCTCACTACGCTCCAGTCGGACGGGATATCGGAAAGTTTCGCTGTCTGAGCGTTGTCAAGCGATATCTCAACAGTCACCTCTCCCCCAGGAGCCACTGTCCCACCGGTGGCAGAGACTGCAGGAGTCGCCGCCGCGACGGGGGCAGTGAGCGCGAGCGCTGTGACTACAAGAACAAGCAATGTTCGTGCTGTTTCCGACCCGAGTCGTCGAACTGTCTGTGTTGTCCGTGTCATAGTTGCTGGAAGTACGCGTCGATGAGTGTGTTAAGCTGGTTGATTCCGATATCGTCAACAAAGTACTCGTCAATAGCGGCATTCAGTTCACTAATCTGAATCCCGCTTTCTCCGTTCGTATCATATCTGGAGACAATGCTGTCCGAGCACGCTCCATCCGGCTCCGGACTGCCATCAGCATCTTGACACCCATCCATATCTTCGGGGGTGTCAGGCGCCGCATCTTGATTGTTGGGAATGCCGTCTCCGTCGGGATCATCATTTCCGCGGTTATTGTTGACCGTAATCTGCGCACTGCTCATACTAGATTTCCCTTGCGGTTCACGCACTTCAAGAGAAACAGCAGCATTCACATCGGAGCTAATACCTGTTGGAGCTGTATAGCTGGCAGACTCACCAGACCCTTGGAGTTGCCCTGGACCGTTCAACGACCAAGAGTAAGATAGCCCATCGTTTTCCGGATTATTTGCCGTGGCCTGAAGCTGAATTTCTCCACCTTCGTCCGCTGTTTGATCGGAAAGACTTACTGTTGGCTTCGGATTCGCATCAGCAATCGAAACACGCGCTGTGTCAGTAGCGGATTTTTGATCATCGGGTTCGGTGACGGTCACCGAGACATCCACGGTTGTGTCAGATATAATCCCTGCAGGCGCAGGAGGCGCCTCGTAGGTGGCGGTATCACCATTCTCCGAGAGAGAACCTGGGCCATCAAGTGACCAGTCATAACTTAGCGACTCGCCTTCCGGATTGTTTGCGTTCGCAGTTAATGTCGTTGAGTCACCCTCACTCACATGGGTGTCATCTAGCGAGACGACTGGGGTGGGATTCTCCGGGCAGCCATCGCTATCCTCGTAGCCGTCGGAGTCTTCTGGTTCTTTACGGCATTGGTCTTCATTAATTGGGATACTGTCACCATCAGAAACAGGGATGGTGATATCTTCCATCTGGTAGTTTTGATCAGGATCATCTTCACCAAACTCTGGTTCAGTGATTTGGTTTTCCGAACCAGATTGGGACACGTCGTCTGTCAAGGTAGATCGGACATATATTGTGAAATAGCCCGGCTCTTGCGGGGTGACCGTGACTGTGAAACCTTGTACGGCACCACTTCCCCAGCTATCAATACTTGCTTCCGTCTGCCACGACGTTGCCTCCCCTGTACTGCCATCCGGATTGAATACGGTCTCACCTGGTCCAATTCTAAAAGTTTGAGATGTTGGATTGTCAATGGTTAATATTTCGACGTGCTCTCCGTCACCAGTTGATTTGAACTCAGGGAACTGTGTCTGGATCGTACTGAACTCACCTGCGTTACCCCCTGTGTTATTAACATATAATGAGAGCGTTATTTCATCGCCGGGATTGATTTCGTCACGGAAATCATTTTCTGGTTCTAGGGTATCAGAATCAAGGACGTAAGCGACCCCACGGACTTCAAGAGTACTCCTAAAGTCGTCATTTAGGCCAAGAAATTCTGGATTAGGATCGCTCGTATCTGCTTCGAAAATCGGTTTTGTTTGCTCATTGGAACGTGCCGATTCGGTGACGATACAATCTCCTTTGACTCGCGCTTGGAGTTCCATCTCCCCGTTACCGACCTCATCAACTGTGGTTGGTACGGTTGTATCGAAATGACCATCCGAGTCAGAGAGGTCACTATATGTGAGGGATATATTGCCAACTTCGTTTTCGCCGAACCAGTCTTTCTCGTAAATCTCTAATTTTGCTCCATTAACGTAACAGTCAGTACGCCCAGAAACATGGACATTGAACTCCTCACCGGCAACAATCCTTGAGTCCGGGATACTATCGATTGATATAGATGTTCCCTCTTGTGCCGTGGTTGGTTGGGCGACTATTCCAATGGTAGAGAAAATCACAATTAATGATAAAAAAATAATAAATCGCTGGCTATTTCTCATATGACAGTCAAAACGCACATTGGTTATTAAATTTGTGGTGCAAAATCCGGCGGTGTTCAGATAAGGATCAAGGATGAGGCGGTGCGATTTTTGAGTGCTTATGCTCGAAACCGCCCGCTTCAACGGCGATAGCGACCGCTTCGAGTTAGAATTTGTGGAGCGAGAGGCGACAGCCGAACCAGCGATGAAGCTCAGTATTCGACTCCAGTTGGCTGGACTATCACTTTCGAATACCATCTCGGTTCTTGAGAGTTTGGGTGTCAAGCGTTGTCGGTCTACCGTTCACAACTGGGTACAGAAAGCCGATATACAGCCTACAGGTGGTGCCGATCCGGATCACGTTGCGGTTGATGAAACCGTGATCCAGCTCAACGATGAACGATTCTGGCTGTACGCTGCAGTCGATTCCGAGACAAACCGCTTGCTACATGTAAAGCTCTCTCCGACTAGGAATTTATCGATAACCGAGATGTTCCTTGCGGAACTAGAAACATCTCGTCGATGACGCACTCTTTCTCGTCGATTCTGCACCGTGGCTGCAAGCGGCGCTCCACCGACACGGCCTCAATTACATATATGAAAAACACGGTAATCGGAATAGCGTCGAACGTGTCTTTCGAGAACTAAAACGTCGAACTAACCAGTTCTCAAATTGTTTCAGCCACGCCGAAGCAGACACCGTCGAAAATTGGCTTCAAGCGTTCGCATTCGCATGGAACCAGCTAATCTGAACACTACCTGCTAATGGGCGGCGAAAGGCCGACCCATGCCCATCGAAGTTGAGTGTGATTTCTGTAGCAGTAGAGCCTGATTTTACCGGGTGCTGTTGCATCGTCCCGAGGCGGTTTTGTTAGAGATCAGATGATCCTGAGTGACCCCCCTTGCCGCGCAGCCTTGATATCGGCCTCTCGGATTGCGTGCAACGTCTCCGTTGCGGTCAGCTGCCAGTTCTCTCGCCCGCCGAAATGATATGTGAGTTCGTGATTGAGCACCTCCCAGTAATTGAAGAACATCTGAGCCGCCCCGAAGTAAAACATCCGTACCTCCCGTTTACTCGACCCACACCGGCCTTGGAAGTCATGCTTCAACTGTCGGATGGCGGTCTCTATCTGCCATCGGTCCCGGAACTGGTAAGCGTACTTCCGTAATCCGCGTAGTGTGATCCTCGCGCTCGTCGCTCCCAATCTCCCCGGTGTGAATCGGGTATGCAAACGTGTTCACCCGGTCCCTCCCAGTGAAGTCACTGAACCGGACCCTATTCTCACCATCTGCCTCCCCCTCGTTGAGGCGCGCCATCAGATCCCCCGGTGCCCCTGTATCCTTCGCCTGAATCAGAAAATCAACCCCCTGCTCGCGGCATCTCGTCACGACATCCCCTTGGTACAACCCCGGTCACAGTAGTTGAGAGCATCTGCGACCTCTTTTTCGTTCTTGATCGGGGTCGCTGCTAAGATGTAGTTTCGGTCTCGGGATGCCACTGACAGCACTGCGTGTTTCCAGTAGTTGGTTGTGTTCGCCGACTTTTGCCCCCACTCGTCCACTCGTGGTCCTGCCCGTACCAAGAGACATTGGTCACGTCGTAGGGGAGATGTACCGGCTCCACAGGAGGAAGCTTACCCAGGACAGAACTCAATGAGATGCTGCAGAGTATGGATGGACCGGTCAACCCGGACAAGTAAAACTTGATCAGAGAGGACACCCACCCCACGTTTCCGTCGTAACCGGATATGGGTGGAGGGGGTGACGCTGATTTCGAAGGGGGCCACACCCCCCGCATTTCCGTCGTTTCTCCACGATAGCGCAGGCAGAGGCTACGATAGTGCTATGTAGCCACTAATTATGTTGACCTAAAACAAATCTAGAGGTGAACTAACTTCTGGTACACATACATTAAAGTAGTATAGCTGAGAAACGTCCACTAAATATAGTCTAGCCAATGAGGGGGCGAAGTACTTCGCCCCCTCAGATGAAACAATCCTTTCTAGCTGCTTCTATAGACGGCCAGCTATGGATGGCTAGGCCGCTCTCATCTTTGGTATCTTGTCATGGACGTCTTCTTCAAGTCTCCTCCCCACCTGTTCAGTGATTACGACGGAAACGTGGGGTGTGTGGGTTCGGGATTCGAGATCGAGGAGGCGTTTCCGTCTGCGGGTTTCCTATTTCACATCCGAAATACGGCTATATTGTCAGAAATCCAATTCCACCGAATTACGTCATTTTCCGGCTGATATCGGACAAGGAACGTCGGAAACGTGGGGTGACGTTCTCCACTAGATTTATACACCATCCGCTTACACTGTGTGATATTCAATGGCGTCCGACTCTTCACCCAGTTCTGTTGATGATCCACTCTTTGAATCCGGGCATCGCATCTTCGCGAACAAGGATCTCCTGAAAATCGGCCACGTGCCGGAGGCTG
>Ga0207714_1002884_pt1 | contig 10074 bp, 14 predicted proteins | sample PonA232FremontCA_2_FD_187270 | JGI IMG/M metagenome (GOLD analysis project Ga0207714, IMG submission 187270) | Marine sediment microbial community from Fremont, CA, USA - Pond A23 Sediment 2 (SPAdes) | ecosystem: Environmental > Aquatic > Marine > Unclassified | place: USA: Fremont, California... | reverse complement strand
TGCCCGTCTATCTTACTTGTGGTATGGGCCGCCGCAATCCCCTGAAGGGTGCTTGCCTCGCACATCTCCATGAGTTCTTGTCTGTCATACGTTTCATCATCGGGGAGGATTGACGGGAAGATTGTAAGGGCCATCTATCGCGGGGTTTTGCCGCGATACACAAAGGTTTATGGGTCATCATATGGCCTATCTTAATGCCGCCCCTATGCCACAAACACGGGCTTAGTGGTGTGGGTAGCGAATGAAGCAGAGGTTTCCGCCCGTTCCCTCTGTGGACTTACGGTGGCACCCTCTTGAATAGCACAAGCGACTAACTTTTTCTGCCGGCCTTTATTTCACGCAAAACGCGGTGTGTTAGCCGTTTCCATCCGTGGATACCGTCTGGATTGTTGCGGGGTCACCTGCGGTATCTTCGATTGGGTTTGATGTTGCCCCCGATAGGATTTGCCCGGTACTCGCAACATTCGGGGTTAACAGCACAACCTCATTCTCGTTGTTTCGATTATCAATATAGACTTGCTTTGTGTTACCGTTCGCAACCCCGGTAAATAACGCACCAGCGGAATACCCGTTGCCGTCACTAATCGCGCTCGTGGTGAAGCTCAGATACTCTAAACTTCTCGCGCTTGATTGATACCCGGTCATTAGTCTCGGGTGGGAATCGTCCGAATATCTCTCTCTGCCTTGCCCGCACCCTCATTCTCTTGGCGGGGGTCGGAAATGAAACTACTCTCCTTATACTTGCGAGAGAACTGTAATTCATCCAAGTCATATTTCTCAATGTCTATCTCCCCAAACTCACGCAAGCCATAGGTTTCGCTAATTGCTTCCCACCGGGTTGCGTGCCATTCCTGATTGAGCGTTTGGCCGGAGCCGGTGTGTTGATACAGAACCATACCGATACTCGTTGCTATGGCTATGTAGGTGTTCGCCCAAAAAAAGAGCGTATGACCCTTAGGAGTAGTTCAGCTTGGCCGCCGAATCGGGCTGGTGGAACTGAACATCGAACTCCACGCGGGCGTTGATTGCCTCAAGGTCTCTGACCGGATCCTCGTATTCCTTCATTTCCACGTCGCGGAACAGGTAGACCGCAATATTATCGCGGTCATACACAACGCCACCCGTCTCATCGGTGCCGGTGTAGTTCCACGCATTGGAGCCGTCCGGGTCATACATCCCATTGCTCGCGCGGAAGCCCTCAAGCCCAAGCAGCGGGAACGCAACCCGGTCGCGGATACCCTCATCATCGCCGAACTCATTGGCGAACGGAATAATCGCGTTGTTCTCGGCGGTATCGAAGAGGGTCTTGGTAAACTCAGGATGCTGAACGACAGAGTTCGGCATAAAGTCGTTCAGTTCCACCTCCTTGATACCCTCATTAATGGCCGCCCACCCGCGATTATCCTCGGCAGACGCATCAACGGTCGCGCCCGCATCATCAACGAGCGTGGTGATGAATCGCCGATTAATCGCGTTCTCACATTGCCGGCCAAGATGCTCCATGTTCTGCGCGATCACGTCCACGAGACTCTGATTCAAGAGTTCATCCGTGGCCGCCATGCCGCGCCCGAACTTGTCGGTACTCCATTCAACGGTGTCGTGGCGTCCGGCCTTGTCGGGGATTGCCGCCCCCTCAGACACTTCCGGAGCGAACTCATCATCCGGCCCGCGCGGGTGGTCCCCACGCTGGCGGTCAACGGAGATAACAGTTGCCGCATCGCGGGCAATCTGGTTCTTCCGTGCCCCCTCAATGACGGTTTCGCGGATTTCCTCGCGGAACAACGTATCAAGGTTGGCAATACTATCCTCGAAGGCAAGCGCCCGCTTGATTGCCTTATCCGAGTGGATGATTTTCTGGCCGAACGGCCCGTCATTAAAGTCGGACTCCTTCGTTGCGTCCGACAGTTGGCGGTAGCTCTCGGTATCCTCCGATAGGGTATACTGCTTGTCGGGGGCCGTAATCTCGTTGCTCTTGGCGGTCGCCCCGAGCATCCGATAATCGCTCTTGTGGGTGGGCCACGCCTTCGCCAGATCCTTTTCGCTCAGCCCGGACGGAACGCCCGGATGGGCAAGATACAGACCCGCGAGCCGCCAATTGCTATCACTTTTCGCCAGCTTCTGAAGTTCTCGACGTGCGTCGGTAGCAGACATCTTAGTTCACCTCTCCGCCAAGGTCAAGCACAGCCACAAAGGTATCACCCTGTGCGCCCGCGCTTTCAAGCGCGTAGCCAACAATGGTATCACCAGTTCCGTCAGCGGTCGTTACCTGTCCGGGTTCGCCCGTCCCACCGTGAGAGGCAAGCGGGTCGCCCGCACTCACGGCAGCCCCGGCGGTCAACAGCACACGCGCGGAGTTGCCAAGCACGGTCACTTGGTCGCCGGACGCAACGCTCTGAACCGAGACGCCAATACATTGCTCGCCATCGGTGTTGCTCGGAGACACAGCCAAGTCCCCGGTAAGTTTCACTACCTGTCCGGCTTCCACGGCAGCATCGGCGGTCAACCCGAGTGCCGCGCCCTCTGCCGGACGCATTCGTTCAATATCTTCGCTCGGTGCGGTAAAGGCCATCCTGAGTGTATCTAAAATATACGGGGTAAAAAGGAATTGCCCTTATTGGGGCCGGAGCGTTAGTACGGTGACGGGTCGTTTATCTCCGTAATCCGCCCCCAATCCACATCATCATCCTCCCGTTCGTCAAAGTCAACCGTCTCGGAATCAGCCATTGTCCGGGGGTTCTTGGGTTCCTCTGCCAATTCCTTCGTCCTATCTTCAACGGTTGCCAACCGGGATTTAACTTCATCGACCGTCTCGGCATCGGCCAACTCTTCAGCCATCTCCGCGCCCATCATCTGCTCTTTGAGTTCGTCGATTTCTCCCCACAAATCATCCATCTCTTCCTGAATGAGATCCACAACGTCGGATTCATCCATCATCTCCATCTCTTCCTCTTCCTCTTCTTCGTCGTCTTTGTCCCCGTGTTCGGCCATATCCAGCGCGTCCATCAAGTCGCCGTGGAGCGATTCGGCCATATCCATTAGCTCTTCATCCGAGAGTTCGCCCACGTCAACCCCGGCTTCGGCCATCGTGTCACGGATCATATCCATATCAGCCATATCAATTGCTTTCTCTTCAAGGTGGTAATAATTGTGCCCTTCAGATAAGGCCGCCCCACGTTCGGCAACCTGTCTATCAAACGCAACGGGCTTGCTGGCGGGATTCGCCACTAATCCAAGCCCGCTAATCTTCCCCGCAACGAGTTCCTTCAGCCCGCGAGATTCGTTAAATTCTATCTCTTGGCCCTCCGCATCAATCTCGACAGACGGCCCGCCGAAGCCCTTGCTACCCTCTGACTCTAAGGTTGCCTGTAGGTTTTCGTCGGCGTACTCCCCGGCGGCATTGGTCGTATCAATCCGCAAATCAGCATACAGTTCGCCGCCTTCAGCACGGGCGTTCTCCATCTCCCCAACCTCAGATACCTCGTTATCATCGTCGTGGGCGATGTTGATACTGTTGTTATTCCTCACTTCAAGATTCTCAAGCCCACGGGGAGAATACCAAATGGTTTCGCCACTCCCTGAATCCGTCCATGTGCCGGATTCCAAGACCTTCACGTTTCGATAGATAACCTCATTCGCCGAGAGTTCTTCACGCTCAATCGGCCCGGTTTCAAGCTGGCGCAAGGTAAACTGAACCGGCGCGGAAAGCGTGGACGGGGGTACACTTCCCACATCTTCAACCGGAACGCACTCCCCGTTAATCATCATCTCGCCGTCCGGACAGTCGGCGGCCAAATCCGCATCGGGCACTTCATCATCGGGCACACAATTCGGCACCTCTTCGCCGTTCTCGGTTTTCATCCCAACCATTGTATAGCCCTCCCAACACGGATCATCTTCGTCAAGTTCTCTCCCGTCAAGGACTTTATTCGCGCACTCGGGTTCAAGGCTATTTCGCGTGGCGAACTCAGCCAAGGCTTCCGGACTCTCCGCGCTTAGATTTCCCTCGTTTTTCTGCGCCCAACAAATCGCATAGGCGCGGCTTTCGCTATAACTCGGGTTATCCTCTAAGACGGACTTCTTGCAACTCTCTATGTCTGAAGGCATATGAAGCCCTTTTACTTCAAGGGGCTAAAAGAATCGGGCTATTCCACGTCAAGCGATTCAATATCATACTCATTATCGGTTTCCCGCTCGGGGTAGCCCTGCCACCGGGGGACGAACTCGACAACTTCGCCGTCCGTAATAGAAATCTCAAGTATCCAGCCGCCGATTTTCGCTTGGTGGCCTTTTCGCTTCCCATACGTTGTTGTCCCTTTCCACGCACCAGCATACAACCCTTTGACGCCCTCGGTTTCAGCGTACATACTCCCGTGTAGGTGTCCAACCCCACCGAAGGTTGGCCTATCACTCATATTGCGCTCACGATAGAGTGTCTGAAGCCGGTAGCCAGTAGTATACGGCTTCCCACCGCTCGGGTGGATTAGCTCAAGCGTAATGTCATGCTCACGGCTCAGGTAGATTGTGGCTTGGGAGTTGCCGAGATAGTTTAGATCCGGTCGCCGGTTCGCAAGCAACCGTCCGAAGTGAATATTGTTCCGATTATAGAATTTGTTGTCGTGATTCCCCTCAATGAAGTGCGTGGTTATACCGTCGCGTTCCGGGTAGTTCTCGACAACATAGTTTTTGAGTCGGTCCCATCCGGCGGCTTCCGGTTTAATCTCGTTCAGGTGGCCGGGATGAACCTTCCAGCCGTCGCTAATATCCCCGGAATGAAACACATCGGTTATCCCTTCGGCAACGCAGCGGTCGTAAAAGTCATGGAGTTCGTCAAGATGCTCCGCGCTTGAGCCAAGGTGTGTATCAGAGATAAGCGCAATCGTAAGATTCGTGCCCGCATCAAGCGCATATTTATCATCGCGTTCGCTTGGGATATACCAGATAGGATCTGTTTCATCTCCCATCTGGCTAATGTTCACACCTTCATCTTTGAGGCTCAATAGTGCCGCATGGAGTTCGTCTGTGTTGGTGTCTAATATCTCAAGCAGCTCCGATTCGTGTTTACCGCTATCAACCTCATCGCGCAATTGCTCGCGGATTTCATCGGCCCGGTTGTATGGGTCGGTCCCTTCTTGGTGATATTTCTGTGTCGAGTGATCAAAGCCAATCTCATAGCCCGCATCTCTGAGTGCCTTGATGTGGTCGCGGGCGGTAGACGGACTAATCCCAACCGCGTCGGCAAGGGTGTGTTTGTTGGCCGGGAGAGTGTCAAGAATCGTCTCGGCTTGGTCGGACAAATCGCCCATACATACTGATAGCAACGGTGTGTGGTATGGTTTGGGCCTATTCGGTCAGGTCCTTTTCCTCAGCACTTAAGGTATTCTCTGCGTAGCTCTTGGCCGTCCAGAGATAGACAACGCTCATATGAAGCACAACAGCGTACACAGCAAGCGCACCAATGGCAACTGATTGCGGGTCCATACCGAAACCAAAGCCACGAGTGGGCGTATGTGTTGGGCCTATACGTCTCTCACGTAGGTTTTCCTACAATTAATATGTGGAACGTAGTTCCCCGGTCGGGCTAAGTCGTTATCCATCTCATCATCATGGGTCGGGGCTTCCGCGATAAGCTCACGCAGTCGTTCAAGCGTAACTGGTGTGCCACCCATCTCCGGGTGCGTTTTCTCCATCAACCATTGACACGCATCGGTTGTCCTATCTGGTTGCTCGCCTTGAGTTGCCCCGACCCAGTAAAATGACGCATTATCGCTCATGCCTTTGTCTCGATAGCCTTGCTCGCGGGCCATGTTCACAGCCGCAGAGGTTTCCGTCCGGGCGATTGTCTCGGCTTGGCTTCTGGTGATTCCCTCTTCAATATCCATGATACGACCGGTTATATCGCCTATCGTCCACCCATCTTGTGTGAGTCCGTCTGCTAACTGCGTTCGCAGATCCATGCGCTCATCGGAGGATAGCGTATCAAACTCATCAAAGACGCTTGCGCCGGTCAATAACACGTCTCGCAGTCGGTTCTTGACGAACTCAGGGACTTGTGTGCTTGAGAACTCCACCAGTTGCTTATCTTCATCGGCTTGCCAGATGCGTTGTTGAAGGTCTAACAAGTCGCGTTCCCACGGCTCCATCCCGTCCGAGAGTTCTATATCACTCTCTTCAACTGCGCTCACAATCCGATCCGCTTGCTCCTTGGCCGGGTCGCCGCCCCATGTCTTATCGCTAAAGTAACCCGGGTCAAACAAACACGCATCAAACTCGGATTCGGATGCGGCTTCGGGTAAGCTGGATTCATCGCACTCGTGGTTATCCTGCGCTCTATGCCTTGCGTGGAAGTTGCTAATCTCTTCCCAGAACTCAAACGCTAATGGCTCGTTGTTCTCTATCTTATCCTTGAGTTGGTTGATTCGGGCCGCCCCTTCTTGCTGGTTGTCGGGATTGGGTAGCCCCTCTTCATCAATGAACTCAAGCACCGGGTCAATAACATCTAAGATACTTTCGTTCGGCACGAAATCATCGCGGGTGAGTTCGGTTTGCTCAACGTATTTGTCGGCTATCTCTAAGTCTTTCTCATCGTTTAGTTGAGATTCATCAATATGGGATAATGGCTCGCCACACAACGGACAGTCGCCTATAAGGTCGCCAAACGTCGCATCATCTATCACAAAACTCTCATCGGCGGTGGCACAAGACACTTCGCCGGTTCCGGGGTCCATATCATGTCCGTTCGCCATCGGGTCGCCCAAATCCCTAAAATCCGTATCACCCGGCGCAGAGCCAAACAACCCACCCGTTGTTTCCTCTTCAGGTGCCTCTTCTTTCGCGGGTGTGCGATAACTCTCACCCAACTCATCATCTTCAATCGGCTCCATATCAAGCCGCGCACGGGCTTCGTTGGCCGTCATGTAGTCGCCAACACTCTGGATAAGACTTGCCACGTCCGTCTTATCATCTAAGAAGGGCTTGATATGGATGCTATATTCTTCGTTCTCCGGGTTGAACGGGCTGTAATCCCGAAGAATGTCGTGAAGGAACTCCCGGCGGAACTGTGCGGCGAAGCGTCTCCGCGCGGCTTCGTTCTGTAGGGCAAACAGGTTCTCTCGGAGTTCGGCGGGCTTCCCACTCCCCAACCCGTCTGAGCCTTCGTTCAGGAACTCTAACGGCACGCTGATGGCGTTTGCCAGCATCCGAGTGTCACGCTCTTGTATCGCGCCAAAGTCTACTGTCGCGCCTTCAAGCTGCTCTATGTCTACATCCGGGCCGGTAACTTGTGTCTCTCCCGGCCCAATATCTTTGAGTCGATCACGAATCCGCCGGAGTTCGTTATCATTGAGTTGGGCTGCGCCTTCCCGCCCGGCGGTGGCATGAACAAACGGGAAGCCCAATCGTTCCGTTGCCTCTCGCATGGCTTGTTGGTTGCTTCTAAACGTCTCAATTTCCTCTTTGTTCTGGAGTACGTCAGAAATCCCGGTTGTATCCCGCCCGCTGGATTTGTTCAAGACAATATGCCCGATTTCCCCCGGCTCAAAGGTAGACACATTCCCATGCCCGGAGAGTTCCTGTCGCCACGCAACAATATCCCCGTATCTATCCGTTTGGGGAAGCATGGTGTGTGGCTCAATATGCTCAATGTGCGAAAAGTCGTTCGTGCGTGTCTCAACAACTTCAGCAACACTATACGGGTAATACGTCGCATCTTCGCCCATCTCAAGCACCAGCAAATCAAGCAACGGGAGATTATCTTCTATCCACTCCGCAACTGCGTCGTTTTCACTCTGAACCTCTACCCCCGTGCCGAACCGCACCAATGCTTTCGCATCAAACGCGCTGGCGATAATCCCCCCACTTTCGCGGATCTCCTTGATGTCCTTCAATTCGCCTTGTGAGATTTCCTGTGAGTGAAACGAGACAGAGCTACCAGAACCGCCCCCGTCAACCTGTGTTTGTGGCTTGGCGCGTTGAAGTTGGTTGCCGACACTCTCACTAAGAGAGTTCTCTGTCTGAGCAATCGGGATTTTCTGACTCCCAAGACGAAGATTATATCTCGGCATTGTCAACCTCCACACCAACAGGCCATCTACCAGTTATATAACGATACGCAACCACTAAGCAAGCCGTAAAAAGAAGTGCGCGTTCGGTGGGTGACAACTCCATACCGATAAGTCCCCTTTGAAGGGCCTTACCGTTTTGGGCTATTCAAAGAGTGTTGTTTGTTCCGTGTCTTGCTCTGGATAGACAACCGTGCCCATACTAATCAGCCACTCTATTAATTCATCTGTGGGGTTCCATGCGCCGAGCATGGTGCTAAAAGAGGGGGAATCCCCGTGTCCAATATACCAATTCCGGCCATCTAAGAAGCAGATGACATCGGCCCTGCTATACCACTCGTGAAACCAATTACAACTTGGGTCAACCGGAGCAATAGCTACTGCGCGTTCTGTCCGGCCAGCATTAACTTCATTCACAAGTTTCCGATACCAAGGGGTCTTATCACTAAATGGAGGATTTAGCCACACGTTCCCTTCCCACGATTGGGAAAGACCATCATCATCCTTAGTATATCGTTCTCTGGCTATCGGTGTGGGTTCAGCACCCGCCGCTGGATCTAAATCAAACCCACCGAGCCTTTCTTTAATGGGTCGCCAAAGTTCGGGGCTTGTTGCTACCTCATCATTATCGTCAGTTTGCCACCATTGATTCTCTTGTGTATCACTCATGTTCCCCCCCACATCAACCGCACCGCCGAGACAAGTAGTTGTGCCACAACTGCGATGGCTACCGCAACCCCGACCATAAGCCCGATGATGATAATTGACCCGACTATTAGTAGTAGGATCGTGTTCATGCTGTATATTCGTCTGCGTACTTTGTATTCATCTTGCGTGTTGCTTCTTTTACAGCCGCCTTTGCTTCATCATCAAGCAACTGTAGTTTGTCGTCACCCTCAGCCGGGTGGATAACAACCGTTTCCGTGATTGTTTCTCCCATCTGTCCGTCTGTCAACTGAACTTTAACGCATAGTGGGCGTTGTGTCATGTGAGGGGTGTCACCGACTTGCCGGAGTGTTCTGCGAGTTGTTCCTTCGCGTGACTCTTACAGTAGCACACGTACTCTTTGGGATCTCGAAACCGCACGTAATGCGACGGGAGATTGTCACACCCGGTATATTGGCAGGTGGCCGGGGCTTCGTCTGCGTCCGGGCGTTCCTCAAAGACGGTGAACTCACTCATCGGAACAATTAGGACAAGGACGTTCTTTTACAATCTTCGCAGGGCCGGAACCGACTGTCCCATACCTGCGCTTTACGACACCCTCATCCATACAATACAAACAGTCCACACTATCGTATTCGTCACTCATACTCTTGAATCACCTCTTGAAGTTCGGCAGCGCATACATCACCGTCTGGATACGCTCGCATCTTCCACTCACGAATTAAGTTCTGTAACTCCGCTATCGGCACCGCTTCCATGTATCGGTAGGCATCTGATCTTTCCATGCCCGAAATATGGACTTCCGGTTTATCGTCACTCATTGTTTTCAACCCATTGGAGGATTGTATTGGCGAGAAGGCGAGCATCTTCAGAACTTCCAGCGTACTGAACATAGCCGTCAATGGTGACGGCTATAGAACCGTCATCAAACTCTTCTACTTTGGGTCGCTCCATGATGTCATCGTCACTCATCGCTGGCTTCCTCGCGCTCCCCCATCTCCCTAAGCACCGTGTCTATTACCTCCGGTTCGTCATCGGTGTTTAGGTTGCCATTCCACCACTCAACGAAGTCACTTTTCGGCATGGACTCGGGAAGGTCATAGAACGCGACACGCTCCCAGTCGTGAGAAGTCCATTCATCAACGTCGTTGTCCGGCTTCGGCAGCCGCATCGTTGAGTGGGTCGCGTCTCCCTTACCGGGTTTGATGCGCCGCTTTCCATCGTCCCGCTCGTGGATTGAAACGTATTTGATGCGTGTCATTCTCTAAGCCTCCGGGTCACTTCCTCAGCAATCCGGTCAATATCTCCCGCATCAATAGTCACCGTCTCGGGTGCCTCTGTCAATTCCACT
>Ga0207714_1002883_pt1 | contig 10082 bp, 12 predicted proteins | sample PonA232FremontCA_2_FD_187270 | JGI IMG/M metagenome (GOLD analysis project Ga0207714, IMG submission 187270) | Marine sediment microbial community from Fremont, CA, USA - Pond A23 Sediment 2 (SPAdes) | ecosystem: Environmental > Aquatic > Marine > Unclassified | place: USA: Fremont, California... | reverse complement strand
CCGCAAGCACGCCCGCCAGCAGGGCCCGCTCGCGGGACAGGCGGCGGGCGGCGAGGCTGGCGACGACCGCAAAGGCCACCAGCCCGTGCCCGACGAACATGCGCACCGATTGCCTGCCTGATATATAAAGCCGCGTTTTGGCGGCTGGCGGGCGCCGCAATCGCGCTCAGCGACCGCCGGGCGTGTCGGAGGGGGGCTGCCGGACGACGTAGCCGTCACCGTCGACGCCGATCAGGGCCCACTCGTAGTCCAGTTCGGCCGCTGCCAGCCGTCGCTCGACCGCCGCGAGGTTCTCGACCCACGTGACGAAACACCGGAGGTCGCCGCCGTCGGGCGGTGTTTCCGGCTCGGGCATCGGTGTCACGTGCACGGTCCGCCACTTGCGCTCTGCGCGGAACGTGCGTCCGTCCCCGGAGGTCACGTACCCGAGGTCGGAGAAGACGGTCCTGGCCCGCTGGTGGAGTGTCCCGGTGACGGTGGACATCTGTGATTCGTTACCACGGCTCGTGACATAAGGTTATTCCATTGACACTGACACGACAGTCCGCGGCGGCGGGCTCACTCGTGGGCGGCGTCCCACTCCTCGGCTTTCGTGCGGTTCGAGCACTCGTTGCACTGGACCCGCCCCATCGGGTCGACGGCGTTGTCCAGCGTGTGGCAGTTCCCGCAGTAGAAGCCCCATCGGGTCTCGCGGTCGGGGTCGCTGTAGACGACATAAAAGGGCGCCTTCGAGCCGCGGCGCGCCGGCTGCTCGTCGCGGTACAGCGTCTTCCCGTCGGGGCCGACGATCGTCTCCATATCCCCCTTTGCCCGGCCACGGCCAAAGACGTGTCCCCTTTGTACCGGTGCCTCCTACGTCCCAGTGATGCAGCAGGTCGTCGTCCCCGTCCGGTACCCCCTCAGCGAGCGCTCCAGAGCCACGCTGGAGGAGGCTATCGGGATCGCCGAGGAGCGCGAGGCCGTCCTGACTGTCCTCCACGTCAACCTCTACCAGGACAACGGGCGCGTCACCCGCCGTCAGCTCCGCGAGGCCGTCGAACGCGCCTTCGGAACGATCCCCAACGCGCGCTACGTCGTCCGGCGGGGGCTGCTCGTCGAGGAGACGATCCTCGAGGAGGTCGCTGCCGGGGACGCCGACGTGGTGGTCGTCGGGAAGCGACAGGCGAGCCGGTGGCGGCGGATGATGCGCCGGCTCACCGACGACCCCGACATCGAGGGGTATCTGAAAAACGAACTCGACGCCGAGGTCGTCACCGCGAGCTCCGACTAGCCGTCGTCGCCGGGCTCCTCCGGCACCGAGGGTGGCACCCTGCTCCCCTGGGCCTGTCTACCGTCCCCGTCGACTGCCGGCTGGTCCACCCCGTTACCCGTGGCCACGTTGAGCCGGCCGCTGGTCTCGTCGAACATCAGGTGGGTGTGGGGGTAGGCGATCTCGATGTCGGCGTCGGACTCCTCCAGTGCGGCCCAGACCTCCTCCTGGACCCGCGAGCGGATGGTCAACAGCTTGTAGGGCTCCTTGGCCCAGTAGCGCAGCCGGAGGTTGACGCCGCTGTCGGCGTAGCTCTCGATGTAGCAGGTTGGGGCCGCGGGATAGCGGGCGGCCCCCACCCGGATCCGCGGGCCCCCCTCGATGACGACGTCGACCTTCCTGGCGGCGCGCTCGATGAGTTCCCGGGCCGCCGAGATGTCGCTCTCGTAGGTCACAAGTACGTCCAGCGCCAGCCTGGTCCGGGTGTCCTCCGCGGAGTAGTTGGTGACGTCCCGTTCGCGGATGGTCCCGTTCGGGATCACGAGGAAGGTGTTGTCGAGCGTGAGCATCTTGGTGTACCGGAGAGTAATGTCGTCGACGAACCCTCTGGTCCCGTCGTCGAGCTCTATCATGTCGCCGATCTCGTAGGGCTGGTCGGCAAGCAGGAAGACGCCGCTGATGACGCTGCCGACGATCGGCGCGAGGATGACACCCACGACCGCCGAGAACACCGTCACCGACAGCGCGATGCTCCCGAGGTCGAAGCCGTTGATCCGCAGGATGGTGAAGAACCCGAGCAGGTAGACCACCAGCCGGAGCCCCCGAAGCGCCGTCCGCGTCAGGCTGGGACGCTCGAACCGGCGGGCGATCCGCCGGCCGAACAGCCTGACCACCAGCCGGCCTGCCACCCACGACAGGACGACCACCAGGACCGAGGCGACCAGGGGAAGTACCCACTCCGGGATCCACTCCGGGAACCAGGAGGGCTGAGCCAGCCCCTGCAGCGGGAGCAGGAGTTCCGTCACGGGAACAGTCGCTGTGGCGAGGGCTTCTCCCGCAGTCCCGGCCCGGGGCATGCATCACAGACTTTCCGGCCGGGAGATAAGGATTGTCCCCGGCCGGTCGAACGTTATTTGACCGTCGCTCGTCCACGTTCGGGTATGACCACCTTCGACGCCGGCCCCGTCACGCTCGAGCGCGTCCGGGAGTTCGTCTGGGAGATCCCACAGAATGGGGAGATGCGCGTGCCCGCCCGCGTGTTCGCCAGCGAGGCACTGCTCGAGGAGATCAAGGAGGACAGGACGCTCCAGCAACTCCGCAACGCGACTCACCTCCCCGGCATCCGGAAGTACGCAGTCTGCATGCCCGACGGTCACCAGGGCTACGGCTTCCCCGTCGGCGGCGTCGCGGGCATCGACGCCGAGGACGGCTGTATCAGTCCCGGCGCGATCGGCTACGACATCAACTGCGGCGTCCGGATGGTGCGGACGGACCTCGACTACGACGACGTCCGGGGCCGCGAGGAGGAGCTGGTCGACCGGCTGTTCGAGGCGGTGCCCACCGGGCTCGGCGGCGGCGGCGTCTACGAGGGGAGCATGGCCGACGTCGAAGCCATCCTCGAACGCGGCATGGACTGGGCGCTGGAGGAGGGCTACGCCGTCGAGGCGGACCTGGCCCACTGCGAGGACGAGGGGTACCGGCCAGAGGCCGACGCGAGCGCGGTCTCGCAGAAGGCCAGGGACCGCGGCAAGAACCAGGTCGGGTCGCTCGGCTCGGGAAACCACTTTCTGGAGGTCCAGCGGGTCACCGACGTCTTCCTGGAGGACGTCGCCGCGGAGTTCGGCCTCCGGGAGGACCAGGTGGTCGTCCTCATCCACTGCGGGTCCCGCGGGCTCGGACACCAGGTCTGCACAGACTACCTCAGGGAGATCGAGCAGACTCACCAGGGGCTGTTGAACCAGCTGCCGGACAGGGAACTGGCCGCGGCGCCGGCGGGCTCGCAGCTGGCCGACGAGTACTACCGGGCGATGTGTGCCGCGATCAACTTCGCGTGGGTCAACCGCCAGCTGATCACCTACCAGACCCGGCAGGTCTTCGCGGACGTGTTCGACGCGGAATGGGAGGAGCTGGGGATGGAGTTGCTGTACGACGTGGCCCACAACATCGCGAAGCGGGAGGTCCACGACGTGGCGGTCGGCCCGGCGGGTGACGACGCCGGCCGCGAGGAGCGGGAGCTGTTCGTCCACCGGAAGGGGGCGACGCGGTCGTTCCCGGCCGGCCGGCCCGAACTCCCGGCGGCCTACCGCGACGTGGGCCAGCCCGTGATCATCCCCGGCAGCATGGGGGCTGGCAGCTACGTCCTCTGCGGGGGCGAGGAGTCGCTCGCGGAGACCTTTGGCTCGACGGCTCACGGCGCCGGCCGGCTGATGAGCCGCACGCAGGCCAAAGACGAGTTCTGGGGCGAGGACGTCCAGCGGGACCTGCAGGACCGCCAGCAGGTCTACGTCAGAGCCCAGAGCGGCGCGACCGTCGCCGAGGAAGCCCCCGGCGTCTACAAGGACGTCGACGAGGTGATCCGCGTCTCCGACGCCCTGGGGATCGGCGACCGCGTCGCCCGCACGTTCCCGGTCTGTAACATCAAGGGGTAGGGGAGGGTCGAGCCGCCCAGTTCGGCTCCGCCGGTCCGCCCTCGCCGGGAAAACCCATTTAGCCGGGCCGCCCGAGAGGTGGGGTATGATAGACGAGACCGCCGACGAGATCGCCGACATGCAGACCCACTCCTCGTCGGTCGTGGCGGTCAAGGCGGCGCGGGCGCTGGGGGAGCTGGCCGACCGGGAGTTCCCGGCCGTCGAGGAGTACCTGCGCGCGCTGGAGCGCAACAGCAACGCCCTCCGGCGGGCGAACCCTTCACACGCCTCGCTGCACAACACCCAGGGCCGGATCGTCGACCGGGTCACCGGCGCCTCGCCCGACAGCGTCGCGGAGGCACAGCGGCTCACCGAGGAGGCCATCGCCGAGGTCGTCGAGACCGTCGAAGAGGGAAAACGGCGGGCTGCGGAGCGGGGGGCGGACCTGGTCGCCGGCGACGACACGCTGCTGGTCCACGACTACTCGACGACGGTGCTCTCGGCAGTCACGCGGGCCGTCGAGGCGGGTGGCTCGTTCACGGTTTACGTTACGGAGGCCCGGCCGCGGTATCTCGGCCGGAAGATGGCCCGGCGGCTCGCCGAGTTCGAGGCCGTCGACACCCACCTGCTGGTCGACAGCGCCAGCGGCCACTACCTCCCGGAGTGTGACCGCGTGGTGGTGGGGATGGACTGCATCGTCGACGGGACGCTGTACAACCGCGTTGGGACCTACCCGCTGGCCGCGACGGCCGCCGACGCGGGCGTCCCGGTGGCGGTGATCGGCTCGGCGGCCAAGCTCGTCGACGAGGGCTTTGCCTTCGAGAACGAGTTCCGGCCGGCGAGCGAGGTGATGCGCGAGCCCGCCGACGGCTTCGCGGTCGAGAACCCCGCCTACGACGCGACCCCGACCCGGCTGGTCGACACCGTCGTCACCGACGAGGGACGGTTCGAGCCGTGAACCGTCGCGGGGGTTTTTACTCCGCCGCGGCCTCCCTGCGAGTGTGAGCACGCTGGTCGTCTGTCTCTACCGCGGTGGCTCCCTCCCGGCCAGTCTGCCGGTCGTCGGCGAGGGTGCGGTCGAGGAGCTGGTGACCGAGGCGGGCATCGAAGACCCCGAAGACAGCCGCGTGAACTGCCTGCTTGAGGGGCTACGGGTGGCCCGCGAGACTGGTGAGGAGACCGTGCTGGCGGTCGTCTCCGCGGAGGACTCCGTTAGCGGGACGCGGACCTTCGCCGCCCAGATAGACGACCTCGTCGCCGACTACGACCCCGGCTCGGCGGTGGTCGTCGTGGACAGCGCCGAGGACGAGCGGCTCGTCCCGATCGTCGAGAGCCGGGTCCGCGTGGACGCCGTCGACCGCGTCGTCGTGCGGCAGACCCACGACATCGAGTCGACCTACTACCTGCTCAAGCAGTTTCTCGCCGACGAGCAACTCCGGAAGACCGTGCTGGTCCCCGTCGGCCTCGCCCTGCTCGCCTTTCCGGCGTTGCTGTTCGTCGCCGAGTCCCCCGCTGTCGCCGTCGGCACTATCGCCGCTGCCGTGGGCTTTTATCTCCTGTACAAGGGGCTGGGCGTCGACAGCTATCTCGCCGCCCTGCCCGGCCAGGTCCGCGGGGCGCTGTACTCCGGACAGGTCGCGCTGGTCACCTACGTCGTCGCCGGGGGACTCGCCCTCGTGGGGGTGTTCGTCGGCGCGCTGGCCGCCTCGGGGCTCGGCGGTTCCTCCCCGGACCTGATCGTCGGGATGCGGTTTGTCTACGACGCCATCCCCTGGCTGACCGCGGCGGCACTGGCCGCGAGCGCCGGCCGCCTGCTCGACGAGTTCATCCGCGATGACGACCTCGGGGGCGCGTACGTGAACCTGCCCTTCGTCGCGGTGGCGGTCGGGCTCGCAGTCCGTGGCTTCGCGGCGTACTTCCTCGAGCGGTCGGGCGTGTTTGACCCCGTCAGCGTGCCGAGTGCGGACCTCGGGCCCATTTCAGTCGAGGGCTTCTCGCTCTCGCCGGGAGCCCACCTCGCCCTGTTCATCCTCGCGAGTATCCTCATCAGCCTCGTTGGCGTCCGGGTCGCCGCCTACGTCAGCGGCTCCGACATCGAGGTGGAGTTCGACGAGCCCAGTTCGTAACCCCTGTGTCCCGCCGCACCGGAGGTGCCGGCATGGACCACATCCAGACCGTCAGCGCCCGCGGCCACGAGCACGTCAAGGCCACTCACGGGAGTACGTTCGAGGTGACGACCGACGACTACCTCACCCCGGCCGGCGACTGCATCCTCGCGGTCGGGGCCGACCGCGCGCCCGCCGACTTCGACGACGCCTTCGTCGCCGCCTGCCGCGACCCTGACGCGACGGTCACGGCCACCATTGAGGCGGGCGGGCACCGCGAGCGGGTTGTCGGGCGCGGACACTCCGACCTGAGCTTCGACAGCGACCGCTCGGCGGTGTGTCGCACCAGCGACTACGTCGACGACCGGACGGTGATGGTCGGGGCCGAGCGTGCCGCCGCGGGCCTGAACCGGGAGCTCGTCACCGCGCTGGCCGACGGCGCGGCGTGCACGTTCACGCTCGCGGTGTCGGTTGCACTGTAGTGTCCGATTTGAAGCCGGGCTCAGAACGCTCAAATATCTCGGACCCTTCCCTACTGTGTGTCCCGTTTTCACGAGGACGGTCGGTCGGTCGGCCCGACGAGCGGGCGCCGCACGGACGGCGCCGCCACCGGCGGAGCGGAGGCAGTCCAGTGGTGTTACGACGCCGTCGGTGCGGTCTCGCGAACGTTCGCGCTCACCGTCGAGGAACTCGAGGAGCCGATGGCCCGTGAGGTGTGTGTCGGCTACCTCGTCTGTCGCGTCGCCGACACCGTCGAGGACGACCCGCGGGTCCCCCCCGCCGAGAAGGCGGCCCTCCTGCGGACCTACGACCGCGTGCTCGCCTCCGACGAGGAGACCGACGTCGCCGACTTCCGCCGACGCGTCGACCCGTGGCTCCCGCCCGACCCCGGACCGGACTGGACAGTCGTCGCGGACGCGCCGCGCGTCCTGACGGCGCTGGACGGGCTCGGCCCGGCCGCCCGCGAACGCATCGTCCCGCCGGTCCTGGAGATGGTGGGCGGGATGGCGACCTTCGTCGAGCGGTACGCCGACCAACCGGGGCTGCGGGTCCAGACCGCGGCGGAACTCGAGGAGTACTGCCAGTACGCCGCCGGGACCGTCGGGACGCTCGTCACCTCGCTGGTCGCAGCCGAGGCCGACGCCCCGACCACCGAGCGCCTGCGCGAGACGGCCCGCTCGTTCGGCCTCCTGCTCCAGCTGGTCAACGTCGCCAAGGACGCCGGCGGGGACTACACCGAGGAGGGGAACGTCTACCTGCCGGCGGTCTGGCTCGAGGAAGCCGGCGTGACCCCCGCTGACCTGGGCGACCCGGCTGCGGCCGACCGTGTCGCGCCCGTCATCGAGCGCGCGACCGCCCACGCGGAGACGTACCTCGACGACGCCCAGGCCTGGCTGGAGGCGATGCCCGAAGACCGCGGGAACCGCCTCTCGGCGTGGGCGACGCCGTACCTGCTGGCCGTCGGCACGATCCGGGAGCTCGCTCGCCGGCCGGCCGACGCGGTCCGCGAGGGCGACGTGAAAGTCGAGCGGGAGGAGGTCGGCGCGGTGGTCTCCGCCTTCGAGAGGGGTGCGACGGCCGCCGACCTCGGCGACCTTCGCGCCCGGGTCCGGGAGCGTCCCCTCCAGGAGTACTGACCTATACGCTTTTGCTCCCGCCCGGTCTAGCGGTGGGCATGACGGTTCTCTCCTTCGACGAGCACGGCGTCGACGTGGTCTACGAGGGCACCGAATTCCGCCTGGAGAAGACACTCGTCGAGGACGCCATCGGCAAGTCCTATCCCGACGTGACCGACCACGAGGTTCTGCAGATCGTTGAACCCGACCCCGCGCTCTCGGGCGAGCCCCAGCGGGTCGGCGACATCCTGACCTGAGAACGCTCCCGGGCTGCATACACCACCATCCGCGATACCGAATCCCGGGCCGGGGGCAAGCGATGGCGCTCTCCCTGCACGGAACCGCCCCTCTACACGTCTCCCCGCCTACCCGCCACGCCCGTCTTCTGCCGGCTCGTCCTCCTGGTCGAGAAAGCCGTGGTAGGGACAGACGTACTCGTCGCGAATGAGCTGTTCGTCGACGATGTCCAGCCCGAGCGCGTCCAGGTCCTGGCTGATCCGGTTGAGGTCGTCGTGGTCCCTCCCGATGGCGTTGACGTAGACGTTGCGCTCGCCGGTCATGATCTCGCGGACCGCCGTGACGCCGCGGATCTCCCGTGCACGGTCCGCGAGGTCGTCGCGCTCCGGGATGGGTGCGGTGCAGATGATCTTCGTGTACAGCGGGTAGCCCGCCAGGTCGTAGTCGATGTCGATGTGGTATCCGCGGACGATGCCGGTCTCCTCCAGCTTGTTGAGCCGGGTCCGGACAGTACTCGGCGAGAGGCCGAGTTCCTCCGCGATGTCGCTGGAGGAGGTTCTCCGGGCGTCCTGCTGGAGGTAGTAGAGGATGTGTCTGTCCACCGAATCGAGTTCGCCGTCTTTCATCCGTTGTCTGTCCCGGGCGTCCGGGAGCAGTATCAGTCTTGTTCCCGCACCCGGGAGCTCCCCTGCCGCCTCAGGTCCGCCCCTCACCCGGGTGAACTCCGGGGGACGCTCCGTCCTCGCACCCCGGTTCATGACGACCTAACATATATAGAGACAATATTTGACGATACGTTATTAATACCCATTAGTTTAAGCACTTCCGTCATCTACGTACCGATGTGAGCCTACCGAGACGGAGGCGATCGACGCCGACCGACAACTCATGACCCAGCACCACTCCAGCGCGGACGATAGACCGGACAGCCCCGGCAAGCGCGCCTGTTACGTTCTGGGCGACGGCCACCTCGGGACCGCCGTTGCCCGGCACCTGCGGTCGGACGGACACGCCGTCTCGCTCGTGGACGTCTCCGACTGGGACAGGACGCCGGGTCTTCGGGCGGTAGAGACGGCCCAGGAGGCGGGCGTGGCCGGCGCGCCGACGGCCGTCGTCGCCACCCGGTCAGACAGGCGAAACCTGCTCGTCGCACAGCTCGTCAGCGCCCACTACGACGTTCCCCGGGTCGTCGTGCTGGCGAACGCCCCCGACAGACTCGACGCCTTCACCGGGGCCGGTCATGACCCGGTCTGTGCGACGGCAGCACTCTCCGACGCGCTCGCCGAGAACGTATGAAGGAACTGGAACGGGACCTCGGCCTGCCCTCGGTGCTGGCGATCAGCATCGGCGCGATGATCGGCAGTGGCATCTTTATCCTGCCGGCGCTCGCGCTCGACATCGCCGGGCCCGCGGTGATCGTCGCGTACGCCCTCGCGGGACTGCTGGTGGTGCCGGCGGCGCTCTCGAAGTCGGAGATGGCCACCGCCATGCCCGAAGCCGGCGGGACCTACATCTACATCGAGCGCGGTATGGGGCCGCTGCTCGGGACGGTCGCCGGCGTCGGGACGTGGTTCTCGCTGTCGTTCAAAGGGGCGCTCGCGCTCGTGGGCGGCGTCCCGTACCTGCTGTTGTACCTCGACCTGCCCCTGAAGCCGGTCGCGCTGGCGCTGGCGGCGGTGCTCATCCTGGTGAACGTCGTCGGCGCCAAACAGACCGGTCGGCTCCAGCTGGTCATCGTCGTGGTCATGCTGGCGGCGCTTGGCTGGTTTGCCGCCGCCAGCGCGCCCGGCGTCCAGTCGGCGAACTACGCGGACTTCTTCGCGGACGGTCTGGGCGGGCTGCTCGCCGCGACCGGGCTGGTCTTCGTCTCGTACGCCGGCGTCACCAAGGTCGCCAGCGTCGCCGAGGAGGTCGAGGACCCGGGCCGGAACATCCCGCTGGGCATCCTTGGCTCGCTGGCCTTCACGACGCTGCTGTACGTGGCTATCGTGGCGGTGCTGGTCGGGGTGACCGACCCCGGCAGCGTCGCCGGCTCGCTGACGCCGATGGCGGTCGCCGCCGAGGCGACACTCGGCCAGGTCGGAGTGGTCGCCGTCGTCCTCGCAGCCATCCTCGCGCTCGTCTCGACGGCCAACGCCGGTATCCTCTCCTCCTCCCGGTACCCCTTCGCGATGAGCCGGGACGAGCTCGCGCCGCCGTCGCTGTCGACGGTCAGCGAGCGCTTCGGCACCCCGGTCACCTCGATCAC
>Ga0207714_1002881_pt1 | contig 10085 bp, 4 predicted proteins | sample PonA232FremontCA_2_FD_187270 | JGI IMG/M metagenome (GOLD analysis project Ga0207714, IMG submission 187270) | Marine sediment microbial community from Fremont, CA, USA - Pond A23 Sediment 2 (SPAdes) | ecosystem: Environmental > Aquatic > Marine > Unclassified | place: USA: Fremont, California... | reverse complement strand
CTGAAAATCGGAGTATTCCACGCCGCGCACCCAGATCGTGCGCGTCTCGGGCACCGCGACCACTTGCAGGACCGTTCCCGCATGCAGGGCCCCCTTGTTCTCGATGGGAATCCGCAAAAGATCCATCATAGCCTCGGGGTCGAGCTTTCCGCGGAATCGATCGGAGCTCGCCAGGGCCACCAGGTTGTCGTAGCGGGGATCCTGTTCCAGGCTGGGCGGTGGATCGATACGGTCTCGCCAGTTGTCGGGGTAGGGCGGGATGAAGCTGTTGTACGCCACGAGCAAGCCCTCCCTTCGCCCGGAACGGATTCGGGCGTCGAAGGTTGGGCGTTCCACGGCCACCGCATTTTGCGGGTCCGCGACCTGGAGGGTGTAGGAAAGATCCGCCGGAGCGCGGAGCAGCATCCGGGCGGCTTCCTCGCCATCCTCGGCCCGGGTGAGCACGTTCAGGAGCACTGAAGAGGTGTCCTCCCGATCCTTGTAGTAGGAGGGATCCGATTGTTCGGCGTTATTCAGCTCGACCAGGACGCCGTGGCTGTTCAGGCCAGTCTCCACGTACACATTGCCCAGGGGATGGATGTTTGCGAAGGCGGAGCCCTCTCGGGGATGAAAAACCGCGACTGACAGATACGTCATGTACTTGCGCATGACTTCCCTGTCGATGTCCCAGTTCCGGCCGAAGACCAGCTCTCCGTCCGGAGTGTACCTCCCCCAAGCGGCGATCCCGCTGCATGCATCCGGAGGGTTTTCCCCGAGGACCGCTTGAGTGAGAAGGATCATCCCCGCATTGAGGATTTTTGTTTGAGCCAGGGACAGCCCCGAGGTCTGCGCGATTCCCTGGAGCAGACCACGAAGCTCCGGCCCATAGGAATCGAATACGTCGCAGGCCTTTTTCATCTGACGCTCCGGCCCCATGCCCCGCCGGGCCACATCCGCGGTGATCTCCTCGTGGAACGAGCGCAGGCTGTCCGCGGCCAAGGCTCCATATTGCCTGCCCATTTCCTCCCAGCTTCCCCGCAACACCAGGACCGGGTAAATAGCATCCGAGGTGGTGTATTTTGCTGCGTCACCGTGGTGCTCGACCAGCCTCAGGCCCTCTCCAAGAGCGGACCCCGCGAGGGACAGGACTGCTACCGCGAGGCAAAGCCCCATGCTCGCAATGCATAGCATTCGTTTTGTTCTCCTCATGCGTGTTCCTTGCTCGAGCTCGGCGTTTGGGGCGGCTGTTTCGTTCAGGCCGACTCGGGGTTTCCTGCCACGGACACTCAAAAGCGGAAGCGGACAAACGGCATCGAACGGCTCCGTATAGGCATCCACGGACAAGTCACTCTGGCTTTCCGTGAGTTCGATGTTCGTGCGCCCCTCTTGGACACTCGGATTCCGCAGCCCCTGCTGAACGTCTTCGGATTCCGCCACGCGAGGCGCTTGGTTTGACCAGGTCCCCTCCAGCAAAGCCACCGAGCCAGCTCCAGGCCAAGGCATGGCTCTGTTTTTTGGGGCTCTTGGAAATACCTCAGTTGTTCCCAAAAACTCTGCGCAGGATGTCGGAGGTCCTTTGGACAGGATTATTTCGAATGCGTGCTTCTTCAACAGCCAGATAGTCAAAGATGGCTTGCAGGGAATAGTCCACAACATGGCTGGTCAAATTCGCACTGACATCGGGCACAAACGGCATCTTTTGATATTCTCCCATGATTTTCTCATAAGTCCGGACAGCTCCCGCTTTGGACAATTGTTCCCGGACAATGGGAGCGATCTTCCCTGCCAGGGGCTGAGCCATCTTGTCCTGAAAATACCTCGTGGCTGCATCGTCAGGACCGTTTAATATGTTTTTCGCTTCATCCAGGGTCATTTCCGAGATGGCATCCAGAAAGATAGGCTCTGCTTGAGGGGTGGCCATTTCCGCAGCCCTGTTCATGCGAAGCTCAAGATCCCTGAGCCTCTGTCCCAAGCCGGCCCGATCAAGAATATCCCGCACTTTTTGCAGGCTTTCAGGCAGTGGAATATGAGCCTTGGGATCCTGGTAGTACCCGTCTAGTCTGCCAAGCCGGGTGACTACATTTTTACTGCACACTCTCAGGGCCTCTTTGAGCCCTTGGATGATCTCCGATTCAGACAATGCTTTTTCGGAATTAGTCTTTTTTTGTTGATTGAAAGAATCAAGGCCAGGTTGAATACATCCTGTGGAAGCAAGGAGGAGATGACACAGGGCAAGAATGGTAAAGACGAATACAAAATAGCGATGGATTTTCATGAAATTTATCCCATTCTGTATTTGTATGATGTCAGCTTTCTATAGACATGTTTAGTTTATAAAAATATGTAACATGAAAATATACTTTTTGCAGATCAAATCGTGTATTTTCTACTTATAGAATAAAGTTGCCCATAGAGTCAACAATACAGAACAAGAAGAGTTGTCCCTGCCAAGAAAGACTACCCGGGACAAAACGACTGCCAAGAGGAGTATCAATTTATGTGCTATCAGGTCTAAGCGTTCACTGGGTTGCTTCGAGCGGACATATTCAGAGTAGTTAGCCGCCAGTCACGTCCATGGCGTGACTCAGGTCGCCCTGACGAAATCCTGCTACGCAGGGCAGGCTGAGCCGACATTTTACCTGGCAGGCAAGAACTCCAAGGATAAAGCGCAAATTGATCCAGCCTTGGCGTTTCTTCCTTTGTGCCTTGTCCGGCTTCGCGCGGTATTGATCGAAGGCAGCCTTCCGTCAGGCCGTCCTCCGGATGATTTTAAGCCCTGCCAGGGATGTGCCATGCCCTGTCGAGAAGCCTGCCCTGAAAATGCCTTCGCCCGGGGGCAATATGACCGTCCGAGCTGTATCCAGGGCTTGAATTCCGACCGGGCCAATCCTACTGAGAGCGGCCAAAAGGATTCCGAAGGCTCTCCCATCCTTGTGACAGACTGGTCCCGCAGGTGCGAATCCGTCTGTCCCGTGGGAGAGGAGTAGTCCCGTTTTTCGCAGGAAAAAACAATCGCCTGCTGTTCGTATAGGGCAGTCTTGTTGTGTTCCTGCAGACAATTCGGAGGCTGCCTGTCGGCACAATCCGGTGTGCAGGATTCATCCGCGGGGATGGTATTCATGGCTGCTTGAGTGTTGGACTCCTAGCAAAACATAGCCGTGATGTTGCATCACTCACTCTGGTCGTCTTGATCCAGAATCTGTATGAAGCGCTCCACAAGATCGGGATCGAATTGCGTACCAGCGTAGCGGCGAAGCTCCTGAATCGCTTCATGTTGAGACATGGCATTGCGATAGGGTCGGTCACTGGTCATGGCGTCATAGGCATCGACAATGGTCAGGATGCGACAGTGGAGAGGAATGTCTTTACCGGACAGCCCCATTGGATAACCGTGGCCGTCCCATCTTTCGTGATGCTTAAGTATATAATCCGCTATGGGTTCCAGGTCGGACACTGAAGATGCTATTCGATGGCCGACTTCGCAGTGCTGGCGCATCTGCCGCCGTTCCTCCTCCGTTAAGGAACTCCGCTTGAACAGGATGTGATCCGGGGTCCCCACCTTGCCCAGATCATGGAAGCGGGCGAGCAAGCTCAGGTCGTTGACAACGTCTTGGGAAAGGTTGAGTGAGTGGGCTAAGGAAACTGCCAACTCCTGCAGGCGGTCGCAGTGGCCCTCAGTGTCGAAGTCCCTGGCCTGCATGGTCTTGGTCAGGGCCTGTAGTATGGCGTTGCGCTGACTGCCCTCCTGTTGGATCTTTTCCCGGTACATCAGGTTGTCCGCTTCCCGAAAAAGGGCATGCAGGTCCCCTGTTGTATTGCTCACAGCGTGGCCCATGGACAGTGCTAGAGGCAACTCCGGCTCGTGATTGTTGAATTTCCTTACCGCCCCTCGCAGTCGCTGCAGCATGCGCTCCACTTTCTCTGGTCCGGTCTGCGGAAGCAGCACGGCAAACTCGTCTCCTCCGATCCGAGCGATTATGTCGCTGGAGCGAAAACTTTGCCGCAGTATGTTCGCGGTGTTTATGAGCATTCTATCGCCTGCCTGGTGGCCCAGAGTGTCGTTGACCAGCTTCATCCCGTCCAGATCGCAAACGATGATCCCTAGGGGAGAGTAGCGATTGTCAGAGAGCCGCGTCATTTCCTCCTCGAAGAAATTGCGGTTGTAGAGGCCGGTAAGGGAGTCTTGAAAGCTCATCTGCTTGAGTTTTTCTTCCATTTGTTTATGCTCAGTTATGTTCGCATGTCCTACTGTAACACGTCTCGGTGGCTCTTCTAAAAAGGGAGTAATTTGGCAAATAAACCATCTTTGTTCTTCAGGAGAGTGACAAGGATATTCCAGACTATAAAAATCTCTTTTTCCACTCATGACTTCATTTAAACCCTCAACAAAGGACATAGCTGAATCAGCATCTTCACCAGTAGCCCTCAAACATACAGAAATATAATTTGATCCTTCTGATACTTCGTTTGGTGTAACGCCATTATCTTTCGCGAATTTTTTCCAATGTTGATTTACATAAATTATATTTCCTTGTTTATCCAATACGGCAATATTGTAAGGAATGTTATCAAGGACAGATGTCTGGAAAAGGTTTGATTCGCTGACTTGCTTTTCCATTTGTTTACGCTCTGTGATATCCAGGACAATGGGTAGGAGGACAGGCCTGCCTTGCAACTCCACTGCATTCAAGTGGATCTCTGCTGGATACCTGGACCCGTCCTTCCGTACATGGATAGACTCGAACACTGCGGACTCACCATAACGCAGCCTGTGCCAGAAGCGGATGTCGTCTTTTCTCTCCACGCTTTCCGGATCAATATCCGACACTGTCATGTTCAGCAGCTCTTCCTTCGTATAGCCGGTGTTTATGCTGGCCATATTGTTGACGAACACTATCCTTCCATCAAGGTCGTGCGCGAATACCCCTCCTGGCAATCTCTCCAGCAGTACCTTGAACCGCTCCTCGCTTTCGTGCAGGGCTTTTTCTGTCCGCTTGCGCTCCGAGATATCTTCCAGGGTGACCAGCACGTTCGGCTCACCCTTGATGTGGAGAAGCTTGCTGGAGAAGAGAAGTGTGACTGTATGTCGCAGATTTGCCTTCGAAACAGGCAGTTCAGCCTCCCTCTGGTAGAAGTCTTTCCCTGTGCGCAATGTGGCGAGCAAGATGTTATGCAGGACGCAATGCTCGCACTCTGGGCCGAAGCCGCATCCGCGGGGATCGTCCAGGTGGTGCAGGCAGCCCAGTGCTTCGCCTTCTCGTTTTCCCCGCAATTCTTCTCTTAAGAAGCCTGTTATTGCGGCCGCGGAGGAGTTGGCGCTACGGACTTTCCTGTCCTGATCCATCAACAGTGTGGCCTGAGGAATATGGCTGTAGATGGCGGCAAGCTCTTGTTCTCTGTCCCGCAGACTTTGGGCCTGTTCCCGCTGTACGAGTCCGATTCCCAGATTGGAGGCGAGCCGCTCCAGCACTTGAACCAGCTCGAGGGAGAAGAATCCCTTGCGGGAATCGTTGAGCTGCAGAAGGCCCAGGGTCTGCGATCCGTGTCGCACTGGCGCGAGGAGGACGGATTCGTATCCCTCGCCGTTGCATCGGTTCCGGGTTCTGGCCTGGCGGTCCTCTTCGCTCGTGGAGGCAAGCAGCTCGCTTGTGCTGTTGGTCCAGAAGGTGCCGGATTCGGTGAAAAAGGGTAGGGAAGGATCAAAGCGGCCAGTGAGGACATTGCCGCACATGCATTCAAGTACGGGATTTCCCGTGCTGTCTCGTACGATTTCGCCAGCCTGGTCCACAGCGCACAAGCTGTTTTCCAGATGCACGTGTTCCGGTGGGAAGCCTATTGTCTCGAAATAGGGGAAATCCTCGCCGTCTCGAAGTCTAATTCCCACTGCCTCGCAACCGGTCCAGTTTTGCACGAGGAGCGTTACATCCCGGATAAGCTCATGAAGTCCATCATCCCGGTTTATGAGGCTCAACAGATCGAGGACGATCTCGCTTTCGGCTACCGGCGAGATGTGTGCGTTTGCCCATGAGCCGGAGCCAGCATCTCCACCAGGAGGGTCGGGGAAGCTTGGTGGTAGTATCATGGCGGCCCCCTTTGCTTGAGAAAGGCCGAAGATATATGGGTAGTGTCCTCGCACCGTGGCTTCCAAGCAGTTTTAGCAGGCGCTTGAAAAGTCTGCATGGTGTGCTGCTCCTACGCTCAATAAAAGATGATTTCTGTTGCGCCTTCTGGCCTTGCGCTGCGACTCAGTGCAGGAGGAAATACAACAGCTCATCGCTAAAGCGCGAGAGCCTTTTCAGATGGAACGATCCATTTCAATGGGTATGAGGTTCTCCAACTGGCTCTATTGGGAGCTGACAGTATTTTTGTGGCTAGATATCGCCGCTTGTACGAGGAGTGCCATCAGGGAATCGGCAGCCAATACATTTTCCGTTTTTTAAAAGGGCGCCTGAGCAGTCGGATGTTCTTATCGAGCTCATGGAGGAATTCAGAAAATAGTAAGTATCACCATGAGTGTGCCAGGAGCAGACTTGATAGGTCTGGTTAGTCGGGGCATTATAGGCAATGCTTATTGAATCGGAAGAAGAGAAATTTAATTTAGAGCCAACGTTTGTCATCGGATATGTAGTATCTCCTGAGGCATATCTATCACCCTCTAGGACTGTTTGGGTCGTCATCAATTCATCTTTCGCTGCTGAATTCATGGCGGAAGTTCGATATTGGGCATATTGCGGGATCGCAATGACTGACAAAATACCGATGATTCCAACGACTATGAGGATTTCTACCATGGAAAAACCTGCATATCTGTTTAAGGCGGTGCTATGTAATTGCTTCATATTTCCTTATCTCTTTTGCTCGTACCCGTCCAAAAGCTCGCTTCCGAATGAAAGTCGGCTATGAAGAAATGGGGGCGAGACTATTCGCATAGGGTTGTGTTGATCCCATCTCAGTAGCCTCAGTGATGCATTTTATGAGAAAAATAAGACCATAAAATGATTATGGATGCAAGCGAGTGATCTGTCGCTTCGAGCCTGGATGGCTTGGTCATGGGAGGATAGGGTCTCCTTCGATCCCTTCTCATCCAGGAACCAAAACTGGCACTCAAGGTCTGCTACTCCAAGACCGGAAGCCAGATCGTGCTTGATGGGGTGTCGCCCTTCCGGAAGAGAAGCAATGCCGTGCATGGGAGGTGGTCAAGGCGCATCCGCGCCCTGGAGCTACAGCTCAAGGCGCTGTAACGCGAGGTGTGCCCCGCAGTCCGCAAATTCCTGGCGCAGGGGAAGGCGGAGCTTTTGAACGGGGAGGGTTATTGGGTCAGGGTTGGCCCGGACTCATAAGGGGTGCGAGGAGCCGATGAAGGCCGAAGGCTGGATGAAGCAGATAGCTTTGGTGGACGCTGAAAAAAAATAGGCTCAAATTTGGCTTGTGTGGGCTTCTGGAGGGGTTTCGCGTGTGGTGCGATCCCGGAAGTCAGCACGAGGGAAATTTGTGGCGATATGGCTCAATCAGGCCCCACATTGCTGATCATCCGGAATAAGGACATAATTCTTGGCGTGCCGGGCGCCCGCCAAGTGGGTCCAATCCTCTGGCGGCGATGGACAAGAGGCTTTACCTGCTGCGCAGGAGTTGGATTCCTTGAGTCCGGGCTTCCGGCACGGACTCAAGGATCTAGTCAATCCTGTTCCTCCTGTCTAAAGGGCTTTTCTTCATTTTTGGAGAATTCCCCGGTCAACGTCGAAGAGCCGCCTTTCGGATACCGGATCCGGTAGGAGCAGCAGGCAGCTTGAGTCCGGCATGGAGCCGTTCACGCCTCATCTGATTGGGGGTGATTCCTTTTCAATGTTTGCTCCCGCCTGGTCCTTCAAACCCCCAGGATCTCCCTGGCTTCTCCAGGCGTGGCGACTTCCGCCCCGTAGTCCCGCACCAGACGAGCCACCTGTTCCACCAGCTGCGCATTGGATTCGGCCAAGACCCCTTTGCGCAGATAAATGTTGTCCTCCATCCCCACTCGGATGTGTCCCCCGGTGGCCAGGGCCAGCAAGGACATGGGCAGCGATCCCCTGCCTATGCCTATGGTGGACCAGGTGGCCTCGGCCGGAAGATGCTCCATCAGATGCAGATAGGATTTCGCCGTGGCGGGGGCTCCCCAGGGAGTGCCCAGCACGAGCTGGAAATGCAGGGGATCCGCCAGCAAGCCCTTTTCCCTCAGGCGCAGACAGGTCATGATCATCCCCAGATCGAAGACCTCCAGCTCCGGCTTGACTCCGGCCCGGCGCATGCTTTGGGCCGCCTCCTCCAGAAAGTCCGGCGGATTGCTGAACACACCGCTGCCCAGATTGATAGACCCGGCATCGAAGGAGGCCAGCTCCGGCTTGAGCTCCAGGGGGGCCAGGCGCTCCTCGAGGGGGAGATTGCGGCCGGGAATGCCGCTAGTGGTCAGGCTCAGGATCAGATCCGTCTCTTCCCGCAGCGGCTCCACGACCCTGCGGAACAGCTCCGGGTCCTGCGTCCCCATCCCAGTGTCCGGATCCCGGACGTGGATATGAGCCACCGACGCCCCGGCGCGCCAGGCGGAAATGGCCGATTCGGTGATCTCTTCCGGAGTGATGGGGATAAAAGGGGCCTTGTCCCGCTGAATCCTGCTTCCGGTAATGGCCGCGGTGATGACGACTTTGTTCATAATCGGCCTCGATGAGTGTATTTTCGAACATTTCCCTGGGTGTCCGGCTGCGGATTGTCCCGATCACGCCCCGCTCAGCAGCCCAGCTCCTCCGCCACCTCCTGAATGGACTCCTTGAGAATGGCGACAAGCTCGCGGATCTGCTCCCGGGTGATGATGAAAGGCGGAGCCACAAGGACGTGATCCCCGTGGATCCCGTCCACGCCCCCGGAGCCGGGGTAGATGATCAGGCCCTTCTCGAAGGCCTTGCTGGTGATCCGGGCGTTGACCCTGCTCTCCGGGTCGAAGGACGCCTTGCTCTGCCGATCCCGGACCAGCTCCACGCCGCAGAAGAGCCCCAAGCCCCGCACATCTCCCACGATGGGAATCTCGTACAGGTCCTGCATCTGTTCCAGGAGGTATTCCCCCATCTCCGCGGAGCGCCGCACCAGATCGTGCGTGCGGATGTAGTCCAGGACCGCGTTGCCGATGGCGCAGGACAGGGGGTTCTGGCTGTAGGTGTGCCCGTGCACGAAGGCCCCGTTGCCCTCCCGGATGGTCCGGTGGATCTTCTCGGTGCACATGACGCAGAAAAGCGGGGAGTAGCCCCCGGCCAGGCCCTTGGCGCAGACCAGCATATCCGGGCTGACTCCCCAGTGCTCCATGGCGAAGTTCCTGCCGGTCCGCCCCACGCCGGTCATGACCTCGTCCGCGATGAGCAGCACGTCGTATTTGTCGCAGATCTCCCGGACTCTCTGGAAATACCCGTCCTTGGGAACCAGCGCTCCGGCAGTGGCCCCAACCACTGGCTCGGCCATGAAGGCGGAGACCGAATCCGGGCCCTCGTAGAGAATGGTCCGCTCCAGATCCTCGGCGCACTCCAGGCCGCAGCGTTCCGGAACGAGACCGAAGGGGCAGCGGTAGCAATAGGCCGGGCAGATGTGCGGCGTGTGCTGAATCAGGGGCTGATAGTAGCGCCTGCGGCCGGTGTGGCCGCTCAGGGCCAGGGCTCCCAGGGTGTTGCCGTGATAGCTGCTCCACCTGGAGATCACCTTGTATTTCATGGGCCGGCCCCGGTCCACCTGATACTGTCTGGCCAGCTTGACCGAGGTTTCCACTGCCTCCGAGCCGCCGGACAGATAGTAGACCCGGTTCAGCCCCTCCGGGGCCAGGTCCACGAGGCGCCCGGCCAGGGAAACCGCGGCTTCGGAGGTGAACTGGGAGCCGTGCGTGAAGGCGATTTGTCCGGCCTGCTGGAGCATGGCCTCCCTGATTTCCTCCACCCCGTGACCGATGGAGACCACAACCGCTCCCCCAGAGCCGTCGATGTACCTCTTGCCGCTCCGATCGTGGATGTAGATCCCCTCTCCGTGAGTGGCGGTGGGGTAGTGCTTGCAGGGATTGCGGTAGAAGACGTGATCCTGGTTGGCTTTGCTTTCCATAA
>Ga0207714_1002880_pt1 | contig 10089 bp, 9 predicted proteins | sample PonA232FremontCA_2_FD_187270 | JGI IMG/M metagenome (GOLD analysis project Ga0207714, IMG submission 187270) | Marine sediment microbial community from Fremont, CA, USA - Pond A23 Sediment 2 (SPAdes) | ecosystem: Environmental > Aquatic > Marine > Unclassified | place: USA: Fremont, California... | reverse complement strand
CGACGTCGGGTCGAACGTGACCGTTCGGGTGAGCGTTCCACTACAGACAGACACCGACCGGTCGTTCAGCTACACCCAGACACTGACCGGCGACGAGATTGACCCCGATGGGTCCTTTGAGGTGACCGTGCCCTATCCGACCGCAGAAACACTCGGCCCGCAGGATGGGTATGCAGATGCGTCGGTAACGGCGACCGAGGGCTACACGATTCAGGCAATCGGTGATACCGGCACCGAGGTCGCCGAGGATGTCTCGGTTGACGAGGCAGCAATCCAGAACGGCGATACGGTGTCAGTTACGCTCGAACCGGCCGGGGCGTGATCTTGATCGAGGAACCGGACAGCCACAACCGGCGTGTGAACTACCCCACCCTACTCGCTCACGGCTGACGCCGTTCGCTCCTTGAGGGTTGGGCTTCCTGTTTCAATGACGCACTTTGCATCCACGACGGTGGACGACCCACCAGTCGCAGACGTAGGGAGTGCAGTCTCCGCAGGCGTCACTTCGGCGTGTCCCACGCCTAACTCTGACAGACCGCGTTGTAGCACGTTGTACGCGGCGTTCTCGTCACGGTCAGTCTCGAACCCGCACGTCGGGCAGGAATGCTCGCGCACCCACACCTCTTTTTCACCCTCGACACCACACTCGGCACACCCTTGCGTCGTGCCCTCGGGTTCGACTTTCACGAAGTACGTGCCCTCGCGCTCGCATTTGTATTCGAGGAAGTCGATGAACGTTCTCCACGACGCTGACGCTCGGTTCCGACTGTTCGACGGCAGTTGCATCATCCCGTGAACATCGAGGTCTTCCACGGCCACGAGGTCGTACTCACGAGCGTAGTACGCTGAGAGTTTGTGCAAGAAGTCGCGGCGTTTCCGAACGATGCGAGCGTGGATGCGGGCCACGCGACGGCGTTGTTCGTGCCAGTTCTGCGACCCCTTCTCCTTGCGACTCAACGCTCGTTGCTCGCATTCGAGTCGCTCGTACTCGGCGTCAAGATCGAGGCTGCCGACCATCGTGCTGTCGGTGTCGTGGGCGTACTTGATGATGCCCACGTCGATACCAACCATATCCTCACGGTCAACCTCGTCAAGAGCGGGCTTTTCTGGTGTCTCGTCTTCGGTTTCGATGCCGAAAATGGCGTACCACTCACCCGTTTTCTCTTGTTTGATTGTCACCTGTTTCACGCGGGCGTCGTCGGGGGTGTCGCGGTGGAGGTGTATCGGTATCTCACCAATCTTGGAAAGGGAAAGCACGGTCTGGTCACTCGTGTTCTTGAGTTCGAAACCAGACTGATTGTAGGTGAGGCTCCGATACTCTCGCGGACTCTTCCACGTGAGCATCCCGACCTTGTGACCATTCTCTTTCTTCCCTTTGAGGCGGTCGAGGTTATCGCTGACGCGGCGGGCAACCATTTGCAACACTTTCGAGTACACGTCGTTGAGGTCGTCCCACCAGTCTTTCAGGTCGGGCAGCATATTCTGCATCGCGGTGTACGACAGGTACTCGTCGGTGTTGTGAAGTTCGTACAAGTAGTGGTTGTAGAGTTGCCTACAGGTATCGATGTGCCGTTCTAACTCGGCTTTGACGGCGTCGCTCGGCTCGATGCGATACCTGTAGTTGTAGTTCATCGTATTACTCGTCTTGGTCGTCGGTTTCGTCAGGGTCGCTGACGCGGATGACTTTCACGTCTGCGCCGCGCCAGTCTTTGGGAACGGTGACGTGGGCACTCCCGCCGAACTCCTTCGCTTCACGGTCGATGATTTCCTCGCCTTTCAGTTCGAACGTTCCCATACATGAGTATATATTTAGTTGTTTCGGTGGGGGGTGACAATGGCTTACGGCTGTATCCCCGCCCTACTGCGTCCTCAGAAATCTTTGATTTCTGATGTGCGAACGAGAACCCCGTTCTCGTTAACGCTACTCACTCGCTTCGCTCGTTGCGTTGCTCCTTGAGGACGGGGACTTAGCCTGTAAGAGTTAAATCGACCAACGCGGATCAGGAATCGGTTCGTGGAAGGGTTATTTCGAGTGTGCCGCGATCGGTGAGGACAGCGTTGGCCGCCTCGGGCGCAACCCGAGCGTCTGCCGGCAGCGGGATGTGATCGGTGTACCGCGTCGGCCGGCCAGGAACAACAAGTCGAAACGCGTCTGGTTCCGAGCGAAGCCGGTCGATCGTGATATCGAGCCCGCCGTCAACGTACGCGACGGTCACACCCTCAGCCGTGACGCCGGGCGCGTCAACGACGACACGATACGCGTCGTCGGTGCGGGTCACATCGGCCTCAAGCGAGGCGGTACGCGCCAGGGTGCGTACCAGCGGACGGAGCACATCGGCGGATGTCTCGCGCATGGTGGAACAGTGCATACAAGAGAATGGATCCGCGGCGCCGAAACCGCTTTCGGCATCGGGCAATCCCGACGACTCAAGCCGCTGGACGCAGCAGTACCGCCATGGTCGAACGCCCTGATCCCGACACCAACCCCTATATCCGGGATCCGGACACGGACTTCGCGCCTGTCGATACACTCGATCCCGAAAGGGCGCGCGAACAGGCTGCGCAGTTACGAGATGCCATCCGGTATCACGATCATCGGTACTACGTCGAGAACGATCCCATTATCGCCGATCGAACGTACGACGCCCTCTTCGATCGGCTGGCGACGCTTGAGGACACCTTTGATCTACAGACGCCCGACAGCCCGACCCAGCGTATCGGCGGCGAGCCACTCGATTCACTCCCCGAAGCCGAGCACGTCCGACCGATGCGGTCGGTGGAGGCGGTCGACGATGCCGACGGGGTGCGGGCCTTCGATGCCCGGATGCGCGAGCAACGTGATGATGTGGCATACGTCTGTGAGCCGAAGTTTGATGGCCTCTCGATTGAGGTGATCTATGAGGAGGGGCGCTACCAGCGGGCAGCTACCCGTGGCGACGGCACCGTCGGCGAGGACGTTACCGAGGCGGTGCGAACGATCCCAGCGGTGCCCCAGCGCCTGCGCGGCGATTATCCGGCGTATCTGGCCGTCCGCGGAGAGATCTACATGCCCCGGGAGGCCTTCCAGGCGTACAACCGCGAGCGCGTTGAGGCCGGCAAGGACCCCTTTGCGAATCCCCGAAACGCCGCCGCCGGCACGCTCCGACAGCTCGATCCTGAGGTGGTCGCTGAACGACCTCTGTCGTGTTTCTTCTTCGAGGCGCTGGCAATCGGGAGTCCGGATACCTGGGTTGACGGAGCACTCGACACCCACAGTGCACTTCACGAGCACTTCCCGGAATGGGGGTTGCGGGTAGCTGACCGGGTGACCCGCGTTGAGGACATCGACGAGGCCATTGCGTACCGCGACGACCTGCTTGCGTCGCGTGAGGATCTCGCCTACGAGATCGACGGCGCAGTGATCAAGCTCGATGACCGTCAGGCCTGTGCGGAGCTTGGCGCGACAGCGCGGGCCTACCGGTGGGCCATCGCGTATAAGTTCCCCGCTCGGACCGAGGAGACGATCGTCCGCGACATCGTCGTCCAGGTGGGCCGGACCGGCCGGCTCACGCCCGTCGCGCTGCTCGATCCGGTCGACGTTGGCGGCGTGACCGTTTCGCGGGCAAGTCTTCACAACCCGGCTGAGATTGAGCGTCTCGGCGTCAATCTCGGCGACCGGGTGCGCATCGAGCGCGCTGGGGATGTCATCCCACAGGTCGCAGAGGTGCTCGAACGCAATGTCGATCCCGACGCGGGAACATTCCACTTTCCCGAACGCTGTCCGGCCTGTGGCAGCCCGGTTGAACGCGAAGGGCCGATGGCTTACTGTACCGGCGGCCTAGCCTGTCCCCGACAACTCGTGCGGGCGGTCGTGCACTTTGCCAGCCGCGATGGCCTTGAGATCGAGGGACTTGGCGAACAGCGCGTCGAGCAACTACATGACGCCGGGCTGATCGAAGCAGGGATAGCCGACCTCTACGAGATCGACCGGGCGGACCTCGAAGCACTAGCGGGGTGGGGAGAGCAAAGCGCCGATAACCTGCTGGCGGAACTCGAAGCATCGACGGCACCTCCGCTGCCGGAGTTCCTAGCAGCACTCGGTATTCCCGAAGTCGGACCAACGGTCGCCCGCGATCTAGCCGCGGCATTCGGCGACCTCGAATCGATCATGGATGCCGATGCTGCTGATCTTGAGGCGGTCGAGGGGATCGGCCCGGAGATTGCGGCGGAGGTGGCGGGCTTTTTCGCCACCGAGCGCAACCGTCAGGAGATCCGGCGGCTACGCGAGCACGGCGTTGATCCCGAGCCGTTCGAACAGGCCACCACAGACGCACTCGCGGGGCTGACGGTTGTCTTCACGGGCACACTCGAGAGATTCACCCGCCAGGAGGCCTCAGACGTGGTCGAACGAAACGGCGGAACAGTCACCTCAAGTGTGTCCGGTAACACCGACTACCTTGTCGTCGGTACGAATCCGGGAACGCGCAAGCGCGAGGACGCCGAAGCGAACGACGTGCCAACGCTGGATGAGGCGGCATTTCTTGAGTTGCTCGCAGAGCACGGCATTGACGTCTGAGGCGACAACAGCAATTCGCCAACCGTTATGCGGGGCCGACCCAACACAAGCACATGGGAGATTCGACGCTACGGGTCGGTGCACATGTCTCGATTGCCGACGGACTCGACGCAGCCGTCGACCAGCAGGCTGACTACGGGGGGACCTGCGGCCAGCTGTTTGTTGGCTCGCCGCGTACCTGGTCGGTGAGCACTCGCGAGCCGGAGGAAGTAACGGCATTCAAGCAGGCCACCGCCGAGGCGGACATCGGCCCCTGGATCATCCACGGAACCTACCTCATCAACTTCGCGACGCCGAAGGACGATCTCGCCGCAAAGTCACTCGACACAGTCCAGGCCGAACTCGATGCTGCCGCGGAGCTCGGAATCGACTACTACACGTTCCACCCGGGGTCACACACCGGTGCGGGCGTCGACGCCGGCATCGACAACGTCGGCACGCGTCTACGCGAGCTTGATGTGCCCGATAGCGTTACTGTCCTCTTAGAGAACACCGCGGGTGGAGGAACCTCGCTGGGAGCATCGATGGCGGAACTCGGGCGAATGCTTGATGTGGCGGAGCTGCCCTCGGAGACGCTTGGGGTCTGTCTTGACACCTGTCACCTCTACGCGGCGGGCTATGATTTCACCACCGAGGCCGGGATGGCGGAGCTGCGTGATGAGATCGACGCGGAAATCGGCCGCGAGCGCGTCAAGTATCTCCATCTGAATGACTCAAAGCACCCGCGTGGATCACACAAAGACGAACACGCTCACATCGGCCTCGGCGAAATCGGTGATACGGGCTTCGAACAGCTGCTGGCCGGTAAGTGGCTCCGATCCCTGCCGATGGCTCTTGAGACGCCCGTCGAAGACGGCAAGGACTACGCCTGGAATATCAAGCGGATCCGCGAGCTCGCCGACGACTGAGCTAAAAGAGGTGTTCGTCGACGACACGGGCGGGCCCGCCAACACGCCACTGGCGGGTCTCGACACCGCAGGCGGCGACGGCCTCCTCAACCTGGTCGGCGTAGGCATCGGGCGTGTTGATGTATACGGTCGCCCCAGTGTCGACTGAGAAGTACGCCGGCACGCCCTCAGCGCGCAGGTCACGCACGGCCTCGAAGATTTCCAGGGTGGCGGGCTTCCAGTAGACCCACCCCTCAGGACCGGTCATGGTCGTTGCCGCCAGCGAGAGCGAGTCGTGCTCGGCAAGCTCAAACGTCGTCTCAAAGTCGTTTTGCCGGAGGGCCTCCCGGCAGGCCAGGATCTGTTCTTCGACGTATACCCGCCGGGCGTCAAACATGTGACTCGCCGCCGCCTCGGCGTGGGCATCGTCGGTCTCCTTGTAGGCAGGCACGAGTCCAACGACAATCGTCAGATCGTCACCGAGATCGGTATCGATGCGTTCTGATCGGCAGTCCGCGTCGCTCAGGCCGGCCCGGAGATGCGAGAACCCACCGGTGACCGCCCGAGCCGCCGAAGCCGACCCACGACGGGCGATCGTCGAGAGTTCCGGCAACGAGAGGTCAAGTCCGGCAGCGGCCGCCAGTGCTGTCGCCGCAGCGGCAAAGCCCGAGGATGACGAGCCGAGACCGACGTTTGTCGGGAAGGTGTTTTCACTTTCAAGGCGAACGGCAGCCTCCGCATCGATGTCAGCGCGTTCGCGCACCGCGTCAACAACCCGATCAAGGCGCGCCGTATCGGTGACAACCTCGCCGTCGATCACGTAGTGATTCGCATCGCGGTCGGACTCAAAAACCGCCGTGGTGGTCGTCCGACTGGGTGCCGTACACACGCTGATGCTGTCGTGGTAGGGCAACCGCTGTTCGTCATCGCGCATCCCGTGGTACTTGACAAGCCCCTGAATGGGGTGTGCGACCGCCGTCGCCTTACTGACCATACTCCAAGGCCGGCCAACCGGTTGCTTAAGCCTAGCGGTGCCCGACGAGGGGGCCCACAGTTTATCAGGTCGCTAGTTGTACGCCGGGTTATGCCGACAGCCGACGATAGACACCATAGCCATGGATACGCTGAGGCGGCTCTGACCGCCGACGATGTCGAATTCGACGCCAGCGATGCTGCCTTGTTGCGCGCCATCGAGGACACCGGGTCGGTCGCCGCAGCGGCGGCGGCACTCGAACGTTCGCGAGCCCGGGCCCTCCGGCGGATCGAGACGCTTGAGGCGGCATTCGGCGGGCTGGTTGAGCGCCAGCGCGGCGGCAGCGGCGGGGGCGGCAGTCGTCTCACCGACGCAGCCACGCGGCTGCTTGACCGGTACGACCGACTCGTCGTCGCACTCGATGCGACCGCGCAGGTGCCCGAGACGGTCCTCACCGGGACGGTCACCGCGACGGACGGCGAGCTCGCAACGGTGAGGACACCGATCGGGACACTCCGGGGGCTACAGGACGCCACGACGACCGGCGAACGGGTACAGGTGCGCATCGGCGCTGACGCCGTGACCCTCCACGAACCGACGACCGCCCCGGAACCGGATGCAACCAGCGCGCGCAACCGTGTACAGTGCCAGGTTGTTTCCAGCACGGCCGGCGAGACGATCTACACGGTGGCCCTTGAGGCAGAGACGGCCGAGGATAGCCCTACGCTTACGGCATTGATTACTCCGGAGAGTATTCGTCGACTCGATCTTACGGAGGGCGACACGGTAATCGCCACCTGGAAGGCAACGGCCACGCGCGTACTTTCGGCCCACGACACAGCGGAGTGATCGAACCGTTGATCAGACGGTGCCGCCAGCTATTGATATGAGCACGCCCGTGGAGGATCGTGCCGAGTGGGCCCGGGTTGTTGTCGATCGACTCGAAGCGGAGTACCCCGATAGCACGATCTCGTTGCATTTCTCAGACCGACTGGAGCTGTTGATCGCGGTGATGCTCTCTGCGCAGTGTACCGACGAGCGGGTCAACGCCGTGACGGCCGACCTCTTCGAGAAGTACGACGATCCGGCGGACTACCTTGCCGTTTCCCAGGAGGAACTCGCCAGCGATATCGACTCAATCACCTACTACAACAACAAAGCTGGATATATCCAGGGCAGTTGTGAGCGAATTATCGAGGAGCACGATGGCAACGTGCCAGACACGATGGACGAGCTTACTGAGCTCCCAGGCGTAGGGCGCAAGACCGCGAACGTCGTGCTCCAGCATGGACACGATGTCGTCGAGGGGATCGTCGTCGACACGCACGTCAAGCGGATCACCCGTCGCCTCGGGCTGACCGACCAGACCACGCCGGAGGCGATCGAGCGCGATCTCATGGCACTGCTTCCCGAAGAGGACTGGCAGGCCTTCACCCACCTGATGATCGATCACGGTCGGGCGGTCTGTACGGCCCGGTCACCGACATGTGAGAACTGCGTGCTGGCCGATCGGTGTCCATCCTCACGACTCGACGCCGAAGTCGATCTGGCCAGTGGCGACCCCTGGGAGAGTTAAGTGAGACAGACGGATCAGGGGATGAGCACCGAGACCGTGTGGTCAGCCCGCACGGTGATTGTATCGCCGTTGTGCGCGCTGGCAATTTCGTCGCCGTCAGCCTCGACGGCAATCGGTACGGCATCACGACGAATCCGACACGTCACCGTTTCGGGGGGCAGGATCCACTGGTCGGGATCAACTTCGAAGGGGGCCAGCGGGATGACCGCCAGGCCGGTGCCAGGGGCCAGCGTTGGACTGCCGGCCGCACGGGCATAGCCGTGACTTCCCGCTGGGGTGGCGATCACGACGCCATCGGCCCGCACCTGTGCGCGACGGCGGGCGTCAACGGTCGGATCACCCTGGCGAACGGTCTCATCGGTCGCCACACGACCAATCTCGAACTCGGAGATCCGGGCCGGCTCGTCGGTGACCATCGTCACCTCGCGGGCGACGTGCGAGACCGTCTCGCCAACGGTCACCTCAAGAATCAGCCGGGACTGCTGTGGTGGGCGGTCCGCTGCTGGGCGAGCAAGGAGATCTGAAAGCGTTGATTCGAGGTCTTCGGTAGCGACCGATGGGATTCCTGGCGGGAGATCAACCGCAAGAACCGGTAGTCTCGACGGGACGGTCGTAAGTGCGGCATCACTCGCGGCGATCGCCATCGCAAGGTCATTCGGCAATTGGTCGCCAGGACCGCAGACTACGTCAGTGGGTGCCGCCTCGGCAGCCGCACGAACCGCGTCGGGGACAGGCGCGGTGGGTGATTCGACGATCCCGACCGTCCGTTGACTCACGGCCGGCCGGTAGTACACCCCGGGATAAATGCTTCAGGGTCTCCGCAGAGTATCGCCGGGCGATCGGGCAGTTTTGCCCTCACCGGTCGAACGGCCAGGTGCCGATATACTGCATTCCGGCGGCGGCGTTCTGTGCCTCAAGTTCCGTTGCGATCGCTGCTGTCTCGCGTTGTGGAAGGGTGAGATCCGCGCTGGCGACGCGGGCCGCCAGCTCCGTCACGAACAGGGACTGTTCTTGGAGATTCCGCCGGTCGAGTTTGTCGAACGTGTCGGCATGGGTGTGGCCCCACCCCCGACCGTCATCGTCGTGATCGCCGAGGATCATCGCCCCGGGAACGCCACGGCGGACATACGGCCAGTGGTCACTGTGGGGATTGTGCTTGGGCGTGACCGTCACCGGGTGGCCGAGCGCCTCGCCAGCAGCACGGGCGGCCGACGCGAGCGCATCCGAGCCGTGAGCATAAACTGTGAGATCACGGGCCCCGACAACGGCATCGCTGTTCAATACGGCCCGCACCGGGTCCTCACGCTGGATGGCGTCGTATGTCGAGCCGAGGAGTCCGACTTCCTCGGCCCCGAAGACCACGCACTCGACGCCATAATCGAGCTCATCAAGTCGATGAGCAAGGCCACGGGCGACCTCAAGAACGGCCGCCGTGCCACTCGCGTTGTCGATGGCCCCCTCAGCGATGTCGTGGGCGTCGTGGTGGGCGGTGATGAGCACGCGTTCGTCGGTCTCCGGGCCGAGTCGGGCGTGGACGTTCGTGCTCTCGGCGTCCTCAATGGTGGCATCGACGCGGAGGGTAGTCTCGGCGCCGGCGTGACGCCGGGCGAGTCGGGTCCCGACCTCAGCACTGACCCCGACAGCCGGAACCGGTCCGATCGGTGTGTCGGAGCCGCCGACCGATCCGGTCGGCGGGAGCTGTCCATCGACGTGGTTACGATAGATGAAGCCTATAGCGCCGGCGTCGACGGCCCGGAAGTACTTCTCGCGGCGGTGGATATACCGGTCGTGATGGGAGGGCACATCGCTCCGGACCATAGCAATGCCCCCATCAAGATCGGCCGCCTCGAAATCCGTCGGGCGACCGTAGCCGACATCGACCAGCGGACCGTGGGCGGTGGTCGCCGGCGAGCGGGGTAACGCGATGCACGCGTGGTCGGCCCCGTCGACGGTAAGCACGCTTGATTCACGCTCCCAGCCGGTCAGCGTGAACGACTCTGTCCAGACATCCGTTGCGTCGATCTGTCCGAGCGCCGCAGCAACAAGACGTGCGCCAGCGGCCTCGCCGTCGGTCCCGGCCATCCGCGAGCCGACATCG
>Ga0207714_1002879_pt1 | contig 10089 bp, 10 predicted proteins | sample PonA232FremontCA_2_FD_187270 | JGI IMG/M metagenome (GOLD analysis project Ga0207714, IMG submission 187270) | Marine sediment microbial community from Fremont, CA, USA - Pond A23 Sediment 2 (SPAdes) | ecosystem: Environmental > Aquatic > Marine > Unclassified | place: USA: Fremont, California... | reverse complement strand
CGCATATACTCAATACGACGCCTGAAACGCTCGCGATTCTGCTCAATTCCCCGAAGTTCAAGGAGAAGTTGCGGACCGTCGAGTACGTGATCGTCGACGAGATTCACAGTCTCGCGGCCAACAAACGGGGGACCCACCTCTCGGTCAGTCTCGAGCGCCTACAGGCCCTCGCGACGGAAACCCCGACCAGAATCGGCTGTTCGGCGACCGTCGAGCCGCTTGCCGAAATCGGCGAGTTCCTGGTCGGCACAGAGGACGGGAGCCCGCGTGACGTCGAACTCGTCGACACGCGATTTATGCGGGATTACGACGTTGAGCTTTTGACCCCCGCGGCCGACCTGATCGAAACGCCTCGGTCCACGATCCAGGAACGGTTCTACGACCAACTCGAAGGACTGATCCAGGACCACGATAGCACGCTCGTGTTCACGAACACCCGGTCGGGTGCCGAGCGAGTGCTCGAAAACCTCCGCGAGCGGGGGACCATCGACGAAGAAAACTCCGGCGCACACCACGGCTCGCTCTCGAAAACGCGCCGACATGACGTCGAACAGGCGCTGAAAGAGGGTTCACTAGACGTGGTGACGACCTCCACCAGCCTCGAACTGGGTATCGACATGCCCCACATCGATCTCGTCGTCCAGGTCGGCTCGCCGAAATCAGTCGCGGCGCTCCTGCAACGAGTCGGCAGGGCGGGCCATCAAATCGGGGAAACGGTGACCGGACGAGTGTTCGCGCTGGATCTTGACGAGTTGATCGAGTGTACCGTCATGCTCGAACGGGCCAAAGAGGGGTTCGTCGATCGCGTCCACGTTCCGGAGCGGGCCCAAGACGTCGCGGCCCAGCAAGTCTACGGCATGGCGATCAACGGCCCGCGACCACTCGCTGAGGTCGAGACTATCTTGCGGCGAGCTTACCCGTATCGGGACTACACTGACGGGGAATTTGAGGACCTGCTCCGATACCTCCGGGCCGATTACGAGGGCCTGGAGGACCGAAACGTCTACGCGAAGGTGTGGGTCGACGAGAACGACGAACCCGACGGCGAGCATCACTACCCCGAGTTCCCGGTCGGGCAAACCCTGATCGGAAAGCGTGGGCGACTCGCCAGGATGATCTACATGACGAACATCGGGACGATTCCGGACTCCTTTTCCTGTGACGTCTTCGTCAGGAGCGACGATCAGTGGGTCGGGGACCTCGACGAGGACTACCTCGACACCCTCGACCCGGGGGACGTCTTCGTCCTAGGGGGCAGTCGATACGAGTATCGCTATCGCCGCGGGTCGAAGGTCTACGTCGACCGGACGAGCGCCCGCGCGACAGTCCCCTCGTGGTACTCCGAACGCCTTCCACGATCCTTCGACCTGGGCGTGGAAATCGGGAAATTCCAGCAAGAACTCCTGGACGTCGCAGAGGGGGGTATGGCCGCACTTCGAGCCCATCTCCGGGAACGACCGATCGACGAGGAGAGCGTTCGGGCATTGTCCAGGATGGTCAATCAGCAGATCGCCTACGCCGGACGGGACAGTGTCAGCACGACCGATCGAATGGTCGTCGAACAGGTGACAGATCGGGACGAGTACCGGCGTCGATACTACGTTCGCTCCCCCTACGGCCACCGGTTCAACGACGGACTCTCTCGGATCCTGGCTCATCAGGTCGCCGCGGAGGCGACGGCAAACGTCACGATCGCCGTCGCTGATTCGGGATTCACGCTCTCGATGCCGCTCAACCGCAAGGTAGACGTCGTGGGACTGCTCGAATCCACTTCGCCAGGGGAAGCCCGTGAGTTGTTGCAAGCGAGTCTGGACGGAACTGACCTCCGCGAGCGGTATTTCCGGATCAACGCCACCCGAGCCCTGATGATCCTCAAACGGTACAAGGGTCACGAGAAGTCAGCCAGCCGCCAGCAGGTCTCCGCGGAGATGTTGCTCGGATTTGCCGAGGACCTGACGGACTTCGCGGTCCTCGAAGAGACCCATCGGGAGATCATGGAGGACAAACTGGACCTGGCGGGCATCAAACACGTCCTGGGAGAGATCCAGGACGGGACGATCCGGATCGAGGAGCAGACCCTATCCTCCCCGAGCCCGCTGTCCTTCGGCCTCGCGACGCTCTCGGCGAGTGACGTGGTGCTCGCCGAGGACGAGGACGCCGCGCTCAGAGCCTTTCACGAACGGGTCACGGCGGCCATCGAAAACGACGAGGAGTAGCGCAGATCGGCGACAGACGAAGTGGAGTGGCCCCCGCTAGCACCGTTACGTGCATTGTCCACGATTCCCACAATCTGGGAACTTGTCGCTAAGAGATAGCTGCCGGTCGCCTATCTTTAGTATGGTTTCAAAAATCACTTTGTTTGAACCGCATTTCGACGGCGCCCAGATCGGACCCGCCACGCTGGATACGGCCGAATCCACACCGACAGCCGAGGCCGCGCACAGTGAGGAGCAAGACGTTTCGGACGTAGTAGAATCCTCCCGCCGGTTGCCATCGGTCCGGACGGGTATTGGCATCGCGACATTTGCATCGCTGTTTCTGGCCGGGTTCATGGCCTATCGACGATTCAAACCGAGTGAGGACACCGAAGAAGACACTGCAGAAGCCACGATCGAAGAACGACCGATAGAAGACCTAACGGCCGAGTAATCAGGTCATGGAACTAAAGGAGGTTGCGCTCACTATTGGAACCGGTTTCGTCGCATTTCTACTGGTGGGTGTAGCGGTAACGAGTGGGCTCGATCAGTGGATCGCGTTTTCCCTCATCATCGGTATCCCGGCCGGAATCGTGGCCGGGGTCTTGACTGGCGGGGCCGTAGCATACCGCCTCGCGAATGCTGGCACGGAGCGCCGCCACCGGATCCAGAACGCCCTCACGGGCTTTGTCGCCGGATTCGGCCTTACGCTGCTGGTGTTGGCGGTGGTCTGGAACAGCGGGCTGACCTTTGCACTGAGCACAGCGTTGCTGGTTGGGTTCCTCGGGCTGTTGATCGGGTACGCCTGGGATTCCCTCTCCGGTACCAAAAGAGTCCACGGGCAGGTATAGTTCGCTGAAAGAAAACCAGCGTACCGCTGGTTTACGGGGCTGAGTAACCTCGCGAGTGTGCGACGAGGTGTGTAACTATTATTATATCTTCACCGCGCCAAGTACTGCTATGACACCAGAACTCGCAGTCTCCGGTGGTCGTCTCTCCGTCCCCTTTGCAGCCGCTCTCGCGCCGCTCGGCGCGTGGCTTCTCATGGCGGTCGTAGCCGTCCTAAACGGCGGCTTCCGGGAAGTGGTACTGATCCCCCGCGTCGGTAGCTATCCCGGCCACGTCCTCAGCACCGCTCTCCTGGTCAGTTTCATCCTCGCGATCGCCTGGCTGTTTTTCAGCCGGGTTGCCATCGCATACTCGCTGCCCCAACTGGTTCTCATCGGGGCCGTTTGGGTAGTGTTGACCGTCGGCTTCGAGTTTCTGGTCGGCTATCTGGAGGGAACACCGGTGTCGGTGACCCTCGGCCAGTACAACGTCCTCGCCGGTCAGGTCTGGATCGCGGTCCCGCTGGCGCTGTTTCTCGCCCCGCTCCTCTTCGGTCGCTGACTCAGGCTCTGGCCCAGTCGAGCATTCGCGCGTAGCGGTCCCGACTCTCCAGGGCATTGGGATCACCGATCAGGACGAGGGCTTTTTTCGCGCGGGTTAGCGCGACATTCATCCGGCGTTCGTCCTCGAAAAGCGGGCCCGAAAGGCTGTCTGTCGCCACGAATGACACCAATACGATCTCGGTACTCGAGCCCTGGAACCGGTCGACGGTGTCGACTGTCACGCCCTCTGGGACCTGTTTTCCGATCGTAGAGACTTGTGCCCGAAACGGAGCGATGACGCCGATATCGGAGGGTTCGGCTCCTGCCTCGAGGTACGCGTCGACGATTTCGGCGACCCGGTCGGCTTCGGCCGTGTCGGTATGGGCGGCCGCTGTCCCGTCTACCGGAACGAAGGAGACGCCGTCGTAGACGTCGGTTCGGTCATTCGTGATTCCCAGATCTCCGACTCGCTGACCGGCCACATCGGCCGTCGCCGGCCGGAGGGCCCCGTCGTAAAACTCGCGGGACGGGAAAGCCTGAATGCGCTGGGACATGCGATACTGGCGATCGAGCAAGACTGCGGCATCAGGATATCGGTCGATGAGCCGCTCGAAAAGCGACGTCTCGAGGGGGCCCTCGGACTGCACGACTGGGGGAAGCTGCCGGTGATCGCCAACGAGGACGAACCGATCGCCACGATTGATCGCCGCAAGCGTGTCCGGTTCCGTGAGTTGGCTCGCTTCGTCGACCACCACCACGTCGAAGGACTGCGAGCGCATCACCCGAGAGCCACAGGACGCCGTCGTGGCGGCGACCACCGGCGACGACTGAAGTGCCTCGGCCCGGGTCTCGGGGTCGCCATCGGTTTCGAGCCGGAGGTTCGCCATGTCGTCGCGAACCCCGGATTCGGTGCCCATTCGAACCACGTCCTCGAAACCCTGATCGACGAGTGCTTCGAGCGCGTTGTCGACGGCGCGGTTCGTAAACCCGGCCAAAAGGACACGGTCGCCACGGTCGACAAGCGCCCTGATCAAGCGAGCTATCGTGTAGGTCTTCCCGGTCCCCGGTGGCCCGTGAATGAGCGCCAGGTCCTCGGCCTGGAGTGCTCTGTTCACGGCTCGATTCTGTGCCGGATTATTTTCTATCAACGAGCGCTCCGGCCCATCGAAGGTCGGTTCGGCGCGTCCGTGGAGGAGGTCCCGGCGTCGCTTCGAGCCCTTCAGAAGGGCGTCGTGGAGCGCCGTCAACTTCCTGTCGACGGAGAATTCGGAGGGGTACACGTCGAGTCGCCGGACTGGCAGCGGTTCGTCGACCGTGACGACGATTTCCGTGTCGAGGGATTCGACGACGGCGAGTTCTGATCGCCCTTCGATCGGGTCGCCGTCGCTCGCGAGAACCCGGTCCCCCACTCGAATCTTCGAAACCGCTTCAGCCGGGCGGTTGGCCCGAATCCGCCAACGGCCGCTTGGCAACTGCTCTCGGCCGGCCGGTTCGAGGTCGACGAGGGCCCGATCCGCTGCCGCCCGCTCTTCGGGGGTCTGGTTCCAGAGCTTGGCGTATTCCCGGTGGATAGCCCGGCGTTCGGTTTCGATCGCGTCGTACTGCCGCTCGAAGTACTCGCGTTCGGCTTCCGGGAGTGGCTCGCCGATCGAGCCGGCCTTCGATTTTTGATCGAGTTTCCCGGAGACGACCAGACAGGTGTCCTGCTCGAAGCAGTACTCGCACTTCGCGTCGGCCTCGTAGCCAGTCGGCACCGATTTGTCGAATTCCATCGCGGCGATCTCGTTGCGCGTCCGGAGGACGAAATCCTGCAACCCCTCGCCGATCGTGAAGTCCTTGGCTGGGGAAAGGTCCCCGCCGTCCTCGTCTAGGGCCGCGTTTTTTGTGTAGAGCAAGGTTCCCGTGTCCACGTCGACGCCGCGTTCGGTCAGAAGGAGCCCGTAGGCTGCGGCCTGGATCTTGTCCTGGAAGCGAGGGCTTCGGTTCGTGTTCTTCCCGGTCTTGAGTTCTACCGGTGTCCCGCGGCGAATCGCGTCACAGCGGCCCTTGATGCCGTACGTCTCACTGATGAGCGTGACCTCGGACCGCCAGTCGTCCTCGCTCAGTCGGCCCTGTTCGAGCCAGGCTGCGATCGCGCCGGCGTTCGTTCTGACCTCCTGGGTGACCGATTCCCGGTCACGCTCCAGCAGTCCAAGCTCCAGGGCGGCCTCGGAAACCCGTTTCTCGACGGCCGCCTCCAGGTCCTGGCCGCGAAGGAGATCCCCGAAGACCTCGTGGACGATCGTTCCTTTCGTCACGGGATATTTCAGGGGCAACCCGCCCAGCTTGTTGAGGTAGTACATCCGCGGGCACTGCACCCACGAACGGATGTCCGTAACGTCCACGAGGAAGTCCGGCTCGACGATGATTTTCGACGCTTTCGTCGTCGCCAAGCCCTCCTCGGCGGATTCCAGGTTCGTCGCGGCGATTTCCATGCCAGCCTCCAAAATTGTGGCCGTCTCTGCCCAGTCGCTCCGCAGAATAATAGAAGTCTCGTCCCCATCCGTTTGGATCGCTACGGTCGCCACGTCGCGATCACGGCCGTCGTTGCTGTCGGTTCGAACGTCGCTGACAGCAGTAACCTCGCCCCGTCGGTTCACGGAGTGATTGATGGGGGCCTCGCCGAAAACGATGTCGTCTCTCACTGGCCTGGTGGCACCCGATCGAGCCACCGGTCGGGTCGCTCTAACTCCAGTTCGTTCGGTAGGAACGCCGGATCCTCCCAGACCCGGCCCGCTCCTTTCAGTCCCCGCTCGGCCACGATCACGTCGAAGAAGTCCCGACCCCGTTCGTACTGCTCGCGCTTGCGATCGAGTCCGATTACCTGCCCAAGCAGTCGCGAGATGAGCCCACCGCTCGATCGTCGCTCGTCGAGTTTGCGGCGGAGTTCCGCCGACGGTTCGTCGAAGGCCTCGTCCATCAGCAGTTCGGCGTAGCCCTCGACGACGGTCATTACGCGATCGAGCTCCTGATATTCGGTTCGAGGGATAGTCATCCCGTCGAGGCCGGAGACGACGCGTCTGATCCGCGTTTCGAGATAATCGCGGAGCCACGGTGCTGCCGCAAACTCGGCCGCATGGGCGACTTCGTGAAACGCGATCCACCGCCGGAACCGGTCCTCGTCGACCGAGAGCTTCCTCGAAGCTTCCACGACGTTCGGGTGAACGACATACAGGCCATGGTCTCCCTCACCACTGAATAACCGCGGATCGTACTGTCCCAGTACGAGCCTGGACAGGTAGGCGACGGATCCGCTGACAGTGGCCGTATTGAGCGGGCCCGTTAGTCCAGGGAACCGCCCGTCATCGACGGAAAGTGGTTCGAGGACCGCTTCGAGAATGTCGACGGTGCGGTCGATCCAGTGGTGCCGGTTCTGTACCTCGACGGTGCGCGGCAGGGCGAAATCGATCCCCGAGACGGCCGCGATTTCCGTTCGGGCCGCTCGCATGTCCCTGGCATAGCCCGCCTTGACTGCAGGATCGAGGTCAAGGTCGCCCGAATCGGTCAGCTCACGGGCGGCCGCTCTGGCCGCCGCCCAATCGACGCCGCCCCCGCCCTCGGCCCCGACGATCGTCCGGACGCTCCCGATCGGATTCATACGGATCATTTCGCACGGATGCAGGAAGCCCTTCCGGCAGCGGGTACCGATCAATACCCCTTTACCGGGTGAACGATTATTCAGTCACCAATGGAGGACCTCGATCCGTTTCCCGAGGACCCCGAAGCCACCCGGGAAGCCATCATGAAGGCGACTTACCGGGCGCTTTGCGAGCACGGGTACGCCGGGTTGACGATCTCTCGGATCGCCGAAGACTTCGAGAAGAGCAAGTCGTTGCTCTACCATCATTACGACAGCAAAGACGAGTTGCTCCTCGATTTCCTCTCGTTCATGCTCGAACAGTTCGAACGGGCGGTCCCAAAGGAGCGGGAGAACTCCGCGGACGAACGACTCGAGGCGGTGTTCGAGGCGTCCTTGGCCCCCAAAGACGACGAGAAACGGTTGCAGTTCATGCAGGCGATGACCGAATTGCGGGCCCAGGCGGCCCACGACGATCGGTTTCGAGCGCATTTCACCGATCACGACCGGGTGTTCAGGGAAACGATTGGGGAGATACTCGAAGACGGGATCGAGGAGGGAACCTTTCGTGACGTGGCGACCGAACAGGTCGCTTCGTTTCTGGTCGCGGCCCTCTCAGGTGGTATGAACCTCATGGTGACCGGTGAGAAAGACCAGGAAGTCGCCACGATTGCGGAACTGCGAGAGTACGTCAGCGTCCGACTCGAAGCTGAGTCGGTCACTCAGCAGTGAAGGTCGAGCTTTCGATCGACCATCTGTTTCAAACGCATTGCAGCCACCGCCAGAACCGTGGCTCCGACTGAGACGGCAATCACTTTCCCTGCGGAGACAGGGAGGGTCTTTTCCTCGGACTCCGCATCGATCGAGACCGATGATCCCGCTTTTTCCTCCCGCTCGCCCTTGCCGAAGAGGACGAATTTCGGGACGTTCGTTACCTCGATCCGGTCGACGTGCAGTTCGAACAGGCCCATACCTGTATTTCGGTGAGCTGTGAGGTTAGCCTTTGTGCCGGTCGCCAATTGATCGCACGTTTCAAATCCCTTCGGCGGCGATTCGAGGTATGGACGAGGACAACCGAGCGTTTCTGGAGACGTTGCTTGAGACACCGAGCCCGTCGGGGTACGAGCAACCAGTGCTCTCGACCTGGGTCGAGTACGTATCCGAATTCGCCGACCAGGTCGAAACTGACGCGTACGGAAACGCAGTCGCCACCCACGAGGGGGACAGCGACCTCTCGATTGCAGTCGCGGGCCACGCCGACGAAATCGGCTACGCGGTCTCGGCGATCACCGAAGAGGGCTTTCTCCGCATCATTCGAGTCGGGGGCTCGGATCCGACGGTCTCACAGGGCACTCAAATCGAGATTCAGACCGATTCTGGGCCGGTGAACGGCGTCATCGCCCAGACTGCGATCCACCTCCGTGATGGGGCTGACGAGGAAGAGACCCCGGACATTGCGGCCCAGCACGTCGATATCGGCGCCGCTGACGAGGCGGAAGCACGGGAGCTCGTCGAAGTCGGTGACCCGGCCATTCCGGCAGTGGGGCTCCACGACCTTGCAGGGAGCCAAATCGCCGGTCGCGGCATCGACAACCGGGCAGGGATCTGGGTGGCAGCCGAAACGCTTCGCCGAGCGATCGAACGGGACGTCGACGTCACCGTCCACGCCGTCGCGACCGTCCAGGAGGAACTCGGCCTCAAAGGGGCTCAGATGGTCGGGACCGAAATCGACGCGGACGCCGTTATCGCCGTTGACGTGACCCACGCCTCCGACAATCCGGCGTACCCGGAGGAGCAAGCTAACAACGTCGCGCTCGGAGATGGCCCGGTCGTTGGTCGGGGAACGGCAAATCACCCGGAAGTCGCCGACGCCGTTCGGAACGCCGCAAGCGCGGCCGACCTCCCAGTGCAACTGATGGCGTCCGGTCGACGGACGGGGACAGACGCCGATGCTTTCTACACCCAGCGTGGGGGCACTCCGAGTCTGAACCTGGGCATTCCGAACCGCTACATGCACACGCCCGTGGAAGTCATCGACCTCGAAGATCTGGACACGGCCGCCGACGTTTGCCTCGAAACGGCCGCGCAAGCTGCTGGGCGCGAGGATTTCCACGTCTCGCTATAGCCGTTCGTTTCCGGTGTTTTTATGCGGGCCAAAACGTTTTCGAGCGTATGAGCGGCCGACCTCTCGACGTACTGGAGGAGACACTCGAGGAACCGGTGACGGTCTCGCTGAAGGGCGGAGAGACGGTCAGTGGGGTATTAGAAGGGTACGACCAGCACATGAATCTGGTCCTCGGCGGGGACGAAGACACAACCGTTATACGCGGCGATAACGTCGTTTCCATCAAACTATGACTGGATCCGGAACGCCGAGTCAGGGCAAAAAGAACACCAAAACACACGTGAAGTGTCGACGGTGTGGCGAGAAGTCCTATCACGTGAAAAAGGGCGTCTGTTCGAGCTGTGGGTTCGGCAAGTCAGCCAAGCGTCGGGATTACAGCTGGCAAGAGAAAGCCGGGGAGTGAATCGGTCGTTTTCCTTCGAGACAATCCAAACGCCCAGTCTGCCGTCCGGCATTTTCTGAAGTAGTCAAGATTATGCACAACCTTTGGTTGTTTTTGCCCCAATATACCCATATTCCCGATGCGTTTTTAGGGTCGGTTCCATAACACGGGACCATGACCGCCGGTCGGGCTCCGAAGAGGGACCAGACAGGGCCAACCGAAAAGTGTGGCGTCGTCGGGATCAGCCTCGAAGACCGAGCCGCCGCCCTTCCGACGTATTATGGGCTCTACGCGCTCCAGCATCGGGGACAGGAATCAGCCGGCATCGTCACGCACGACGGGTTCCAACAACACGACCACCTCGGCATGGGCCTCGTCGGCGAGGGGTTTTCGGAGGTCGA
>Ga0207714_1002878_pt1 | contig 10090 bp, 8 predicted proteins | sample PonA232FremontCA_2_FD_187270 | JGI IMG/M metagenome (GOLD analysis project Ga0207714, IMG submission 187270) | Marine sediment microbial community from Fremont, CA, USA - Pond A23 Sediment 2 (SPAdes) | ecosystem: Environmental > Aquatic > Marine > Unclassified | place: USA: Fremont, California... | reverse complement strand
GGCGGCTCCGCCCGCCGTTTGGCCCGGTTCCGCCGGCTCTCGTCGACGCCTACCCGCTCACCGGCGAGACACCCGACCAGCTCGACAGCCGGGCCTACGAGCGGGCCGCCGACGGGGTCAGTCGGCTCGCGGCGGCCAACCCCGACAGCGACATTACCCTGTTTCACGAGGGCTGGCCCGACACGGCGCTCGATATCGTTCCCGACGGGGTCACCGTCTCGGTACTCGGTGAGCGGTCCCGCTGAGCCCGACCCGTTTCCTGCCCACCGGACGCCACAGAATCGACGGACAGTTATTCAGACACCACGAGGGGGAGCCATGACGGAGTACTTCGAGGTACACGAGCGCGACAGCGCGGCGCGTCTGGGCGAACTCCGGCTGGAGGAGCCACTCGTGACACCTGCTGTCGCCGACGATGTCCTCGAGGACACCGGCAGCGAGTGGACCGCCGACCGGGACCCACCAGAGGGTGACGACACCGTCCTGACAGTCCTGCCACACCGGGCGTTTCCGCCGGGCACACCGGCGGAGGTGCAGGACGCCTTCGCGGTCGAGTACCCCGACGTCGAGTTTCCCAGTGCGGCAGTGGTCACCCCCGAGACCGCGACCGACCACGGAGCGGATGCGTACGTTCTCTCGACCGCACAGGCTGTCGACGGCCACGCCGAGGCGTTTGTCGAGGCGGTCGTGGCGACCCGGGAGGCGGTGCCCGCCGACACGGCGCTGTATCTCCCCGGTGTCGCCACGCCGGCAAACGTCGCCACCCTCGCCGCCGCCGGGGTCGATCTCGTCGACACCGACCGGGCGGTGGTGAAAGGCACACAGGGAAAGTATCTCACGACCGACGGCGAGCGGTTTCTGGCAGACCTCGAGGAGCTTCCCTGTTCTTGTCCGGCCTGTCAGGCCTCCCGCGAGTCGTTCGACCGGTCGGACTGTGCCGAGCACAACCGCCACGCGCTCCGGGCGGCGCTCGCGACCGTCCGCGAACGCATCCGGGCCGGCCGCCTCCGGGACTACCTAGAGGGACAGGCCCGCCACGAGGGGTGGTTGACGGCGGTCTTTCGCCGGCTCGACGACCAGTACGGCTACCTGGAGCAGCGAACACCGGTCGTCCGCGGGGCGGAGCTCACGGCGGCGACCGACGACGCCATCCGTCGAGTCGAGATACAGCGCTACGCCGAGCGGGTCACCACCCGGTACCGCAACCGGTTCTCGAACCCGCTGGTGCTGGTTCCCTGCTCGGCGGCAAAGCCGTACAGCGACTCCCAGAGCCACAGCCAGTTCCACGACGCAATCGGGTACCGGGCGCATCTCGTCTCGATGAGTTCACCCATCGGCGTTGTCCCGCAGGAGCTCGAACTCACCTACCCGGCACAGCAGTACGATACCGTGGTGACCGGGCGCTGGTCGGCCACCGAGCGGGAGTTTGTCACCGACGTGCTCGCGTCGTATCTCCGGCGCAACGAGTACCCACGCGTCGTCGCACACGTTCCCGAGGGCGGGTACCGGGACATCTGTGAGCGGGTCACAGACAGACTCGGCATCGAGATGGAGTTCACCGTCGAGCGCCATCCAACGACGGCCGATTCGCTTGCAAACTTGGCGGCGACACTCGCCGACGAACCCACGTACAGCAAGCGCGAGCGCCAGCAAAACACAGTCCGGGCGGTTGCGGACTACCAGTTCGGCGAGGGGGCCGGCGACGACCTGCTCGCCGACATCAGCACGGGGAGTCACTACCCAAAACTCCGGGTGCGTGACGAGCGCGACGAGCAACTGGCGATGCTCGTTCCGGAGTACGGTGTGCTGGCGCTGACACTCGCCGGAGCACGCCGCTGGGTCGAGAGCCCGGTCACCACCCGGCGTGTCGAGATCGACGCGTTCGTGCCACACGGGTCGGTGCTCGCACCGGGTGTCGTCGACGCCAGCCCCGAGATTCGCCCCGGTGACGAGGTCGTCATCGAGGGGCCAGCGGCGTTCGCGGTCGGCCGAGCGACGATGTCCGGCTCCGAGATGGTCGAGAGCAGTCGTGGTCTGGCGAGTTCGGTGCGTCACGTCGAGGAGCGGTAGCGCCCGGGGTCTGTCGCCGTCGCTGTCTGTCTCGGACTCACAGCCACAGTCGGCCGTAGCGGGTGAGTCTGGGACACGGGGGGTCAGAGCGGTTCGACCCGGAACACGTAACCGGCGTAGCTGCTGTCGAGGTTCGCGGGACTCTCTACGGCGGCGTGTTCCTGACAGAGGAAGGCCTCGGCCTCGACGGCACCGTGTCCGGTCTCCTCCTGATACCGTTCGAGGGCTACGAACGCCGCCGGGTCGGTGCAACTGCGACGGTGACACTCGGGGGGCGACACCGGGTCCTCACCCTCCTCTCTGTGTGTGTTGTCGGTCTGTTTCTCTCGGCTGGTCTCCGGGTCTGTCATCTGTTCACGATACGGAAGCTGACGGAATAATGCTGTGGTCGCGTGTGTCCGAGAGACTCACACCCGAACTACCAGCGGGGGAGCGGCGGGGTTCGTGGCGTTCGGCCTCGCAGGGGCGGCGGGCGGCTATCGACGACACGCGGCTCCGAGGGCCACTCGACCGGGGTGTGCCGGTAGACCGCCGGGGCGGTGTGTGCCCGGCGGCAGGGTGATCAACAGCGTTTTGACGGTGCCGGACCTCGGGCTCGCACATGGACTACACACGAGTCGAGGGTGCCCGGGAGTACGTCGCTCGGCTGGAACACGGCCGGGACTGGCGCGGGCAGATAGAGGCCTTTGCCGAGACGGAGGGGGTCGACGCGGCGTTTTTTTTTTGGGCTTGGCGCCGTGCAGGACGCGGAGCTTCTGTTCTACGACCAGGACGAAAAGCAGTACGAGGCGGTGGGCTTCGACGAGCCGTTCGAGATGACACCCGCGGTCGGTAATATCTCGTGGCTCGACGACGAGCGGTTCGCCCACACCCACGCGACTCTCTCCCGGGAGGACGGTAGTGTCATCGCGGGACACCTAGAGTCGGCGACCACGTTCGCGGGCGAACTGTACGTCCGGGAGTTCGAGACGCGGCTGGAGCGTGAGCACGACCCGGTGACCGACCTCGATCTCTGGCCGCTATGAGCGAGGACTCCGGGTTCCGGCCTGCCGAGGAGCGGTACTTTCGGGAGATAGAGACGGAGCTAGCGGCGGCGCTCGAACTCGCAAACGAGGCCCGTGAGCGAGGTGACGACCCGGAGCCGGCCGTCGAGATTCCGGTCGCAAAGGACATGGCCGACCGGGTGGAGAACATCCTCGGAATCGACGGGGTCGCCGACCGGGTGCGTGACCTCGAGGGTGAGCGCTCCCGGGAGGAGGCCGCGCTCGTGCTGGTCGAGGACTTCGTCGAGGGGACCGTCGGCGACTACGACACCCGGGCGGGCAAGATAGAGGGGGCCGTCCGGACCGCGGTCGCACTGCTGACCGAAGGGGTCGTCGCCGCACCCATCGAGGGTATCGACCGGGTGGAGATACGCGACAACGACGACGGCACCGAGTTCGTCAACGTCTACTACGCCGGGCCGATCCGGTCGGCCGGCGGGACCGCACAGGCGCTGTCGGTGCTGGTCGCGGACTACGCGCGGACACTGCTCGGTATCGGCCGGTACCAGCCCCGCGAGGAGGAAGTTAGCCGGTACGCACAGGAGATCGCACACTACGACGAGGAGGTCGGGATGCAGTACGCCCCCGGAGAGCAGGAGGCGCAGTTTATCGCCGAGCACGTCCCGATCATGCTCGACGGCGAGTCGACCGGTGACGGCGAGATCGACGGGTTCCGCGGTCTCGACCGTGTCGACACCGACGACACGCGTGGGGGGATGTGTCTGGTGTTCGGCGAGGGGCTGGCGCTAAAGGCACCGAAGATACAGCGCTACACCCGCGAACTCGATGACGTGGCCTGGCCGTGGCTCCAGGACCTGATCGACGGGAGCTACACCGACGAGGAGACCGCCGCTGCCGAGACCGGTGACGACGAGAGTAACAGAGCGGACACAGCCGGCGGTACGGCTGGAGGGCCGCCACGCGCAGACGCCTCGAAGAAGTTCCTGACAGATCTGATCGCCGGTCGGCCGGTGTTTGCACACCCGAGCGAGGCCGGGGGTTTCCGCCTGCGTTACGGCCGGGCCCGCAACCACGGCCACGCAACCGCCGGAATCCACCCCGCGACGATGCACCTCGTCGACGACTTTCTCGCGGCGGGAACACAGCTAAAGACCGAGCGCCCGGGCAAGGCTGCCGGTATCGTCCCGGTCGACACGATCGAGGGGCCGACCGTCCGCCTGGCCAGCGGCGAGGTCCGCCGGATCGACGACGCGACGGAGGCAGTCGAACTCCGCAACGGGGTCGAGCGGGTGCTCGACCTGGGCGAGTACCTGGTCAACTACGGCGAGTTCGTCGAGAACAACCACCCGCTCGCGCCCGCCTCGTACACGGTCGAGTGGTGGCGACAGGAGTTCGCGGCCGCCGGCGGCCCGGTGCAGGCGTTTCGCGACGACCCAGGAGTCGACGTTGCCGCGCCCACGGCCGAGATGGCGCTCGGGTGGGCCACCGAGTACGACGCACCGCTTCACCCCGCCTGGACCTACCTCTGGCACGATGTGACCGTGGCTGCTGTCGAGAGTCTCGCAGACGCGGTGGCGAGAGCAGAGCTACTTGCCGCGGACGGTGCCGCCCGACACGCCGGGGACAGCCGCCCGGAGACCGACCAGCTCGTGGTGCCGCGAACCGAGACGGTCCGCGAGACACTAGAGACGCTGTTGGTCGAACACCGGCAGGAGAACGACCGACTGGTCGTCCCGGCGTGGCGACCGCTCGTTCGGACGCTCGGGTTCGACGACCGGCTGAACCGGGTGACCCCATTCGAGACGGTCAGTGAGGCCGCCCGCGGGTACGACGACGGCGGGAACGCGATCCGCGCGGTAAACGAACTCGCCCCGTTTACACTCCGTGAGCGTGCGCCGACGCGGGTGGGGGCACGGATGGGTCGACCGGAGAAATCCGAGAAACGGGAGCTCTCGCCGGCGGTCCACAGCCTGTTTCCGATCGGCGAGGCCGGCGGCAACCAGCGCTCGGTCGAGGACGCCGCCAGCCACGGCGACGCCGTCGAGGGAACACAGGGACAGGTCGAACTCGAGGTGGGTCGGCGGGCCTGTGTCGACTGCGGGACGGTGAGTCACCACCCGCGGTGTCCGGCGTGTGACGGGCACACCCGGGCGGTGTACCGCTGTCCGGACTGTGACCGCGAGGTCGAACCCGACGAGTCCGGCCGCGCGGAGTGTCCAAACTGCGAGGTGCTGGCCAGGCCGACCCAGTACACGACCGTCGACATCCGGGCGGAACTCGCCGACGCGAAGGCGGCCGTCGGCGAACGCGCCACAGCCTACGATATTCTGAAGGGTGTAAAGGGGCTCACCTCGGAGGAGAAGGTCCCCGAACCCCTGGAGAAGGGTATCCTCCGGGCGAAACACGACGTCTCCGCGTTCAAGGACGGCACTGTTCGCTACGACATGACCGACCTCCCGGTGACGGCTGTCCGGCCCCGGGAGCTCGATGTCAGCCCGGAGGACCTGCAGGAGCTGGGCTACCGCGAGGACCTGAACGGTGACTCGCTAGTCCACGACGACCAACTCGTCTCGCTGAAGACCCAGGACATCGTGCTCTCCGAGGGCGCTGCCGAGCATATGCTCCGGACCGCCGACTTCGTCGACGACCTGCTGACACAGTACTACGGGCTGGACTCGTACTACGAGTTCGAGGAGCGGTCGGACCTGGTCGGGGAGCTCGTCTTCGGGATGGCACCACATACGAGCGCCGCCGTGGTCGGCCGGGTAGTCGGGTTCACCAGCGCCGCCGTTGGCTACGCGCACCCGTACTTTCACGCCGCGAAACGGCGCAACTGCGACGGCGACGAGGACTGCGTGATGCTGTTGCTCGACGGTCTGTTGAACTTCAGCGAGAAGTTCCTCCCCGACCAGCGCGGCGGTCGCATGGACGCCCCACTCGTGATGTCTTCCCGCATCGACCCGACCGAGATCGACGACGAGGCCCACAACATCGACACGATGTCGTCGTACCCGCGGGCGTTCTACGAGGCGACTCGAGAGTTGGCCGACCCGGCAGAGCTCGATGACGTGATGGCGATCGCGGAGGAGACGCTGGGAACCGACCGGCAGTACTCGGGTTTCGCCCACACCCACGACACGACAGACATCGCCGCCGGGCCGGCGCTCTCGGCGTACAAGACCCTGGGGTCGATGGAGGAGAAGATGGATGCCCAGTTAGAGCTGTCGCGCAAGCTCCGTGCGGTCGACGAGACGGACGTCGCGGAGCGCATCATCGAGTACCACTTTCTGCCGGACCTGCTAGGGAATCTAAAGGCCTTTGCCAGCCAGGAGTTCCGGTGTCTGGGCTGTGGAACAAAGTACCGGCGTGCGCCGCTGTCCGGTGAGTGCCGGCGCTGTGGCGGTGACGTGAACCTGACCGTCCACGAGGGGTCGGTCACGAAGTACATCGACACCGCTATCAGGGTTGCAGAGCAGTTCGGCGCCCGTGAGTACACGAAACAGCGTCTCGAGATCCTCGAAACCCGCATCGACCGCATCTTCGAGGACGACAACAACAAGGCGAGCACGCTCGGGGACTACATGTGAGTCACGACCCGAGGTCGGCGCGGCCGCTGGTCGCACTCCGGATGCGGTCGCGCAGTTGGTCAGCCAGTGTTTCGGGAACACGCACCTCGAAGGTGACCGAGCTGTCGTAGGTGGCGTCGAACTCGGCGTCACTGCCCTCCAGGATACCTCGCACCGTACCCGAGTCGTCGTAGGCCACGCCGACGACGAACCGGGTGTGTGGGCGGCACTCGACGACGGTCGCCGCGCCGAGCGCATCCTTGACTCCGCGGGCGTAGGCCCGTGCGAGACCCCCGACACCGAGATTCGTCCCGCCGTAGTAGCGCGCGACCACGGCAACGACGTTCTGGAGTTCCTCCCGTACGAGCACGTTCAGTGCCGGCTTGCCGGCACTCCCCCCGGGTTCGCCGTCGTCGTCGGCCCACTCCCGGAGTGGGTCGGCCCGCACCCGGTAGGCCGGCACGTGGTGTGTCGCGTCGGCGTACCCCCCGCGAACCGACGCGACGAACTGCTCCGCCACGTCGACGGTCTGTGCCGGACCGACGTGTCCGACGAACTCTGACCCCCGGACCTCGAAGCGCGCCCGGCCGCGTTCGGCGACGGTTCGGTACGTCTCACTCACACCACGTTGTTCGTCGGCCCGGCAGTTCGCTCTTTCCCTCGCGCTACGATTCCCTGCTCTCGGTCTCCTCCCCCTGTTCGACCCCGGCGTCCCCGGTCTCCTCGTCTCCTGCTTCTCCTTCCTCCTCGGGCTTGGTTTCTTTTTCCTCGTCTTTTATTTCCGCCTCCTCGGGCTTGGTTTCTTTTTCCTCGTCTTTTATTTCCGCCTCCTCGGGCTTGGTTTCTTTTTCCTCGTCTTTTATTTCCGCCTCCTCGCCGGGGACTTCCCAGGAGAGTTCGAGTTCGAGTTCCACCTCGGTTTCGTCGTCGGATCCGCGTTCGACCTCCAGTTCGAACTCGACGTCGCCCTCGGGTGCGGGGACCGTCGCGATTTCACCGCCGTACGCGACTGTCACCGTCTCGTCGGCAGAGGCGAGCAGACCCGCGAGTGCCCGCATCGCCGCCGCGCTGTCTTCGAGTGACTGCTCCTGTTCGATATCGAGTAGTTCAGACTCGGACATCAGTCGGAGAGAGAGCCACACTCCTGATGAGAGTGACGGTTCGTCTCGAGAGACAGAAACACCTACGCTCCTGTGACCCGACAGTCCGGTATGGCATCGGGTCGACGGGAGTTTCTGGCGGTCGTCGGGTCGCTCGCCGGTGGGTTGGTGAGCGGATCAGCCACGGGAGACAGCCGGGGGTCGGCGGTCACGGCGGCGGGACAGGCCGACGGGTACGGGCCGTTAGGGAGTGTCGATATCGCGGGTGCGCGGGACGCGGCCGTCGCCGGCGAGGTGGCGTACGTGGCCACGGGCGACGGGTTCGTGACGGTCGACGTGAGCGGCGGGAACCCGTCGGTGTTGGCGGAGCGTCGCGGGATACCGACCGGCGACGGCGGGCAACTGACCGGAATCTGGGACCTCTGGCCGTCGGGTGACCGGTTGGCTGTCGGCGGGCCGGCACAGTTCAGGCGCAACCAACAAAGCGGTGTCGCGCTGTTCGACGTGAGCGACCCCACCGACCCACAGAAGGTGGCGTTTCACCCGACCGACCACCACATCCACAACCTCCACTTCGCGGACGACATCGTCTATCTGCCCGCCCGTGACCGGCCGATGTCGCTCGTGATGGTCGACGTGAGCGGTGACGACCCCGTCGAGGTGGGCCGGTGGTCGCCGTTCGACGCCGACGACCGGTGGGCCGATATCGAGCCACCGCTGCGGGTGCTCCACGACGTGTACGTCAGAGACGGAACGGCCTACCTCCCCTACTGGGATGCCGGCACCTGGCTGGTCGACGTGAGCGACCCCGCGGACCCCGCGGCGTACAGTCGTGTCGGTGACTACAGCGTAGAGCAGGTCGCGGCTGTCGGGCCGGGGCAGGCAGACCTCGTCGCACGAACGCCAGACGGGGCAGACCACTACGCACAGGTCGACGAGACGGGGTCGGTGCTCGCGGTCGGCAAGGAGACGTGGGCTATCGAGGACCGCAGGGGGACGTTCGGCGAGACCGGTCGGCGTGTCGGCGGCGCGAGCGGTATCACACTGTACGACGTGAGCGACCCCGCGTCGCCGGAGGAACTGTCGAGTATCGACCCGCCGGTGTCGGTCGACCAGCGGACGAGCGGCTGGTTCACCACCGCCCACGACTTCGACTTTCGCGACGGGCGGCTGTTCACCTCCTGGTACTACGGTGGGGTCGCGGTCTACGACGTGAGCGACCCCGCAGACCCGACCGAGGTGAGCCGGTGGCAGGACCCCCGAACGGCGAGTTTCTGGACGGCCCGGGCGGTCGACGACGAGCGGTTCGTCGCCAGCAGTGTAGACGTCGGTTCGGTGCTCGGTGGCCGGGCGGAGACACGCGAGGGGCTGTACGTCTTCCCGAACGGGGCGGGGTCACAGGCCGACCCGCCGTTGCTGACCGACTGGCCCGAGGACGTGTTCGGACCCGAACCCGACGACCGGCCGCCGGTGAACCGCACGGCCGCGGGTGTCGACCGTCTCGTCGACGTGCGTGACCCCGACAACGAGCGTGGTGACGGACGCGACGGACCGGGCGAGTCGGGAGACAGAAACAGGACGGGCGGTACCCCGGAGATGCCGAGAGAGGGGACGGACGGGTCGGGCCCCGGGCTCGGCGTCGGGACGGCACTCGCGGGGGTTGGGGGGTACCTGCTCGTGCGGCGTGCGGGTCTGTTAAGTGGTTCCGACGGCGACAGGTGAGCGATGTCGAACGCAAAGGGCGACCGGCGGGAACGGGAGCTCGTCAACAGACTCGACGAGGCTGGGTTCGCGGTGATGCGCGCCCCTGCGAGCGGGAGTGCAACCGACCGGGACCTGCCGGACGTGCTCGCGGGGAACAGCGAACGGTTCTACGCGGTCGAGGCGAAGTCCTCCGCTGGTGACTCCATCTACATCGACGGTGCGGAGGTGGCAGCGCTCGTGTACTTCTCGCAGAACTTCGGTGCCAGACCGCGCATCGGTGTCCGGTTCGACCACGAGGACTGGTACTTCTTCCACCCGGAGGAGCTCTACACCACCGACGGCGGAAACTACCGGGTCAAACGCGAGCGCGCACTGGCAGACGGCACCGACTTCGCCGAGTTCACCGGTCACTCCGAGAAGGTCACCCTCGACGAACTGGCCGACGACGAGGACGACGACAGCGAGCTACAGGATGTGCTCCAGGCCGTTGCCCGCGGTGACCTCCCCGTCGAAGACGCTGTCGAGATGCTCTCCTGAGCGGGCAGTTCAGACGGTGAGACGCCGAACCCCCGGGAGACCGACAGAGACGTGTCGCCCGCCGAGTTGTGTCGTGTATGGAGCTACTGGACGGCACACTCTGGGTGGG
>Ga0207714_1002877_pt1 | contig 10092 bp, 9 predicted proteins | sample PonA232FremontCA_2_FD_187270 | JGI IMG/M metagenome (GOLD analysis project Ga0207714, IMG submission 187270) | Marine sediment microbial community from Fremont, CA, USA - Pond A23 Sediment 2 (SPAdes) | ecosystem: Environmental > Aquatic > Marine > Unclassified | place: USA: Fremont, California... | reverse complement strand
CTGCCCACCTTGATAACCCAATTTCGAGTCGCCCCGAGCCGGGTGCGCCAATCAGCCATCGTCTACCTCCGGGGCCGCCTCCAACGCCGCCATGATCCGCCGGCATAGTGCCTCGGTCCCCTGACCCGACTCCGCTGAGACGGCGTGCACCTCGCCCTGCCAGGCGAGCTCATGGACCAGCTCGGCGATCAGCGTATCCTGCTCGTCGGCGGGGAGCAGATCGATCTTATTGATCACCAACCAACGCGGCCGCTCGGCGAGCTCCGGATCATAGCTCCCGAGCTCCGCAGCAAGGCTACGTACATCGGCCGCCAGATCGACCTCATCATAGACCCGGCTGACGTCCACGACGTGCAGCAACAACCCCGTGCGTGCCAAATGCTTGAGAAAGCGACTGCCTAGCCCCGCACCATCCGCGGCGCCCTCGATCAGCCCCGGGATGTCGGCCATGACAAAGCTCTGCGCCGGGCCAACACGCACGACACCCAGGCTGGGATGAATCGTCGTAAACGGGTAATCCGCTACCCGGGGACGCGCCGCCGAGACGGCCCGAATCAGCGAGGACTTGCCCGCGTTCGGCAACCCCAGCAGGCCGACGTCCGCGAGCACCCGCAATTCCAGACTCAGGCGCCGCCGCTCACCGTCGGTGCCCGACGTCGCCTGGCGTGGGGCGCGATTGGTGGCGCTCTTGAAGTGGATATTGCCGCGACCGCCCTCACCGGCGGCCGCGACACGGAGCGTCGCTTCGCCCACGGTCAGATCGCCCAGATACTCGCCCGTATCCGCCTCGTAGACGACCGTTCCCACCGGCACTGGCACGCGTATATCCTCGCCACTGCGCCCGCTCATCTGGCGCCCGCGCCCGTCTCCACCGCGCTCGCCACTAAAGACACGCTGGTGATCGAAATCCGATAGCGTATTCAGCCCCTCATCGGCCACCAGAACAACGCTGCCACCCCGACCACCGTCGCCGCCATCGGGACCGCCCCGCGGCACGAACTTCTCGCGCCGAAAGCTAACGCACCCGTCGCCGCCGTCGCCGGCGCGAACCTCGATGCGGGCCTCATCGACGAACTTCATGGCGTGCTCCGTTCCCCGCTCGGATGGGGCATTGCTGATGGGGCCGAGACGAAAAAGCCCCGTACGGAGACGGGGCTTTTTCAGAACGGCGCGGCGACGTCGCCGGGCGTCTACTGCGCGTCACGAACACTCACCGTGCGGCGCTGCCGCGGCCCCTTGCGCTCGAAGACCACGCTACCCGGCGTTTTAGCGAAGAGCGTGTGGTCGTGCCCGATGCCGACGTTCCGGCCGGGATGGAAGTGGGTGCCGCGCTGGCGAACCAGGATATTGCCCGCCTCAACGGCCTCACCGCCGAAGCGCTTAACGCCTAACCGCTTAGATTGCGAGTCGCGACCGTTTTTGGTGCTGCCGCCTGCCTTCTTATGTGCCATTGCCTACTACCTCCGCGAACGCGTTACGCGTTGATCCCGGTAATCCGAACCTCGGTGAAGTGCTGCCGATGGCCGTGTTTACGCTGATAGCCCTTGCGGCGCTTGAACTTTACCACGTCGATCTTGCGGTTACGGCCCTGGGAGACGACCTCGGCATCAACCCGACCGCCCTCAACCGTTGGTGCGCCGACCTTGGCCTGCTCGCCACCGATCATGAGCACCCGGTCGAACGCCACCGACGACCCCGGCTCAGCATCCAACTTCTCGACACGCAGAACATCGCCCTCGGCGACCCGATACTGCTTGCCCCCTGTCTCAATCACGGCGTACATGGCTCAAACTCCCGCTTTTCTTGATCATAGCTGCCTGGCCGGCAAGACGCGCAATAGTAGCTCTCGTGGGCCCGTCGGTCAACGAGGGCTAGTGCCAGCCTTGTTGAACAGTCGGCTGACGCCGGGAGCAAAAGAGCAGCGTCAGCCACGCCGCGGTATGCCGCGTCGCTGCTAAACGCCGGACCCATCAAAACGAAAACGCCATAAGCCGCCAAGTGGCGAGTTTAACTCTCACCGAAAACTATTGCCTCTCCAACCAGTTGACGAGATCAACGTTATCTGTGAACTTGACCTGGAAGGGGTGTTGTCAGCCCTCTATGGAACGGCGCCCCTGCGATAGAGGTAGCCGACAGCAGCTAGCCTTTGCCTGTGGAAGTCTCACGGGACGCCGTAAGCAGCGTAAGCCTTAGGGAGATCGATCCAACGGATTTGGTAAGCCTACCCATTAAGTTACCCCTTAGCTGCCCGCTGTGACCGTCTATCGGCGGTTTCATGGTTGACCAACCCGGCCTTGCGCCGCGGCTGCTAACAAGGCGGAGGGCTTCTATACACTTATGGGTAGACCAACCACAGGACAAGCTAGCTGCTCGTGGGCACGATGACGTAACAAAGCTAATAAGGAGATTGCGAAATGACAGCTCGACGTTGTTTCCGACTAATAACCGGCCTACTACTCGCCGGGACGTGCGCCCACACAACGACAGCGGGCGCGACGGTTCTTACCTTTAACGAGGACGCACCTAATAACCCCATCTCGGATGGTTCCGATATACCGCAGGCCTATGGTGATAACGTCACAGCGGCATCGGATAGCGGTTTTACCTACGATGAACAGGGCGAAGGATTTACCCCCGACGTCCAAACCAGCTATGGCCAAGACACCAAGATGTGGCAGGGCAGCTACGGCGATCTCAGCAATGTCGTTTATGACCAAGAGAGTAACGGCATTTTCGAGATGAGCCTCAATGCTAACGCCGGCTCCGCTGTCCAGTTACACGGCTTTGATTTGGCGGGCTGGCCGACGACGGACTACACGATCAACTCGCTATCCGTCTTAGAAAGCGGTGGCTCGCCGCTGTTCTCGGCCAATTCCGTCGATGTCGAGGGATCGAACGGGCATAGCGATTTCGATTTCAGTCAACCACTAACCGCCCAGAGCCTGTCCATCCGGTTTGATGCCAGCAACCTTGGCAATCAGAACGATAATATAGGCATTGATAATGTCCGCTTCGGTCAGACGAACGCGGACACGTCCGTGCCTGCACCCGCTGCCCTAGGCATGCTGGGTGTAGGCCTAATCGGCGTGAGCGTTGCACGGCGTCGTCGCGCCACTGCCTGACGTAACTACGGCGTCCGTGAGGAGACGGTCATCGACTGTCTCCCTTGGCGATTGATTGACGTTAGCGTCGTCACCTCGGCTTAGCAGTCCGGTTACCATCCAACCGAATACGACGCTCTCCCAGAACCAAGACACGACACACTACTAACAGGCTCTTGGGTCGGGCTTGCCGGCGCACAAACTTCCGGAAAGACCGTATCCTCGCGACGACCCACCAAATTACCTGTTGCGCTGTCGCAACCGCACGCGACATTGCCTCGAAACGATGCGCGCCCCCTACCTCGGCTTGTAAGTCGCTTCGGCCGACCTACCGCGCTTTGACGTGTCAACGCGATCATCCGGTGCGCTGCATCTAGCTCTGGAACAGGCTTGACACCCCCGGGCCGCCTGCCTACCTTCGACGAGCCGCAATCATGCGGCGTAGGCTTGCCGTCTTATAAGGACCAACGGTCGCATGGACCTCGGTGATATCCGCGCTCTGGTGCAGGATGATCTAAGGCACATGGACAGCCTGATCACGGATCGGCTGAACTCCGATGTTGCTCTGATCAATCGCATCGGCCATCACATTATTCACAGCGGTGGCAAGCGCCTACGACCGCTGGTTGTCCTACTCATGGCGCGCGCGTGCGAGGGCGGCGGCCGCGATGCCCAACTCCTCGCCGCTATCGTAGAGCTCGTCCACACCGCCACGCTGCTGCACGACGACGTGGTCGACGAATCCCTCATGCGCCGCGGCCAGGAAACCGCCAATGAGATCTGGGGCAACGAGGCCAGCGTCCTGGTCGGCGATTTCCTCTACACGCGGTCTTTCCAGATGATGGTGGAGCTCGACCGCATGAGCGTCATGCGGGTATTCGCTGAGACCACCAACACCATCGCGTCGGGGGAAGTCCTGCAGCTACTCTACACCCACGACGCCACCGTCAGCGAGGCAAGCTACCAGGACGTCATCTACCGCAAGACGGCGGCTCTATTCGAGGGCGGCTGCCGCCTCGCCGCCGAGGGCGCTGGTCAGGGCGAGACGGTCTGTGACGCCGCCGCTGATTACGGTCGCCATCTCGGCACCGCCTTCCAGCTCGCCGATGACGCCCTCGATTACGACGGCGACGCCGAGGCCATCGGCAAAAACGTTGGCGACGACCTCGCCGAGGGCAAACCGACCCTGCCGCTCATTCGTGCCTACGCCATGGCTACAACCGAACAACGCGCCGTCCTGGAACAGGCGATGACCGACGGTGCCGACGCCGACATCCAGAGGACAGCCGAGGTCATTGCCAATACCGACGCTATTGCCTATACTCGCGCACTCGCTAACCGGGAAGCCGATGCCGCAAGCGCGGCACTCGACGTCCTGGCTTCCAGCGAGAATCGTGGTGCGCTGGCATGGCTGGCCTCGTTCGCGGTATCGCGGACACATTAGCGACACAATCGGGGTGTAGCTCAGTTTGGTAGAGCGCTGCCTTCGGGAGGCAGAGGCCGCAGGTTCAAATCCTGCCGCCCCGACCAGTTTCCCCCCGGAATAACTCGCCTACTTAGGCTAAGCTGCGGTGCTATCGGAGCCTAATGAGGAAGTAAGGCACTGTGGCTCCCGTTGCGACTGACTGGGTTCGATAGCTCCATCCAACGGTGGACCGTGAATGCTCCAGCAAATACGGTGCCACCACTACTCGCCGCGTAGCGCGATTGATCGATCAAGAGCTCAACGCCACGTTGGTAGTCGGGCCACGACTTACCAACCTCGCCGGCCCCTATAGCGGCCCCCAACCCGCTGCCCCTAGGGATCCGGTCGAATCGTCCAGTCCCGAAGGCTCTCACTCGAAATCCTCGTGCGGTCGCGCCTAGCCAGTAGGGCCTTTTGCCGCGGCCGGCCAACCACCACGCGCTACTACCCATCACGGGCTCCGACCCTGGTCGTCTTACCGTCATGGCGACACATCATTGCGATACCCGTGGCCCTAGCGAGGACTGCAGTCCGCTCAGCCCAGTAACGCCTTATGCCATCTGTCGCAACGTGGCGACAGGTCACGAGCCCCGGCTGTGCCCGCCTTCAGGCAAAGCCCATCAATTCGGGTAGCGCATCGCCTAAAACCTACCTCATGCTAGGCCCCTAAGCGTCGCGGCTACCTGCGGAGGCATTTTGGCCATGAGGCGTTCCATCATGCGGCTACTCACCCTGGAGGGCGTCATACTGGCCAGCCTGGTGGCGCTGTCACCGGCGGCGCTGCCGGATGCCGGGGCAGGCACCCAACGGGGACCAGCAGACGATGCCGAAACTGCCACCAGCGGCCAGGCGCCGGAGGATTACTCCGCCAGCGTACGCTGGTTCTTCCTGAGCCTCACTAAAGACATCCCCTCCCATCGACTAGCCGATTACTTGGCGACCAGCGTCGCCGACGAGGTCGATGCCGAGGTCGCTACGGAAGGCGATCATATCAGCCGCGATTTCCCGGCCGGGGCTTGGCTGGCCACAGCCACGGGGGCCGACCGTTTACACAGTCGGATACGCCAATACGCGAACCGTATCGGTACGCTGCCATCGCCCCCGGACTCGGGTTCGGGCAGTTTCCCTGTATCGGTTAGTGCGCGCATCCTCGAGCTCGTGAACCGCGGCGATGGTGTGCGATGCCGCCTCCAACTACGCTTGCGCGCTGATGACTCTGACACGGGCCGACTGGAGACGGAATTCACCAGTCTAGGCGGCGCAGCCGGTATGCATGTGTTCGCCGCTGCCATCCCGGACACCATCATCGCGCGGACGTCTCAGGACGGCACGGCCAGCTCGAACTACCTCGTGTTGACGGTTAATGTCCGTGGCAAAGGTGGCTCCCAAGAACCCAAGGTCAGCCAAAACGATCTGCCCTAATGTCATAGGGAACCAGCCGACACACCACCTGCTGCGCACATCGCCACTAGTCAGGCACCTCAGCGCAACACGCTACGCAACCTGTGCCGCGGTCAAGCCGGTCAGGGATCCCAATGGTCCGCCGACGCCGTCAACGAGACCGGTCTCGAGATCCGCCGACTCTAGGCGGGCGCTGGACCACCCAGTCCCTCCTGCCCGAGCGATGTGCTGGTCGGTACGAACGGCCCGAACGTGTTAGTCAACAAGCTCATGTCGAGCGCCGACGCCAAGCCGCGAGAGATGGACTGGCCAATACGCACCAACACGGGAACCGGATCGCTAATGGACGGCAACCCCCGCTAATACTGACGATCGACGGTCGCAAGCCCCGCCCGGCCCGGCTAGCGGCCACTGTCTATACTTAAGGCTGCGCCGGACGCTGTTAGGCGCTTGCGCGGCCTACGACTTCAGGGGCGTCACTCGCGCACCGGCCGAAGCGGGGTCGTGCGCGTTGCGTCCGACCAGCAGGCCGATTAGCACAACGCCGGCGGACGCGGCCAACGCGCCCAGGAAGGGCCCGAGCGTGGGCGCGCCATTGGGGAAGGTCAGCGCGAGCAGCTCACCGTGCTGCACGACGGCGCCCCCAACGGCGCCGACGAGCCCGGCGACGGCGGCGGCCAGCGCGTAGGCGCCACTCAGGCGCGGCCCCAGGCCGGCAAGCGCGGGGACGATGGCCGTCGCGCACAGCAGATCAGCGACGAGCAGTATGCGCAGGACCGAATAGCCCCGCAGCGCCACCGCGACGGCCGGCACCATCAGCGCCAGCGTGAGCCAGCGCGCGGCCGTGAGCGACAGACGCGGGCGCTCGGAGCCGACCAGCGCGGCGAGCCCGTTCTCCAACGTATCCACCGAGGAGGCGACCAGCGTTATCGCCAGCACCAGGACGACGGCGCCGAGCCAGCCCGGGCCCGCGCCGAAGAGTGCGAACAGCGGCGCCGGCGGCTCACCGAGCGACAGGCCGCTGCTGGCCGCCGCCAGACCCAGAACGCCCGTCAGCGCGATCACTCCCACCGAGGCCAGTGCGCCGACCAGGCCGCCGCGTACCAGGTCCTGGTCGGAGGCCGCCGACCACACGCGCTGCCAGTAGCCCTGGTGGAACAGATTGGCCGCGGTCACTGCGATCACCAGGGTCAACCCGGCCTGCCAGCCGCCGCCGATAGCGATCCCCGAGGCACCGCCCGCGGGCAGCGCGGAGGCGCCGGCAAAGGCGGCGGCGATCAGCAACACGACCAGCAGTACCGCCTGCCAGCGGTCGGTGTGCAGGCTCGCGCGCAGGCCGCCGCTAGCGGTGTAGGCCAGCGTAGCCGCGGCAACCAGCGCGACAGCGACCCAGCCCGGAACGGGACTGAGCAAGGCGGTAACCGAGCCCGCTGCGGTAAGCTCAGCGGTCACGAACGTCAGCATGTAGAGCACCGACAGGACGACCACGTAGCCATGGAATAGGCGGCCGAAGCGCTCGCGCAGGAACGTCGTCAGGCTATGGCCCCTCGGCGCCAGGCGCCGCAGGCGCGGGCCCGCCAGTGCGTAGAGTAGAAACGGCGCACCGGCACCGAGGGCGTAGCCGGCGATGCCGAGTGGGCCCACGAATGCCCCCACCTCGGGCGGTGCGAACAGGATCCAGGCGCCGGCGCCGGACGCGAGGAACGACAGCGCCAGCGGGGTCGAGCGTTGCGAGCCGCGGGCGGTTACATAGTCGTCGAGCGAGGCGCCGGTCTGGCGCGCGCGCAGGCCGATCCAGGTGAAGGCGGCGAGCACGGCACACAGCAGCACGACGGCCACCGCGGTCGATACAGCAGGCATGGTAGAGCTCCCTACGCAGGTGTTAACCCGGTCAGGTTTTAGGGGTCAGTGCCCTTCGGCACAGTCTCAGCCCGGTTTTTGCGGGCTCCCCCGGCACAAAGGCTAAGGGTGAGGCAGCTGCCAGATGATCGCAACCCGGCCAGCGAATGGCAGCGGCCGTGCACCTCGGCCATGGCCGCCGGCCGGAGGCTGGTCTACAGTGTAATCAGAGCACAGGTCCATCCTGGCTGTCCGAGCAGAGGCCATGGCCAGCCACGTTCTGCATCGGGCGTAAGCTCTGCCTTACTGATGCACAGCGCCTGCCTACCCGAGGCTGAGGGTCCCCCAAGCATGCCTAATCGTTTCACCGTTGATTGGAGTGCCCGATGAGTCGTTTTACCCCCTCATTCATATTCGATCTGGATGGCACGCTGATCGATAGCGTCTACCAGCACGTCCTCGCCTGGCATGACGCGCTGCGAACCGTGGGCATCGATCTCGCTGTTTGGCGCATCCACCGCCGTATCGGCATGAGCGGCGGCCTTTTTACGAATATGCTCTTGCGCGAGACCGGCGCGGAGCTCAGCGACGCGACCGTCGAAGAGCTGCCGAGGCTCCACGCCGAGGCCTATCTCAAGCGCTCGGAGAGCGTGCGTCCGCTGCCCGGCGCCGAGGACCTGCTGACGCATCTCACCGAGCAGGGGATACCCTGGGCCATTGCCACCAGTGGCCGCATAAAGACCGCCCAGCATGCCATCGAGATGCTAGGTATCAATCCGGATAACCAGATTGTTATCACCCGCGATGTCGTGACCCACGCCAAGCCCGACCCGGATCTTTTCCTGGCGGCAGCGGACCGGCTCGAGATCGATCCGAGCCATGCCATCGTCGTCGGCGACAGCATCTGGGACATCCTCGCCGGCCGCCGCGCTGGATCCTTGTCGGTGGGACTACTCTCGGGCGGGTACGGGCAGGATGAGCTTGAGCGAGCCGGTGCGTATCGGGTCTACCAAGACCCCGAGGATCTTCTGCGCCATGTTGACGAGGTCGGCGGGCGCTGACCCAACGCAATCGCCCTCCTGTAGCTGAGGCGTTACATGCCGGTTCAATCCCGCCGGGAGAGAACCGATCGGCGCCCTTCCGCCCTCGACACCCTCGGTTTCGCTGTCCAACCCCGGTTGTAGCGTGCGCTGCATGACTCGCCTCCGCCAGGCCAGCCTGGGCGTGTCGCTAGCCATCCACGGCCAGAACGCGAGTCGTGTTGGCGAGCTTGCGGGGTAAAGCGACCCTCATAACCTCGGGACTTGCTGATTCGGCCTATCGCTTAGCCGGCATGGAGCGGGGCAACCATTTGCCAGTTCGCCTTGGGCGAGGGGCGGTCATCCCCGGTGATTGGATCGGGCTCGGTTGTGATCAGTTGTTAGGTCACTGCGCGTATGACCAACCTAAGGGCCGCAGGGCTTCGATCGGCGGCAAGGCAGCGCACGCCACCGTCGGCGTTCCGCCTGAATACGCCACCTCTACCTGTGTCTTAACAACAACACCTGACCTATCTCGGATCAGGCGCCACGCCACCGGACCGGGCGCGGCGCGGCGAGATCGCTTGACGTCGCCCCGTTTAAGGCGTGCAATCAATTGTAGGAACGCGCAGCGAGTGCGCGTATGTAACAGCTGGTGGGCACGGCTTAGAGGTCTTGGGTGCCGGAGCGGCATCCCAGGTGGCGTATAGTCGAGGGCGTCAACCAACCAAGGCACTCGGTCAGGCGCTCACAGCCAGCGCCGTTCGACCGTGGTCGAACCCATACAGATAACAGCAGGGGGAGGTTGCCATGAGCGCTCATTCACAGACCGTCGACGGCAGCAAGCTGGCAAGCCTGGCCGGCTTGAGCACCATCGTTGCCGATACCGGCGAGATCGAACAGATCAAGCGGTTCCGCCCGCAAGACTGCACCACCAACCCCTCGCTACTGCTCAAGGCCGCCCAGCTCGAGACCTACCAGGGGCTCGTCAACGAGGCCATTGAATGGGGACGCGGTCGCACGAACACGCGCGAGGGCGATATCGAGGCGATCATGGATCGCCTGGCCGTCGGCTTCGGTCGTGAGCTCCTTGAGATCGTCCCGGGCTGCGTGTCGACCGAGGTAGACGCGGACCGCTCGTTCGATGCCGAGGCGTCCATCGAGAAGGCGCATCGATTCATCCAGATGTACGAGGATATCGGGGTGCCCAAGGATCGCGTGCTGATCAAGCTCGCCGCCACCTGGGAGGGGGTCGAGGCGGCTCGCG
>Ga0207714_1002876_pt1 | contig 10096 bp, 8 predicted proteins | sample PonA232FremontCA_2_FD_187270 | JGI IMG/M metagenome (GOLD analysis project Ga0207714, IMG submission 187270) | Marine sediment microbial community from Fremont, CA, USA - Pond A23 Sediment 2 (SPAdes) | ecosystem: Environmental > Aquatic > Marine > Unclassified | place: USA: Fremont, California... | reverse complement strand
ATGGGCCGCCGGATCGATAATCACAGGCACCTCTTTTTCAGGTGTTCTTGTGGGTAGTATCGCTGCGGCAGTAACCGCATTCACTGTTAGGACTCTTATTGTATTCTTCCGCCAGTAAGATGGCCAGTTCTGAATACCGGACATATTATTTTATACTACAGTAGTAGCAATCTGATCAAATGTCGTGCAAGACTCGCGCACTGTATCTTGCACGGAAGTCTTGAGCAGACTCGGATACACAGAGCGTGCAAAGCGTTCTATGACACGTTCTGATGAATCTAAAGGATATCTCTTACAGAGAGGCCAAGTACTCGTGAGAGTAAATCACTGCCGATTAGAACAGTCCGGAGTCGTCTGCAGGTGAAACGTCCCCGAGTGCACCGACGCCGCTAATTGTGTTGGAGACAAAATAGACTGCTCCATCGACAAGTACTGGTGGTGTTGTAAACCCCACATCGAACCCGTCGATGGAATAAAACCAGCGTGTGTCGCCGGTCTCGCGGTCGAATGCAGCGATGGTCGGCCAGCCGTCGTACTCCGTCTCCAAGTCGAACTCGTCGTATCTAACCGGGGCGACAACTGTCTCTCGTCCAACACAGAAACCGTCTTGGCGTGCTGTAGTGTCGAGACGCCACTCAACAGCACCGTCAGCGACAGTAACCGCTGCGAGCTTGTCATGGGTCAGCCAGTACGCAGTTCCGCCGGCGACTGCCACTCCACGTGCCCCTGACACTCGGTCCGAGTCGTAGCCGTCGAGTCTACGCTTTTGTTCTCCGGTCATAGGGTCGTGAACTGTGAGGTCACCGCCTGCAGCGACGACAACCCCCTCCGTGGTCACGCTTGGCCCGAGCGGGACATCCCCGACATCTCGGGTCCAGTCCTCGGTTCCATCAGCGATATTGAGGCGACGCAGTTCCGAGCCTGAAGCGACGTAGATGCTTTCCCCCCAGACTGCAGGTGCGTCAACTGCGCTACGCCGTAGCGGTGCTGACCACAGCTGTTCCCCTGTGGCGTCAAACGCTACCAGACCGTTGCTATCTCTTGATGCGAAAGGGACAAGCACGAGCGATTTCTCAGGGACACTCGTAATCTTACTGAAAAAGATAGTCCCCGAAAGCGTCGCGGCCCACTCTTGATTGCCCGACTCACGATCAACCGCGATGACTTGATTGCCATACGCGGCAACGAGCAACTCTTCAAGAATAGCAGACGCGTAGTGAGACGTCTCGTTGTCGAGAGTTACACGCCAGCGCTCGGAACCATCCCTTGCGTTGAGCGCGACGATGACCGGGGGCCCGTCCGAGCCCGCACCGACGTTCCCGATATAAACCTCCCCATCGGCTGCAACCGGCTTCCAGCGTGTGAATTCCTCGGATGTCCAGGCGTGGTTGCCACGCGGCGGCACCGTTGTGTCCGCGTTCCCAGTGTTTGCCTCGTCGTGCCTGTCTTGGGGCCAGGAACCTGTCGGGGTTTCCGGGAGCGACCGATCTGCCCTTCCGCCGAGACAGCCGGCGACCGCTGCGATGCTGCCAGTGCCCGCAGCGACGAGATACTGCCGTCGGTTCATGTTGATTAATTCACGTTGCTCGGGATAAGTCTTCTTTGTCATTTCACGTCGATAGTTGGAAGATACTCACGATAGATATCGTCATATTGTGTTACGAATGCTGTACTCAGTGGGACTGTCTAATTCTATGCGAATCAAATAGCTGCTGAATATGCGCCTTGTATTCAGCACGAATGGTCCTGACAGAATAGATAGATTCAGCAGCGTCGCAGGAGTTCGCCAGTCTGTGTCGCAGAACCGTCCAATCGACGACACTCACACCGGGTTTCCGGTGTCAATCACGCCGGAACACCCCCTCGACACCCGGCTTTTTGTCGCCGTAGCACGTAACGACGACAGAGATGTTCGCCGAACCATTCGAGGGGAAGGACGGCTATCGCATCTGGCTCGACCTCGACGAGACCGACCAGCTGCTCGCGGCGGCCGGCTCTCGCGAGGAACGCATCGCGTTCGCACTGGGCGTCCGGTCGGGGCTGCGGGTGCAGGAGATCGTCGACGTCGAGGCGAAGGACGTGGTCTCGACGAGCGCCGGCCCGCGGGTCCGGGTCTGGCACTCGAAGGGCAAGGAGTATCGCGAGACACCCACGACGAAGGACATTCTGGCGATGGCCGAGACCGTCGCCGACCTGCAAGGCCCCGAGACGCCGCTGGTCGACCACTCGACGCGCTGGGTCCAGCGCCATCTTGACGACGTGACCGGCGAACTGGCCGAGCAGGGTGACGAGATGTGGCAGTACGTCACGCCACATGACCTCCGCCGGACCTGGGCCACACTGCTGAGTGCCGACATCGACGACCCGCTGCTCATCATGGACTTCGGCGGCTGGGAGGACATTGAGACGTTCCTCGAGCACTACCGCGGGAGCTACTCGCCGGCCGTGCAGCGGCGGGAGTTGTCGAAAGTCGACTGGCTGGATGTTGGCGAGCGCGGTGTCGGCGAGCGCGAGCCAGAGCTATCGATGCTGGACGCAGACATTGCTCAAAACTGATATTTGAGTCTGTTTCGAGTGGTTGAACCGGGGGTTCGAGTACGCGAAACGGTGCTGCAGAGACCCGAATCAGACGCGAATGACGGGTTCGCGTGGCTGTTTCAATCCCTCGTTGGGTTTTCTCCCCGCTGCGACATGTCGGCGGCGAGGTTGCGGACTTCATTGCTGGGTTTCAATCCCTCCGCCGGCTTACTGAAAGAGGGTTCAAGTCATTCTTTCTATTCTAATATATAAAATAACTTCATCGAGATATCAGGTGCCGTAGGTCCTTGCTTCTAATTCGGAGTAGGATAATTTTATTAGATGTCCTTACCATTATCCAGTAATGACCGGATCACAGGGTCCTGCATTTGGGAGATTGGAAACGGTGGGGTTGGAACTAATTTATGAATCAGACGGTATCCATCAGACCGATTTTTGGAAAGAGTTGGACATTTCTTCACGAAAGGGGTCACGCATTGTTGAGGTCCTTTACGAGAAAGGGTATATTGATCGCAGTGAAACCACTCTTGATGGAACTAATACCTATTATTTGACGCCTATCGAAGAGGCCAGGGATCTTTCAAGCATTTTGCGGCGGATTCTTGAGAGCTACCCTGGATCGGAGCAGGACGATCGTGGTCCTGAAAACAGAGGTTATAGGACGAGTGACTTTCCTGATCTTCAAGAACTAATCGGTGACCAAACAGAACCTGCTGTGGAGGCTGCCCTTGGTAACCAGAGTGGTAACTACACTATCCGACCAACGTTCGGTCAGGGTGCGATCTCTGATATTCCCTATATACCGATCGAGCGATCCGACGAAACTACGACGACTCAAAAGGGAATCTATGTCGTCTATCTATTCGATCCAAACAAGCGGCGGCTCTATCTCACGCTGAACCAAGGATCAACCGAGGCAAAGCGAACATCGAGTCGAAGCGGGATCAGCCCGACCGCTGCCAATATTCTTGAACGTCATGTGGAACGCTACCGAGAGATAATCGATATTCCTGATGGGTTTGCAGCGCAACAGGCCGACCTCTCAGCCGGACTTAACCGATCCGGGGTATACAACAGTGGGACCATCTTTGTGAAAGAATACAGCCCTGATGATCTGAGTAGCACCGGGGCCGTGGTCAGCAATCTCATTACAGCTGTCGAGACGTACGACCACTTTCTCGACACACTCTATGCAACACCCGAGTTCGATATTGGTAGCAAAAGGGTGTGGACGATCTCTCCAGAGGGTGGGGAATATTGGCCAACTTGGGTAGAGAACGAATTCACCTCTATCGGCTGGTCAGTTGATGATATTCCTGATAACCCCGACAGCCCGACAGGCGACCGAACACAGGATTCGGAACGTCAAATATACAATTTCCAACACGAGATCGAGACAGGGGATATCATTGTGGCCGGATCCCAGGTGGATTCGATTGATGTCGTGTATGGTGTCGGGCGAGTGACTGCCTCCTTCGACGAATTACCTGATGTCAAAGGTGTAGAAACACACGACGATATCGCAGCTGGTGTCGATTCCAAGGAGTTCGGGCACTCTCAGTTTATTGGTGTCGACTGGGTAACCGTGGGTTCCGTCGATTCGGACGGAGGAGTGTCCGTGAATTGTCTCAAGCCCGATAACGAGCTGTTTCATCAATGGACCGTGCACGAGTTCGATGCGAACCTGGATCATTTCATCGGGGCACTGAGCCGTCGGATGGAGGTCGCTGATGTCGCTGATGATGTCGAAGGTACAATAAACGATTTCGTAGAGACGCTCGAAGTCGAACGCATCGACGGTGAATACGGGAACGGAAAAGAAAAATCCGAAGAAGACGAGACAAAGGACGACACTCTTGACACTTTCGATGAATGGCAGTCTGAACGATCCTCGGTTATCGAAACGAGCGGGGATGACATCGAATTACCCGAGCTCGTGTTCACTTCGGATCAAAAGACGCGAATCCTGGATCGGATTCAGTCTGCCCTCGAAAACGAGAAACATGTGATACTCACTGGGCCGCCGGGAACTGGAAAGACCAAATTGGCCAGGGAGGTTGCTCGCCACTACGTCGATGAGGATCAAGAAATGGTTACAGCATCTGCCGATTGGTCGACCTTCGACACCATTGGTGGCTATAGACCCGAGACCGATCGAAGTCTCGAATTCCACCCTGGGGTGTTTCTCGACCGTTTCATGGCCGATGAAGAGGGAACACCGGCGAACGAGTGGCTGATTATCGACGAACTCAACCGTGCCGATATCGACAAAGCATTCGGCGCGCTCTTTTCGGCACTTACCGGGGAGACTATCACTCTTCCTTTTGATGGGAAGAATGAGGAGCCAGTAACGCTCGTCGGTGACCCCACCGACACTGAAGTCTCGTCATTGGACTCTAACCACTACTTCATTCCACCAGATTGGCGACTCCTGGCGACAATGAACACCTACGACAAGACCTCACTCTACCAAATGAGCTATGCGTTCATGCGGCGCTTCGCTTTCGTTCCTGTGTCGGTTCCCCCTGCGGAAGACATCGACGAAGAGCTTATTCAGAAGTACGCCGAGACTTGGTTCGATACGACTGTCCCGGAGGACACGGCGAATATCACTGCCGATCTCTGGAATAACATCAACAAAGTCAGAACCATCGGTCCTGCTATTGTCCGGGATATCCTCGCCGAGATTCGTGGTGACGATTCCACGGACTATACAGACGCTCTTATCATGTACGTCATGCCGCAACTTGAGGGACTCCCGAAGACTAAGCAGCGGGATTTCCCGGAGAAGGTCGGATCGGTGAACGAAGACGACGCGGATGTCGTCGATACAGCTCAACTAAAACAGTTCGCTCGAGACTATTTCGAAGTCGAATTCACCGACGAAAATGGGAGTTGACGCTGCCGAATCGGAGCAAGACGACCCACGAACCCCGGCCGAGACACTTGTCAGAGAAATCGCCTCCTCATTCAGTGTCTACCTCGGACGGGGTATCCGGCTGGACTCAATCCTCGAAGACGTCGATCCCACGCTCAATATCGAGAATCTGGACGAATTACTGGATATTCACTTCCTCTTATCGGGAGAGAAGTTGTCTCCCCAGGTTGAACAGCGACCACCGCAGTTGGAGGTGGACGTCCCGGTGACTTTGGATTACGGTGTGATGGATTTCATGTCGTTACTTCGACGACGGCTCCGCCGGCTTTACACCACCACGAAACGCGAGACGCAACAGTTCGAGGGTGAACTCCGAGGTCGGATCAATTGGCAGGAAACTATCAAGGCACGCTACCGAGAAGGCAATCCAGACTCGCTCACCTTCGCCTGCGAACTCACGGAAGAAACGGTAATGACGCCCGAGAATATCGTCCTCTGGGAGTTATTGACCACCATCCGCGACGCTCACGGCCGCGCAAAGGACCTCGTTGACCAGGACGAGGCCACCTGGTTCGATCTCTGGCTCGATGATTCGATGCTCCGGAACCACCTCGAAGTTGGACTCACCGACATCTATCTGAGTTCCCTCAAAGACGCCGACGTGAGAGTCAGCGACCGCATGATCAGAGCGGTCAGCGAAGCGCGGAGTCCACTATACCGCGAAGCGGCAGAGCTCCTCAACTGGTATCGCAGGCTCAAACGCCACGACATCGACGACAGCGAAGCGAAATCGCTGCTGGGACGTCAACTCTTCTATCCCGATCCCGAACGCGAGGACTACGACGAGGTCCCTACCCTCTTCGAATTGTATTGGGTATTCAAACTGCTGGAGGCGTACGACAACCCCCGGCTCCGGCTGATCACTGGGCCGACCGACCTGGTCGCTGCCTGGCGAGAGTCAGAGAAACAATACGAACTCTATCACAACTGGACTGGCGGTGATACGCTCACTTTCAAACCGCCTGTCTTCGACCGTGAAAACCTCGGAGAGTCCAAAGATGACGACCGCTATCTCCGGCGACTGGATAACCTCCTGAACACGCAAACGAAGTCCACTGAAGCTGTTTTCGGTCACCAACGGCCAACCGGCCCGGACGAACGCCGGCCCGATTTCGTGCTGTTGCGGCGCGACGTCGACACAGAGAAAATCGAGCGTGTCGGAATCGGTGAAGTCAAGTACACCAGACGGCGGTCGACCGCCGCCGACGGTTTGGAAGAGCTGCTGGAGTACATGATCTATGCCCAGAAAGAGAAAAACGGCTCAGAAACTCCGTACCTTACCACCGGCCCAGATCACTTCGCGACGACGACGGTGCAAGGATTCCTGTGTATTGATCAGGTTCCCCATTCTGCCGTTAGACCTGCGTCTGTTGACATACTCGAGTTCGGTGACGCGTTCCCGCGGCCCTTCTAAACGGTCCTGATCAGAGGCCTGTGATCTTCACAGGACTATCTGTGGTCGATGTAGTCGGGTGTTCACCGGTCTTTCTTTTTTACAGTCCCCGCTATGCAACCGAGGTTTGAATCTCCGAATGCGTACGGTAGTATTGCGGTCTGCGGTGCAGTCGCCGAACCTGAGCGGAGCGAGGGTGAGGGGGTATTTGAATTGTGTGCCCTTAGGCACACTCCCTAAGGCCCCCCTTGCCAGATGGCGAAACGCGCGCGCCGACACACTGGACGTTGCGCGGGAGCTGTGGGGCCGCTGGTCACCGAGCGACCAGGAGAACCCGGGGTTCTGCGGGATGCCTTTATAAAAGAGCGGGGTGCTGGACGGTGTTGCCACTCAGCGCCGGTCGTCAGTCGGGTGGAAGCGCCCCGAGAAGCTTCCCGTCGACGACCACCTGCCAGTTGCCGTGCCAGTTGCCCTCACGGTCCTGCCAGTCGATAGTGGCCTGCTCGAAGTGCTCGGTCAGCAGCGGGCTGCACTCGGCGGCCTGGTAGCCAGCACGGAGTATCTTCACCAGTTCGTGATGGGAGACAGGCTCGTCGAGACGCAGTTCCAGCCCGTCGTAGCGCTCCTGGGCGATGATGCCGTGACGGTTCATCCACTGCTCCAGCGCCGAGGGACCGTCGCTGGGGCTGTCCAGCGGGCTTATGTTCTCGGCGGTGCGGCGAATCGCCCGGTACGCCGAGTCCTTCGCGGCCTCGAACCGCTCGACGATGTCCCGAATCTCTTGGCGGACCACGTCGTCAACGAACTGCAACACGCCGTTCTCGATCTCGAGGATGTCGTCGAAGCGCTCGACCGCCCGGTAGACCGTCGACGTCGAAGTCTCCGAGCGCTCGGCGGCCTCGGAGTGGTGCAGCGGCTGACCGCCATCGGTCATCGTCTGGAGCACCTCGAACTCGGCGGCAGTACTCTCCGGATCGAGCAGTTGCTCGCGAGCGGTGAGTTGCTGGCGCTCGGTCAACTCGGGGATGGGATTCGAGACAATCTTCGCAGGCTCGTCGGCCGGCTCGGGGGTAAAGTACTCGTCGGCGACGAACGGACCGTCGGGACGCACCGAAATGCCGGCCCACGCGAGCACGTTCAGCGTGGTCGTCCGAAGTTCGTCGACGTGGGTCCAGTAGTTGCTATAGGAGAGACTCTCGCTGTCGTACCCAGCCCAGTACTGCGATTCGAGCTTGTGGTGATACAGTGCGTCCTCGGTCTGACCGTTCTGGCGGGGGTGCTCCGGGAGGTAGCACTTCACCCGCTTGGGCATCGTGCGACCCTCCAGAAGCCGGTCCCAGGAATCCGGATCCAGCGCGACAGCCTCGTAGTGACCGGTCGCCTCCTCGTGGTCCCACTTCCACTCACCTTTCGACCCCTCCCCGCTGCTGAAGCGGGCGATATCCTCGATGACGCCGCCGTCTCCGACCAGTTGCTGTTCCGCGCGGGCGTTCTCGACGCGGATGTACGTCTCCAGCCCGTAGATGGACGACCACTCGTGTGGTGCCCCCGGCGCGAAGTACGCTGGGTTCAGGTCGATGGCGTCGGCAAGTCCCTGCATGAGCCCGTGCAGGTCGACCTTCGTGAGGTTAGTTGCCTCCACCTGGACACGAACCGAGTCCGGACAGTCACTCGGGATACCCTCGATCTCCTCACCGGAGTCGACGTGGGTGGCGTTCGGAAAGCCCGGCCGGAACGTCAGGTCGGCTCCCTGCTCGCCGTGGTCGTCGGTGCTCCAGACGCCGAGTTTGTACTCGTACAGTCCGCCGTCGATATCGCCCGATGGGTCGGCGAGTTTGCCCGTCCAGAAGTTCGCCGTGTCGATGCAGTACTCCTCGCCACCGGCAACGAACGTCTCGCCTTCGAGATTGGGGTCGAACACCGAGACCAGACCCCAGTACGGACTCAGCCCGTGCTCGTCGAACAGCAGATTCGCCCCCAGGCGATGCACCTGAACATCGACGACGCGTTGCTGTTCGGTCTGCATGGCTACTCTCCGCTGTCCTCGTCGAGCATCCGGAGTTGTTCGGCGATGCGCTCGGCGTGGGTGTCCTTGTCGGCCTGCTCGTCCTCACGGAGGTCGGCCGGCTCTGGGTCCCAGTCGTCGTCACTCGACACTCTCACCACCTCCGGGGAAGTCTGACAGGGCCGTCTCAGTTGTCTCCCCAGGATACTCGCGGCGCTCCTGTGCGCGATCACTATGCCGGCGTCCGTTGTTGCGCCCGCGCCAGTTCTCCTCGCGGGCCCAGGCATAGAGGTAGAACCAACCATCACGCTCCGTCACGGCTGCTCACCTCCGTCGGCGACAGCACGCTGTGACCCACCCGGCAAGAGTGCGCTATCGGCCCACAGCGTCCGGAGATACTCCTGTTCGGGTGCTCGAAGCACGTCCCGGGGCTCAGTGCGCGGAGACGGCGTCAGCGACCGAGTCCAGCCCTCGCCGGTCACCAGCCCCTCGGGAACGACCCCGGTATCGTGTTCGCAGGCGGGCAACCGCAACACGAGTACCTCGCCGGTGCGGGGCTCACCGTAGCGGACTTTGAGCGTCCGGCGGCCGTAGGTGGCCGCCGAGACAGCGAACAGTCGCGGGCCCTCGTGACGCTCGCGGTCCTCGGCGTGGGGATGGGCCAGCCATGACTGCGGGATGGGCGCAAACTCGAAGCCCTCGAACTCGATTGTCCAGTCCTCAGGCATCTGCGAGCACCTCCCGAGCAGCCCCACGGAGTGCGTGACTGTCGACTGTCGCGCAGTCGAAACAGAGCGTGTCGTGTGGGTGGCCGCTCTCTCTGCCGATGGCGTACACTTCGCGCTCGACGGCGGTCGGGTCGAACCGCTCGCCGCAGTAGGTGAACCCCCGGAAACTCTCGACGCAGTAGCCGGAGTGATCGTCGGCCAGCTGGACGACGAAACCGGTGGTCACGTCTGCTCACCTCCGTCAGTCGTGGCGACTGCGCCGGTCCCGACCCCGCTCGTCTTGAGCTCGACCATGTTCGTCTCGAACCACCCGACGACCTGCTCCGGGTCGGCGACCCACTCGGGTTCCTGCCGGATGGTGCGCGAGCGCACGGGGCGCGCGTAGGCGATGGCGATACACTCCGAGCAACGGAGGTGGACGCCGGGAACCCCGCTTTTCGCGCTCCGGCGTTTGAGGTACCGCCAGAGGAACAGTCCACAGTCCGGACAGACAC
>Ga0207714_1002875_pt1 | contig 10097 bp, 8 predicted proteins | sample PonA232FremontCA_2_FD_187270 | JGI IMG/M metagenome (GOLD analysis project Ga0207714, IMG submission 187270) | Marine sediment microbial community from Fremont, CA, USA - Pond A23 Sediment 2 (SPAdes) | ecosystem: Environmental > Aquatic > Marine > Unclassified | place: USA: Fremont, California... | reverse complement strand
GATCTCGAAGAAGGTGATGTCGGCCCCGGCGTTGGCCGCCTCGGCGCGCGCCAGGACGTCCGCGAGGTGGCCCTCCTCGATGGGCCGGCCGGCGAGGTCGATGCGCTCGTGGAAGCGCACCAGGTGCGGCGAGGTGTAGGCATGCACGCGCCAGCCCGCGGCACCCAGGATGGCGCGCAGGAAGGCGATGGCCGACCCCTTGCCGTTGGTGCCGGCGACGTGGACCACCGGCGGCAGCCGGCGTTCGGGGTGGTCCAGGGCGGCGAGGAGGCGCTCGATCCGGTCCAGGGACAGGTCGATGCGCTTGGGATGCAGGGTCAGCAGGCGTTCGAGCAGGGTGTCGCTATCAGGAGTCAGCGGGGCCCTCCGTGGTGTCCTGGGGTTCCGTGTCGAAGCCACCCCGGGCGGCCCCGGGCTCCGGAATGTCCAGGTCGGCGTGCGGCAGCGACAGCACCTCGCCCGACGGCTGCGGATACATCAGAAGCCCCAGCACGCGCACCAGCACGTCGCGCAGGGCGTGGCGCGACACCACCATGTCCACCATCCCGTGGTCGCGCAGGTATTCGGCCCGCTGGAAGCCCTCGGGCAGCTTTTCGCGCACCGTCTGCTCGATGACGCGCGGGCCGGCGAAGCCGATGGTGGCGCCCGGCTCGGCCACGGCGATGTCGCCCAGCATGGCGAAGGAGGCCGAGACGCCGCCCGTCGTGGGGTTGGTGAGCACCACCAGATAGGGCAGGCCGCGCTCCTTCACCTTGTCCACGGCGACGGTGGTGCGCGCCATCTGGATGAGGGACAGCACGCCCTCCTGCATGCGCGCCCCGCCGGACGCCGGCACCACCACCAGCGGCGCCTCCTGCAGGCAGGCCAGCTCCCCGGCGGCGACGAGCCCCTCGCCCACGGCGGCCCCCATGGAGCCGCCCAGGAAGTTGAAGTCGAACACGGCCACCACGGTCTGGATGCCGCCCATGCGGCCGTGCACCACCACGATGGCCTCGTCGTTGCCGGCCTTTTCGCGCGCCTCCTTGAGGCGGTCCGTGTAGCGCTTGAGGTCCTTGAACCTGAGCGGATCGTGCGGCGTCCTGGGGCGCTCGATGCGCTGGTAGTCGCCGTCGTCGAACAGAAGCTCCAGGCGCTCCTGCGGTCCCAGGCGCATGTGGAAGTCGCAGTGCGGGCAGACGTTGAGGTTGTTCTGCAGCTCGCGGTGGAAGATCATCTGCCCGCAGTCGGGGCATTTCTCCCACAGGTCCTCGGGCACCTCGCGCGGCTGGTGGACGAGGCGCTGGATCTTCGGGCGAACCCAGTTGGTCAGCCAGTTCATGGGGCCTCTCCGCGTTGCTTGCGCACGCCCGCGGCCAGTTCCCCGACAAAGCGCAGGGTGTCGTCCACGAGGCCCGGCGCGGGGCGGCCGTCCGCATCCAGGTTGTCGGCGATGCGCCCGATGACGGCGGAGCCCACCACGGCGGCGTCGGCCGCCGCCGCCACCTCCGCCGCCTGGTCCGGCGTGCGGATGCCGAAGCCCACGGCCAGCGGCAGGTCGGTGAAGCGGCGCAGGCGGTCCACGGCGTCCCGGATGGTCGTTCCCTCGGCGGCCCGGGTGCCGGTGACGCCGGCCACGGAGACGTAATAAACGAAGCCCCCGGCGTTCGCCAACACCCGGGGCAGGCGCGCGTCGTCCGTGGTGGGCGCGGTGAGGACGATGAAGTCCAGCCCCGCCGCCCGGGCCGGGCCGGTGAACTCGTCCGCCTCCTCGGGCGGCAGGTCCACCAGGATGATGCCGTCCACGCCGGCGGCGGCGGCGTCGCGGGCGAAGCGTTCCGGGCCGTGGACAAAGACCGGGTTGTAGTAGCCCATGAGCACCACGGGCGTCGTGGTGTCCGTCTCGCGGAATTCACGCACCAGGTCGAGGGTGCGGGCGGTGGAGGCGCCGGCCTTCAGGGCGCGTTCCGAGGCCTCCTGGATGGCGGGGCCGTCGGCCATGGGGTCGGAAAAGGGCAGGCCCAGCTCGATGAGGTCGGCGCCCGCCGCCGGCAGGCCCGCCAGGAGCCGGGCCGTGGTGTCGCGGTCGGGGTCGCCCGCCGTGATGAAGGGGATGAGGCCGCCGCGGCCGGCCTGCCGCAGGGCGGCGAAACGATCGCTGATGCGGCTCATGCCCGGCCCTCCGCTTCCAGCGCCTGGCGCACCGTGGCGATGTCCTTGTCGCCGCGACCCGAGAGGTTGACCACCATGCGATGGTCGGCGGGCAGCCCGGCGGCGGCGGCCAGGGCGTGGGCCACGGCGTGGGCGCTTTCCAGCGCCGGGATGATGCCCTCGGCGCGCGTGAGCACCTGGAACGCCTCCAGGGCGGCGTCGTCGCCGCAGGTGGCGTAACGCACACGCTCGGCCTGCTTGAGCCAGGCGTGCTCGGGGCCCACGCCGGGATAGTCCAGGCCGGCGGAGATGGAGTGCGCCTCGCGGATCTGGCCGTCGTCGCTCTGCAGCAGGTAGGTGCGGTTGCCGTGCAGGACGCCCGGCCGCCCGCCCGTCAGGGAGGCGGCGTGGGCGTCCGTGCCCAGGCCGTGGCCGGCCGCCTCCACGCCCGTGAGGGCCACCTCCGGCCGGTCGAGGAAGGGGTGGAAGATGCCCATGGCGTTGGAGCCGCCGCCGATGCAGGCCACCACGGAATCCGGCGGGCGGCCGTCGATGGCCTCCATCTGCTCCGCCACCTCGCGGCCGATGACCGACTGGAAGTCGCGCACCATGGCGGGATAGGGGTGCGGCCCGGCGGTGGTGCCGATGAGGTAGTAGGTGTCGTCCACGCTGGCCACCCAGTCGCGCAGGGCCTCGTTCATGGCGTCCTTGAGGGTGCCGTGGCCGCTCTCCACGGGGCGCACCTCGGCGCCCAGGAGGCGCATGCGGAAAACGTTGGGCTCCTGCCGCGCCATGTCCGTGGCGCCCATGTAGATGGTGCACGGGATGTCGAACAGGGCGCACACCGTGGCCGTGGCGACGCCGTGCTGGCCGGCGCCCGTCTCGGCGATGATGCGGGTCTTGCCCATGCGCCGGGCGAGCAGGGCCTGGCCCAGGCAGGAATTGATCTTGTGCGCCCCCGTGTGGTCCAGGTCCTCGCGCTTGAGCCAGATCTGGGCGCCGCCCGCGCGCGCCGACAGGGAGCGCGCGTGATACAGCGGCGTGGGCCGGCCCACGTAGTCGCGCAGCCAGTCGCTCAGCTCGCGCTGGAAGGCGGCGTCGGCGCGCGCGTCGCGCCATGCCCGTTCCACCTCCAGCATGAGCGGCATCAGGGTCTCGGCCACGTAGCGCCCGCCGAAGGGGCCGAAATGGCCCCGCTCGTCCGGGCCGCCGGCGTAGGTGTTGGGTGTGTGCATGGCTTCCCGTCCCGTGGTTCCCGTCCCCTTATAGCCCAACGGGCCCGGCCGCGTACACAGGGGGTTTTGCCGTCCGGGGCCGATCACTCCGGCCGCAGCACCACGGCGCTCACGGGGGCGAGCTGGAAGGCGTAGGTGTCGTTCTCGTCGATCCACGCCACCAGGCGCAGGAAGGTGATGGGCCGGGCGGGCACGGCGACGATGGCGCGGCCCGCCTTCTCCGCCCGCCGGCGGGCCTTTTCCAGCCCGGCGTCCACGGCCTTTGCGCTCATGGCGTCGTGCAGGCGCACGTCCACCTGCCTGGCCGGCAGGTCCACGGCGGCGGCGGCCTCGGCGACGGTCCCGCCGCCCTTGCCGTTGCCCACGAAGAACAGGCCGCGCTCGGCCAGTTCCCGGAAATAGGGTTCCAGCGCGGCCGGCTCCCGCGCCAGGAAGGTGCCCCCCATGTGCGCCAGGAGTCCGGTGTAACCGGTGGTGCGCGCCAGAAGGCGGCGCAGCCGGTCCAGGTTCTCGTCTTCCGCCTGGAAGGTCAGGAGCGCCAGGCGGCCCGGGTCGCGCAGGGGGAAACGGTCGGGCTCCAGGGGAAGCTCCAGGAGCACCTCGTGGCCGTTCTCGCGCGCCTTCCCGACGTCGGCCCCCAGGTCCGGGGCGTAGGGGCTGAAGGCCAGGGTGACGGCCGGCGGCAGGCGCTTGATGGCGGCGTTGGTGGGCTTGTCGCGCCGGCCCAGGCCGGTCACGACGACGCCCAGCAGGGGCAGTCCGGAGCGCGCCTCGAAGGGCCGGGCGTAGGCGGTGCGCGGGGCCCTGCCCCCGGCCGTCCTGGGCAGGGGGCCGTCGGGCGATTTCTCCGTCAGCGCCTTGACGGGCGCCGGCTTGAGGGGTGCCAGCTTTTTCGCCTCGGGCACCTCCATGAACAGCGGGATGTCGATGTTCTTGCCCGGCGGCCGGCCGCGCGGCCCGGGCCGCTTCCGGCGCTCTTCCGAGGCCACGGAGGGCTGCACCTTGCCCTCGGTGGTCTCCCCCTGTTGTTCCGAGCGCACCAGCGCCTTCTCGGAGACGGCCCCGGGGAGGCTGCCCGTCTCCCGGTCGGGGCCGCCGAAGGTGTAGGTGAAGACACCGAACCACCAAAGCAGGAAGACGAGAAGCAGGGCCCCGCCCGCGCCGCCGCCCCGGATGCCGTAATAAATCAGCCGCTGGCGGCGCGCCGTTTTCTGCCGTTCTTCCGCCTCCTCTTCCGTTAGCGGTTCTTCTTCCTCCTCTTCCTCCCCTTCCTCGGCCTCGCCGATCTCGACGTATTCGTCCTCCTCGAAGACGCCCAGGAGGTCGTCGCCGCTATGCCCGTCCATGGCGGGCCCCACGGGGGCGCGCGGGGTTTTCTGGAACGGCCGCGCCAGGGGGCCGGGCAGATAGCGCACCAGCCCCCGGGGCACGGGGAGCTTGCCGAGGAGGCGGCTTATATCCATGGCGGGCCGCCGGGCACGGGCGGGCTAGCCCGCGGCCTGCCGGTTGTACAGGGAGAGACCGCGCAGGAACTCCACGGCGCGCAGGAGCTGATAGTCCGACTTGAGGCGCTTCTTGCCGTCCTTGGCCTTGTCGGTGTTCTGCGTGCCGCTTTCGCCCCGGGCGCCCTTGTCGCCCTTGCCGCCGGCCTCGTCGGCGCCGTCGGGGGCCGCCGCGCCGCCGCCGTTCTTCAGGGCGTTGGGCAGGTCCTTCTCACGGGTGCGGCCCCGCCCCTTCACCTGTTCCAGCCGGGCCTGGGGCACGGTGATGTCGGGCTCGATGCCCTCGGCCTGGATGGAACGGCCGGACGGGGTGTAGTAGCGCGCCGTGGTGAGCCGGATGGCGCCGTGGCCGGGCAGGGGCACGATGGTCTGCACGGAGCCCTTGCCGAAGGAGCGCGTGCCCATGACCATGGCGCGATCGTGGTCCTGCAGGGCGCCGGCGACGATCTCCGAGGCCGAGGCCGAGCCGCCGTTGATGAGCACCACCATGGGCCTGCCGTTGGTGATGTCGCCGCCCTCGGCGTTGAAGCGCCGGGTGTCCTCGGGGTTGCGGCTGCGCGTGGAGACCACCTCGCCCTCGTCGAGGAAGGCGTTGGCGGTGGCCACGGCCTGGTCCAGCAGGCCGCCCGGGTTGTTGCGCAGGTCGAGCACGTAGCCCTCGATCCTGCCATCCACCTTGTCGCGAATCTTCTTCACCGCCTCGTCCAGACCGGGCTCCGTCTGTTCGTTGAACGAGGTGATGCGGATGTAGCCCACGCTGTCGTCGAACACCCGGGCCTTGACGGACTCGATGGTGATGGTGTCGCGGGTGATGGTGACCTTGAAGGGCGCCTCGTCGTTGCGGCGGATGGTCAGGGTGATGTCGCTGCCCACCGGGCCGCGCATCTTCTTCACGGCCTCCTGGAGGGACATGCCCATGACGGCCTTGCCGTCCAGCTTGGTGATCAGGTCCCCGGGCTGGAGGCCGGCGCGCGCGGCGGGCGTGCCGTCGATGGGCGAGACCACCTTCACCCAGCCGTCCTCCATGGTCACCTCGATGCCCAGGCCGCCGAAGCTGCCCTTGGTCTGGATCTCCATGCTGCGGGCGTGCTGCTTGTCCAGGTAGCCGGAGTGCGGGTCCAGGGAGGTGAGCATGCCGTTGATGGCGGCGTGGATGAGTTCCTTGTCGCTGACCTTCTCCACGTAGTCGCTGCGCACCCGCTCGAAGACGTCGCCGAACAGGTTGAGCAGCTCATACCGCTTCGATTTCCCCCCGTTCTCGGCCGCCTTGTCCCGCGAGCCGGAATCCTGCGCGTTGGCGGAATGGACGAGGGGCGGCGCGGCGGCCAGGCCGAGGGCCAGCGCGCCCGCCACCAGGAGGGCCTTTCGGGTCATCCGCTCACCTTTCCCTTTTTCGCCGCCAGCCAGGGCATGGGATTCACGGGCTGATCGTTGCGGCGCAGCTCCACATAGAGCGTGGGGTCCGTCCCGCCGGACGCCATGACCCCCACCGGCTCGCCGGCCAGCACCCATTGCCCGGTCTCGGCGTGGATTTTCGCCAAGCCCGCGAGAAGGCTATGGTAGCCATCGCCGTGATCGATGATCAAGAGAAGGCCGTACTGCCGGAAGGAATCGGCGAAAACCACCTTGCCCCCGTGGGGGCTCACCACGGTGGCGCCCGGCCGCGCGCGGATGCGCAGGCCGTGGCTGGTATGGCCCTCGGGGCCCTTGCTGCCGTAACGGGTGGTGATGCTGCCGCGCACGGGCAGGGGCATCTCGCCGCGCGCCGCCTCGAAGGCGCGGCCGCGTTCGGCCGGGGGTTTCCGGCTGGGCTTGCCGCGCGCGGCACGGCGGGCGCGTGTCTTCTCCTCCGCCAGGCGCTCCATGAGCTGCTTGAGGTCCTCGGCCTTGCGGGCCAGGCCGGAGACCTCCTGCCGCGTGCTCGCCAGGCGCGCCTTCACCTCGGCACGAAGCTGTCCCTTGCGCTGGAGGAGCACGGACAGACGCCGGCGCTCCGTGCGCACGGCCTTGAGGGCCTTCCTGAGCTCCGCCTTCTGGTCGCGGATCTGGGCGCGCACCTCGGCGAGGTCGTGCAGGTCGTGCCGCACGCGCCGCGCCCGGGCGTCGATGGCGGGCAGGATGCTCTTGAGCAGGATGGCCGTGCGCACGCTTGTCGTGACGTTGTCGCGCCGGGCCAGGATGGTGGCCTTGGGGTTCCAGGCCATGCGCTGGAGGGCCGCCAGCACGCCGCCCATCTGCTCGTGCCGGCGCAGAAGCTCGTCGCGCATGTCCTTTTCCGCCGTCTCGAGGGTGTCCAGCTGCTGTTCGAGGGTGTTGAGGGTGCTTTCCCTGGCCTGCACCCGGGCGGCGACCTTGACGCTCTTCTCGCGCAGCTTCTCCAGCTCGCGGCGCAGGGCGGTGAGCTTCTTTTCCTGTTGTTCGGCCGCCTGGCGCTTTTCCTTGAGCTTTTCCTGCACCTTTTCCAGCTCCCTGCCCGGGTCCGCCGCCGCGGCGGGCCCGGGCGCGGGCGTGGCGAGGGCCGTGGCGAGAAGGAGCAGGGCGAAAGCCGGGCGGCGCATGGCGCTCAGGGGCCGCCGTCGGTGAGGAGCGGCCGGCCCGTCATGGCGGCCGGCGGCTCCAGCCCCATGAGCCGCAGCAGGGTGGGGGCCACGTCGCACAGGGCGCCGTCCTCGAAATTCCGCACCCAGCCCGGCGCGTTGACGATGGCGGCGTCCACCGGGCCGGCGGTGTGCGAGGTGAAGGGCTGGCCCGTCTCCGGGTCGCGCATCTTCTCGGCGTTGCCGTGGTCGGCGGTGACGAGCATGACGCCGCCCCGGCCCGTCACGCTGTCGATGACCCGGCCCAGGCATTCATCCACGGCGGCGACCGCCTGGATGGCCGCCTGCAGGTCGCCCGTGTGGCCCACCATGTCGCCGTTGGCGTAGTTGACCACGACGAAGTCGAAGCGGTCGTTGTCGATGGCGTCCACGAGCCGGTCCGTCACCTCGCCGGCGGACATTTCCGGCTGCAGGTCGTAGGTCGCCACCTGCGGCGACGGCACCAGGATGCGCTCCTCGCCGGGATAGACGTGCTCCTCGCCGCCGTTGAAGAAGAAGGTGACGTGGGCGTATTTCTCCGTCTCGGCGATGCGCAGCTGGGTGCGGTCGTTGCGCGACACCACCTCGCCCATGAGGTCGGCCATGCTCTCGGGCGGGAAGAGGGTGTCGAGGAAGGCGTTGAGGTGGCGCGAGTATTCCACCATGCCCACGGCGGCGCAGAAATCCACCGTGCGGTGGCGCGTGAAGCCGTCGAAGTCCGGGTCCAGGAGGGCGTTCAGGATCTGGCGCACGCGGTCGGCCCGGAAATTGACGATGAGCAGGGCATCGCCGTCGGCCATGCCGGCGTAGCCGTCCACCACCGTGGGGGTGATGAACTCGTCGCCGGCGCCCGCCGCGTAGGCGTAGGTGAGGGCGGTGTTGGCGTCCAGCGCTGCCGGGCCGTCGGCGTCCATGAGGACGTTGTAGGCCAGCTCCGTGCGGTCCCACCGCTTGTCGCGGTCCATGGCGTAGTAGCGGCCGCTCACGGAGGCGAAGGCGAGGTTCTCCAGGTCCGCCGTGTCGCGGTTGAAGGCGGCGACGTAATCCTGCGCCGCCTGCGGCGGGGTGTCGCGGCCGTCGGTGAAGGCGTGCAGCCAGGTGGGCACGCCGCGCTGATCCAGGGCGCGGGCCACGGCGGCCAGGTGGCGCTGGTGGCTGTGCACGCCGCCCGGCGACAGCAGGCCCATGAGGTGGCACTTGCCGCCCGTCTCCTGGAGCCGGGTGACGAGGTGGTCGAGGGTGGCGTTGTTGTCCAGCGCGCCCTCGTTCAGCGCCGTGTCGATGCGCGGCAGGTCCTGCAGGACGGGCCGCCCGGCGCCCAGGTTCATGTGGCCCACTTCGGAATTGCCCATCTGGTCCTTGGGCAGGCCCACGGCGCTGCCCGAGGTTTCCAGCATGGCGCGCGGCGCTTCCGCCATCAGGCGGTCCCAGTTGGGCGTGGGCGCCTGGGCGATGGCGTTGTCCTCGGTCTCGTCACGATGGCCCCAGCCGTCCAGAACACACAGGACGACGGGGCGGATGGTCTGCCGCGCGTCCGTCATGGTGGGGACTATAATCATCGGAGGGGGTGACGTGTAGGGCCCGCGTCAACATGAGTCGGTTGCGGTGCCCACATGCCACACCGATATGGTGCGGCACAGCAAAATCGGACGAAGGGAGGGCATCTTGGAAACCGTACACATTCCCGGGCTGGAACAGGCCCCCAGCCGCATCGGCCTGGGCACGTGGGCCATCGGCGGCTGGCTCTGGGGCGGCACCGACGAGGAAGCCTCCGTGCGCACCGTGCGCGCCGCCATCGACCGCGGCATCACCCTCATCGACACGGCCCCCATCTACGGCTTCGGGGAGTCGGAGAGCCTGGTGGGCCGCGCCGTGGCGGAGAGCGGCCGGCGCGACAACCTCGTCATCGCCACCAAGGCGGGCATCGACTGGCCGGAGGAGTCGCCGCGCCGCAACGCCACCCGCGAGCGCCTGGAATACGAGATCGACCAGTCCCTGCGGCGGCTCCAGGTGGACGTCATCGACGTCCACCAGGTGCACTGGCCCGACCCCCTGGTGCCCGTCGAGGAGACGGCGCAGGCCATGAAGGCCCTGCAGGAGAAGGGGAAGATCCGGACCATCGGCGTCTCCAACTTCTCGCCCGAGCAGATGGACCGCTTCCGCGCCGAGGCGCCGCTCGCCGTGTGCCAGCCGCCCTATAACCTGTTCGAGCGCGGCATCGAGGAAGACGTGCTGCCCTACTGCCGGGACAACGGCATCACCACCCTGACCTACGGCGCCCTGTGCCGGGGCATGCTGTCGGGCCGCATGCACCGCGACCGCGAGTTCCCCGGCGACGACCTGCGCAACTTCGACCCCAAGTTCCAGCAGCCGCGTTACGACCAGTACATCGACGCCGTGCGGGCGCTGGACGCCCTGGCGGAAAAGCGGTTCCACAAGCGGGTGATCCACCTGGCCCTGCGCTGGGTGCTGGACCAGCCGGGCGTGGGCGTCGCCCTGTGGGGTGCGCGGCGGCCCGAACAGCTCGACCCGGCCGCCGAGGTCATGGGCTGGGCGCTGGACACGGACACCCTGCGCGAGATGGACCGCATCGTGTCGGAAACCGTCACGGACCCCGTGGGCCCCGAGTTCATGGCCCCGCCGGCCCGGGAATAGGG
>Ga0207714_1002874_pt1 | contig 10100 bp, 7 predicted proteins | sample PonA232FremontCA_2_FD_187270 | JGI IMG/M metagenome (GOLD analysis project Ga0207714, IMG submission 187270) | Marine sediment microbial community from Fremont, CA, USA - Pond A23 Sediment 2 (SPAdes) | ecosystem: Environmental > Aquatic > Marine > Unclassified | place: USA: Fremont, California... | reverse complement strand
CTCGACGAGCCACTGGCCTGGGGTGACGACCTCTCGACGGAGGCCGAGCGCGCACTCGGCGACGAGGTCGGTGGCCACTACTTTGTCACCGACTGGCCCAGCGAGATCAAACCCTTCTATATAAAGGACCGCGACGACGACGAGACGCTGTCGACGGGGTTCGACCTGATGCATCCGCGGCTGGAACTCGTCTCGGGCGGGCAGCGCGAACACCGCCACGACCACCTCATCGAGGGGTTCGAACAGCAGGGGCTCGAACCCGAGGCCTTCGAGTACTACACGAAGATGTTCCGCTACGGGATGCCCCCACACGCCGGCTGGGGACTCGGCGCGGAGCGACTCGTCATGACGATGCTCGGTCTCGACAACATCCGCGAGACGGTGCTGTTCCCGCGGGACCGCCAGCGGCTGAGTCCCTGAGTCACCGGACGCCGGCAGGACAACCGACAGCGTATTTGCGCTGTGGACACTACAGCCAGCCAACCGGCCACCGCGTCGAGCGGAGACAGAAACCGTGACAGACACCTGCACGCTGTGTGACCTGCCACTGGCCGAGACAGCCGTCCAGAGCAACGGCGACCAGTTCTGCTGTCGGGGCTGTCTGCACGTCCACGAGACACTCGCCGAGCGGGATGACGTGTCCGTCGACGACGGCCCGGACGCACTCGAACCCGAACAGCGAGAGGTGCCCGAGGACCACGAGACGACGTTTCTGCGCGTCGACGGGATGCACTGTGCGACCTGCGAGACGTTCATCGAGGCCCGCGCGGGCGAGCAGTCGGGTGTCAGCGGGGTGGATGCGAGCTACATCACCGACACCGCACGCATCGACCACGACCCCGAACAGGCCGACGAGGCTGACCTCCGCGACGACCTGACGGGACTGGGCTACCGTGCCTACGCGAAAGACGACCCGAAAGGCGAGCGCCAGTCCCGTGACCGCGTGCTGGTGCGTCTCATCGTCGGTGTCGTCTTCGGCATGATGGTGATGATGAACTACATCGCCATCATCTACCCGACCTACTTCGACGGGCTCTTTCCCGACGCCTACGCCGAGTTTCTGGGGGAGATGCTCGCAAGCACCTCCGCGCAGTACTTCTATCTCGTTGTCGGGCTGATGGCCGCAATCGTGCTCCTGTTCACCGGCGGCCCGATACTGAAAGGTGCCTACGTGAGCGCCCGGACACGCCAGCCCAACATGGACCTGCTCGTGGCGATTGCGGCCACGAGCGCCTGGGTGTACAGCACGCTCGCCATCTTCGTCGGCGACGCACAGCCACACGTCTACTACGACGTGACCGTCGCTGTCGTGCTCGTGGTGACCGCCGGAAGCTACTACGAGAACGGTATCAAGCGAAAAGCAACCGACCGACTGGCCGACCTCACCGAGGCACAGGTCGAGACTGCACGCCGACACACACCCGAGGGGGCCGGCGAGGAGGTGCCAGTCGGGGAGTTGACCGCCGGCGAGCAACTGCTCGTTCGCGAGGGCGAGCGGGTCCCCGTGGACGGCACTGTCACAGAGGGCGAGGGAACCGTCGACGAGGCGGTGGTCACCGGGGAGTCGCTGCCGGTCCCGAAGCGGGCCGGCGAACAGGTCGTCGGCGGGTCGCTCCTGCAGGAGGGGTCGCTCGTCGTCACCGTCGGCGAGGGCGCGACCAGCAGCGTCGGCCGCATCACCGACATGGTCTGGAACCTCCAGAGCGGCACCCACGGCATCCAGCAACTCGCCGACCGACTGGCTACCGTGTTCGTCCCGCTCGTGCTCGCGCTCGCGGTGACCGTCGGCGTCGGCAACCTGCTGCTCGGGGCGAGTGTCGCCAGCACGATGTTGCTGGCGCTGACGGTGCTCATCGTCTCCTGTCCCTGTGCGCTGGGGCTTGCGACCCCGCTCGCCATCGCATCGAGTGTTCGCGAGGCGCTCGAACGGGGTATCGTGGTGTTCGACGAGACAATCTTCGAGCGCCTGCGCGACGTGGACGCGGTGGTGTTCGACAAGACGGGGACGCTCACGACCGGCGAGATGCGCGTCCAGCGGGCGGAGGGACCGGAGCGACTGTTCGAGCGGGCGGCACTGCTGGAGGCCCGCACGGCCCACCCGATTGCGGCGGCGGTGGCCGACGCCTACACCCCCGGTGACGAGGCCGACGGCGATGTGGCGACCGACGGCGGCGTCGCGGCGGCACCGGGTGCCGACACCGGACCTGAGGAGGCCGACTCGCGTGTCACCGGTTTCGAGAGCCACGCAACGGGCGTAGAGGGCGTCGTCGACGGGGAGCGGGTGCTCGTTGGCAATCCAGACCTGTTCGCCGAGGCGGGGTGGACGGTGCCGGAGGAGTTTGCGGCGGGGGCCAAAGAGGCCACCGCCGGCGGCGACGTGCCCGTGCTGGTCGGAACCGGCGGGCAAGCGGCGGGGTTGCTGGTCGTCGGCGACGAGCCACGTGAGAACTGGGCGGCGGCCGTCACCGCCGTTGGTGACCGCGACGTGGAGGTGGCGGTGCTGACCGGCGACGACGAGCGCGCGGCGGCACAGTTTCGTGACCACGACGCGGTCGACGAGGTGTTCGCGGGCGTCCCCCCGGAGGCAAAGGCCGAGACGGTCGCCCGACTCGGCGACGACGGAACGACCGTGATGGTCGGTGACGGCACGAACGACGCGCCGGCACTGGCAAGGGCCGACCTGGGTATCGCGCTCGGTGGCGGCACCGCGCTCGCGGCCGACGCCGCCGACGTCGCCGTCGTCACCGACGACCTGGGCTCGCTGGCGACGGTGTTCTCGCTGGCCGAGGCCGCAAACGGCCGCGTCAGGCAGAACATCGGCTGGGCCTTTCTCTACAACGGGGTGGCGCTCCCACTGGCCGCGGTGAACGCCATCAACCCTCTGTTCGCCGCGCTCGCGATGGGTGCGAGCAGTCTCATCGTCGTCACGAACTCCTCGCGGCCGTTACTGGGGTCAGAGGAGTAAACCACTGTGGTCACAACTGCCGATATGGAACTGAGACTCCGGCACGAGGGGTGGACTCGTCACGGTCCGGTAACCGTTCGCGGCCGGGCGTTCGACGGCGAGAACGCACTGACAGCGGAGGCCCTCGCCCGGCGGTTCCGGGAGTCAGTGAGAGGAACGGGCGGGGCCGAGGACGGGCCACTGGCAGCGGTCGCCGCCGTCGCAGCAGGTCTGGAGGGGTTCTACGCGGCCATCGTCGACGCCGGAGAGAGCGCGTATCTCGTCGCCGACGGCGTGCGGTCGATACCGCTGTACTACGGTGACGACACCGGCAGGGTGGTCGTGAGCGACGACGGGGGGACTGTGGCGGCAGCAGTGGGGGCGGACAGAGACCCGGTCACCGCCGCGGAGTTCCTGCTGACGCGGTACGTCACCGGGCCGGACACCGTCTGGGAGGGGGTCTGCTCGACCCGGGCCGGCGAGGTTGTCCGACTGGACGGGACACCGACACGGCAGACCTACCGCGGGTACTGGCCCGACACCTCGGCGACGACGGGCGACCCGCAGGCGGTGCTGGCGCGGGGACTCGACCGGGCGCTGGACCGACTGGAGGCCGTCGCCGACGGCCGACGTATCGTCCTGCCGCTGTCGGGCGGGTACGACTCCCGCCTGCTGGCGGCGTCGCTCGTCGAGCGGGGACTGCCGGTGACGGCGTTTGCGTTCGGTCGGCCGGGCCACCCCGACGTGGCGGTGAGCCGCGAGGTTGCCGACCGCCTCGGCATCGACTGGACGCTCGTCGCCTACGACCAGGCACACTGGCGCGAGTGGTACCACGGACCCGCCGGCGAGCAACGCCGGGAGCGTGGCTTCGGCGGCGACGCACTCCCCTTTCTGGCGGCGCATCCGGCGGTCGAGTCCCTCCGCGAGAGCGGCCGGGTACCCCCGGACGCGCTCTGGTGTCCCGGCCACACCGTCGCCACGCCGGGCGAGCGACTGCCCCTGTTCGACGGTGAACCGGCGAAGTCGGGCGGGTCGTTCGACTGTGTGCCGGCGGTCGAGGCCGACGACGACCCCGACCGCGAGCGGGTCCCGCCGACCGTCGACGCGCTGGTCGAGTACGTCCTCGACCGGCACTACGCGCTCTGGGCGTTCGACGACCCGGCGTTCGAGACGGCCGCGCGCGAGCGAATCCGGCACGGGTTGCTCGGTGACCGGACGCCGGCGACTGTCGACGGGCCGGCGAGCGCGGCGGCGGCTTACGAGCGCTGGGAGTGGCGCGGCCGGATGAGTACGTTCACCGCGGGTGACCTCAGAGGGTACGAGGCGGCGGGTGTCGACTGGTGGCTCCCGCTGTGGGACCCCGCCTACGTGCGGGCCTGGGCACAACTCGGCCCCGGCGACCGGCGGGCAAAGCGGGCACAGGCCGCGCTGGCCGTCGACCGCTACCGGCGTGTGGCCGGCGTGTCGGCCGACCGCGCCGGCGTGACCGACCGCACACTCGCCCCCGTCGACCGTCTGCTCGCCCGCGTTCGGCACACCCCCGCCCGAACGGTCACCGACGACGGTGTCGAGTGGGAGCCACCATTTCTCGCGCCGCGGTCGGCCTGGCGGTATCCGGGGTCACATCCGCTGGCCTGGTACGGCATCGTCGCCCCCGCCCTGCTCGACCGTCTGCCCGCCGACCGGTCGCTGTACGCCCTCCGGACGCTCGCAACCCTGCGCGATATCGACCTCTCGGACCCCGGCGCGGCCGTGCCGACCGAACGGGTGGTCGACCTGCCGACCGGGGAACCGCGGTGACCGGGGCCGTGGGTCGGGTCGGACCCGCATCCGGAACCGCACGGTTTAGGTATTACCGGGTGAAACAACCGGGTAATGAGACGACGAGCAGTTCTGACGGCGGCCGCCGGAGCCACCGCGATGATAGCCGGTTGCACAGTGTCACAGACCGACGACGGCGACGGGGTTCCGGGCGTGGGTGACGTGTCTCTGCCGGAGGACCGCGCCGAGATGGACTTCTCGGGCGAGACACTGCAGGTGGGCACGTACGGGTCGTTCGTGGACGCGCCGAGTGACAGTCCCGGAGCGTGGATAAAAGACAATTTCGAGCAGCGCTACGGCGTGACCCTCGAGTGGAACACCCCGGAGCAGGACCTGACCTACTACGTGGAGCGCAACAACGAGGGTGTCGACATCGACGCGGAGGTGTATCTCGGGGTCCGCCCGCAGAACCTCGTGCGCGCCGACCGGGAGATAGAGGGGACACTGTTCCGGAGGAGCAACGTCAATCTCCTGCGGAACGGCCCGGACATCGGCGAGGAGTTCTTTTTCGACCCACAGGAGCGGGCGGTGCCGACGTTTCTGTCTCACTGCGCCATTGTCTACGATGGTCGGAAACTCGACGCGCCGGAGACCTTCGAGGACCTCACAGACCCGGCGTACTCGGACCTGCTGATTCCGAACCCGGCGCGGGGAACAACCGGACTGCTCTTTTTGCTCTGGACAATCGACCGGTTCGGCACGGACGGCTACCTCGAGTACTGGCGTGACCTGAGCAACAACGGGGCGCGAATCCTCGACTCCTGGGGCGAGGTGTACACCCAGTTCCAGGAGGGCGAAGCCCCGGTCATCGTCTCGTACTCGAACGACCGCGTGTTCGCACAGCGCTTTGGCAACGACCTCGACAAACACCGCGTGGCCCTGCTTGACGGCGAGGGGTACGCGAATCTCGCCGGGATGGCCCGCTTTGCCGACAGCACGCAGGGTGATCTCGCCTACGAGTTCATGGACTTTGTTCTCGAACCCGAGGTGCAGTCGATAATCGCCGAGCGCAACGTCACCGGGCCGGTCAACGAGACGGCCGACCCGCCCGAGGTGTTCCAGGAGTTCGCCAGAGAACCCGACGAGTCGGTGTTCTACGGCTACGACGACCTCGAGGGCCGACTCGATGGGTGGATAAACGACTGGAGCCGCGAGATTGCCGGCCGGTGAGTCGTCGATGACCGCCACCGGTGACGGGCGGGGGGTCCGGGCGGCGGGGCCGTTGGCCGCGACGGGCGGGTGTTACTCGCGTTCTCCGGTCGCCTCGCGGCCGAGTTCGTCCTCGACGGCGTCGACCTTGTCGTCGGCGGTCATCCCGGGGTCGGGTTTCTCGTCGACCTGGACGAGTGTCTGGACCTCGGTGTGGGTAACGGCCTCGTGGGCGGCCGCGCAGGCGGCAAACAGTTCGTGGACGTCCTCGGCCTCCAGTGTCGTCGCCATCGGTGTCGTCTCGTACGAGACGTCGTACGCCTCGAGTGCCTCCACCGCGGCGGCCACGTCCTCGGTGATGTCCTCGTCGGTGATAGGCGTCACCCGCAGCAGACCGAACACTGTCATGGCCGGTGGTTGGCCGGAGTGCCACGTAGGGGTTTCGCTCGCGTCCGTGCCGGCCGAGAGAGCCCCGAGGGGCAAAACGGGCGCGATGGCCCCCGGGCGGCAGTCGGTCGCGCGACGGCCCACCGGACAGTGGCGAACCGTCAGACCCAGTCCCCGGCCGGTCGTTATCGGGGGGAGGAGGTGAGCACGTGTCCGGGGACAGCCACCACGACGACACCGAAAGCAGAGCAGACGAGCAGTCTGACGACGGGGGATGGCGACTCCGGGAGACAGTCGAGCGGTTCGCGCTTGCGGCGCTCACGACTGTCACCGCGCTCGTGTTGCTCGTGGTGTTTTACTACCCAGTTGCGACAGTGTTCGTCGAGGCGATTGTCGTCGAGGGAACGGCGACACTGTCGGTCGTTGTGGACACCCTGCGGGACCCGTTCTACTTCGGGACGCTCGCGCGCCTGTTCGCCGGCGAGTCACCGACCGGGGTCGCCGGCGACGTCCTCGCCGGGGACTACCAACTTGGCATCGTCGGGTTCACCGTCTACCAGGCGCTGCTCTCGACGCTCGCGAGTGTCGCACTCGGTGTCCCCGCGGCGTACATCCTCGCGCGCTACGAGTTCACCGGTCGCCGGACGCTCCGGTCGCTGACTATCCTCCCCTTTGTGTTGCCCTCTATCATGGTCGCGGTCGGGTTCGTCGCCACATTCGGCAGCACGGGCACGCTCAACGACATCCTCGGAGTGGTCGGACTCGGGCCGGTGAACCTGCTGTTCTCGCTGGAGGCCATCGTCATCGCACACGCCTTCTACAATGCGCCGCTGGTCGCGCGGGTCACGACCGCCGCCTGGGAGTCGGTCGACGCCGGCGCGGTCGAGACGGCCCGGAGTCTGGGTGCCAGTCGCCGGCGGGCCTTTCTCGACGTCATCGCGCCACAGCTGTACCCCGCCGTCCTCATGGGGGCGGCGCTGACGTTCGTGTTCACCTTCGGAACCTTCCCAATCGTGCTGGCGCTGGGCGGCTTCCAGCTGGCGACCGTCGAGGTGTTTGTCTTCCAGCTCGTCCAGGAACTCAACTACGCGGAGGCCGCCGCGCTGGCGCTGGTGGAACTCGCGATAACGCTCGGCGTGTTGTACGGCTACCTGCGCTACGAGGCCAGACAGGCGGCCGGCACGGGAGATATCCGCCCGCTTCCTCGACGACCACTCGCGCCATCCTCTCTGTCGGTCCGTGCGCTGCTCCCGCGGGCGGGTATCGCCGTCTACGCCGTTGTTGCTGCGCTGGTGTTTCTCGCACCGGTTGCGAGCATGATACAGGCGAGTGTCACCGACGCCGGCGGATTGACCCTGGAGAACTACCGGTTCCTGCTCGAACGACAGACAGAGGGCGAGTCGTTCCAGGTCCAGCCCTGGCCGGCGGTGCGCAACTCGCTGGTGTTCGGGGCCGGGTCGCTGCTGGTCGCGGTGCCGATGGGCGTGACCGTCGCCGTGCTCACCACCCGCCGGTATCGCGGCCGGAAACTGGTCGATATCGTGGCGATGGCCCCGCTTGCCGTCTCGGGCATCGTCGTCGGTATCGGGCTGTTGCGCGGGCTGGTGTTCGGCATCGAGATTGCCGGCTGGCGCATTGCCGCCAGCGGCGCAGTCGCAATCGTCGCGGCCCACGCTGTCGCCGCCTACCCCTTCGTGGTCCGGACCGTCGCACCGGGGCTGGAGCGCATCGACCAGCAACTCGTCGAGTCCGCACGCGCTCTGGGCGCGTCCCGCACCCGCGCACTCCTCGACATCGAGTTACCCCTCATCTGGCCGGGTGTGGTCGCCGGCGCGGCCTTTGCCGTTGCTATCTCGATGGGTGAGTTCACGTCGACGGTGGTGCTGGCGACCGGCACCGACTGGTATACGATGCCGGTTGCCATCGAACAGTTCATCGGTCGCCGACTCGGACCTGCAACCGCGATGGGTGTCGTGTTGCTCGTGGTCACGAGCGCGAGTTTCCTCGTCGTCGACCGACTGGGAGGTGAGTACCGTGGCGGACTCTGACCCGCCGGACGCGCCGGCGGGGACACCGGGCCGGGCGGCCCCGGGAACAACCGACCGGGCGGTTGGCCTCGACAGCGTCACCCGTCGGTATGCCGAAACCACCGCCGTCGATGATGTCTCCCTGTCCATCCGCGAGGGGGAGTTTTTCACGCTCGTCGGGCCCTCCGGCTGTGGCAAAACCACGACACTCCGCCTGGTCGGCGGGTTCGAGTCACCCACCACCGGAGCCGTCCGTCTCGCCGGTGAGGACGTCGCGGGCGTGCCACCGGAGAGCCGCGATGTCGGGGTTGTCTTCCAGAGCTATGCGCTCTTTCCCCACATGACCGTCCGGGAGAACGTCGGCTACGGCCTGCGGTTCTCGGACCCGCCGGGTGGCGTCTCGACCGCCGGGCGGGTCGAGGACCTGCTCGAACTGGTGGACCTGGCGGAAATGGGCGACCGGGACCCGGACGAACTCTCGGGTGGGCAGCGCCAGCGGGTGGCTCTCGCCCGCGCGCTCGCCCCCGGTCCACAGGTGCTCCTGCTCGATGAGCCGATGAGCGCACTCGACGCACAGTTGCGCGAGCGACTGCGGGTACAACTGCGCTCCATCCAGACCGAACTCGACATCACGACGGTGTATGTCACCCACGACCAGGAGGAGGCACTCGCCATCTCCGACCGCGTGGCCGTCATGCGGTCGGGCCAGGTCGAACAGGTGGGCCGACCACGAGAGATATACCGCTGGCCCGAGAGCCGCTTCGTCGCGGAGTTTCTGGGCGACAACAACGTGCTCACGGGCGAGGTAATCGACGTCACCGACGGCGACGACAGCCTCCGGACGACGGTCAGTCTCGACGGCACACGACTCGAAGTCGGCGTGGACCCGGAGAGTCACGTCCCCCGGCCGACGACGGGCGACCGACTCACGTTCTGTGTTCGACCGGACGCCCTGACTGTCGACGGGGTCACGAACGCCCTGATGGCCGTCGTCGAGAGCACCGAGTTTCTCGGCGAGACGACCCGCACACACCTGGACTGGCAGGGCCAGGCACTGCTCGCCCGCACCGCCCGACCACTCGAGGGGACTGTCAGACTCGGGTTCGACCCCGAGGATGCACATCCCGTCAGCGTCGAGTAACCAACCGGCGTTTGGCCGCTCTCACGCCGGGCGACCGGCAACCGGGGTCGCCCACCCTCGACAGGGGTCGGACCACAAGACGCATACCGCCGCCACCCCAATATAGTATCGTGTCAATGGGTGGACCGAACCGGGGCGTGGCCGACAGGAGTGACCGTTCGTGGAGAGGACCCACATCAGAGGCCACGGGACCCGACCGAGGTGTGTGGTGAGCGTGTTTCGCGACACCGTTTCCTCGCCGAGTGTCGGTCTCGTCTTGCTCGTCCAGGCGAGCGCGTTCTGGGGTGCGGTGTTGCTTCCGTTCGTGTACGTGCCGTTGCTGGTCGTCGGTCTGGACGCCCTCGACAGACAGTTGCTGTTCGCGGCGCTGGTCTCGCTGAACGTCATCCTGCTCGTCATCGGCCACGCACACCGGGGCTGACGGCCGACCGCGCGGGTGGGCGTGGAAACCTTGATTGTCGGGCCGTCCGACCGTTCCGGTATGAGCGACCAGACGCTGTTCGAGCAGATTGTCGAGGGTGAGATTCCGAGTTACACCGTCTACGAGGACGAGACGACCTACGCGTTTCTCGACGTGAACCCGCTGGCCCCCGGACACACGCTCGTTATTTCAAAAGAGCCCTACGAGCGA
>Ga0207714_1002873_pt1 | contig 10103 bp, 9 predicted proteins | sample PonA232FremontCA_2_FD_187270 | JGI IMG/M metagenome (GOLD analysis project Ga0207714, IMG submission 187270) | Marine sediment microbial community from Fremont, CA, USA - Pond A23 Sediment 2 (SPAdes) | ecosystem: Environmental > Aquatic > Marine > Unclassified | place: USA: Fremont, California... | reverse complement strand
GGGGGTAACGAGTCGGAATCGCTCGAACCGGTCGAGCCGGTGACGGCGTCTGCGGACGACGACGCGGACGCCGGCGGCACGCCCGGCCCGACCGTCGACGACGGCCCCGCCGCTCACCGCGCACTCATCGCGGCCGCCGCTGTCCGTACCTGACGCCCGATGGCCCTTCGCTCCCTGTCGGTCGTCTACCTGAAAGGGGTCTGCATGGGCGCGGCCGACGCCGTTCCCGGCGTCTCGGGCGGCACCATCGCGCTCATCATGGGGATCTACGAGCGCCTGATCGGCGCCATCACCGCCGTCACGCCGGAACGGATCGTCGAGGTGTTCGCCGCCCCGCTCCCCGGCCGCCGGGACGACGCGCGGACGGCCTTTCTCGCCGTCGACGGCCCCTTCCTCCTCGCACTCGGTGCCGGCGTTCTCTCGGCCGTTCTGATCGCGACCCGTGCCCTCCACGTCGCGCTCGAATCGGCCCCCGTCGTCACCTTCGGCTTCTTCTTCGGCCTGATCGCCGCGTCGGCCGTCGTCCTCCGGAGACAGGCGTCGCTCGACACGCCGGGTCGGATCGGCGCCGCCGTCGCCGGCTTCCTCCTCGCCTTTCTCTCGGCCGGCCGCGCGGCCGCGGCGCTCCCCTCCTCGCCGCTCGTCACCGTCGCCGTCGGCGCCGTCGCCATCAGCGCCATGGTCCTCCCGGGAATCTCGGGGTCGCTCATCCTCGTCATCCTCGGGCAGTACGAGTTCCTCGTCGCCCGGCTGACGGCCTTCGTCGACGGTCTCCTCGGCCTCCTCGTCGGCGGGTCGACCGAGGCGGTCCTCGACCCCGCGACGACGGTCGTCGCCTTCCTCGTCGGCGCCGTCGTCGGCCTCGTTACCGTTGCCCACGCCGTCCGCTGGGCGCTCGTCCGCTACCGCTACGCGACGCTCTCCTTTCTCGTGAGCCTGGTCGTCGGCGGCCTACGCGCGCCGGTGGTGAAAGCCGGCGAGAACCTCTCCGCCGGGTGGACGGCGGACGCCCTCCTCGCGTTCGGCCTCGCGGCCGTCGTCGGCGCCGTCCTCGTCGGCGTCCTCGAACATTACACCGACAGCATCGAGATCTGACGCTACTCTCGCGGCACCGCGAGGGTCCGGACGTCGCCGCCACACGCCGAACAGGCCGTCAGTCGGTCCTCGCTCGCCTCGCGGTGGGTGCAGGAGTGGCATTCGTAATACCCCCGCTCCGGCGTGTACGGATCTGTCACCTTCTCCGCCCTAAAGGGCGGAGCTTGTCGGTGAACTCCCGTTCTGGCCAACCCTATCGGTTGGCAGGCGAGTAGCCGCCATTCACGTTCAGCGTTCCCGACTTTAGTGCGAGGTGACGTGTCGCCCCTCCGTGCGGAGACTTTTGCCCCGCACGGAGTAGCCGAAATCCGATGTTCTTCGCCGCGTTGTAATCCGCGTTGACCTCGTATCCGCACTTCTGGCAACAGAACTTCGCTTGCGACGGGCGGTTCTCGTTCAGCGTCGTCCCGCACTTCGAGCAACGCTTGGACGTGTACGCTGGGTCTACCTGCGTGGCGTCGATATCCTCCGCTTCGGCCTTGTACGCCGTGTAGTCGTACAAGCGGCGGAACGCCCACGCGTGGAACTTCCTTGCGTCCGGCATACGGTCGCGGATGTCCGTCAACTCCTCGAATGCTATCCGGTCGCACCCGTGCGCCATGGCTTCTTGGACGATGGCTTTCGAGGTTCGGTGTAGGTAATCTTCGATCCACCGCGTCTCTCGGTCGCTCATCTGTTCGATGGTTCGATGGGCTGACTCCGTCCCCGTCCGCTGAATATCGCCACGCACGCGCTCGTACTCCCGACGACGGTGATTCAGGTAGTCGCCGCTCCAGAACTGTCCGGTTGACGTGACGGCTATTTGTTCGATACCGAGGTCAACGCCGAGGACTGTGCTGTTCTCGGCGTCGCCTTCGTTCGGTATCTCGGACTCCACGTCGGCTTTCGTTCCGATGTGGAGGAAAAAGGTGTCCGTCGCGTCGCGGTACTGAAGCGTCGCACCCGTGACCTCGTACTCGTCGTCGCGGAGGTATTTCGTGTGCGGGTTGTCTCCCTCCTGCGGCAGGACGTACTCGGCTTCGATACGTCCGTCCACCGTGGAGAGGGATACGTGGTCGTCGTGGAACGTGGCAGACCGCTTGTCGTACCGAACAGAGGGCGTCGTGAAGTGTGGTTGCGACCCTTTCTTGCCGTTTTGCCAACGGGCGACGACGCCCTTGATGGCTTCGGCGGCTTTGTTCCGTGCGGATTGAACGAGATTCGCCTGTAGGCGCGTCTGTTCGCGGACGTCGGAGTACGTCCGGTCGTGGAGTTTCGTTTTCGAGGTGGGCTTGTAGTCGTCTTTCCATGCGTCTTGGACGACGTAGTTGCACGCCCACAGATACTCCTCGACGGTTTCGTGGAGGAGAGTTGCGTCGCTGTCGTCCATGTCGAGTTTGACGACGATCGTGCGACGCACCTCCGCCATACTTCATACGTAACGCCTCACATTCACAGCTATAAGGTTGGAGTGCGGGAGTAAGCCGGGCAACCGAGCGGTGGTTCGTCGCACCATGTCGTGTTCCTCCCCGCCGTGAACAGCGGGGTTTCCCGCTTGTAAATAGATGACTGTTTCGTCGGTCGAGCAGCCGCCTCGATCGGTGCTCAGTCGGTCAGCCGTGCGACCGAGACGAACGTCTCCGGGCGGCGTTCGGCGCGTTCGATTACGAAGCCCGCGTCGGTCTGGAGGGCAACGGCGTCGTCGAGGCTGTACGTCTCGTCGCGGGGCGGCCCGGCCTCGCCCGCCCCGTCGCGGTCCCAGTCGACGGTAATCAGGCGGCCGCCGGGCCGGAGGACCCGCGCCACCTCCGCCAGCGCCCTCTCGTCCGCGAACTCGTGGAACGTCATCGTCGAGACGGCGGCGTCGAGTGCGGCCGCCCCGAACGGCAGGTCGGCCGCGTCCGCCTCGACGAGTTCGACGTTCGTCGGCAGGCCCTTCTCGCGGTAGTGATCGTGCATTACGGACTGCACGTCGACGGCGTACGCCGTCCCGACGTGGGGGGCGAGGTCGTCGGTGTAGAAGCCGGTGCCGCTCCCCAGGTCGGCGAGGCGCATCTCCGCGTGGGGGGCGACGAGGCCGTGAAGTTCCTCACGCGAACAGTAGCGGTACCGCTCGGCGGCGTCTTCGAGCGCCGCCGCCCGGTCGCTGTCGAACGTATGAAAGCCCATGCGTGTCCCTGCCGCCGCGGCGACATAAGTGCCGCGCGGACATGAGACAGGGTTAAATCCCCGCCCGACGCTATCGTCGATATGGGCGTCACGATCAGGAAGCCGACCGCCAGGAAATGTGAAGACTGCGGCCGGCGGGAGGTCTGGAACGACGCGACGGGCACCTGGCAGGTCGCGCGCGACGACGACGGCGACCGCGTCGTCGGCAGGGTGTACTGCATCCACGAGTGGGACATCAACGGCACGTTCGTTCCCCTCGAGATGGACGGGGCGGACGCGGCCGACGCGTAGGTCGGATGGCCGACGCCGAGACGCCGGTCACCGCCTATCGTAGCGTTTGTAAGTCATCACACGTCGGATCGCAAGGCTGCGTGCGATCCGACGTGCAAACAGTTCCAAACGCTACTATACGTCACCGCCCCCCGCGACGCGGCGACCGACCTCGCGCGCCGCCTCGTCGACGCGCGGCTAGCCGCCTGCGTCAACGTCGTCGACTGCCCGTCGACGTACCGCTGGGACGGCGCGGTCCACGAGGACGACGAGGCTATCCTGCTGGCGAAGACGACGGTCGACCGCTATCCGACCCTGACGGAGCGACTCGTCGACTGGCACCCTCACGACGTGCCCTGTATCGAACGGATCGACGCCGCGGACGCCCACGGCCCGTTCGCGGCGTGGTGTGCCGGGGCCGTCGCGGACGCGGAGTGATCGGGTCAGTCGGCGTACCGGGGGTACGACTTCCCGACGACCCGCCTGACGTTCCCGACGACGCCGCCGAGGACGGTGAAGAGGACGTCCGCGTGCAGGCTCGTTCCGAGGCGTCACCTCGTTCGTCAGCGTAGCGACGCCAGTGCTTCGAGCGCCCCGTCCATGTGTGCGCCCTCGGTGACGTGGTCGGCGGCGGCACGCGCCCGGTCGTCCGCGTTCGCGACGGCGAAGGACTCGCCGACCGCCTCGAACGTCGACACGTCGTTCTCGCTGTCGCCGACGGCGACGAAGTCGGTCGGGTCGTAGCCGAGCGATTCTGCGACCGACCGCACGCCGTCGCCCTTCTCGACCCCCGGCGTCACGAGGTGGTAGGCGTAGCCCGTATCCACCACGTCGACACCGAACGCCGCGGCGACACTCCGGAGGAGGGCTTCGTCGGCGTCGCGGTTGACTGCCACCTCCGTCTCCCGCCACCGGTTGACGGTGTCGGCCGCGCCCCAGCCCAAGTCGCCGCCGCGGTCGACGAACGCCTCGGCCGCCGCCCGTGGTCGGTCGGGGTCGACCGTCACCCGAACCTCGTCGTCGACGTAGACGACGCCGCCGTGTTCGGCGATCACCCGTTCGGGAAGATGGAGGAAGTGACAGAGTGCGACCGGATACGGGAACGCCTTGCCCGTCGCGAGGACGACCGGCGCGTCCCACGCCGGCAGCGCTTCGAAGGTCCGGGGGTCGATCCCACCCGACGCCCGCGTCAGCGTTCCGTCGATGTCGAGTACGAGCGGCGGCACCATATCCGATCCAGCGGCGCGGGGGTGATAAACGACGCGTCACGGGGCGAGGGCCGGACCGGGATGCGTTGGCGGTGCGTGCTGGCGGGCACGCGTGCCTGCGGGCACGCCCGACGAACCACTCACCGACGCCGTGAAGTGACCCGCTCCCGCACCCTCGGTTATGCAGACGACCGTCCTCGTGATCGGCGGCGGCGCGACGGGCGTCGGCGTCGCCCGCGACCTGGCGCTTCGCGGCGTCGAGGTTACGCTCGTCGACCGGGGTGCCCTCGCCGGCGGCACCACCGGCCGGTCGCACGGCGTCCTCCACAGCGGCGCCCGGTACGCCGAGGCCGACCCGTCGGACGCGGCCGCCTGCCTCGCCGAGAATCGGGTGCTTCGGGAGGTTGCCCCGGCCTGTCTCGACGAGACTGGCGGCTACTTCCTTCACCTCGACGGCGACGACCCCGACTACTTCGAACGCAAGCGCGCCGCGTGTGGTGACCTCGGAATGGACGTCGAGACGCTCTCGGGGGCCGAACTCCGGGAGCGCGTCCCCGAAGCCAGCCCGGCCGTCGAGCGTGCACTCGCCGTCCCCGACGCCGTCGTCTCGCCGTCGCGACTCGTCGTCGCCAACGCCGCCGCCGCCCGCGAGGCGGGGGCGACGATACAGACGCACGCACCAGTCGCGGACGTCCGCGTCGCGGACGGCGCCGTCACGGGCGTCGATGTGGGAGGACCCTTCGACGCGACGATCACCGCCGACGCCGTGGTGAACGCGACCGGCCCGTGGGCCGGGCAGTGTGCGGCGCTCGCGGGCGTCTCGGTTCCCATGCGGCCGACCCGTGGCGTGATGGTCGGCGTCGACAGTCCCGGCGTCGGCGCCGTGCTGAACCGGTGTCGCCCGCCCGCGGACGGCGACATCGTCGTCCCCCGGGGCGACGAGGCGGTCCTCGGCACCACGAGCGTCGCCGTCGACGACCCCGACGACTTCGAGCGGACCGACGCGGAGGTCGAACGGACCGTCGCGGAGTGTGCCGTGATGTGCCCCGCGGTCGACCGGCCGGCCCGGCGCACCTACTGGGGCGTCCGCCCGCTCTACGCGCCGGACGAGGACGACCGGGCCGGGCGGGCCATCTCCCGGGGGTTCGCGCTCCTCGACCACGCCGAGGAGGGTGCGGCCGGCTTCCTCACCGCCGTCGGCGGGAAACTAACCACCTACCGCCGGATGGCCGAGGCGACGGCCGACCGGGTGTGTGAGCGCCTCGGCGTCTCGGCGACCTGCCGGACCGCCGACCGCCCGCTGCCCGGCGCCGACGACCCGGCCAAACTCGACGCGCTGTGTGCGGCCTTCGGCGTCGACGCCCCGGCCGACGGTCGGGGCGGGAACGCGTGACGGCTACTCACCAGCGAACGACGTAGGTACACCGCTCGTCCCCTCGGCGGCGACAGGTCTCGCCGCGTTCCTCGACGAGGACGAACGACTCGACCGGCGAGTACTCCTTCGAGACGGCCCGGATCAGGCCGCGGTCGAACGGGCAGGGGTAGGGGTTCCGACACGCGACCCGGCCGTGACGTTCGTCGACCCGCTCGAAGCGGTAGTGGCCGATGTCGCCGCCGCGGTGGTTGCGGTGGTAGGCGTCGTCGATGGCCCGCAGTCCCTCCGCGACGCCGGACACGTCGCTCGGCCACCGGGCGACCGACGGAATCCGCTCGCCAAGTCGATCCAGGACGTGGGGCCCGAACTCCTCGGCCACCGTCGCCAGCACGTCGAGTTCGGCCGCCTGCGCGTACCAGTCGTCGGGGTCCGGGTCGTCGATGCCCTTCTCCGCCAGCGCCGCCCGCACCGCCTCGCGGTGGGCGTCGCGGAAGTGCTCGATGCCCTCCTCGATGGCGACGATGACTCTCCCACGGGCCTCCACCCCCGAATCGAACGGTTCGTACTGTGCCATGTGTCGGCTGTCGTTCCGCAAGAATCGGTGACCGATCGACAAAAACGTTCGTCCGCCGGGCGTCAGGACCGGTCGCGGTCCCGTCGCACCGTCTCGCCCGGTTCGGTGCGTGCGCCCGTACCGAGGACGACGCCCGCGTTCAGCGCCGTGTCGATGCCCGTCTTCACCGCGTCGCCACAGACGACGCCGAACTTGCGCCGGCCCGTCGACGTCGACTCGCCGTTCACCCGGACGCGCACGGCCGTGTCGTCGTGGCGGAGGTTGGCGACGGTCGTTCCGGCGCCGAAGTTCACGTCGCGCCCGAGGACGCTATCGCCGACGTAGGAGAGGTGGCCGACCGTCGCGCCCGCCATCAGCACGCTGTTCTTTATCTCTACCGCGTGCCCGACGCTCGCCCCCTCACCGATCAGCGTCGTGCCGCGGACGTACGCGTTCGGGCCGACGCTCGCGCCCGCCCGGACGAGCGCCGGCCCCTCGATCACGACGCCCGTATCCACTGTCGCGCCCGACTCGACGACGACCGGCCCTCGGCAGTCGGCGTCGGGGTGTACGTCGCCGTCGATCCGGCGCTCCAAGTCGCTCATCTTCCACTCGTTGGCGGCGAGGAGTTCCCAGGGTCGGCCCACGTCGAGCCAGCGATCCACCGCGACGGCGCGCACGTCGACGGCACCACAGGCGCGTTCCAACACGTCCGTGAGTTCGTACTCGCCACGGTCGCTCTGCCCTACGTCTAGCCAGTCCCGCGCCGCCGCGGGAAAGACGTACGCGCCGGCGTTGACGAGGTTCGACGCGGGGTTCGTGGGCTTCTCGACGACGCTTCGAACGCGGCCGTCCTCGTCCGTCTCCAGCACCCCGTAGTTCCCCGGGTCGTCGACGCGGGCGGCGCCGACGGCGGGGCCGGCGTCGTAGAGCGCGGCGAGCGAGTCGTGGTCGTAGAGTACGTCGCCGTTCAGGACGGCGAAAGGCGCGTCGTCGAGTTCGTCGCGCGCGGCGCGGACGGCGTCGGCGGTGCCGCGCTGGCGCTCCTGGGCGGCGAAAGTCACGTCCCGGTCGTCGAGGGCCTGCCGGACGGCGTCGGCGGCGTAGCCCACGACGACGACGACGCGCCCCGCGCCCGCCTCGTGGGCGGCGTCGACGACGCCTTCGACGAGCGTCCGGTCCGCGACGGGGAGAGTCGGCTTCGGGCGGCCGTCGGTGAGCGGGCGCATCCGCGTCCCCTCGCCGGCCGCGAGCACGACGGTCTGCATAGTGGGGGCACGGCGAGCGCCGACAAAGCCGTTGTCCCTACTTTAGGGATTATCGGAAGTCATCAGAGATTCTCGCCGGGACGATCCGGCGAGAATCTATGGACAGTTACGATAATCCCTATCTGCGACGAGGACTGCCCACCAGCCGTCGACGGCCCCCTCGAACATGTGTTCGGGGACGAGCGGCGCGGGGACGGGTTGGAAGCCACCGTCGCGCATCGCCCCGATGCCGGTGTAGCGCTGGACCGGCCGGCCGGCGAAGTCGACGACGCGGATTCGCTTGTCGTCGTCGCGGCGGTAGGCGTACGGGAACCGCTCGCGTGTCGGGCAGTCGAGCGCGTCGACGCCGTCGAGGCGGGCCACCACCTCGCCGTCGGCGCGGAGTTCGAGCCACGTCCCGGTAGCCGCCGCGCCGGCGGCATCACCGTCCTCGTCGACGACGAGGCCGACCGGCTCGTGGGCCGTCGTCGACTCGCGCCACTCGAGCGTCGTTCCGGCCGGGGCGGCGGCGTACCCGCCCTCGGCGAGAGCCACACGGTCCGGGCCGGCGAAAAACCACCGCCCCTCGTCGTCGGCGGTGTGGACGCCGACGGGCGGGGCGAGGATCGCCTCGATCCGGTCGGCCGTCCGCTTGTCAGGCGCGACGAACAGGGCCGCGCGGCCGTTGGTCCGGTCGTTCCACAGCCGCGAGAGCACGAGCGTCGGCTCGGGATCACGGATCGACTCGATGGCGACCGCCCGGCCGCTCGACAGGAGCGTCGACACCGACGGCGTGCCCTTCGCCGTCGTTCGATCGGGGTCGAACGGCCGCGTATCGTCTGGCGACGGCCGGGCGTCCGCGGGCCGGGCGACCCCCGGCGGCTCCCCGCCGTCGTTCGGCCGGGTGACGGTCAATCCCTCCCGCCGACAGCGCGCGACGCCGGCCTCCAGCAGGTCCTCGGTCATCACGCTCGATAAGGGACGGCGGACCAAGTGGGTTTCTCCGTCGGCGCTGCCGACGCGGTGCGGTGCCGCCCGTTCACTCCACCGTCACGCTCTTGGCCAGGTTCCGGGGCTTGTCGATGGCCCGGTCCAGCCGTGCGGCCATGTGGTAGGCGACGAGCTGGAGCTGGACGTTCGCTAGGAGCGGCGCCAGCCGGTCGTCCGTCCGCGGGATCTCCAGGACGTGATCGGCGTACCGGCCGGCCTCGGCGGCGCCGTCGGTGACGACGACCACCGGCGCGTCCCGCGCCTCGACTTCCTTGACGTTGCCGAGGGTCTTCCGGGCCGCCTCGCCGTCCCCCGTGATCACCGCGAAGACGGGCGTGTTCGCCGTGACGAGTGCCAGCGGTCCGTGTTTCAACTCGCCCGCGGCGAACCCCTCGGCGTGTTCGTAGGTTATCTCCTTGAACTTCAGCGCGCCCTCCAGCGCGACGGGGTAGTCGAGACCACGACCGAGGAAAAAGAAGGCGTCGGCGTCGGCGAACTCCTCGACGACCGCCGCGGCGGTCGACCCGTCGAGAACCGCCTGCACGTCGCTCGGCACGCCCCGAAGCTCGTCGACCAGGTCGCGCCGACGCTCGACGCCACGGTCAGCCAGCCGGGCCGTGAGCAGGTTCACCCCCACGAGCTGTGAGGAGAAGGTCTTGGTCGCGGCGACGCCAATTTCCGGCCCGGCGCGGATGTAGACGACGTGATCGCTCTCGCGGGCGGCGGTACTCCCGACGACGTTCGTGAGCGCGAGCGTCTCGGCGCCCCGGCCTCTCGCCTCCCGGAGCGCGCTCAACGTGTCCGCCGTCTCGCCGCTCTGTGTCACCCCGACCACGAGGTCGGCCCCCGAGACGGGCGCCGGCGCCGTCGCGTACTCGTGGGCGTAGTAGGCGTTCGCGGCGACCCCGGCCGAACGCAGGAGCTGGGCGCCGTAGAGGGCGGCGTGATAGGAAGTACCACAGGCGACGAACTGCACCGTCTCCGGGGCCTCTAGGTCGTCGAGTTCCTCGACCGTGATCCGGCCGTCGAGTTCGTTCACCCGGCCGCTGATGCACTGCCGAAGCGAGACGGGTTGCTCGTGGATCTCTTTCAGCATGTAGTGGTCGTAGCCGCTCTTGCCGGTCTGTTCGGCCTCCCACTCGACCGTCCGGACCTCTTCCTCGACGACCGCGCCGTCGACGTCGGTGACCGTCCACCCTCGCCCGTCGAGCCGGACG
>Ga0207714_1002872_pt1 | contig 10111 bp, 10 predicted proteins | sample PonA232FremontCA_2_FD_187270 | JGI IMG/M metagenome (GOLD analysis project Ga0207714, IMG submission 187270) | Marine sediment microbial community from Fremont, CA, USA - Pond A23 Sediment 2 (SPAdes) | ecosystem: Environmental > Aquatic > Marine > Unclassified | place: USA: Fremont, California... | reverse complement strand
CCCCGCCGGTACACCGGCGCCAGCGGCCGGGCCTCGCTGGCCCGGAGGTGGTGGACGATACTCACCACCGGATAGGGGAGCGCCCGGGTGTGGCCCAGCAACGACGGGTGAGCGAGTTCGTCCTGTAACATCACGTCCACGTCGGTCGCGAGGCGCTGGCGGACCCGCGGGGAGAGCGAATCGAGCAGCCCCCGGGGGTAGGACCGCCAGGGCAACGAGACCACCTCGACCTCGTCGCCGGCAGCCTCCAGCTCCTCGAGGAGACGGCGGTCGTACCGGAACCCGCCGGACCGCTCGTCGAGGTCGCCGTACAGCGTCAGCCCAACCCTCATACCGCCGCATCGTAGCCGGCAGCGGCCTGGTCGTCCTCCCAGACCGTCACCGCGAGGGCGGCCACCGTCTCGCCGGTGACCCGGTCGGTCACGCGGTCGAAAACCACGCGCGCAAACCGCTCGACGCTGGGGTTGTACCCCTCGAACTCCGGGAGGTCGTTGAGCATCGTGTCCCGGTAGCGGTCGGCCAGGTCCGACAGCGCCGCCTCTGCGTCGTCGATATCCACCAGGTAGTCGTACTCGTTCAGCTCCGGCCCCCGGAACTCGAGCTCCACCCGGTAGTGGTGGGAGTGTGGCTCGCCTTCCGGACCCGGGTCCGGGACTGTGAGGTAGTGCTGGGCCACGAAGTCCGTCCGCACCGTCGTCGTGTACATCTCTATATACGTCGGGCTCTGGCTACCTAAATCTCCGGCCGACCGGGGGTTCCTCAGTCCCCATCGTAGGTGAACGCGACCTGGATGGCGCCGTCCTCACGGTTCTCGAGGAAGGTGTAGGCGTCGGCGGCCTCCTCGACGGGGAGACGGTGGGTCAGCAGCGCCGAGAGGTCGGCGTCGGCCTCGCCCAGCCAGGAGCGGACGTACGCCAGCCGGCGTTCCTTGTCCCACCGGTCGACGTGGTCGGGGTCGACGCGGCTGACCTGACTACTGCGCACTCGGATATGGCTGCGGTGGTAGCGCCCACCCAGGTCGAGTTCCGCGGGCTTGGTGCCGTACCAGGAGCCGACGACAACCCGACCGGCGTAGCCGGTCACCCCGATGGCGTCGTCGAGAGCCGCTGGCGAGCCCGAGAGCTCGAGTACGACGTCCGGCCTGGCGTCGCCGACGGCCGCTTCGACCTCGGCGGGCGGGACGGCGCGGTCGGCGCCGAAGGCGCGGGCCTGCTCGCGGCGCTCGGGCACCCGGTCGACGGCCACCAGCTCCGCGAGCGGGAACTCCGCGAGGACGGCCGTCGTCAGCAGCCCGACTGCTCCCTGACCGAAGACGGCGACCCTGGCGCCGACTCGCGGACGGGCATCCATGGCGAAGTTGACGGCCGCCTCCGCGTTGGGGAGCAGGAGCGCCCGCGTCGTCGGCAGTTCCGTGGCGACGAGGTCGTCGGGCTCGGCGAGGAAGTGGCTCTGGTGCGGGTTGAACGCGAACACCCGACGGTCGAGCCAGGAGTCGGCGACTCCCTGGCCGAGTGCCGTCACCCGCCCGACTGCGGCGTACCCGTACTGCAGCGGATACGAGAGGCTCCCCTCGAGTGCGTCGATGGTCTCGTCGGCGCGCATCGACTCGGGGATGTCCCCCCGGTAGACCAGCAGCTCGGTTCCCGGGCTGACCGCAGAGAGGTCCGTCCGGACCCGGACCTCGCCGGGGCCGGGGTCCGGGACCGGGTGCTCGCGGACGCTGACCGTCTCCGGCTCGACGAAATACAGCGAGCGGGCGGTCATCGCGGAGACCGGCCTCCAGGGCGGTGTGGAGTCTCCGGACAGCGAGGGGACTGACGCGAGCCCGTCGAATGCACGCCACAATCCAAGGGTTTCTGTCACTAAAAGCTGTGGCTAGTCGAGGTAGCCGAGCGCGGCCAGCCGGTCGCGGTCGCTCCCACCGTAGACACGGGAGACGGGAAGCGGCTCGGGCGGCTCGCGGTCGGGGTGGCGGGTCCGACAGCCCTCACCCGTAGCCTCGGCCCAAGGGACCCGCAACAGCGCGGGCACCGGGGTGTGCATCGGGTGGCCGTACAGCCCCCACTCGCCGAACAGGTTGGCGTGGTCGGCCGTGACGGCCACCCGGCCGGCGACGTTGGCGATCAGGGCGCTCACCTCCTCCAGCACGTACCGGAGATTCGCGCGGTAGGCCGCCCGGACGCGCTCGCGAGACACCTCGCCCCGGCGGAGCAACACCCACGGGTTGGTCTCGCTGCTCGCCGTCCCGGTTCTGGCGAGGCCGTCGTCGTCGGCAATCGGGTCCGGGACGAAGGGGTGGTGTGGCTGCATGTAATGGACGACCAGGCGGTCGGGGTCGCGCTCGCGGGCGGCAGAAAGCGCGCGGTCGGTGACAGCCCGGGCCGGTACCGTGTTGTGCTCCTCGTCCCAGGCGTACTTCCAGACCTCGTCGAGTGCGGCGAACGCGGCGGCGTCGAGATACCGGTCGGTCCAGGTGTTGCCCGTCACCATGACCGTCCGGTCGACAGGGGCCCGGGCGGGGTCGAAGGTCCGCTCCAGCCACTCCGAAGACGACGAGCCGACCGACCGGACCGCCCCGACCTCGCCGAGCGCCGGGGCGTCGGAGGCGACCCGCCGGAGCGTGTCGACCCGGCACCCGTCCAGGACGACCAGCACGTCCCACTCACGCTCGTAGACGCTGGTTCCGTAGGGGAGCCGGCGGCCGACGGCCTGCAGCGCCCGGAGGGAGAGCGTCCCGAGCCACCCCATACCCGGTTCTCGCACACACAGCGTTATGCTGGCAGGCTCAAAAGTTCACCCGTCCCTGGCGACGGTACTTATGTATCTGGCGCTCCGGATAGCGGGTGTGAATTGCCTGTTCGTCGGGGCGGGCGCAGTCGCGGCCGACTACGCAGCGGGGCTCGGAGACAGTCCACTCTCGCTGGCTGGCGTCTGTGACCTCGACCCGGAGCGCGCGGAGGCGCTGGCCGGCGCCCACGGGGCCCGTGCCTTCACCGACCTCGAACGGGCGCTAACTGCCGTCGACGCCCCGCTGGTGGTGAACCTGACCGGCCACACGGCCCACGCGGACGTGACCGAGCAGGCGCTGACGGCCGGCCGCCACGTCTACTCGCAGAAACCGCTAGCGCTCTCGGGCGACCGTGCAGGGGAGTTAGTCGCGACCGCCCGCCGCCGTACTCTCGGGCTGGCGTGTGCGCCGGCTGTCGGCCCCGCCCAGCGGCTTGCCGGCCGGGCGCTCGCCGACGGGCGGGCGGGGAGGGTCAGGCTCTGTTACGCTCACGCCCACGTCGGCCGGGTCACCGAATGGCACGACAGGCCGGCGTCCTTCCTGGACGTGGGGCCACTGTACGACGGCGGGGTCTACCCGCTCGCGCTGTTGGTCGCGTGGTTCGGCCCCGTCGAACGGGTCCGGAACGCCGACAGCCTCGACGTCTGGCCCGACCGCGCGGACCGGACGCCGTCGGCGCCGAGCCACGTCGAGGCGACGCTGTCCTTTGCTGGCGGGCCGGTCGCCCGGCTGAGTGCCAGCCTCTACGCCCCCCACCGCGCCCGCGAGTTCTACGGGATCGAGTTCCACGGCGACGACGGCTCCGTCTACCTCGGCGACGCCGGCGCGCTCGGCACCGACCGGGACACGGTCCAGTTCGGCCGCGCCGGCCGGGGGTACACGCCGGTCCCGCCACAGACGCCCCCGACCGAGCGGGACCGCCTCGACGCCGTCGAAGCGTTCGCGACAGCTATCGCCGCCGGCGACCCACCACGGGCTGGCGGACGCCGGGCCTCCCATATCGTCGCGGTCTGCAACGCCATCGAGCAGGCGGCGGAGACCGGCGAGTCGGTCGGCGTGGACGGGCACGGCGCGACCGTCGACCCCGTTCCGGCGCCGGCCGTCCGGCCGACCGGCGACGGCTGCCGGGACCCGGAGTCGGCCGACGGCGGCGACGACCCACCCGGGCGGGACAGCGCCATCCGGCTCCCGACGGTCGGTTTCGGCTGCTCGCGGTACCGCAGCGGGACGTACGTCGACCGGGTCGACTCCATCGCGCGGGCACTCGACGCGGGCTACCGGCTGCTGGACTCGGCAGAACTGTACGGCAACGAACACCGGATCGGCGACCTGCTGGCGGCACCCGGGGCGCCCGACCGTGACCACCTCTTCGTGCTCGGAAAGGTCTGGCGGACGAATCACCGCCGCGAGCACCTGCTCGAGGCGTGTGCGGGCAGCCGCGAGGAACTCGGGGTCGAGGCCCTCGACTGTTATGCGCTACACTGGCCGGAGGCGTGGGCCCACCGGGGTGCCCTGGAGCGGCTTGCCGAGAAGCCGGTCGAACGCCAGGAGGCGCTCACATTCCCGACCGAGGGCGGCGAGCCGGTGGAGGCGGACGTCTCGCTGGCCGAGGCCTGGCGGAACCTCGAAGCCGTCCACGAGCGCGGGTGGGCGCGCACCCTCGGGGTGTGTAACGCCTCGGTCGACCAGCTCCGGACGATACTCCGGGCCGGCTCGGTCCCGCCGGCGCTGGTTCAGGTGGAGGTCCACCCCTACCAGCCCCGGAGCGAGCTCGTCGACTTCTGTCACGAGCGGGGGATCAGGGTCGTCGCTCACTCACCGCTGTCGGCGCCGGGACTGCTCGAAGAGCCGGTCCTGGCGGCGGTCGGAGACGAGCGGGGACTCTCGCCCGCGGGCGTCGTGCTGGCCTGGGCCGTCACCCGCGGCGTCGTCCCGGTCCCCTCGAGTACGGACCCCGACCACCTGGTCGCAAACCTCGCCGCCGGGAGCCGTCGGCTCCCGGCCGGGGCGATGGAGCGGGTCGGGTCACTGCGCGACCCGGCGTTCGAGCGGTGACCAGGGGGGTACTGGGACGGACAGCGGCGGACGGGTCCTGCTCCGGCCGCGGGTTCGGCGGGATCCGGTCCCAGGGCCGGTCGCCCCCCCGAGGACGGTCGCCTACTGCGGCGGCTCGTCGGACCCGCCGGGGACCCCCCGGCCCCGGTAGAACTCACCGGCCCACTGGCTGACCCAGATGTCCTGGTTGGCCAGATAGAGCGCCCACTCCGTGTCGAAGCGGTCGTCGGTGACCGACCACTCGTCGGCCCCGGCGTCGTACTCGACTTCGGCGTTGTAGACGGCCGCCTGTCCGAACTCCCCGCCGGCCGCGGGCGGCAGCGGCGGGCGCGGATTGTCGCTGTCGTCGACCGAGTTCGGTCGCTGCGCCCGCTGGAGCAGGCCGCGGTTGAACGTGTTGTCGAACCACCTGGCGTACTTCGGTTTCACGCCCTCGATCCCCAGCACCGCCTCGGCGGCGTTGACCCCGCCGGTGATGTCCCCGGCGTCCCGGGCCGTGTAGGTGTGCGTGCTCGTGTCGGTCCCGGCAGCGAATATCCCGGCGTCACCGGCCCAGAGGTCCTCGACGAGGTACCCCAGTACCGACTCGGCTGTCCCGGTGCGGTCGACGCCGTCCAGTCCTTCCGTGGCCCAGAGCAGGCCCTGTCCGGCGATGCCCTGGGTCGCGGCCTGGTTCGCGGCTCCGCCGGCGATCCGGCCGCTGCTGTCGGTGTTCGCCTCGATGGCGTCCGCGAGAGCGGTGGCGTACTCGGCCGCTCGCGACGCCTGCTCCGACCCGCCGGCCTGGGGCCCGTAGTAGCCGACCGCGGCCAGCAGGAGTCCGGCGGTCCGGGTCGATTCGAGGTCACCCGCCGGGAAGGCGTTCATCGTCGCCTCGGCCAGCCCGTCGCTCAGCTGCTGGAGGCGCCGGGCCGGGATCAGCGGCTCGGGGTTGACGTAACCGAACCAACCGCCCTGTGCGAGGCTGTTGAGGTCGGAGAGGAACCACAGCATCGCCGCGTGGTGGTGGGGGCGGGGCGTTCGGTCGGGGTAGCCCGGCTCCGGCGGGGTGTAGGGTGAGTCGTCGGTGTAGGCGGAGGGGCCGGGGCGGAACTCCGAGACCAGTTCCAGGCCCTCGCCTCTCGTGAGTGCGCCGTTGTTCTCGGGCCCGCCCCGGAGGAGCGCCGCGTTGACGCCGACCTGGGCCAGCGTCGTGAGCAACTGTGCGCGGAACTGGGGGCGGACCGCCGCCGGCAGGACCCCGACGTGGGTCTGGAAGTTCTTCGCCCACGTGACGCCCTTGAGGTGGGTCCAGGCCAGCGAGGATGGGCTGACCACCTGCGAGGACGCCCCGGGGCCCCAGCGCAGGGTGGCGGCGTCCGGTCGGCCGTCCTGGCCGCCAAAGTCTGGCGCCTGCGTCAAGTGGGGGTCACCCTCGGTGAACGGCGCCATGTTGAGCCAGGGGTTCCGGATCGGCGGTTCGTCGGCCTCCGCGTTCGCCAGCATGGCCGGGAGACGTTGCTCAAAGGCCTGTTGCTGTCGTTCGTTGTGGGGGAAGCGCACGCCGTTACCGCTCATCGCGACGTTGGTGCTCATGTTGTACAGCGAGTACCAGTAGGAGTCCCAGGTCGCGGCCTGCCAGCCGTACGCCCGGGTCTCGCCGCCGGCGTCGGGCTGACCGGCGACCACCGCACCCTTCATCCCCACCCCGCGGTGCGGCGAGCAGAAGTAACGGGTCGTCCCCTCCGCGTCAACGGTGTGTTCGAAGGTCGTGTCGGCGCCGCCGGCCGGGTCGCCGCTGCGGAAGGAGTCGTCGACGGCGACGACGTTGTGCGAGCCGCCCTCGCCGGTCCATTCCCACCGGACGGTCGTCCCGGGGTCGACCCACACCGCCGGCGGCCCGAAGCCAAAGGCGCCGCCGTTGGCCTGGACGCCCACCCGAACCGTCACCGTCGGCTCCCCGCGGGCGTCGACGGTCGTCCCGTCGTAGTTTTGGGTGTCGGCGAACCAGTCGCCGTAGTCGACCTCGGCGCCGCCCGGGGTGGCGGTGGCCGCCGGCGTGTCGGCAGCCGTGGGGGTGGCGTCGCCGCCGTCGGTCGGGCCGGAACAGCCCGCAAGCGCCGCGGCGGCAGCGATACTTCCGAGGAGAAACTCGCGTCTGTGTCGAGGCATGACGGCCGGGACTACCCTGACCGGGGGATTATACCCGCGCCGCTATCGCGGGACCGACACACCGAAGAGGCGGTTTATTAGTGCCGGGGCGATCGCGTATATAACCGTCACCCGTTCGTGCGAGTGTGCGACACCCGGGCGCGAGCGCGCGAACGAAGGCTCATTACGGTGGCCCCGGTAGGCAGGGACGATGAGCGAGCCACTCGTCATCGACGCGGGCGAGCTGGGAGCCGAGGAACTGCTGGAGACCCTCGAGGCGGGTCGCCGCGTCGTCGTGAACACGGAGTTTCTCGGCTCGGAGCACACCGTCACGCTGCGCCGGGAGGCCGGAACCTACTACTGTGACACCCCCACGCGGCTCCACACCCACGACTCCGCCGAGGAGATGCGCGAGTGCATCGTGAACCAGGGCTACGCCGAGTAGCGAGAGCGGGGGTGAACCGCGGGTAACACGGCGATTTATTCCGGTGGCAGCCGAACGGGGAGTATGAAAAGCGACCCGTCGCCCGAGCGGTTCCGCGAACTCATGCTGGACGACGAGCCGGGCTTTGCGGACGTGCTGGCCTGCGTGTTCGACATCCAGGACCACGAGGTGCGGACCTACCTGGTCCTGCTCGAGACGCCGGGGAGCACCGTCGCCGAGCTGGCCGGCCGGCTGGACCGGGACCGGTCGAACGTCAACCGGTCGCTGTCGACGCTCCGGGAGAAGGAGCTGGCGCGACGCGAGCGCCGGCTGCTCGACGACGGCGGCCACGTCTACCAGTACACCGCCACGCCGCTGCCCGAGGCCCGCGAGCTGATGCACGAGACGCTCGACCAGTGGACCGCATACGTCCACGAGCGGATCGACGAGTTCGGCCCCGAGTCGGTTCCCGAGGTTTGAGCCTGTCCTGCCCCCGCACCAGCCCGGCCGACCCCCACACTCCAACCGTCCCACTTTTGCCCGCCCGGACCGTCGGCTCCGGTAATGGCCGACCTGCAGCTCACCGGCGCCGAGCCCCCCGTCGCGACCGACGGGGTCTGGCTGGCCTGTATCGAGTGTGGCGAGACGTTCCCGCCCTTCGAGGACGTCCGGTACACCTGCGACGACTGCGAGGGGCTGCTGGAAGCGCGGTACGCCGACCTGCCGACCTGGGAGGACTTCGAGGGCGAACGGAACGTCTGGCGGTACGCCGCCGCGCTCCCCTTCGAGGAGGGGGTTTCGCTGCCCGAGGGCGGGACACAGCTGCACGACGTACCCGGCCTGGAGGCCGGGACCGGCCTCGAACGGCTCCGGGTGAAACACGAGGGGATGAACCCCACCGGCTCGTTCAAAGACCGCGGGATGACCGTCGGCGTCCGGGTCGCAAAGGAGGTCGGCGTCGACCGGCTGGCCTGCGCGTCGACGGGCAACACCTCCGCGGCGCTCGCGGCATACGGCGCCCGCGGGAACATGGAGACGCTCGTGCTCCTGCCCGCGGGGAAAGTCGCGGCAGGGAAGGTCGCCCAGGCCAGCCTCCACGGCGCACGCATCCTCGAGGTCGACGGCAACTTCGACACCTGTCTGGACATCGTCCAGGACCTCGCCGCCCGGGGGGAGGTCTACCTCCTGAATTCGCTGAATCCGTTCCGCCTGGAGGGTCAGAAGACTATCGGCCTCGAAATCCTGGAGCAGTTCCGCGACGAGGAGGGCGCGTACCCTGACCGGGTCGTCCTCCCGGTGGGCAACGCCGGCAACACCGCGGCGCTGTACAAGTGCTTCCGCGAGCTCGTCCGGAGCGGCGCGCTCGCCGAAGAGGAGGTGCCGGCGCTGACGGGCGTCCAGGCCGAGGGGTCGGCGCCGATGGTCGAGGCCATCGAGCACGGCTGGGACCACACCGAACGGTGGGAGGAGGTGGAGACGAAGGCGACGGCGATCCGGATCGGCAACCCCGTCAACGCCCCGAAGGCGCTACCGGGGATCCGGGCGACCGGCGGGACCGCCGTCGCCGTCTCCGACGACGCCATCCAGACCGCCCAGCGCGACCTCGCCGAGGAGGGCGTCGGCGTCGAGCCGGCCTCCGCCGCCTCTATCGCCGGCCTGCGGACGCTCCGCGAGCGGGGCGTCGTGACCGCCGACGAGCGGGTGGTCTGTCTCACGACCGGCCACCTGCTGAAAGACCCGGACGCGGCCGTCGAGGCCGGCAGCGAGCCCGAACCCGTCCCCGGAGACACCGAGGGCGTGCTCGCCCACCTGCAGGGCTGAACGGGGGCGCCGCGGCCCGGGCACCGGGCGACAGACGTCCGTCTGACGGGTGGTTATGTGTATCCACCGACAACTATCGGTCCCGTCTGATGTCCGACAACGCCAGCCAGACACGCGAGTCGAGCGACCGCCAGCCGGACGCCGGACACGGGTGTCCACCGGGCGTGGCCGTGGTCCGGCAGCGGGTGGACTGCGGGCCACGCCGGGGGGAGAGCGCGGGGTGTGCGTCGACGGCCGCGACCGCACTGCGGGTCCCGCCGGCCTCGCGAGCCGGCGGCGAGCTCGCCGCGTACTACCGGCTCCGGTGTATCGCCCTCGAGGCGGCCGTCGACCGGCTCGGCGACGAGCTCGAACGCGAGCGGCAACGTCTCGACGAAGTGGTCGCGCGGTACGAGAGCATCCTCCAGGAGCGCGGCGCGGAGAGCGCGGTCACGGACGGCCGGCGGTAGCTCGGGCTCCGGCGCGTGGCCGGGCGGTCGTCCGGGCTACCGGGTTCCGTCGGTCCCTTCCCCGGCCGTGCCTTCCTCGACCGGCCCGCTGGTCCCGCGGCTGCCTTCGGCGTCCTCCGCGGCGTCGTCTTCCTCGTCGTCTTCGGGGGCGGGCTCGCCGGTCATCCCCCCGCGTGCGGGGTGGTCCGGGACCGGCATGAACACCTTCGCGAGGTAGTCGAGGATCCGGTCGCGCAGTCCCATAGCGGGCCTACGCGGTCCGGACGAATATGTCCCGGGGTCGGTCGGCCACGTTCCCGACCGGCAGGAACGGCCGGGGGCATTTTATCCACCGGGGTCCTACCGCAGGTATGCTCCTGTCGACTGCCGCCGGAACCGTCGAGGTCGCGACCCTGCTCGCCTCGGGCGTCGTGACGGTCGGGTCGGCGGTGCTGCTCGCGTACC
>Ga0207714_1002870_pt1 | contig 10113 bp, 11 predicted proteins | sample PonA232FremontCA_2_FD_187270 | JGI IMG/M metagenome (GOLD analysis project Ga0207714, IMG submission 187270) | Marine sediment microbial community from Fremont, CA, USA - Pond A23 Sediment 2 (SPAdes) | ecosystem: Environmental > Aquatic > Marine > Unclassified | place: USA: Fremont, California... | reverse complement strand
TAATCCTAAGTGGGTTTAGATTCTTTAAAGGCCCTTCTTCTTCTGATAGGGTAGTAGCTTTAGACACATTAACTACTATTATTTCTGTATTGTTAGTAATTAGTTCTTTATTTTTTGATAACTATATACTACTTGATATTTCATTTGTCTTTGCCGCATTATCCTTTACAAGTGTAATTGTTATCTCACGTTATTTAGAAGGTGGTAACTCATGATCTTATTAACAACCTTAGGTTATATAATGATAATTTTAGGGAGTATCTTTTTATTATTAGGTGCCCTCGGTATTGTTAGAATGCCTGACCTCTACAATAGGATACAAGCTGGTACTAAAGCTACAACCTTAGGAGCTCTTTCTTCAATAATAGGTGTAGGTTTGGTAAATCCAGATTGGTTTTTCAAGACTTTGATAATTGCAATTTTCATTGTACTAACTAACCCCATAGGCAGTCATAGTATAGCTAGATCTTCCTATAAAAGTGGTTTAAAACCTGAACTTCAATCAGAAATTGATGAGTATAATCCTAAAAACGTACAAGATGAAAGAAGTGATTTAAAATGATGATTCTAAGTTATCTACTTATTTTACTAATGATTATTGGAGCCTTAGCAGCTGTATTGTTTGAAAATTTATTAAATTCAATAATTTCTTTGGGTTTAATAAGTTTAATAGCAGCAGCATTAATGTTCATTCTAAAAGCTCCAGATGTTGCAATGACGGAAGCAATCATTGGAGCAGGTTTAACTACCTCAATCTTTATATTTACCTTAATTAAGATAAATAGAGGTGATTCACAATGAGATTTCGTGATTATCTATCCCTATTTCTAGTTATTATACTCGGTTTTATAATATTTCAAGCTTTTGATGGCACAATAGATAATGGACTTAATATTAAGCAATTTGGAGAAGTAAATTTAAGTGAAAGAACCTCTATTCATTATATCAATAAAGATGTCAATAATGAATCTACTCAGATAATTTATAATGAGTCAAAAAATCCAGAATCTGGCTCAGCTAACTATGTAACATCTATAATTGCTAATTATAGAGCACTTGATACTTTAGGAGAAATCACAGTATTATTTATAGCTGCTGCTGGACTTGCTTTTGTATTGGGAGATCATAATAAGAATAATGCATTTGCATCAGATGCTTCTTTTATTGTAAAAATCGGTGTTAAAATACTTTTTCCACTATTGTTCTTATTGGGTATTTACATTATAATTCATGGTCATTTAACTCCAGGTGGAGGTTTTCAAGGAGGAGCAGTAATTGCAACTGCCATCTTACTTAAATTTTTAGCTTACAAAGATTACAAATTAAACCATACAGGCTTAACAATTCTAGAAAGTTTTGCCGGTATCTCATTTTTGATCATCGGGTTAATCGGACTCTACACAGATGGTTCTTTTTTAACTAACTTTTTAGCTAATGGAACTATAGGAACATTATTTAGTGCAGGGGTTATTCCGATTATCTATATACTCATTGGAATCAAAGTTGGAGCAGAATTATCTGGTATCATTAGTAACTTAATTAACGCATAAATATATTAAATAAAGGATGTGATACTTTGGCTTTTTTAAATCAGTGGGCTTACATTGGAGGATCCATCATATTAATTTTAATTGGATTATTCGGTGTATTGACTCGCAGAAATTTAATAAAAATAGTGGTCAGTATCGGAATTATGGATACTGGTGTAAATCTTCTTTTAGTAAGCTTAGGCTACATAAATGGAGGCTTAGCACCAATATTAACAGCTACTAATCCCACAAATAATTTAAATTTTGTTGATCCATTACCACAAGCTTTGGTTTTAACTGCAATTGTGATAGGTGTAGCTATTCTTGCTTTAGCATTATCGATAGTAATTAAAATATATGAAAATAATAATACCCTACAAATTGATGAACTAAGGGGGTTAAAACTATGAATCCCAGTCTTTTAATAGCATTACCTTTACTGATATCTTTTACAATACCACTTTTCGCAAAGCTACATAAAAAATTTCCTAATATACTGGTATTAATAAGTACGTTAATCAATGTTTTAATCACAATTTCACTTTTCAATACAGTAATGAGCGAACCTTTAGTTGTTAAATTAGGAAATTGGAATATACCATATGGAATTAACTTATACGTGGATAAACTTGCCTTAATCAGTCTTATCATCATATCTGTATTAACTTTTTTAATTGCTATTTTTAATCTCCGTAATATTGGAGAATTAAATCAAAGTAAATTCAATACAATGTTTCTTTTAGCTTTTGCTGGAATTAATGGTATTATCCTAACTGGTGATATTTTCAATTTGTTTGTCTTTATTGAAATTGCTGCAATTGCAACCTATGTGCTTGCAACTATGAAAAGAAAAGACAGTTATCAAGCAGCCTTCAAATATATTGTAATGGGTTCAATTGCTTCCGTATTTCTATTAATGGCAATTGCATTCACCTACAGTAGTATTGGAAGTCTAAATATGGCCGTAATTGCTAAATCAGCCGGACAATTAAATCCTTCATTACTAAGAGTTATTACTTTACTTCTCCTAGTAGGGATCGGTATTGAAGCAGAACTTTTTCCCATGAATCTTTGGGTTCCTGAAGTCTATTCAAAGTCATATGTTGGAGTAACTGCCCTTTTCAGTGGGGTTTTATCTGTTGCAGGGATATATGCAATGTTAAGAATTTATTTCACTATATTTGGTAATTCAGGCCTTTATATTTACCTTACAATAATCGGTGCAATTACTTTAATATTAGGAGAATTGATTGCTTACCAACAAAATAACATCAAAAAAATGTTGGCTTATTCAAGTATTGCACAAATGGGTTTAGTTATTACAGTAATTAGCTTAAATAGTGTAGAAACTATGCAAGCTGGTTTATTTCAACTATTAAATCATTCCATTTTAAAAGTGCTATTATTTATCTCAGCAGGTTTCATGACTTATGCAGTAGGTAGTAATAAGATTAAAGATTTAGCAGGTTTAGGTAAAAAAATGCCTATTGCAGGTTTAGGGTTTTCAATTGGATCATTAGGAATTATGGGGATACCATTTCTTAATGGTTTTGTCAGTAAAATGATGATTTTGCAAAACACGCTAGGTCTTGAAAAATATTTTATTACAGGATTGATTCTCTTAGCAACTCTTATAGAGATTGCTTATTATATTAAAGTAGTCCAAACTCTATACTTTAAAGAAAATATACTAAAGGTTAAACAGCTTTTTCCCTGTTTAATTCCGGTTAGTATATTGTCATTAACGGCCTTTTATTTAGGAGTATTTCCACAATCCGTAATAAATATATTAAATCAAGTTAGTAGTCAGCTTTTAGACAATTCAAATTATATTATATCTATATTGGGAGGGATTTAAATGAGCCTTAGTCAAATAATTATAATCCCTATTATAATATCCATATTTACTTATTTAATTTCAAAGAAGTTTAAAACAGCAGGATCTCTAATAAATATAATTCTTTCCGGTTATATTTTATATACAATAACTAATATCTACGGTAAATGGGATATATTAAGCCAAAGTCTTAATATAAACATAATGGGAAACAATTTTAATTTTATTTTAAACAATTCACCTTTAGCTTGGCTTTTGGGAATTATGACTGTAGGAAGTGTATTTTTAATAAGTATTTTTAGTGTGAGTTCTCAAAAAAATATAAATAATGCAGCAAGTTTTAGTTTCTTATTCTCTATTTTAATGGGGAGTATTTTAGGAGTAGTTTTTGCAGGAGATCTAATGACTCTATTTATCTTCTGGGAACTTATGACCTGGTCTTCTTTTTTCCTTATTTCTTCTGGAAAAAAAGAGGGAGCAAAAAAAGCTTCTTATCGCTATTTGATTTTAAGTACAATCGGAGCTTATCTAATGATAACTTCAATATTTATCATATATAGTCAAATAAATACCCTTGAATTTACACAGGTAGCTAATTATTTACAATCAATACCCGCTTTAAATTCTATAATATTAATAATTATGATGGGAATACCATTTTTAATAAAAACTGGGGTCTTTCCTGTCCATGTCTGGGTAAATGGTGCTCATAGTAATGCTCCAAAAGAGTTTTCTCCTTTTCTATCAGGAATGATGTTAAAGATCGGTACATATGGTTTAATGCTCTTATTATATCTAGTACCTTTATATAATATTCTAGATACGAGCATTAAATTTAGAGGACTGCCTATTTTCAATTATATCCTTGCACTATTTGGAGGAATTACGATTATAACAGGTACAATATTAGCAATAAGACAGGAAGACGTCAAGAAATTAGTCGCCTTTTCTTCAATATCACAAATGGGTTATATCGTAATGGCACTAGCTATAACTACCCCTCTTGGTTTTACAGGCGGTCTATTACATTTAATGAACCATATGATCTTTAAAACTACAATATTTTTAACCATGGCTGCTGTAATATATAGGACTAATACAACTAAGATGAGCGAAATGGGAGGGCTTATTTTTAGAATGCCCGTTACTTTTGCAGCTTACTTAACTGCAATAATTGCCCTGGCTGGTATACCACCTACAAATGGTTTTATTTCTAAATGGGTTATATATCAGGCTTTAATCCAAAAAGGATACATCTTCTTATCAGTTGCTGCTTTCTTTGGTAGCATTGGATCCTTTATGTATGTATTTAAACCATTGAGTACTGTCTTTTTAGGACAGTTAAAACCAATTCATAAAGATATTAAAGAAGTGCCATTTTTAATGCAGATTCCAATGTATATTCTGATGGCTCTTATGGTTTTATTTGGTGTTTTACCAGGTATTCAAATGAATATCATAAATCAAATTGCTCGATATTTAAATATAGAAACAGTTCAATCCACTCTTTATACTATAACAGGAGCTTATGGAGCTTGGAATTCACTAATAATCTTTAATGTATTTGTGGGAGGCTTTTTACTTGCCTTAATCATTTTTGTATTCGCAAAAAAATCCGAATTAGTAGGTTTAATGGATACTTATACTTCTGGAGAATATATGGATGATCCTGAGGCTTACCATTACGCTTATAAATATTATAGGCCATTTGACAGAATCTTTGATTCATTTGCAGCTAAAAGTCTAACACGAGCTTATGATACATTTGCTCGAAATATAACAAAGTTAGGTAATTTGTTAGGTAAAACTATTGTTACAGGTAATGGACAATCATATGCATTTTACATGATCTTATTGATGGTAATCTTAGCGTTCGCGGGGTGGATGGTATGATAATAATTACTATATTAGAATTTTTGTTAATTGCTATCTTTGCAATGGCTTTGGGTCTTCTTTTCATGGGTATTGCAAGAAAAGTAGTCGCTAGAACACAAAAACGAATCGGCCCACCTTTTTATCAGCCTTATTTAGATGTTTTAAAATTGTTTGGCAAAGATGCAATAACACATGGCTTTATCTTTGATTTTGGAGCTATAATGGCTTTTGGAGGCATGATTGCCACTTTGTTTTTCGTACCAATCGGGGGAATCTATTTATATAGTATGAGTGGTACCCTTCTTTTAGTTATTTACCTTATGGCTATCGCATATTTAGGGATGGCAATGGCTACTGTTGGTTCCGGAAATCCACTGGCCTCCGTAGGTATTTCAAGGGCTTTAACTCAAATGTTAGGATATGAAATGCCTTTTATTGTTGTGTTATTAACTTTAATCTATAGTAGTGGCAGTTCATCTATAGTAGGAATAATGCAGGCTCAACAAGGTGGCTTTATGAACTGGAATTTAATTAATGTACCTTTAGGAACTCTGGTAGCATTTATTGCATTACTTGGCTTAATGGGTAAAAAACCTTTTGACGCTCCTATTGCGCCATCTGAGATAGCTTCTGGACCAGTAGTAGAACATGGCGGAAAGTATTTAGGGCTTCTTATGCTTCAACATGCTGTATCAATAGTTGTTAAAACAGCTCTCTTTGTAAATCTATTTTTTGGAGGGGCTTCAAACATATTATTCTTTCTTCTTAAGATGTTACTAGTTTGGTTATTGGCAACTTTAATTGGGTCTGTTTTTCCGCGCTTCAAAGTTGAAGAAGGTGTCTTATTCTACTGGAAATGGCCTTTAATCGGGGCATTAATTCAAGCAGTCATCATAATTTTTTAAGTAGGAGGAATCTATAAAATGAAAGAGAAATACAAAAGCAGTAAATGGCAAGAGGTCATTAATTGGGCTCAAAAAAGGTCATTATTTATGCTGCACTACTGTACTGGTTGTGGAGCCATCGAATTACCACCTACCATGACTTCACGATATGACATGAGTAGATTTGGTATTGGGCCGGCAGCTACTCCCAGGCAAGCAGATATACTTTTAATTACAGGCTATTTAAGCACAAAAACCCTTCGAAGGGTTGTATACACTTACGAGCAAATGCAGGACCCTAAGTTTGTAATGGGTTTTGGTTCCTGTACAATTAATGGTGGAATGTATTGGGATTCATATAATACGATAAAACAACTTGATAAATATTTACCTGTTGATCTATATATAGCAGGCTGTATGCCTCGCCCAGAAGCTATTTTAGAAGGGTTTTTAGATTTAAAGGAAAAAATAGAAAATGGTGAAGCAAAAGGTTACAAAAAATACAAAGAAGAATATGAATATTATAAGACAAACCAAAAAAAGGTTTTAGGGGAGGTTAAGAGAAGACAATGAAAACTGAAAATGAAGTAATAAAACTCATAAAAGAAAAATTAAACCCTCTCGAAGTTAATAAATTAAGAGCACAAAATTTGGCAGTAAAGTTAGAAAATGAAGAGCTTGTATCTAGTCTTAACTATTTAAAATCAAAAGGTTATAGTCATTTGGCTACCATAAGTTGTGTAGACTGGATTGAAGATAATGAATTTGAATTAGTCTATCATCTCTTCTCTTATGAAGATAAAATTAATATCAGCGTAAAAACAAGAATTGATAGAAAAAAAAGCAAATTTGTTACCATTAAAAACTTGTGGGCAGTTGCACAATATTATGAAAGAGATATTCATGATTTCTTTGGGGTCGAATTTGAAGGAAATGATGATATGGAAGAATTAATTCTAGAAAATTGGAATGACACTCCTCCAATGAGAAAAGATTTTAAAACAAGAGATTATGTCAATGAAAAATTTGAATGGAGGGAATACCATGGACAAAAGTAAAATGACTGAAATGTTTTTTGGTCCCAATCATCCCGGTGTTCCAGGTAATTACGGTATAAATTATTTTTATGAAGGCGACACAGTAGTCTCTGCTGAACCAAATGCAGGTCATTTACATCGTGGATTCGAAAAATTAATGGAAGAACGAGAGTGGATAAAAAATACTGCTCTGGTCTGTCGAATATGTGTTATGGAACCCGACATTAATGAAATGGTGTATGCAATGGGCTATGAAGCAATCGGTGAAATTGAAGTACCTAAAAGAGCTCAGTATATAAGATCAATTATCTTAGAAATGGCAAGAATTCAAGCCCATATCTTTTCAATTGGTGGAAACTGTGGAGCCATTGGTTTATATACAGCTATGCATTGGGGAGTATTAGCACGCGATTATATTCTTGATCTTTTTGAAGAAATCACAGGCGGTCGTGTGTACCACATTTACATAAGACCTGGAGGAGTGAGACATGATATTGAAACTAGTACTTTTCAAAAATTACTAGATTTATTAGATGATTTAGAAAAAAACAGGATGCCAGAATTTGAAAAACTAATATTCGAAAATCCTACAGCCCAAAAAAGATGGAAAAGCACTGCAGTGTTAAATCAAGAAGATGCACTTAGATTAGGAGTAACAGGTCCTACTTTAAGAGCTACAGGCCTTGAACATGATGTTAGAAAACTAATGCCATATGGTGCTTATGATGAAGTAGATTTTGAAATACCAACTGGTAATAATGCTGACGCCTGGACCCGCATGAAGCTGAAAAGAGACGAAATTTTCCAGAGTATAAACATTATAAGACAACTAATTAAAAATATACCTGATGGACCAGTTAGTGTCAATTTAGGTAATGCACTGAAATATAGAATCCCAAAAGGTGAAGCATATGTGAAAGTAGAGTCAGGCCGTGGAGAATATGGATATTATATGGTCTCAGATGGTAGCTTAAAGCCATATCGGGTTCATGTTAGAGGTACATCTACCCCGCTCGGCTTATATGGTGTAGAAGCCCTATTACCAGGGACCAGAATTGAAGATGTACCTGTATGGGCTCATAGCTTAGGAATTTGTCCACCTGAATTTGATAGATAATATATATTAAAGCGAGGTGAATTTGATGAGTAAAGATAAAAAAAGTATATTTTCTCCAGCTGTCTCTTTTAAGAATTTATTTAAAAAACCTGAAACAGTAAAATATCCTGAAGAAACTAAAGATACAGCTAAAAGATATCGCGGTTTCCATATTAATGATCTCGACAAATGTATTGGATGTGGAACTTGTTCTGAAATATGTGATAATAATGCAATAGATATGGTTCAATTAAACAATGTCAAAACTGAACTTGGGCAAACAGATGAAAGACCAAAAATTGATTATGGTCGCTGTTGCTGGTGTGGTTTGTGTGTGGATGTATGTACAACAGGATCATTAGAATTCACACAGGATTATACTTATATTAATAAAGATGCTGATACGTTTTCATATATTCCTGATAATAAAAATATTAATAAAGTAGAATTTGAAGTTGGTTATAAACGAGATGAACATTCTGAATTACTTGATCTAAAAAGAATTGAGATCGATGAATTAGCTCCAAAAGAAAGAATTGATTCATTTGTTGAAATAGTTAAGGGATTTTCAAAAGAACAGGCAGAAAAAGAAGCTTCACGTTGTGTTGAATGCGATATTTGTACTGAAGCATGTCCTGCCAGTATGAATATCCCTGAATATATTAGGGGTATTTTTGATAATGATCTTGAAGAATCACTTCAGCAAATCTATGAAGATAATCCCTTACCAGAGGTCTGTGGTAGAATCTGTACTCATAAATGTGAAACTATTTGCTCAATCGGACACAGAGGTGAAGCAGTTTCCATACGCTGGCTAAAAAGGTATGCAGTAGATAATGTTGATTCAGCAGAATATGAAAAAATTCTTGGAACAAAAAAAATTGAACAAATAGATAAAAAAGTAGGTATCATAGGTTCAGGTCCAGCTGGTTTATCAGCAGCTCATTACCTTAAATTGATGGGTTATCAAGTCACTATTTATGAATCTGAAAGTAAAGCCGGAGGTATGATGAGATATGGAATACCTGAATACCGTCTCCCCTATGACAAACTAGATAAAGATATAGATTATATTAAAGACCTAGGTGTAGAATTTGTATTCGATACAAGAGTTGGTGAAGACATATCTCTTGAAGAATTAAAAGAATCCCATGATGCTTTATTTGCTGCTACAGGATTACATAATGGGAGAAGTACTAGGATTCCTGGAACAGAAAACAATAATGTATATCAGGCAATTTATTTACTTAAAAAAATAACACGTGGTGAAAAAATTCCTCTAACTGAAAATGTAGTAGTAATAGGTGGAGGAAACGTTGCAATGGATATTGCCCGTTCAGTTGCACGATTACAAAAACAAGAATATGGAGAAGTCAATGTGTTAGTTACTTCACTAGAAACTGAGGATATTATGCCAGCAGATCAAGAAGAAATCGAAGAAGCACGTGAAGAAGGAGTTGAATTCGAACCAGGTAGAGGCCCTAAAGAAATTGTAGTTGACGAAGATGGAAGAATATCACAATTATGTACAAACTGCTGTGTTTCTGTCTTTGATGAAGAAAAGAATTTCAATCCCACTTTTGATAATGAAGATATCAAAAATTATGAATGTGATATGGTAATTGAAGCTATTGGTCAAGGTGGAGATAACAGCTATATTAATGATCATTATGATATTGAGTATGAAGGACCCAGGATTAAAGTAAATGAAAAACAACAAACCTCACTCCCCTGGTTATTTGCAGGTGGAGATATAGTTCAAGGCCCAGATGTCATAACAGGAATAAAAACTGGTCATGATGCAGCTATTGGAATAGATGAATATTTAAGATAATTAAGAAAAGGAGGGGTTTCC
>Ga0207714_1002867_pt1 | contig 10121 bp, 8 predicted proteins | sample PonA232FremontCA_2_FD_187270 | JGI IMG/M metagenome (GOLD analysis project Ga0207714, IMG submission 187270) | Marine sediment microbial community from Fremont, CA, USA - Pond A23 Sediment 2 (SPAdes) | ecosystem: Environmental > Aquatic > Marine > Unclassified | place: USA: Fremont, California... | reverse complement strand
GCGGGCGTCACACTTCCTCGATGTAGTCCGGAAGCGGCGACCCGGTCAGCTGCCATTTGTCGAAGTAGAATTTGGATTCAGAGCGCGCGTGCTGGTAGGGCAGGACGAACCGGCGGACCGCGTCGGTGGGGCGCTCGCGAAGGGCGGCCACGAGGCGGTCGCGCATCGGCGACGCCGAGAAGAGGCTCCAGTCGTGGCCGTCGTGGGCCGGTTCGGGGAAGAAGACGACGTGGGCTGCCTCGAGGAGGGCGCGGAGGGCCGGAAGCGCGCGGCGCCGTGCCCTACCTGCGACCGCGGCGATCCGTTCCGCGTCGACCGGCGCCTCGGCCGTGACGAGGACGGCCGTGTTGTGCGGGGCCCGGAGCACCCGTTGGGCCCCGTCCTCGTCGAGCACGTCGACGGTCTCCTCCGGCGTGCAGCGACCCCACCACGCCCGCCCCAGGGCCGCCACCAGGGGGGCGGTGTAGGCCGTCGGGGCGCGGAGGGTCGTGAGGCCGACGGCGTCGTCGGCCCGGTTCGTGCCGGCGAGGTAGCCGCGGTAGGCGTCCCGCGTGTCGAGCAGCTCCTCGAGCGGCACGGAGACCCCGTCCGGCAGGTCCGACCGGTCCTCGCGGCGTCGGGCGTCGGGGTCGGCGTCCGGCGTGACCGGCTCGAGGAGGGCGGGCTCCTCGTGGAAGTACTTGAGGATGTCGGGGGGCGGGGCCACGGTCGAAGCGGGGGCTCGGAGGCCGGCGGACCGATGGGGGAAAGAAACGGGAAAAGCGGGGGGTGTCCGTTGCGTCTACGCGACGGACGAGCGACCGATGCCGGACGCGGAAAGATTTGTCAGATTCTTTCGTCTTTGGGGCGGTGTCGGGGGCACGCGCCGCGGACCGGTCGGGACCTCGCGCCCGCCGCCCCGCACCGGGGGCCGTTCGCCCGCGAATTGACCGAACCAAACCCCCCGGCTGGGACATAGGCTGCAGTACGCCGCCCTCCCCATCGCCTCCGCCGCTTCCATGCGCACGGTGCTGCTGTCTCTCTGGGTCTGGTTTGCCATCGGGGTGTTGCTGCTCCTGTGGCTCCCGATCATGGCCGTGGCCCGGCTCCTGGACCGGGACCCCGCCCTCTACTACGCCGGGCTGACGCTGCGCTGGCTCGGCCGCTCGATGACCTACGTGAACCCGTTCTGGGACATCGAGATGGAGGGCCCGTATCCCGAGAATCCCCGCAACCCGTACGTCGTGGTGAGCAACCACTTCTCGCAGGCCGACCCGCCCATCATCGCCCGGGTGCCGTGGGAGATGAAGTGGGTGGCCAAGAAGGCGCTCTTCGACCTGCCGGTGGCCGGCTGGCTGCTGCGCATGAGCGGCGACATCTCGGTCGACCGCGGCGACAAGCACAGCCGGGCCCGCGTGCTCGAGCGGGCCGCCCACTACCTCCAGCGGGCGTGCAGCGTCATGTTCTTCCCCGAGGGGACGCGCTCGCGGGACGGGCGGGTGCGCCGCTTCTCCGACGGGTCGTTCCGGCTGGCCATCAAGGAGGGCGTGCCGGTGCTGCCCATCGCCATCGACGGCACGCACGAGGCGCTCCCCAAGCACTCGATCTGGTTCAACCCCGACGTCGAGACGATCCGGGTGAAGGTGCTCGACCCGATCGACACGGCGCCCTACGACCTCGACCAGACCCGCACACTGCAGCGCCGCGTGCGGGCCCGCATCGTGGAGCAGATCGCCGACTGGCGGGGACAGCCCCTCGCCGAGGTCGACGCGCTCGCGGGAACGGCGTCCGCGGCGACGCACTGGCGCGAGGAGGCGCCGCCCGCGGATCCGTCGCCCCCCGAGGGTGAAGCATCCGTCAAACCGGCGGCGGCGGACGACTCCCCGGAACCGAGCGGCTAGAGGAATCATTTCTGTAGGTCCGATCCCGACGCGCGCCGTCGGGTCCTCTCGAGTGCCCAGTAGCTCAATCGGCAGAGCGTCCGGCTCTGGACCGGGAGGTTGATGGTTCGAATCCATCCTGGGCAGCCTGCGCCCCGTGGCCCCGTGCCGCGGGGCGTTTTTTTGTGGATCGGCCCTCCGGCGGGCCCCGTCGAGGGGGGGCTCGGCAACTTCGGATCGGAGGGATGCGTTTAAGGAAAGCTACGCTCCTCGCATCTCCACCTCATGTCCCCGTCTCCCTCCTCCACGCCCTCCGATCCCACGTGCGCCGACGTCGTCGACCGGGAAGCCGGGGACGTCGAGGGCGTCGTCCGCGTCGAGCTCGACACCGACCGGGGCCGCCTGGCCCTCGACTACGACCCCTCGCGGCTCTCGCCCCGCCATGCCGAGCAGCTGATGCGCCGCCTGGCGTCGGCCGTCGACGAGCCGTTTGCGAGCTGCACGCTGCCCCTGGGGCGCCGCGGCGGGCGGAGCTGTGAGTCGTGCGCCCTCGCCCTCGAGAACCGGCTGCGGCAGGTGGCCGGCGTCCAGGAGGCCGAGGCCTCCTTTCGGAGCGGCCTCCTGAGGGTCGTCTACGACGACGCCGTCACCTCGACCGACGACCTGGCGCGCCTCGTCCGGGACCTCGGGGCGGACGGGGCCCCTCCCGATGAGGCCCCTCCCGACGAGGCCGGCGAGACGGAGGCCCCCGACGAGCCCTCCGCCTCTCCCCGGGAGACACCGGTCGCGGCGCCCCGGCTGCGCCGGGAATCCATCTTCGTCGGGCTCTCGCTCGCCGGCATGGTCGGGGGACTCCTGGCGGGCTGGCTCGACGCCCCGGCCGCGGTGGCGTGGGCGAGCTACGGCGTGTCCTACGCCTTCGGCGGCTGGTACGGCCTCAGGGCCGGCCTGGAGACGCTCCGGCACGGGGCCGTCGACATCGACCTGCTCATGATCCTGGCGGCGATGGGGGCCCTGGCCATCGGCGCCCCGTTCGAGGGGGCGATGCTGCTCTTTCTGTTCTCGCTCTCGAACGTGCTCCAGCACTACGCCATCGGCCGCTCGCGCAGCGCGATCGAGGCGCTCATGACGCTCCGCCCCGAGACGGCCCGCGTGCGGCGCGGCGAGACGACGGCGGAGGTGCCCGTCGACGAGGTCGAGCCCGGCGACGTGTTCGTCGTGCGTCCCGGGGACCGCATCCCGCTCGACGGCGTGGTCGTGACCGGCGAGAGCACCGTCGACCAGTCGGCCCTCACGGGCGAGTCGGTGCCCGTGCCCAAGGGGACGGGCGACGAGGTCTTCGGCGGCACGATGAACGAGGAGGGCAGTCTCGACGTGCGGACGACGCGGCGGGCGCAGGAGTCGGCCCTCGCCCGGCTGATCCGGATGGTGGAGGACGCGCAGGGCCGGAAGGCACAGACCCAGCGCCTCATCGACCGCCTCGAGCAGCCGTACGTCCTCGGCGTGCTGGCGATGACGGGACTCGCGCTCGGGGTGCCCCTCGCGTTCGGGGCCGCCTTCGATCCCACCTTCTACCGCGCCATGACCCTCATGGTCGCGGCCTCGCCGTGCGCCGTCGTCATCTCGACGCCCGCCGCCGTCCTGTCGGCCATCGCCGCGGGGGCCCGGCGCGGCGTCCTGTTCAAGGGCGGGGCCCACGTGGAGGCCGCGGCCACGGTCCGGGCCGTCGCGTTCGACAAGACCGGCACCCTCACGACGGGCGACACCCGGCTCACCGACGTGGCGGTCCGGCCCGGGGCCCCCCTCGGAGAGACGCGGCTCACGGACGACCGGCTCCTGGCCCTCGCCGCGGCGGTACAGGCGCGCTCGGAGCACCACCTGGCCCGCGCCACCGTCGCCGCGGCCGAGCGGCGCGGGCTCGAGGTGCCGGCGGCCACCGATTTTCGGGCCCGGGTGGGGAAGGGCGTGCGGGCCACGGTGGAGGACACGACGATTCACATCGGCAACCCGTCCTACTTCGACACCCTCGACGCCGGCCCGGTCGAGTATCTGGAGGACGGCCTCGAGGCCGTGCGGGCGTGGCAGGAGGCGGGCAAGACCAGCGTGCTCGTGGCGGCGGCGACGGACGACACGCTCCGGGTCATCGGCTGGCTCGCCTTTGCGGACTCGGTGCGCGAGGACGCGGCCGAGACCGTGGCGGCGCTGCGCGCCCTCGGCGTCGAGCACGTCGTCATGCTCACCGGCGACCACGAGGAGGTGGCCCGGCGGATCGCCGAGGAGGTCGGGGTCGACGAGGTGCAGGCCGGGCTGATGCCCGAGCAGAAGGTGGAGGCGGTGCGCCGGCTCGCGGCCCGCTACGGGCACGTGGCCATGGTGGGCGACGGCGTGAACGACGCCCCGGCCCTGGCCACGGCCGACGTCGGGATCGCCATGGGCGGGGCCGGCACGGACGTCGCCCTGGAGACGGCCGACCTCGTGCTCATGGCCGACGACCTCCGCATGCTGCCGTTCGCCCTCGGCCTGAGTCGGGCTACCCGCCGCACCCTGAGGGTGAACCTGTCCATCGCCTTCGGGGCCATCGCCGTCATGGTGACGTCCATCCTGCTCACGGGCATTCCGCTGCCGCTGGCGGTCGTGGGGCACGAGGGCTCCACCGTGCTCGTCTCCCTCAACGGACTGCGCCTGCTCGCGTACCGGTCGTAGCGGGGCCGGCGCCCAACCGCCCGTCCCGTCTCCGAGACCACGTCTCCCGCCGGGAAGGGCCCGGCCGCCGTTCCTCGCCCTCACGCATCGCCGCCCGCCCATGGCCTTCACGCTCGACGACCTGCACGGCCTCCTCGACCTCGAGTACATCGAGCACAACATCTTCCGGGCCCGGAGCATCGACATCGGGTCGGGGATGGTCTTCGGGGGGCAGGCCCTCGCCCAGTCGCTCGTCGCCGCGCGGCGCACCGTCGAGGGCGACCGGCCGGCCCACTCGATGCACGGCTACTTCATCCTGCCGGGCGACGTCGAGGCGCCGATCGTCTACGAGGTCGACCGGCTGCGCGACGGCAAGAGCTTCACGACGCGCCGCATCGTGGCCATCCAGCACGGGCGGGCCATCTTCAACATGGCGGCGTCCTTCCAGACCGCCGAGGAGGGGATGGAGCACCAGGCCGACATGCCGGACGTGCCGGGGCCGGAGGCCCTGCCCCGCGAGCTCGAGCTCGCCCGTGCCGTCGAGGACCGGATTCCCGAGGCCGTCCGCTCCTTCTACACCCGGGAGCGCCCGATCGAATTCCGGCCGGTCGACCCCGTCGACCCGTTCGACCCGGCCCCCAAGCCGCCGGCGCACCACGTCTGGTTCCGGGCCCGCGGGGCCCTGCCCGACGACGGGGGGACGCACCGGAGCGTGCTGGCCTACGCCTCGGACTACGGGCTGCTCAGCACCGCGCTGCGGCCGCACGGCCTCTCGTTCGTCCAGCCCGACCTGCAGCTCGCCTCGCTCGACCACGCCCTCTGGTTCCACCGCCCGGTGCGGGCGGACGACTGGCTGCTCTACGTCATGGACAGCCCCAGCGCCTCGGGGGCCCGCGGCTTCACGCGGGGGCAGATCTTCGCGCGGGACGGCACCCTCGTGGCCTCGGTGGCGCAGGAGGGCCTGATGCGGGTGTGGGCGTAAGTGCCCCCTTTCCTACGAGCTCCGACTCATGATGTCGCCGTGCGAGAACGCTTCGGCATCTCGAAACGGTAAAGCCGCCCCGAAAACGTTTGACGTTAAAACGTTTAACGTTAAACGGTTACGGGGAACTTATTCCTCTTGAAAGGTGCTGTTCCACTCTCACTGGAGGACGACATTCGAACGTGGAAACGGGATTCGCTGGCTCGAGGTCTCGCCCGTCGTCGCGATGGGGGCAGGAGGGAGAGGCCGCGGAGAAGCCCCGCTACGCCTCCCGCTCCGACACCTCGCCCGGGGCGGACCCGTCCGACGACGGCTCCTCCTCGGTCTCGTCGTCGAGGCCGCCGTGCCGGATGTCGCGGCCCTCGATCATGAAGACGATGCCCTGGGCGATGTTCTTGGCGTGGTCGGAGATGCGCTCCAGGGCCTTGCTCACCGTGAGCAGGTGCGAGAGGGCCTCCGCCTGCTCGTGCCCTTCCTCCAGCATCTCGACGAGCGTCGCGAAGGTTTCCTCGTGGAGGCGGTTCACCTGCAGGTCGCGGGCGATGACCTTGCGCGCCTTCAGGCGGTCGTTCTCGAGGAACGCGTCCTCGGCCTCCCGCAGCATCGTGCGGGCCATGTCGGCCATCTTCGGAAGGCGCGTCTGCGCCAGCAGGCCGGGCGCGTCGGCCAGGTGGCGGGCGTTGCGGGAGAGGTTGCTGCAGTGGTCCCCGATGCGCTCGAGGTCGGTGTTGATCTTGACCGCCATGATGAGCATGCGCAGGTCCACGGCCACCGGAGAGTGCAGGGCCAGGATGCGCTCGCACTGCTCGTCGATGCGGAGCTCGAGGGCGTCGACGGCGTCGTCCCCGTCGACCACCTGCTCGGCGAGCTCGGTGTCGCCCTGCAGCAGGGCGTTCATGGCGTCGGCGAACTGGGCGTCGACGTGGTTCGCCATCTCGGCGATCAGGCCGCGGAGCAAGGCCAGCTCCTGGTCGAGGGAGGATCGGTTCGACATGGCCGCACGAAGGGGAAAGGCACAGAACGGGAGGAGACACACGGATACGACGACGCGGGGCGGACGGGTCCGCCGACGGTCCTCACCCGAACCGGCCGGTCACGTACGCCTCGGTGCGGTCCTTCTCGGGGCGCGTGAACAGCTGGTCGGTCGGGTTCATCTCGATGAGGCGACCCATGTACAGGAAGGCCGTCTCGTCGCTGATCCGCGAGGCCTGCTGCATGTTGTGCGTGACGATCACGATCGTGTAGTCCTTCTTCAGCTCCGTGATCGTCTCCTCGACCTTCGAGGTTGCGATGGGGTCGAGGGCGCTGGCGGGCTCGTCCATGAGCACCACGTCGGGCTCGACCGCCAGGGTGCGGGCGATGCAGAGGCGCTGCTGCTGGCCCCCACTGAGGTCGTAGGCGCTGGTGTGGAGGCGGTCCTTGACCTCGTCCCAGAGGGCGGCCTGGCGCAGGGCCCGCTCCACGAGGGCGTCGACGTCGCCGGTGTAGCCGTTGATCTCGGCGCCCCAGGCGACGTTCTTGTAGATCGTCTTCGGGAAGGGGTTGGGCTTCTGGAAGACCATTCCCACGCGGCGCCGCACCATCACCGGGTCGGTGTCCGGCGCGTAGATGTCCTGCCCGTCGACGTGGATGTCGCCCTCGAGCGTGGTGCCCTGAATCAGCTCGTTCATCCGGTTCAGGCACCGCAGCAGGGTCGACTTGCCGCAGCCCGACGGCCCGATGAGGGCGGTCACCTGGTGGGGCTGGATGTCCATGGAGATGCCCTGCAGGGCGTGGTTGTCCCCATACCAGAAGTCGAGGTCCGTGATTTCGATTTTGGGCTGCACGGCGGGCGTGGGGTTGGACGGGGGGGGCCGGGCCTCCTCCTCGTCCCGACCACTGTCGGGGCGGCCGTTGGGCGTCGTGGGGTCGTCCACGGACGTCGGCGAGGAGCGCGCGTCGTCGGTGGGGTTGTCGCTCGGCATGGTCGGTGCGGACGTCGTGCGGAGGAAGCGAGGCGGAACGGCCGGTCGGGGTTAGGCCCCGGCGCGGCGCTCCTCGAAGTAGTTGCGCAGCAGGATGGCCGAGAGGTTCATGGTAAAGAGCAGAATCATGAGCACCACGATCGCGGCGGCCGCGAGGCCCCGGAATTCGTCCTGCGGGCGGGCCGTCCAGTTGAAGATCTGAATCGGCAGCGCGGTGAACTGATCCATCGCGCCCTGCGGGAGGAAGGGCACGAAGGTCAGGGCCCCGATCAGGATGAGGGGGGCGGTCTCGCCGATCGCGCGGCTGAGGGCGAGGATGACGCCCGTGAAGATGCCGGGGGCGGCCATCGGCAGGACGTGGCTCTGGATGACCTGCCACCGCGTGGCGCCGAGCGCGTAGGCGCTCTCGCGGATGCCGCTCGGGATGCTCCGGAGCGCCTCCTGCGTGCTGATGATGATGATGGGCAGGATGAGCAGGCTCAGCGTCAGGGCGCCCGCCAGCAGGCTCCGGCCCAGCGCCGCGAACCGGACGAAGAGGGCGAGCCCCAGGATGCCGTACACGACGGAGGGCACCCCGGCGAGGTTGGCGATGTTGACCTGGATGAGGCGCAGGAACCAGCCGTCCTGCGCGTACTCCTCCAGGTACACGGCCGAGGCCACGCCGAGCGGCACGGAGATGAGGGCCGTGAGTCCCATCAGCCACAGCGACCCGACGAGGGCCGAGATGATGCCGGCCTCCTCGGGGTGGCGGGAGGGGAGGCTGCGGAGGAAGGTGCCGTCGAGCCAGGGCACGGCCGTGACGGCCACGTCCACGAGGAGCGTGATCAGCACGACAATCCCGAAGATCGTGGCCAGAAACAGCACCCCGGCCAGAATCATCCCGAGGCGCTTGCGGCGCGTGCGTCGGAGGTTGAACGTCCCGTTCGAAGAGGGCTCCATAGTCGCGTTTTGCGGTGCGCGTGGCGCGTTCCGCGTTGTGGGTTATGGGTTGAGAGTGGGGGGCGAGTTGTGCGGTGGGGAGTGGGCGCGTGGAACCCCGCAACCCTCAACCCACAACTCAGGACCGCACGACGATTCAGTATCGTTCCTGGTAGTGCAGCGTGATGCGGTTGGCGATGATGTTCATCGCGAGGGTGATGAGAAACAGCACCAGCCCGACGGCGAAGATGCTCTGGTAGACGATCGTGCCCTGGGGCGTGTCGCCCTTGCTCACCTGCACGATGAACGCCGTCATGGTCTGGATGCTCTGCAGCGGGTTGAGCGTCGTCTTGGCCGTGGCGCCCGCCGCCAGGGTCACGATCATCGTCTCGCCGATTGCCCGGCTGATGCCCAGGATGAAGCTCGCCATGATGCCGCTGAACGCCGCGGGGACGTTCACGCGGAGCACGGACTCGAATTTCGTGGCGCCGAGCGCGTAGGCGGCCTGCTCCAGGCTGTCGGGCACGGCCTGCAGGGCGTCCTCGCTCAGGGAGGCGACCATCGGGATGATCATGATGCCCACGACGATCCCGGCGCTGAGGGCGTTGTAGACGCCCAGGCCCGGGATGAACGTCTGCAGCAGCGGCGTGACGAAGGTGAGCGCGAAGTAGCCGTACACGACCGTCGGCACGCCGGCCAGCAGCTCCAGGCCCGGCTTCAGGACCGTGCGGACCCACGGGGACGCGTACTCCGAGATGAAGATGGCGCTGGCCAGGCCGATCGGGAGGGCCACCACGGCCGAGATCACGGTCACCAGCACCGTGCCGCTCATCAGGGCCCAGATGCCGAAGTGCTTGTTGGCGAACTGGGGCGTCCACCGCGTGTCCCCGAAGAACTCGCTGAGGGCGACCGACTGGAAGAACGGAATCGACTCGATCACGAGCACGGCCGCGATCCCGAGCGTCGTGAGCACGCTCACCAGCGCGCAGGCCCCCAGCGCGTACTTGATGGCCCGCTCCTTGGGACTGTTATAGACCTGTTGCCGAAGGTCGTCGGCCGGGCGCTCGCTGGGCTCCGTGTCCGGGGCGGCCGGCGGGGACTCCGTGCTCATGGGCAGGGGCCGGGTGGTTCGAGGGGGCGGCGGGGGCTACTGGGCGGTCGTGTCGGCCGCGGGGGCGGACTCCATCGCGGAGCGGAGCATCTCTTCGACCCGCGTCCCGGTCACGTCGACGTCCTCGGCGCCGAAGATGGTGCCGGTCGTTCGGGTCTCGAAGCGCTGCAGGGCCAGCTCGTAGGCCTCGTCCGGCATCGACACGTAGCCGACGTCGGCGGCGAGCGTGCCCGCGTTCTCGAGGTAGAACTGCACGAACGACTCGACGGTCGGCGTCACCTTCGCCGGATTCACGTAGATGAAGAGGGGGCGCGAGAGGGGGCGGTACGTGCCGCTCTGGACCGTCTCGGCGTTGGGCGTGACGCAGGAGGCGCCGGTGCCCATGCTGTCGGGGTCGACGCCGAGCACCTTCAGGTCCTGCGCGTTGTTTTCGTAGTAGGCGAGCCCGAAGTAGCCGAGCGACGTCTCGGTGCCGCGGATGCCCTGCACGAGCACGTTGTCGTCCTCGCTGGCGGTGAAGTCGGACCGGCTGGCCCCGCTCTCGCCCATGACCGCCTCGGTGAAGTAGTCGTACGTCCCGCTGGCGGTGCCCGGGCCGTAGAGGT
>Ga0207714_1002866_pt1 | contig 10124 bp, 12 predicted proteins | sample PonA232FremontCA_2_FD_187270 | JGI IMG/M metagenome (GOLD analysis project Ga0207714, IMG submission 187270) | Marine sediment microbial community from Fremont, CA, USA - Pond A23 Sediment 2 (SPAdes) | ecosystem: Environmental > Aquatic > Marine > Unclassified | place: USA: Fremont, California... | reverse complement strand
GAACTCCTCGTCGCCGATCGCGTCCTCGTACGCGGCCGCTAACTCGGCCAGCGGTTCTTCGAGCGGTTCGGGAACGTGTCGACCACCGAACTCACCAAATTCGCCAGGTGTGGCCATACGCGATGTGAGGAGTCGTATTTCAAAAAACCACGTGGGGCGATCGGGCGCCGCGTGCGATGGCGTTTCGACAGATCGACGCGACCGATGTGGGAAGGGGACGCGACGCGACCGGTGTGGGAGGGGGACGCGACGCGTCTCGGAGCGGCGGACCGTCGGTGCGCGCGACGCGGTCGCGTGGCCTGTGCAGTCGGATCCGCGCCGATCCTATTGTTTGTTAGTTCGTCGCATGATGCCGATAGACACAGTCGCGCAGTCGTGCGATTAATCCGGATTACTCGGAATTAAGACTCCAAATCCGGTCGAAATACGAGTGAATCCCGGTGCAGCGTTTGGACGGTTCATACGGGTCGACGAGAGAGGGAGAGGGACGATGAACACCGAACGAATCGCACTGATCGCGGTGACGCTGACGCTCCTCGTCGGCGGGGTCGCGACGTGGTTCGCACCGACCGTCGTTACCGGGCCCGGCACGGCGCCCGCCCAAGCGGCGGCGACGACCGCCGTCGGCGACGGCGGACTCGCGTCGCTGTTCGGGATCGCGCTGTGGGGCGTGACGCTCCTGTTCGGAGCGACCGCGCTCGTCTGGATCGTCCTCACGACCGTCGTCGGAGCGGGGTACGAGTCGCCCCCGAACGAGTACGGCCTCGACGAGATGCAGGTCCGGATCATGACCGTTGACGCCGCGGACGTCGTACAGGAGACGGTCGACTCCCTGCCGGACGGGCTCGACGACGTACACGTGATCGCGGAATCACCGATCGACGTCACCGGGGCGACGGTCCACGTCGTCCCCGAGGAGTTCACGTGCCGCGCGGTGCGGAAGGGCCGCGCGCAGGAGTGGGCGCGACAGGCGCTGGAGTGCCGGCGGGAGTTCGTCCTGTACCTCGACGAGGACAGCGTCGTCGAGTCGCTCGACGGCCTGCCGGACGCGGACATCGTACAGCTCCGCGAGAGGCCGCGTCGCACGGGGTCGAATCTCAGCTACCTGACCGACATCTACCGGATGGGCGTCCAATTCGAGCAGCGCGCGTTCGCGCGGCTCTCGATCCCGCTGTTCGCGTGGGGCGGCGGGATCGCCGTGCGCACGGAAGTCGAAGAGCGGACGACGTGGGACCGCGAGACGCTCGTCGAAGACACCGCGTTCGTCTGGGCGGCGTTCCAGGAGTTCGACGTGAGGTTCGCGCTGTCGGACGCGGTGTGCCGGAACGAGGCCCCGCCGTCGCTGTACGAGATCCTGCAGCAGCGTCGCCGCTGGGCGGCCGGCAACGTCCAGGCGTCGACGATGCTCCCGTTCCGCTACGAGCTGTTGACCCGCGTGCGAAACTACGCGTGGGCGCTGTCGCCGATCGTGACGCTGATCGCGGTCCCGCTGTCGCTGTTGAGCGTGACGATCGTCTACGGCGGGTGGTTCTTCGTCGCGTCGATGGGGCTGGCGCTGTGTACGCTCGGGTGGTTCCTCTTGGGCGTCGTCTACTACGGCGACGACCACCGGCGGTGGGCGCTGGCGCTCCCGCTGGCTCCCCTGATCACCGTCGTTCACTCGATGGGGACCGTCGCCGGCATCCTCAGCCCCCCGGAGACGTTCCGGGTGACGACGAAGGTCGGCGGCGAGTGACGCGCGGGGCTCGGAAGCCGACGGACGGCGCCTGACCGACCGACGCCCGCGTCTACTCGTCCGACTCGGTCACCGGGATGGCGATTCGGTCCGGGTCTCCGACCGCCTCGTCGGCGGGCCGGGACCGCCCGCCGTCCGGCAGCGCCTCGGCTCGGTCGAATCCCGCCTCGATGTCGTCGATGACGGCGCCGGCGATGTACCCGGTCGCGCCGCCCAGCCCGGACCCGAGCCCCGCGCCGAACGGCCCGGCCCTCGACCCGGCGGCGGCGCCGACTCGCGCGCCGACCTTCGCCGCGGACCGGGCGGTCGATCGGTCGGCGTCCGAATCGGATTTCCGAAGGGTGCACTTGCGACCAAACATCGATCGAAAAAAGGCGGCGAACGCACTTGTATGCTGGGCTCAGCGGGCGATTTCGGGGCGACCGACGGAGTCGCGGTTCCCGCTCCTCTCGCGACCGGGCTCGGGCGGTCAGTCAGTGCCGCGGCTGGCCATGTACGTCAGCTGCGCCGTGAGGTCCGTGGCCGAGAGCATCCCGACGACTTCGCCGTCCCCTTCGGTGACGGGGAGGTGCTGGATGTCTCCCCGGATCATCGTCACCGCGGCGTCGTGAACCGTGTCCGTCGACGCGACCGTCGTCACGTCGTCTGTCATGTAGTCGGCGACGGTCGCCGAACCGGGAATCCGCCCCGACGAGACGATCTCCACGAGGTCGGTGCTCGTGAGAACGCCCGCGAGTCGCCCCGACTCGTCGAGGACGACGAGGGACCCGACGCCCTCGGTCAGTAACGTCTCCGCGGCGTGCTCGATTGCGGTGTCGAGCGACGTCGTCAACAGGCCGGTGCTCATGAGGTCTGAAACGGGTGTCGACTCCGTCTCCATGTACAGTGTTCACGTACTGCTACTGTAAACGCATTGCGCTCAAAATTACAATAGGTCCCGGGAAAGTGCGTCGAACCATCAGTTCCGGACACGGAAACCGTTCAGTGGTGACTGTTCGATGTGTTACGCTCCCGGGCAGGTGGCGGGACGTGACGCCGAGCGTCCGGTTCGAGGCGGCCGCCGGCTCGGCGGGTAGCGACCGCCCGGATCGGGGGACGCGACCCCGCCCCACTCACCGCTCCACGAACTCCGCGACCGACCGCGCGAGGTCGCTTCGGGGCGTTTCGAGCCGGTAACAGGCCGCGCGGGTCACCGCCGATCGGAGGATCGGTCCCCGGTCGACGCCCCGGTCGTCGATCGCCTCGCGCGTCCGCGGCTCCGTGATCCACCCGGCCAGCGACTCGTCGACGAGGTCGATCAGCGTCGCGGCGGCGTCTTCGGACGGTATCGGTTCCGGGCTCCCCGCGGGCGACTCGCGGGGAGCGACCACCAGCACCTCGTCGAGTTCGGTCCGTTCGGGCACGCGCTCGGTGACCGATCGCCGCGGCACGTCCGCCGCGTCGGGCCAGAGCCTGACCCGATCGGTCGAGGCCCCCTCCGACCGGAGCCACCGCTCGACCGCGGGGACGTCGCGCGGGAGGTTCAGGTACCGCGGGAACGGGTACACCCGTCCGTCGTGGAAGACGAGCAGGTCGTCCGCGAGCAGCCGGTAGCCGCGCTCCCGAGCGAGGCGGAACGAGGCCGCGGACTTCCCGCAGCCGCTCGGGCCGAACAGGCCGACGCCGCTCCCGTCCGGCGCCCGGAACGCGCTGCCGAAGGCTAGCGTCGCCCGCCGCCGCAAGAGCAATGCCTGGACGGCCGACAGCAGTAGCTTGGTGAACCGTACCGGTTCGGCCGCGTCGTCTTTCTCCACGGTCATCGACGGCGGCACCGTCACCGCGGCGCGGCGATCGGTCCACTCGACAGCGGGCGCGTCCTCCCCGCCCCGCCGCACGACGATGTCCGCCTCCGACTCGGACGATCGCGGCGGGGCGTCGAAAAGCGACAGCTCGAACTCGGACTCGACGGTCAGGAACCCGCTCAGATCGTAGGTGTAAGACGCCATATCAGTCTGTTTCGTTCCCTCGAAACCGCGCCGGAACGCCGGGCGCACGCCGCCGCTCCCGGACTCGGAGCGCGGACCCCCGGCCCGACGCTCTCGCTCTCCTATCTTCCGCCTTTGCCGCTGCCGCCGCCCCGGCAGTTCCCTCCGTCGCCGCCGATTCCGAGGGCCTCGACGCTCACCCCGAGGCCGAGCCCGCGAAGGATGCGTCACCGGTCCAGCGCCTTTTCCTCGCCTTTCGATACGCCCGACGTCCCTATACCGCGATTGTCATGTTTCATCGGTCGTTTCCACCTCGACGCAAACTACATCGTTTTAATTACCGATATATAACATAAATATTCGGGTCGCCGTCGAATGTGTGCCTCGAAGTCGATCGTACGGGACAGAGCAAGTCCATCCGTCGTTGTTGCGACCGACGTCTAAACGGTAGTATATATGATATTTACAGAACGGCGATGATATTCTCAGGCGCCGAAATACGCACCCGTTCAGCCCGCTCGGCGGCCGGTGAATCGCAACGCGAGAGCCCCCGATACCGGACCGTCCGGACCCGCGTTCTTTTGCCCGCTCTCGTCCAACGTGCGCGTACCGATGGAGAGACGGCGATGAACCGGCGAACGCAGCGGGAACGGAGCGACGCGTAAGATGGACCGCTTACCGACCGCGACCCTGTCGCCGCTCGCCAGCCGGGTCGACGCGGTGCTCGCGCTGTACGACTACGAGATCGGGCCGGCCATCGACGCGGTCGACGCGGCCGTCGCCGGCTTCGGGGGCCTGTTCGACCCGGGGACGACCGACGACGAGATCCGGACGGCCGTCGACGAGGTGCTCGCCGGCGACCCGCCGTCCGCGAGAGCGGGGTGCGAGCGCGACGACGACGCCGCCGTCGTGCTCTACGTCGACGGGAGCTCGCGCGGGAACCCCGGACCGGCCGGCGCGGGCGCCGTGCTCCGGGCCGGCGGTGAGCCGGTCGCCGCGCTCGGGCGGCCGGTCGGGTCGCGGGCGGAGAACAACACCGCGGAGTACGCGGCGCTCCACCTCGGGCTCGAAGCGCTCGTCTCCCGGTGCGGCCCGGTCGCGGTCGAGGTGCGAATCGACTCGATGACGGTGATCAACGACATCTGGCGGGACGGCGACGGGGTCGCCGGCGCGGCGCCGTACCGCCCGGCGATCCGAGACCACCTGTCCGCGCTGTCGGCGTGCGAGTGGACCCACCTGGCCGACCACGAGCCGAACCCGGCCGACGCTCGGGCCGCGGTCGGAGCGGACATCGCCGCGCTCGGCCCGGGCTGACGGCCCACCGGTCGGGCTCAGTCCGCCTCGGGGGAGACGACTTCGTCCGTCCCGTCCGGCCCGTCGAGTCGCACGGTATGGCGCGTGTGGCGTGCGTGGGCGGTCGCCCAGCGACGCGCCGGGCGCTCGGAAAGGAACTGATCGCCGTCGGGACAGCGCTGGCACCGAACGATCCACGGGGTCACGTCGTCCGGGAAGTGGCCGGTGTGTCGCTCGTGATCGAGCGCGAACTGCTCGACTGCGCGGTTGCCGGCGTGGAGGTGGTCGAGTTCGTGGTCGAGCGTCCACTCGCGGTCACAGCGAGTACACGAGACGGTCGGGAGGCCGACGTCGTCGGGATCGAACGCGTCGTCAGTCACGGCTTGATGTTACGCTCTACGCACTTGAACGCCGGACACGTCCCGGGCTCGATCCGCTCGGAGCGATCGTGCGGTGACGGAGCGGCCCCGGAACGGAGGCGGGCTGAAATCGACGACACGGATTTACTACCCGGGGATCTAATCCGAGCAATGACACAACGATCCCTTCCGGTTCGCGCGCTCTGGTTCGTGTTCGTCGGCTGGTGGGTGACACCGATCGTCGTCAACGCGGCGTGGGTACTCAACGTCACGGTCGTCCTGCTCCCGATCGGCATCAAGCTGATCAACCTCGTGCCGACGGTGCTCACGCTCGCGGAGCCGCGGTCGCTTTCGGAGTCCGAGTCGGCGCGGGGGCAAAGCTCGCTCGCCGTCCGAGCGATCTACTTCGTCCTCGTCGGCTGGTGGCTGAGCCTGCTGTGGGCGAACGTGGCGACGTTCTTCGCGATCACGGTCGTGGGGCTCCCGGTCGCGATCTGGATGCTCAACCGGCTGCCGTACGTCACGTCGCTGTACCGGTTTCACGGGTGACCCAGGCGGTCGCTGCCCGGTCAGCGGTCTCCGAGGCGGACCCGCGAGTCGCCTGCGCGGGTCGCGGGCGAGATGCACGTGTGAGGGGCCCGCGACGCTCACGGCGAGGCGGACGTCTGTGTCCCGTCGAACAGCGCCTCGAAGAGTTTCTTCTCCGCGGCCCGGAGGTGCTGGGTGAACGTCGTCTGTGAGATGTCCATCATCGACGCGACGTCCTCCCCGCTGTGTTCGCGGGGCCAATCGAAGTACCCCGAAAAGTACGCGGTCTGTGCCGCCTCTTGTTGTCGATCTGTCAACACGGCCGTCAACTGCTTCCGGAAGGCGGCTTCGGTCTGGACGTCCCGCTCGCACTCTCGCTGTGCGACAAGCGTCAACCCGTCGTAGGTCGTCCGAAGCGCGTTGACGACGCTTCGGATGTCGTTCGAACTGGCCACCTGCGCGACCAGCCGTCCGGTGGTTCCGGTGATCGAAAACGACTCGATACCGGCTCCGTACCGGGCTAACGTCGTGACGACCGACGGTCCGTCGACCGAGAGCCGGTACAGCGCACGATCGTCGTACGTGTAAAAATCCGCGGGGTCCGGGTGTCGCCGCGGTCTCCGAACGTTTGAGGTGTATGGTTGAATCGAACGGGCCCTGGGTTTCGTCTCCGGAGAACCCCCGTCGAGTTCTGCCCGCGCCGGGAACGGTGTTCAGATCGCTATACCACTCTATACCACTCAATATCGGTCCCAAGTAACGATTATGGTGATACCCGCTACATACCCAGCCGTGACCAATCACAGCGATCGATCGGACCACCGGATCGCGTTCGTCTGCGTCCAAAACGCCGGACGGAGCCAGATGGCGGCGGCGTTCGCGGAGCGCGAACGCGACGACCGCGACGCGGGCGATCGGATCGAGATCGTTACCGGAGGGACGCGGCCCGCCGACCACGTTCACGAGGTCGTCGTCGAGGCGATGCGCGATCTGAGCGTCGAACTCGGCGACCGAACGCCGCGAGAGGTGACGCCCGACGAGCTGCGGACGGTCGATCTGGTCGTCACGATGGGCTGTTCGGCGTCGGACGTCTGCCCGGCGACGTGGAACGGCGAGAGCCGCGACTGGGGGCTCGACGATCCGCACGGGCAGTCGCTCGAGGACGTGCGCGATATCCGCGACGAGATCGAGAGCCGAGTCGCCGCCCTGTTCGACGAACTCCTGTCGGAGACTGCGCCCGCGGAGTGACGCGAATGCGGAACACCGCAGACGACGATCGACCGGTGGCGGCATGTCCCTATCGGACTACCACCCAGAAGCGGGAACCATGACCGAGGCGGACTCCGACGACTCGGCGACGCTCGACGGACTGCCCGTCGAACGGGCGGCCGCCGCCGTCGCCGGTGACGGGGAGAACTCCGACGAGGTCCGAGAGACGCTCGCGATCGTGGCCCGGGACGGCGTCGTCCGCCGCGCGGCCGTCGACGACGCGGTCGGGAACGCGTCGATGGTGGCGACGACGGCGGAGACGCGGGTCGAGTTCGCGGCCGAAAAGCTGGACAGCGCACGGGAGACGGCCGCTCCGGTCGCGGATCTGGACCTCGTCTCGTCGCGCATCGACGACTACGACACGCGTCTCGCGACGATCGAGGACAGGGCGGACAGTCTCGGTGACGCCATCCGAGAGGTGCTCGCGATGAAGTCGGACGGCGACCTCTACGAGATCGCGCGACGGATCAGGCGGGTGACGAGCGCCGCGACCGAGGTCCAACGCGCCGCCGACGACCTCCAGTTGGAGGTCGACTCGTTCGCGGAGTGGCTCACCGACGCCGATCGGCGCGCGGAGGAACTCGCCGCCGACGTCGACGCGCTCGCGGAGTCGGTGGACGAACTCGACGACGTCGCCGAAGCCCTCGCCGTCGACGACGGCGGTCCCGAGAGCGAGCCGGCACGGGCGTGGGCCGCGGCGACTGTTCGACACCGCGTGGCGTCGTTGATGATCGCGGATCTCCGGGCGGAGCTGACGGCGCTTCGAACGTGGGGCGAGCGCGAAGGCGAGAGTCGGCCGTCGGATATCGAATCCGATCTCGAAGCGGCGCAAGCCGGTCACGAGACGGTCGGAGAGCGGCTCACCGCGACCGCAGAGCCCGAGTGGACCGAGCGGTTCGACGACCGGTTGACCGCGCTCGACGAGGCGCTCGAAGCGATGGAACCGCCGGTTTCGTGGGCCGAGGTCGAAGCCGTCGTCGAGGAACGCGGCCCGGCGATCGAGTAGCGAACGCCGCCCCCGACGCGAACACGTTCGGTCGTCTGCGACGGACCGTTAGGTGTCGATGTTTTCAGCGCGGACCGCGGTTCTCGCGGCGACGTCGGCCACGTCGCGACCGCAGTCAGCCGCCCGGTGCAGGTGAGAGAGCGCGTTCGACAGCGCGACCGCCGCGGGCACCGATACCGAGGCCGATCCGTCGTATAAGCGTCGTTCGATCGCCTCGATACCCTCGACGGCGTCGTCACGTCGACCCCTCGCCAGTCGCGCCTGTGTCGCGTCGCCGTCGAGGACGGCGGTGACCGCGTCGTCGACGGCGCCCGCGACGTCGTCCGCCACGGCGCGCACGTTTTCGGCCACCTCGTCCGCGAGCGGCTCCGGGAGCTGTTCTCCGGTGGTCGCGGTCCCGACGGCCCGTTCGGCGACGGTTCCCAGACGGTTGGCGACGGCGTAGTAGGTGAACAGCTCGGGCCGAGAGACGCCAAGCGCGTCGAGCTCGGCGTGCGAGACCAGCGACCGCGAGAAGTGTCGCGTGACCATCTCCACCGAGCGGCGCGCCTCGTCGGCGCGGTCGCGAATTCGCGACTCGTTGTTCGAAGCGTCGACGAAGGTCTCGGTCGCGTCGCGGAGGAGCGAGACGACCACGTATCGGAGTTGGATTATCGACTGGGAGACGGAGACGGATCCGGTGTCTAGGAGGTGTCCGATCCCGATCTCCGTGTCCGACTTCCCGAGGATGTTCACCCCGACCAAGTCCCGAGTCGTCGACTGTACGGCGTCGACCTCCGCGTCGGAGAACCCGTCCGCCCGCCGCAGCCGTATCCTCTCGAACCCGACCGCGTGGGCCGTTCGGACGGCGCGCGTGACGGCTTCGGGACCGCCGCCGTCGATATCGACCGTCGCGTCGTCCAGACAGTTGACGTCCGCGTCCGAGGACCGGACGAGGATCGACCCGTCGCGATGCGTGTACAACTGCAGTTCCATGCCGACCTCGAAGCCGTGATCCGTCGCCCATCCCTTCGGAATCGAGACCGTGAACGTGCCGCCGCCGACCTCCTGCAGCTTCCTGGTCTCCATGGTCAGTAGATCAGCTCGGGGTCGCCGTCGCTCATGTACAGCGTCCGTCCGGCGATGTTGACGGCGTGATCGCCGACCCGCTCCAGGTCGCGGATCGTGAGCAGCAACCGCGACACGTCGTCGAGGAGCCGTTCGACGTCCCAGCGGTCGGACTCGCCGGCGATCAGGTCGCGCACGACGGCCTCGCTGGCGTTCTGACACGCCGCATCGAGTTCGTCGTCGCGGGCGGCGATCGCCCGGCACGCCTCGGAATCGGCGTCGACGTAGGCGTCGACGGCCTCCCGGACCTGCCCGTAGGCGGTCTCGCCGATCGATTGAAGCCGGACTTCCGCGATGAGTTCCGGGCCGCCGGCGAGGGCGTAGCCGGCGAGGTTCGTCGCGAGGTCGCCGATCCGCTCCAGATCGGTGAGGATCTTGAACGACGCGGCGACGAAGCGGAGGTCCGAGGCGACGGGCTGCTGGAGCGCGATCAGATCGATACAGTCGCCTTCGAGGTCGAGGTATCGTCGGTTGATCCGGTCGTCGCCGTCGATCACCTCGCGAGCCAGCTCGTGGTCGTCGCGTTCGAGCGCGTCGAGGGCCCGCAGGAGCTGCCCCAGCACGTCGTTCGCCATCGACTCGACGTCGGCCCGCAGCTCGTCTAACGACTCGCGGTACTCGTCTCGGGGCACGGCGATCACCCGAACTTCCCGCTGATGTAGTCCTCGACGCGCTGACTCTCGGGGTTCTCGAATATCTTCTCCGTGTCGTCGTACTCGACGAGCTCGCCGCCGGTGAGGAAGACGGCGGTCTGGTCGGAGACGCGGGCGGCCTGTTGCATGCTGTGGGTGACGACGACGACCGTGTAGTCCTGCGCGAGGTCCTCGATGAGGTCCTCGATCTTCGAGGTGGCGATCGGGTCG